>JGI24708J26588_10000310_pt1 | contig 39316 bp, 27 predicted proteins | sample BioPla1DNA2_FD_26588 | JGI IMG/M metagenome (IMG submission 26588) | reverse complement strand
ACCTTGACTAAAACATCAGAGAAAATGAATATCAGTCAACAGCTTTTAAGCAACACTATTACCCAAGGGGTCTGTGTCACAAATGTTTGACTTCTCTACAATGTGCAACACTGCATCTATTGACTTAAAGCTGTGTTTTAGCTAATCTATCCGTGTATTTCTTACAAGGAGTAGGAAATGAACATCACATGTGTAGTTTTTAAGCATGGCATGGTATATATGCTATTAATTAAGGGAAACATTTTCAGGTAGCTTATATGGCAAATATAAACAGAGGACTATCCTCATCACAGATAATTATACTAGGCTTTGCGGCTTTAATACTGCTTGGCAGCCTGCTTTTAATGCTGCCCTTTGCAACGCAAAGCGGGCAAGGCGCAAGCTTTTTTGATGCGCTTTTTACATCTACATCTGCGGTATGCGTTACCGGGCTTGTAATACATGACACCGCTACATATTGGAGCACATTTGGGCATATAATAATATTGCTGCTTATTCAGATAGGCGGCATGGGTATTGTTACCGTTGCAGTTGCGGTATTCGTATTGTCAGGCAAACGCATAGGCTTAAAGCAGCGCAGCACAATGCAGGAAGCCATTTCAGCCCACAAGGTAGGCGGTATTGTAAGACTTACGGGTTTTATTGTAAGGACAACCCTTTTAATAGAGCTTATAGGGGCTTTGATTATGGCTCCATCTTTTATAAAGGAATTTGGCACATTAAAAGGTATTTGGTATGCCTTGTTCCATTCAATATCCGCATTTTGCAATGCAGGCTTTGATTTGATGGGAGTTAAATCTCCCTTCTCTTCTGTTACATATTTTGTAGGCAACCCCGCAATAAACTTCGCTATTATGGCGCTTATTGTTGTAGGCGGTATAGGCTTTATGACATGGGAGGACATAAAAACCAACAAGCTGCGTATTAGAGAATGTCGTATGCAGAGTAAAGTAATACTAAGCACCACTTTAGCTCTAATACTGCTGCCAGCAATTTACTTCTACTTTTTAGAATTTAGCGATATGCCGCTTAATGAAAGGATATGGTCTTCGCTTTTCCAATCCGTAACGCCAAGAACCGCGGGCTTCAACGTGGTAGATTTAACCAAGATTAGCGAAGTTGGCAGCGCAATCACTATATTACTTATGCTTATTGGCGGCTCCCCCGGCTCTACCGCCGGCGGTATGAAAACAACCACCCTTGCGGTTATGCTTTCAACTATGGTGTCGGTATTCCAGCGCCGTGAGCACACACATTTCTTCGGGCGCAGGGTAAATGAGGATACCATACGCAGCGCGGCAACAGTGCTTATGATGTACATTACTCTGTTTCTTACAGGCGGCTTAATAATAAGCCGGGTTGAAGGACTTCCGCTTCTAAGCTGTCTTTATGAAACGGCTTCAGCCATAGGCACAGTTGGGCTAAGCCTAGGTATAACCCCGGGGCTTGGAATTATATCCAAAATAATACTCATACTGCTTATGTATATAGGCAGGGTAGGCGGACTTACGCTTATATTCTCTACATTGTCGGCAAGCCGAGGCAACACATCAAGGCTTCCGCAGGAAAAAATAACAGTCGGATAGGAGGGCAATATGAAATCCGTATTATTAATAGGGCTTGGGCGCTTTGGAAAACATATAGCCATAAAATTAAGTGAAATGAACCACCAAGTTATGGCGGTTGATAACGACGAGGAGCGTGTAAACGCGGTGCTGCCCTATGTTACAAACGCGCAGATAGGCGATAGCACTAATGAGGAGTTTCTCTCCTCACTTGGCGTAGGCAATTACGATGCCTGCATAGTTGCAATAGGTAATGACTTTCAAAGCTCGCTTGAAACGGCGTATTTACTTAAAGAGCTTGGGGCTAAAAAGGTTATAGCAAGGGCATCAAGATCGGTGCAGGAGAAATTCCTGCTTAGAAACGGCGCGGATGAAGTAGTATTCCCCGAAAAACAGCTTGCCGCATGGACTGCAATTCGCTGTACGTCAGAGCATATATTAGATTATATAGACCTTGGCGAAGACTATTCTATATTTGAAATAGAAGTTCCCGACCATTGGAGCGGTAGAACAGTTGTACAACTTGATATACGCAGGAAATACGGCATTAATATACTTGGCATAAGAGAAAACGGAAGGCTAAAAATGAGCATAACGCCCGACACCCTGCTAAGGCGCGGGCAATCCATATTCGTACTGGGGCACCAAAAAGATATAAATAAGTGTTTTCACATATAAATTAAGCTAAAAGGCTCATATAAAAAGCCACAAATCCATTGCTGTGTATTGACTTGCAGCTTGGTTTTGGTTAAGCTGTCAGTAGAATATTTTTTTAGGAGCAGGCGATGAAATACCAAAGCGTGTTTGATATTATAGGTCCCGTTATGGTGGGACCTTCAAGTTCGCATACGGCAGGGGCGGTAAGGATAGGGCTGCTTGCAAGGAAGTTGTTCGGTAGAGAGCCAGAAAAAGCTGTTATTCATTTCTTCGGCTCTTTCGCTAAAACATATAAGGGGCACGCGACAGATGTGGCTGCGCTTGCGGGGCTAATGGGGCTTTCCACCTTTGACGGCGGCATACCTAATGCCTTTAATATAGCTAAAGAAAAGGGTTTAGATTACAGCTTTATTGAAGAAAGCGCTATACCTGAGCACCCAAACACCATAGTAATAGACATGTACGCCGCGGATAAATTTTCCAGCGTAAAAGGAGTATCCCTTGGCGGTGGGCTTGTTGAAATTTGCGAGGTTGATGGCTTTGCGCTTAAGCTATCCGGAGAATCCCCCGCGCTATTAATATTCCACATAGACGCATATGGAGCGGTTGCAGATGTTACGCATATACTTGCAAAAAATAAAATAAACATAAGCCATATGGAAGTTTCAAGGCTTGAAAAAGGCAGGCTCGCCCTTATGGTTATAGAGACTGACCAATCTGTACCTGATGATATTTTTAGCGCAATACTATCTCAGCCTAATATAGAGAGAGTTGTAAGGCTAAGCCTTTAAGGGGGATATATGAAATTTAGAAATATGCGGGAGCTGGTTCAGCTCTGCGAAGATAGAAATATTAAATTCAGCCAAGCCATGTTCGAATATGAATGTGACACAAGCGGCATAGACAGGGAAAAAATAATATCCCGTATGGCGGATAAGCTTAGCGTTATGAAGCTATCTGCAGAAAGGGGCTTACAAGGGCTTAAGAGTTACTCAGGCATGACGGGCGGTAACGCAAAACTTATACATGATTATATGCTAAAGGGGGATTGCCTTACAGGCGGCGTATTCCTTAACGCTATAAGCATTGCAATCGCCATAAACGAAAACAACGCGGCAATGGGGGTAATATGCGCAACGCCCACAGCTGGCTCATGCGGGGTTGTGCCGGGGGTATTGCTCGCCCTACAAAAAAGCCTTAACAAAACTGATGATGATATAATAAAAGCTCTGTTTGCAGCAGGCGCTGTTGGCTATATTATAGCTAACAACGCGGTAATATCCGGCGCTACTGGCGGCTGTCAGGCAGAAGTGGGTTCAGCCAGCGCTATGGCTGCGGCAGCGGCGGTTGAGCTTAAGGGCGGCAGCCCCTCTCAATGCGCTAACGCCTGCGCTATCGCCCTTAAAAACATGTTAGGACTCTCTTGCGACCCGCTTGCGGGGCTTGTTGAAGTGCCGTGCATAAAACGCAACGCAGTGGGCGCTGCAAATGCGCTTTGCGCCGCTGAAATGGCGCTTGCGGGGGTTATATCCTATGTGCCATGCGATGAAGTGATAGATTCCATGTACCGCATAGGCATAAGTATGCCCCTTGCGCTAAGGGAAACCGCCCTTGGCGGGCTTGCAGCAAGCGAAACAGGCAAAAAATGGAAGGAAAAGCTTTGGAGCGGCAATTCTCACAACGAGTAAATAAATTATATGGAGGATAATATGACAAAAATATGCTTTTTAGGCGCAGGCTCTACTGTGTTTGCAAAAAATGTGCTTGGGGATTGCATTATGACCCCAGCTCTTGAAGGCGCGAGTATTGCCCTTTACGATATAGACAAAAACCGCCTAAGAGAAAGCCAAAACATGCTTGACAATATAAACAAAAATGCGGGTAACAAGTTTACCATAGAAAGCTTTTTAGGCGAGGAGAATAGAAAAGCGGCTCTTAGCGGCGCAAAATATGTAGTAAACGCAATACAGGTGGGCGGATATAAACCCTGCACAGTTACGGATTTTGAAATACCCAAGAAATACGAGCTAAGGCAGACTATTGCGGACACACTTGGCATAGGCGGTATATTTAGGGCGCTTCGCACTATACCTGTTATGCTTGATATAGCTAAAGATATGCAAGCAGTATGCCCCGATGCGTGGCTGCTCAACTACACAAACCCCATGTCTATGCTTACTGGCGCAATGCTTAAACTTACAGATGTTAAAACAATAGGGCTTTGCCACAGTGTACAATCCTGCGTGCCGGATTTATTCAAGGCGCTTGATATGCCCTATGATAATACCGTTCAGTGGAAAATCGCAGGCATAAACCACCAAGCATGGTTGCTTGAAGTGAGTAAAAATGGCGTGGATTTATACCCCGAAATTAAAAAAAGAGCAGAAACAAAAACAGAAAAACACGATGACATGGTGCGCTTTGAAATAATGAAACGCTTCGGCTACTATGTTACCGAATCCAGCGAGCATAACGCTGAGTACATGCCATATTTTATAAAGAGCAAATATCCTGAGCTTATAGAGCGTTTTAACATACCCCTAGATGAATACCTGCGCCGCTGCGAAAAGCAGATAGAAGACTGGGATAATATAAAGGACGACCTTGTAAACAACAAAAACTTAACCCATGAGCGCACTGACGAATACGCAAGCTACATAATAGAGGCAATGGAAACAAACCGCCCCTATAAATTCGGCGGCAACCTTATGAACACGGGGCTAATTACTAATCTACCCGCTGAAGCGGTGGTAGAGGTACCCTGCATAGCTGACGCAAGTGGCATAGCGCCAACATATGTAGGCGCACTCCCTCCCCAGTGTGCCGCGCTTAATATGACAAATATAAATGTGCAGCTGCTAACAATAGAAGCCGCAAGCACGCTAAAGAAGGACTATATATACCAAGCGGCACTTCTTGACCCACATACATCAAGCGAGCTTTCAATAGATGATATTGTATCCCTCTGCGATGATTTGTTAGAAGCGCATAGCGGTTGGCTGCCTGAATTTAGCTGATAATATTCATACTTGAACAATGCAAAAGGCTGTTGAGAAACAATTCAACAGCCCTTTTGTTACGATTTTATGTTACCTCTTACATACAGCAAGAAGCGCCTCATGCCCGTTTATATCCCAGCTTTCAGAGTATGCGCCTTGAGGAGCTTCGCCGGCTTTTATATCTACCGCAAGCACTACTGATGATATTAAATCGCCAAATATATCAAACGCGTTTCTTATTTCATCATCGCCTGTGTAGTATACATTTATACGGTCTATAACTTCAAAACCCGCGTCCTTGCGCATGGTCTGCAGCTTGCTTATAAGCTCCCTTGCCATGCCTTCAAGGCGCAGCTCGTTGCTTATAGTGGTTACAAGCGCAACTGTAATTCCGCCATCTTCTTGGGATACAAGCCCTTCTTTCTGCGCGGTTTCAATTAGCACATCGTCCTGACTTAGCTTCTCTTCCCTGTCGTTTACTGTAATTACAAAGTCTTCGCCTTTTTCAAAGCCTTTAACAGCGGCATTGCCGTCCGCATTTTCTAGTATACTGCGCACAGCATTAAGCTCTTTACCAAAGCGCGGGCCTAGGGTTTTAAGCTGGGGTTTAAGCTTATAGTCCATAAAAGCGTCGGCTTCATCAACGAAGCTTATTTCCTTAATATTGAGTTCGTCCTTAGCAAGCTCTGAATACTCTTCGCTAAATGTAGTGCCACGTATCAGCATTTCACTAAGCGGCTGGCGTACTTTTATGCTGGCCAGGTTGCGGCAGGCTCTGCCAAGCTGCACTACTTCTATTAGGTCTGCCATTTGACGCGTTTTGTCGCTATCTATAAGGGATTCATCGTATACGGGGAAATCGCACAGATGCACGGATTCGGGCGCTGTACTATCCACGGAGCGCACCATGTTCTGGTATATAGCCTCCGCTATAAACGGAGTAAACGGCGCTGTAAGCAATGTAATATTATACAGCACATGGTAAAGCGTTGCGAATGCCGCCTGCTTGTCTTCATCCATACCTTGACCCCAGAAACGGCTGCGGCTGCGCCTTACATACCAGTTGCTAAGGTCATCGGTGAGCTTTTGCAGTGCTGTAGCGCTCTCGGGTATTTTAATTGAGTTAAGCCCTTCATCAACAACCTTTATGGTTTCATTGAGGCGGCTTATTATCCATTTATCCATCAGGGTTAGGTTGAGGGTTTCAAGCGGGTATTCAGAGGGAATAAACTCGTCTATATTCGCATAAAGTATATAGAAAGCATATGTATTCCACAGGGTGGACATATATTTCCTCTGCCCTTCCGCTACCGCTTCTTCATAGAAGCGGCTAGGCAGCCAAGGCGCGCCTGCTGTATAGAAATACCAGCGCACTGCGTCCGCGCCGTATTTGTCCAGTATATCCCAAGGGTCTACAACATTGCCGAGATGCTTGCTCATCTTCCTGCCGTCCTTATCCTGAACATGCCCCAGTACAAGGCAACTCTTGTAGGAGGACTGCTCAAACACGCATGTGCTTATAGCAAGCAGGGAGTAGAACCAACCGCGCGTTTGATCTACCGCTTCGCTTATGAAATCCGCAGGGAAAGTTTCCTCAAACTTATCTTTATTTTCAAATGGGTAATGCCACTGCGCAAAGGGCATGGCGCCGGAATCATACCAGCAGTCTATAACCTCTTCTACCCTTTCCATTTCGCCGCTGCATTTGGGGCAAGTTAGCTTTACCCTGTCTATCCAAGGGCGGTGCAGCTCCGGCAAATCAACCTCGCCTATTGCCATGCTCTTAAGCTCCTCTACGCTGCCTATTACATGCATGTTATCGCAAGAATTACATATCCACACAGGCAGAGGCGTACCCCAATAGCGCTCCCTTGAAAGCGCCCAGTCTATGACGTTTTCAACGAAATTACCCATGCGCCCTTCCTTTACATTGGCAGGGTGCCATTCTATTGAGCGGTTGTTTTTGACAAGCTCTTCCTTAACCTTTGTCATGGCAATAAACCAGCCGCCCCTTGCGTAGTAAATAAGCGGGGTATCGCAGCGCCAGCAGTGGGGGTAGTTATGCTCGTATAGTTCTTTCTTGAACAGCAGCCCTCTTTGCTCAAGGTCATCCATTATAAGCGGGTCTGCTTCCTTTACGAATACGCCTTCCCAAGCAGTACCTTTTACAAATTCACCCTGAGTATCTACAAGCTGCACAAAGGGCAAGCCCCATCTTCTGCCTATCCTAGCGTCATCTTCACCAAAGGCGGGAGCAATGTGTACTATACCCGTACCATCGTTTAAACTTACATAGCCGTCGGATATTACATACCACGCCTTTTCCTTAGGGCTGGAGAATTTATACAGAGGTTCATACTCCATATCTACAAGCTCTTCGCCTTTTAGTGTTTTAACTATGCTGTAATCCTCGTCTTGAAGTACAGTACCAACAAGCGCGCTTGCAAGTATAAGCTGCTCATCGCCCATTTTAACAAAGGAATAATCCTCATCCGCGTTTACGCATAGCGCAACGTTGCTCGGGAGCGTCCAAGGGGTGGTCGTCCACGCCAGAAGGTAGGTATTTTCCAAATCCTTAACCTTAAAGCGCGCGTATACGGAATGGTCGCTAACTTCTTTATAGCCCTGCGCCACCTCGTGCGATGAAAGCGCGGTGCCGCACCTTGGGCAGAAAGGCACTACCTTATGCCCCTTGTATAATAGACCCTTGTTTGCTATTTGCTTTATGCTCCACCATACGCTCTCTATATAGCTGTCCTCGTAGGTGATATAGGGGTTTTCCATGTCAAGCCAGAAGGCAACCCTATTGCTCATATCCTCCCATTCGTTGAGGTATTTCCACACGCTCTTTTTACATTCCTGTATAAAGGGCTCTATACCGTATGCTTCTATCTGGGGTTTGCCGTTTATGCCTAGCTTTTTTTCAACCTCAAGCTCAACAGGCAGCCCGTGCGTATCCCAGCCAGCAACGCGCAGCACATCATTGCCTTTCATAGTGTGATACCTTGGGATAAGGTCTTTCATGGCGCGGGTTATAATATGCCCAATATGCGGCATACCGTTAGCTGTAGGCGGTCCATCATAGAAAGTGAAACGCTCGCAGCCATCCCTTAGGCTGAAGCTTTTTTTAATTATGTCATTAGCCTTCCAAAAATCGGCTATCTCTTTTTCCCTGTTTACGAAATTCATATCCGTGGGGACTTTTTTGTACATTACATACCTCCAATAAAAAATCCTCCTCCCCATGGGACGAGGTTTACCCGCGGTACCACCCAAATTGGCGCAATGCGCCCATCTTTCGCCCGATAACGGAGGCTCTACCGCATAAGCTGCTCACAGGCTGATTCGATCTTAAACGCTATCCACGGGGCTTACACCCTCCCCCGCTCGCTAAGGCAACCATTTAAGACCCGGTCCCGCTCAACGCCCCTACATTATAGCAAAACTAATGTAAAAGGCAAGGGGCATTAAGAGAAATAAGCTTCAATAATAATTTAACAGAAAGTTGCGTTATATTATAGCCTTTATATCTATAAAACAAAACACACTTTGTACTAACAACAAAACACGCTCATTTAACATTTTTCTATATTAGAGCTAATTTTAGACAAAAAACCATCACTCTTTTGAATAACAAACTTCCCCGGAAATAACAGTATGTAGTACATTAATAGACAAAAGCTCCGAGGGATTGACTTCAAAAATATCTTTATCAAGCACTACAAAATCCGCCAATTTACCAGCTTCAAGGCTTCCTTTAATCTGTTCACATTTTTGAGCATACGCCCCCCATATAGTGTACATTTTTAATGCTTCTTTTAAGCTAACGGCATTTTCCATAAAGAAACCACCTTCAGGCAGACCTTGAGAGTTTGTTCTAGTTACAGCGGAATGCATTCCGTCAAGAGGGTTCGGTGGAGCAACGGGAGCATCAGAACCACCAGCTATTAGCCCTTGAGAGCGCAGTGCTAATCCTACAGCATATGCCTTACTCGCTCTTTCCTTTCCCAATCTTCTTATCGCCATAGAAGCGCTATTTGGTCCGTGTGTAGGCTGCATACTTATAACAGCATCAATAGCTTTAGCCTGCTCTAAAAGATTACCGGTAATTGTTTGAAAATGCTCAATTCTATATCGATGGTCAATATCCGGAAAATTTTGTTTAATTATTCCGTATGTTTTAAGTACAGCTTCAATAGCGGCATCGCCAATTGCATGGCTTGTAATTTGATAACCATGTTCCGTTGCTACCGTGGCAATTCGCAAAAGATCCTCTTCTGAATATTGCATTTTCCCTCTATTGCCGGGAGAGTCCATATAATCTTCAGTTAGCGCTGCGCTTTGCGCCCCAATGGAACCATCAGAAAGAATTTTTACGGTTTTTACCCTTAATTTATCTGTAATGTTCTTTTTATTTAGGTTTTCAAATAACGCTTCTATATTGCTTTGTTCTGTGTCTATTAGCAATTTTCCATCAATAGAGCATCCTACCCTTATTTTATACTCACCATCATTAAATAACTCTTCAAGATCTTCTATAATATCTTGGCTGGTCATCAATTCTTGAACAGATGTCACGCCATATTTTAGAAGTTCTTTATGTGCTGCAAGCAGAGCTTTTTTTCTTTGATTCTTAGTTTTAACGGGTATACATTTCCTAATAAGGTTTGCAGCCGTATTACTTGCACAGCCAAGTAAACCGCCTTTTATGTTGCGTAAAAAAACTCCTCCCTCAGGGTTGGGAGTAGAGTCAGTAATATCTGCCACCTTAAACGCCGCAGAGTTTACCCATATCATATGCCCGTCCATACGGGGTAAAATAACAGGGTTATCAGACGCAACCTCATCTAATTCTTCTTTGTTTGGATAATCCGGATTTTGCCATACTTCGTTATTCCAGCCCACGCCCGCAACCAACCACTCGCCTTTAGGCAGGTTTTTTACAGCATCACGAACAAGAGATAATATCTCTTCCTTGCTCTTATCGCGTATAGGCAAAGCCAGCAAACTATCTCCATACATTTCCAGGTGTAAATGGCTATCTATAAATCCAGGAAAAACCGTAGCACCACAAAGGTCAATTATTTGCGTATTGCTGTCAACAAAACATTTAAGTCCAACTGAATTGCCAACATATATTAGCTTGCCATTGGTGCAAGCCATACAGCTAGCAATTGAAAAATCCCTATCTACAGTGTATATTTTCCCATTAACCCAAGCTTTCTGTGCAAGGGTTTTTATTGTTTGCATTTATTCCTCCTAACAGAAAACCTTAGCCCCCCAAATATGCAGCCCTTACTTTTTCGTCTTCTGCAATTTCTGAAGCAACTCCTGAAAGACTTATTCTTCCGTTTTCCATTACATAAGCATAGTCCGCTACTTTTAGGGCAAGTTTTGCATTCTGTTCGACTAATAATATTGAGATACCTCTCTCGTTTAGTTTGCGAATTGTCTTAAATATATCAATCACTACTACTGGTGCCAGCCCCATTGAAGGCTCATCAAGCATTAAAAGCTGTGGTTTTGATAACAAAGCTCTTCCAAGCGCTAACATTTGTTGTTCACCACCGGATAGACTACCCGCCTTCTGATTTTTGCGTTCATTTAACCTAGGAAATAACTTGTAAATTTCTTCAAGCATAGGGGCTATCTTTTCGTTACGGGGAAGAGTATATGCTCCCATTTTTAGGTTATTCAAAACAGAAAACTCCGCAAAAACCTGCCTGCCCTCCGGAACTTGAATAATACCCCTTTTTACTCGCTCATCAGAGCCAACATTAGAACTTATTGATTCGCCCCTAAAAGTTATAGAGCCGGTATATGGAATCAAACCGGAAATACAGCTTAGTAGAGTTGTCTTCCCTGCGCCATTAGAACCTACAATGGTTATTATTTGTCCCTCGGCAATATCAAGGTCTATTCCATTTAATACTTTAGTACTTCCGTAGGCTGCATGTAAGCCTTCAATCTTTAATATGCTCATTCGAGATTCTCCTTACCTAGGTACGCTTCTATAACTTGTTGGTCATTCTGAATTATATCCGGAACATCTTCCGCAATTTTTTTACCATGGTCCAGCACCGTAATAATATCGCAAACGCCCATTGCAACACGCATATTATGCTCAACCATAAGTACTGTTATACCAAAATCGCGAATTTTATAAATGATTTCAATAAGATAATCCGTTTCGGAAGGGTTCATACCTGCGCAAGGCTCATCAAGCATTATTATTTTCGGCTTTGAAGCTAGTGCCCTAGCAATTTCCAGCACGCGCTTCTGCCCATAAGGCAAGCTTCCGGCATTATTGTTTTTAAAATCACTTAAACCAACAAAATCCAGCATAGAAAGTGCATAATCTTTGCATAGCACTTCTTGTTTTTTCATTTTGGGAGTATGAAAAATCGTTCCCAGAATGGTCGAATCTGTCCTAGAATGATGACCTACCATAACATTTTCCAGAGCTGACATTTGATCAAAAAGGAGAATATTTTGAAATGTTCTAGCTATACCGAGCTTTGTAACCTCATGAGGCTTCTTATCTGTGATATCCTTACCCTCAAAAATGACATTTCCCGTTGTAGGTATATAAAGACCTGAAATGATATTGAATAATGTAGTTTTACCCGCGCCGTTAGGACCTATAAGACCATGTATAGCCCCAGAATTGATTGACATATCAACCAAATCAACTGCTCGCACGCCCCCAAAATGCATTGACACTTTACTCGTCTGTAATAAAACACTCATGGTGTTACCTCACTTAAAATATCAGATTTCCTCTTCCTATCAATTAGCGATTTCATACCCCCATAAATACCATGAGGCATAAATAACACTACTAGAATTATAACCACTCCATAAATACCATCCAAGTATTCTGCAAACGGTCTCAATAACTCTGGTAATGTTCCGATAACCAAGGTTCCTATGATAGGACCAAACAAACTACCCATACCTCCAACCACGGTCATAGTCAGAAGTAATATTGAGGATTTATCAAATATATCTGCAGATAAATAGTTTATGTTAAGTGCATATATACAGCCGGCAAGTCCCGCCATGGCGGCAGAAATACCACAAACAAGAAATTTATAACCATTCACATTTATACCCATAGAAGCGGCGGCTATAGGTGCCGTGCGTATAGCCTGAAATGCCCTGCCTGTCTTTGAATAAATAAGTCTATAACAGATTAAAGCAACCATTAAAGTAAGAGCTAAAGCGACAAAATATAATTGATAGTTCATAAATCTATGCCCAAAAACCGTTAATTTTTTTATGCCAACAAAACCATTTGCACCGCCCGTCAGCCAGCCTTCATTTATGATAATAAGGCTTACCACTTTAGAAAAACCCAAGGTGGTCATCGCTAAAAAAATCGCATGTAATTTGCAACTAGCAAGTCCTATTAATAAACCGAGCAAAAAAGTCAGAACTAGTGAGCCAAATATCGCCGGTAGGAAATGCCATCCAAGCGTTTTTGTTAAAATTGCGTAAGTATAACCACCTATCGCCATAAAAGCTCCATGGCCAAGCGATATTTGACCTGTATATCCTACAAGTAAATTGAGGCTCATAGCCATAATGCCGTAATAGCAATATGAAATTAATATGTTGATAAAGTAGTTATTTTTAGTACCTAATATAAACGGCATAACCGCCGCAATGAAAACCATAACAAAAATAACAATTTTTGTTTCTCTTTTTGTTTTGTGCATATTTAACTCCTATACTTTCGTAACCTTTGCTTGCCCAAAAAGTCCCTGCGGTCTTAAAAACAGAATACTAATCAACACAATAAAGGAAAACAAGTCTTTGTAAGCTGAAGAAATATATAAAGCTCCCAGCGTTTCAACAACCCCCAAAAGCAAACCACCAAGCACAGCGCCGGGAAGTGAGCCAAAACCTCCCATAACAGCAGCAGTCAGCGCTTTTGTTCCTATACCGCTTCCCATTGTAAAACTAACCGAGTACAGCGGTCCCATAAGTACGCCAGCTATGGCAGCTAAAAATGCAGCAATAATAAAGGTTGATGTAATAACGGTATTGATATTAACCCCCATAAGTGCGGCCGCTTTACGGTTCATAGAAACAGCACTCATAGCAAGACCGGTTTTGGTCTTAGTCAGAAATAAAGTTAAGGCTAACAATAAAATTGCGCAAACGCCAATTACCCAAAGACTTTGCATAGATATTGCAATCCTGTTATCTTGGAAAGGTATATATACGGTTGAATCGTCGAGCATGGGCGGAAACCTCTTAACATCTGAGCCCCAGACTATTTTTGCTATCGTTTGAATTACATACTGCATTCCTAGTGTTGATATCAATAGCCCCATAACGGAACGCGTATATAAAGGTCTATATGCAAGACGCTCCATAACCAACATTACTAGAGATGTTAGCAATCCTGAAGCAATAAAAACAATAATAGGCGGCAAATTTAGTTTTGTAAAAAGCCACACACCGAAGAAAGCGCCCAACATATAGAACTCACCTTGAGCAAAATGTCCCATATTGAGTGTTCTATATATTACACTATATCCAAGTGCAATTAAGGCATAAATTGCGCCTTGAGCTACCCCGCTAAGCAGGGCTTGAATAAGCATTACCATTATGATTTTCCCTCTACTTAAAAGAATGTGCCACAGAGCATAAAAAGACAATCCCAATATGCTCTGGGCACAAATTACTATTAACTGTTACTTTACTTTTCGCTGACTGAAACCGGGTCCCCACTCTCCAATATTCATTCTGCTAAGACCCACGCCATTATCATTTGCACTAAAATCAAAATGTCCTTGCACACCATCAAACACAGCATTTCTTAAAGCTTTATTAAGGTTAATGCTAAAATCGTCTGAATCTACATCCTGAGCACCCATATCATTAAGGGCCGTTACTATATGGAATACGGCATCGTAAACACGAGCAGGAACATCGGCGGGATCTTGCTTTAGAGGATCCGCTTCTCTAAAGTCTTCTATAAAACGAACGATTTTTGGATCATCTTCGTTGGGGATATAGCCTACCGGGAATACTACGCCCTGAATGTCTTCTTCACTCCATGTTTCTAGCATTTGGTTTTGCGCCAAATTAGTACCGCCCGCAAAAAAGATTTCTTCAGGTACCTGACCCCATAATTGCTCAATCTGTTTCATGCAAACATTTCCGGCCGCTTGGCTTAGACCCCAGAAAATTACAGCTTCCGCCCCGCCTTCTTTTAGTTTTAGAACCTGAGCCGTAAAGTCCATATCCTCAGTTGCCATTGGGTCACGAGATACTAAAGATAGATTGTAGACTTTTTGTATGGTTTCCTCAATCCTATCCGCAGCGGACATGCCTCCCTCTGTGTTGACATGTATAAGACCAATCTTGGAAAAGCCTTTATCGTTTATTAAGTATTCTAGAAGGGTATCAGCCTGGTCTAAGTCGGTTCCGGTTTCTATGCAAAGGTATTCCCAACCTTGCTGAACAGAAGCAGGACCCGAAACGATTCCTAATAAAGGAACCTGTGCATCCTCAAAATACTGACCGGACACCAAAATCATAGTAGTGAGCAAATGCCCTATACATACATGGGCTCCATAATTATCTATTACATAAGTCGCTGCGACAGGCGCCCCATGTGTCGCTCCCTTATCGTCTACATAGTTGAATTCTAGTTCGTAATGTTCAAGCAAATTATCCTCATTTACCGCCTTCATGGCAGCATCTATGGAAGCTTTGTAGATTTCACCGAACCTTGCCGCTTGACCGGATAACGGGCACATTACCCCTACTTTTACCGTTTGTTTTTCCGCGACTGACACTGAAGCTAATGTGCTAAATAGCATTACTAAGCACATCATGACCGCAACTAATTTTATCCTTTGTTTCATACACCGGACCTCCTAATGATATTTTTCTATATGCATGAATAATAATACATTTGATGATTCATGTCAACGCTTTCTTTTATCTTTTATTGTTTTTTTGCAAATTTTGATTTAGCTGTAACTTTTTTTCTTTTTTATACATAGTTTTTCAGTCATTTTATGACATAAGCTCGCTACTTTGTAGATTCATTATATTTCTGCAAACAGTTAATATTGCAATACCATTTATAGCGTTTTAAAAATACCAATAATTAGTAATCTCACTAAATTTCCCCCTGCACGCAAAATGTTTTTTTGAAATTAGTGCTTGACAGGAATATTTTTTGCGGCTATAATTCGGATAATTCAGTAGGAGGGAGGTATGTTTAGTGTTTAGTATGGACCGTATGATGATGCGAATGTTCATGTGCGAAAACTTACCTTCGTACCTATTGTGTTGCGCCTAACATTTGCATTTCTAATGCCGGTTGCTTCCATTTGTGCGAAGTAGCCGGCTTTTTGTTTTTAGAGAGGAGTACCATGGATAACACACATATAAAGCTAATAGATGTAAGCAAAACATTCGCTGAAAACACCTCAAAACAGGTTAGGGCGGTAAAAAATGTAAGCCTATCGGTAAACCGCGGGGAGATATACGGGATAATAGGTTTCTCAGGCGCGGGTAAATCAACCCTAGTTAGGCTTATAAACCTTCTTGAAAGGCCAAGCAGCGGGCAGGTGCTAATAAACGGGGAAGATTTAACCCTGCTTCCCGAAAAGGAGCTGCTAAAGCGCCGCAAGCGCATAGGCATGATATTCCAGCACTTTAACCTTATGCAATCTAGAACCGTTGAGGGGAATATAGCCTTCCCCCTAAGGGGGCAGAAGCTATCTAAAGCCGAGATTTCAAGCCGCATAGACAGCCTGCTTAAACTGGTCGGGCTTGAGGATAAGCGCAATAGCTATCCCTCTCAACTATCCGGCGGGCAAAAGCAAAGGGTGGGCATAGCTAGGGCACTTGCTAATGACCCTGATATACTCCTCTGCGATGAAGCCACAAGCGCGCTAGACCCGCAAACCACGGGAGACATACTATCCCTGCTAAAACAGCTTAACCGCGAGCTTAACATTACCATAGTTCTCATCACCCATCAGATGAGCGTTGTTAAGGAAATGTGCGACAGGGTTGCCGTTATGGATGATGGCGTAATTATAGAAGAGGACAGCCTTTACAAAATATTCTCAAGTTCTAAGCATGAGATTACCCGTAAATTTATAGACACGGCAAGCAATATAAGAGCCGCTATAGAATTACTTAAAACCAACCATTCGCTGCTTGGGGTTAAAAAGGGCGATATCGTCGCTAGGATAGATTTTAACGAAAACAGCACTAAGGAAGCGGTTATATCCCAATTATCACGTAAGCATGGTATAGATATATCCATAATATTCGGAAATGTTGAAACCGTTGGCGGTTTACCGCTAGGTACGCTGCTTGTGGCATTCAAGGGCGATGAAGCCTCGATAAAAAACGCGATAGAAGACGTAAAGTTAAACGATGTACATCTGGAGGTATTAGACAGTGCAGGCATTTATTGAACAAAATCTACCCAATGTGTTTAGAACGCAAGCGGAGCTTATAAAAGGCATATGGCAAACCCTAGAGATGACATTTGTAAGCGGCCTTATAAGCGCAAGCTTCGGCATATTCTTCGGCGTACTGCTAACCGTATGCAAGCCGGAGGGTATAAGCCCCAACAAGCTAGTGTATCAGCTGCTGGATAAGCTTATAAACGTATTCCGCTCTATACCCTTTGTAATACTTATTTCCCTGCTTATGCCGCTAACCCGCCTTATTACAGGCACAGCGATAGGCACAAAGGGAGCGATATTCCCCCTTATAGTAGGCACTGTACCTTTCTTCTCAAGGCAGGTAAACGCCGCCCTTGAAGAGGTAGACCCCGGCACCGTTGAGGCCGCCCAATCCATGGGCTTTACCACCCCGCAGATAATATGGAGCGTTTACCTTAGAGAAGGGCTTGCTGGCATAGTGCGCGGCAGCACTATAACCATAGTAAACCTAATTTCCCTTACCGCAATGGCGGGCACTGTTGGCGGAGGCGGCCTTGGAGACTATGCCTTAAGGTACGGTTTCCAGCGCAGGATGTACGACGCAACACTTGTAACCGTGGTGATTCTCCTGCTACTTGTAACGATAATACAGACCATAGGCAACACCGTTACACGCAGGATGAAACATATATAATATACTCTGTTTTAAAAGCAACAGGGTATACATAAAAAGGAGGACTTGTCATGAAAAAACTGATTCTACTGATGGTACTGCTGCTTATCCCCACAATGGTTATTGCCGATAGCGTAACCGTTAAAGTTGGCGTGGTGGGCGAAAACAACGAGCAATGGGAACAGCTAATTATCCCCACGCTCAAAGAAGAAGGCATAGAGATTGAGCTTGTTAAGTTCAGCGACTATGTTGTCCCCAACCAAGCGCTATTCGATGGAGAGGTAGATTTAAACGCTTTCCAGCACCACAACTTCCTTAACAACTGGAACGAAACCCACGGTGGAGACCTTGTCGCCATAGCCGACACGCTTATTGCGCCGCTGTGCGTATACTCTGAAAAAATTAAGAGCATAGATGAGCTCAAAGAGGGCGACAGCATCGCGATTATGAATGACCCTGTAAACGAAGCAAGGGCGCTGCGTATGCTTGAAAGCAACGGGCTGATTAAGCTGCGCGAAGACACAACAGAGCTTGCCACAGTTGCCGACATTGTTGAAAACAAACTGAACCTTGTATTTGTAGAGATGGAAGCAGCCCTTACCGCAAGCGCGCTGCATGACCCGCAGATTGCAGCAGGTTTCCTAAACGGCACCCACGCAAGGGACGCAGGCTACAAGAATGTTGACGCACTGCTTATCGAGCAGTATGACCCCGATAACAAAGACATGCAGGGCATAGTAAACGTAATCGCCGCTAAGAAAGACCGCGTTGACGAGCCGGCATTTGCCAGAATAATTGAAATCTATCACTCAGAAGAGATGAGAGAGCTTTTCGCAGAGGTTTATGCGGACATTTACTTACCCGCATTCTAAAAATAGCATATACATACCCCATTTTAAAATTAGGAGGCTGTTATGAAAAAGTTTTTAGTATTACTTGTAGCGCTATTAATACCATTTAGCGTACTGGCGGAAACCACCGTTAAAATAGGCGTAGTTGGCGAAAGTAACGAGCAGTGGGAACAGCTTGTAATACCCACGCTAAAAGAAGAAGGCATAATAATAGAGCTGGTTAAATTTAGCGACTATGTTATACCCAACCAAGCCCTAATGGAAGGCGAGATAGACCTTAACGCTTTCCAGCACCACAACTTCCTTAATGACTGGAATGAAAGATACGATGGAGACATTGTAGCCATAGCCGACACCCATGCAGAGCCCCTGTGCGTTTACTCTGAAAAGATTAAGAGCCTAGATGAACTTAAAGACGGCGACAGCATTGCCATAATGAACGACCCTGTAAACGAAGCCAGAGCGCTGCGCATGTTCGCAAAATCAGGTCTGATTAAGCTCCGCGAAGACAATAATGAACTTGCAACTGTAAACGATATTGTAGAAAACAAGCTAAATCTTGTATTCGTAGAGATGGAAGCCGCCCTTACCCCCAATGCCCTGCACGACCCGCAGATCGCGGCAGGTTTCCTAAACGGCAACCACGCAAGGGACGCAGGCTACCTAAACAAGGATTCTCTCCTCATGGAAGAGTACGACCCTGACAACAAAGAAATGTACGGCATAGTAAATGTTATCGCCGCAAGGGAAGAAAGAAAAGACGATCCTGTATTCGCAAGGATAATTGAAGTATTCCACTCAGACGAAATGAGAGAGCTATTCAAGAGAGTGTATGATGGGATATATATTCCTGCGTTCTAAGTAGCCTGATTTAGAAATGATTGAACAATGCAACACCTCCGATTATGGGGGTGTTGTTTGCGGTATAGATGATACCGAATTGATTAAGTGAATTTCTTGTGTTTTATGGGTAATTATGGTAAATTATTATTGACAGCGAGGAGCGCAGATGCGGTTTCGGACGTATCGCTAGAGGAAATAGCTTCATCTAGCACCTGCGGATTTGCTGTAAGAAACAGCGGGGAGCGCAGAAGTCGTTTAGGACGTCGTCTTGGGGGATTTAATTATCATCATTTAAGAGCTGCGAAACTGCTGTTACAAACACCTTCGGTGATACGGGCGTTTGGCATAATGTCAAATTGCGCCGTTGGCACCGGAGGTAATTTTGTTTTTAGCCTTAATTGCGTTATATTAATATTGACATATAATTACGCAGTAAACAATTAGGGGTGTCGTGCTACATTCAGCGCTGCGGATTAGCTGTTATCAACTCCCCTGTGTGAGCTTTAATACGGGTTTAGTCCCTAAGCTAAACTAACCGTTACCACACAGGGGGTGATTTTTTTATTGTGTATATGTAGATGTGTATGTGTACGCTTTTTAAGAGCGGGTAACACGACTTTAGAAGAAATATAACTTTACAGGGCAAATGCTAATGCACCGGATTAGTGCGTCAGGTGGAGGGCTAAGTTTAGGGCGCAAAAAAAGGAGCCGGCACAGGGCTTTAGCTAATAATGCATTATCCCTTTCCGGCTCCTATAAAACAATAATAACGATTTAGCGGTTAGCTGTCAATGCTAGACTAAATCTAGGGTTAGCTTTGTTCTCTGTTATAAGCGGTTAGTGCGTCCTTAACGGGCTTGAAGATTGCGGCATGTTTGTGCTTTTCTTTTATAAACCTATCCAATGCCCGACCTTCACGATGAAAGATACAAGTGAGACCATATAAAGATAGAATTAAACGGCAAAAGATATGTAAAATCTCAAGAAATATTGTAGCAGCGCTGAAACTTTGCCACACAAATAATATAATGGTAAAATACCCTCGGTTGGGCGCTTATGTAATTGGTTGACGACTTAAACTTTTGATTATTTTCCTCAAGCAGCAGTGCTTGATACGCAAAACGCTTAGTAAAGGAGAACAGGATTAAGCCATGATAACCATTGCTGTATATGGGGATTCTATATCCCGAGGGGTTACTTTTGATGAAAACAGGGGGCGCTATACATACCTTAAGGAAGGCTTTGATAAGCTACTGGAAAAGCGCGGCATTTTAAAGGTAATAAACCACTCCCGCTTTGGCGCAACCGCTGAAGAAGGCTTTGAGACTTACGAAAAAGAGCCGGAAGCGGACACTAAATATATAGCCATAGCCTTTGGCGGCAATGACTGTACGCCCGATTGGAAAGGCGCATCCGAAAACCCTGATAACTATTATCCCCCTAAGACTAGCCTTAATAGCTTTGAAAGCACTCTACGGCGCTTTGTTAATAAGGTAAAAAGCATGGGGCAGATACCCATACTGGTAACCCCGCCGCCGCTTGTGGCTGAGCGCTATGTAAACTGGATAAGCAATGGGCTGAATAAGGATAATATACTTAAATACATTGGCGATATACACCATGTGTACCGCTGGCAGGAGCAGTATGCGCTTGCAGTGCACCAAGCCGCGCGCCGCACACGCAGCTACCTTTTTGACCTTAGAGCTTTTTTCCTAAGAAAGCCTGTACTTGGCGCGCTGTACTGCATAGACGGTATGCACCCAAACGATAAAGGTCACCAGTGGATAGCCCGTGCCATAGAGCGTATGCTTCCCTCTCTATTGCAGGATATAGAAGACAGCGCTATATATTTTGATGATGAAAGCGATGAGCAATAAACACAGCATTTATTAGACTGAAATCTTTTGCACTAACAAACTAATTAGCAAGCCTTGGCTGTCGTTTAACAGCTAGGCTTTTTCTATATAAAACGCTTATGGAGTACATTTTTATATCCATCATACATATTGTTTTCTCCATCAAAACATGTTAAAATGATGGAGAAAGGGGCAGTTTTGATGCTGTACTTTGATTATGTAAACAGACCAAGCGAGCTTTTAACCGCTGAAATAATGTCGCTTGTAGGCAATATAAGGGAGAAAAAAGGGCGGCAGGAACTTTTTATAGAGGCGGAACCCCAAATACTGGGCAGCCTGCTTGAAGTTGCTAAAATACAGAGTACAGGCGCGTCAAACCGCATTGAAGGCATATATACTAGCGATAAAAGGCTTAAAGAGCTTGTTGAAAAGAAAGCTGAGCCAAAAAACCGCTCCGAAGAGGAAATATCAGGTTACAGGGATGCGCTAACAACTATCCATGAAAATTATGACTATATACCCATAAACACAAATGTCATACTGCAATTGCATAGGGACCTTTACAGCTTTTCATCTGCGGGCATGGGCGGAAAATATAAAAATACTGACAATGTAATCGCCGAAATACTGCCAGACGGCACACAATCGTTACGCTTTAAGACTCTTAGCGCATACGAAACAAAGCAGGCTATGGAAGAGCTATGCGCGGAGTTCAACGCGGCAATGCATGAAGGCAAGTATGACCCTTTACTTTTAATATGTATGTTTTCGCTGGATTTTCTGTGCATACACCCTTTTAACGATGGCAACGGGCGCATGTCAAGGCTTTTAACGCTGCTGCTTTTATATAAATCCGGCTATATAGTGGGAAAATACATAAGCATAGAAGTGCTTATTGAGGACAGCAAATATAGCTATTATGAAGCCCTACAAGCCTCATCTGAGGGCTGGCATGATGGTGAAAACAGCTATGAGCATTTTACAAGGTATATGCTAGCCATAATATTAAAAGCCTATAATGAATTTGAAAAAAGGATGGAGCACCTAAGATACCGCAAATTAAGCAAGGCTGAAAGGGTGGAGCATATTATAAAAAATTCTCTTAAACCCATAAGCAAAAGTGAAATATTGGAACTTGCGCCCGATATAAGCCAAGTAACCGTTGAAAGGGCTTTGGTAGAGCTACAAAAACGGGATATTATACAAAAAATAGGCAGCGGAAGGGCTACTAAATATATAGTTAAATAATTGTTTGTGGCTGTGATTGGTGTAGATATTAAAGTAAGATAAATTCAATAGTGTGTGATAACGGAAAATGAGCGGTATTCATATAGAAAATATGCAGTAGGCAGTTTGGATTTTTAACTATAATATCCTTTTTTACGAACAAACAAATTTATATCCATCACAAAAAAATTATCTCCATCATTTTTGAATATATGACGGAGATAATTGTATTGTTTACAGTGCTTAAAGCATTATAACTACTTAGCGTATTCAACGCTCCTAGTTTCTCTTATTACATTTACACGCACTTGACCGGGGTATTCCATCTCCCTTTCTATGCGCTTGGCAATTTCCTTTGCCATAAGGCGCGCGCCTTCGTCGTTTACATCTTCGGGTTTTACCATTATGCGCACTTCCCTGCCTGCCTGCATAGCGAAGGATTTATCCACGCCTTCAAACGAATCGGCTATTTCCTCAAGCTTGGTAAGGCGTTTGATGTAGTTTTCAAGGGATTCTCTCCTCGCGCCGGGCCTTGCCGCGCTTATCGCGTCCGCCGCCTGCACTATTACCGCCTCTACAGTTTGCGGCTCAATATCGTTATGGTGCGACATTATGCAGTGCACAACGCCTGCGTTCTCCCTGAACTTGCGCGCAAGGTCTCCGCCTATTGATACGTGAGTGCCTTCCAGCTCGTGGTCTACAGCCTTGCCTATATCATGCAGCAGTCCTCCGCGCTTTGCAAGCTGTATATCAGCATCAAGCTCCGCCGCCATAACTCCCGCAAGATGGCTTACCTCTATGCTGTGCTTAAGCACATTCTGCCCATAGCTGGTACGGTACTTAAGCCTGCCAAGAAGCTTTACAAGCTCCGGATGCAGGTTGTGCTGACCGGTTTCAAATATAGCCTGTTCACCCGCTTCTTTGATGGCGTTGTTCACCTCTTTTTTGGCTTTGGCTACCATCTCCTCTATGCGGGCGGGATGTATGCGCCCGTCGAGCATTAGCTTTTCTATTGCTATGCGGGCGACTTCGCGGCGCACAGGGTCAAATGCGGAAATAATTATAGCCTCGGGCGTGTCGTCTATTATAAGGTCTACCCCCGTGGCAGCCTCAAGAGACCTTATATTCCTGCCCTCTCTGCCTATTAATCTGCCCTTCATTTCATCGTTAGGCAGGTCTATTACAGATACGGTGCTTTCCGCCACATGGTCGGAAGCGCACTTTTGTATGGCAAGGGCTATTATGTTGCGGGCTTTTTTATCGCCTTCTTCCTTTGCTTTTTGCTCTATTTCGCGCACCATAGACGCCGCCTCGTGATAGGCGTCTTTCTGTACGCGCTCTATAATTATCTGTTTCGCTTCGTCTACTGTTATGCTGGCAATGCGCTCGAGCTCGCTTAGCTGTTTATCCTTAAGCTCCTCCGCTTCCTGAAGGCGTTTTCCTATTTCCTCCGACTTTTTGTTTATGCGCTCCTCGCGTTGGGTTAAGTTATCCAGCTTTTTATCTAGGGATTCTTCTCTCTGCGCTATCCTTCTTTCGGAGCGCTGCTGCTCGTTGCGCCTGTCGTTTATTTCCCTATCAAGGTCGCTTTTAAGGCGCAGAACTTCTTCTTTTGCGGCGAGTATAGTTTCTTTTTTCTGCTCTTCGGCTTTGCGGTTCGCGTCCTCAAGCAGTTCTTTTGCGTATTTTTCGCTTCTGTTAATCCTTTGTTCTATTATATTTTTCCGGTACATAAAACCAAACGCAGTGCCGGTTCCAAGCGCCAGAAGTATAAGTAGTATCCATACTAGTTCAGGCATACCATTCCCCCTGTATTTATTATTAATTCGGCAGCCTGAACATGCAGATACCTGCACACAGGAAATAGCTAATCACAAGAACATGGGAAAGCACATACTCCACTATATAAAGTAAATGGTTATATCCAAAAACGTTCCAATGTAATGTATCTAAACAGCCTTGCCAAAAGGCACTGCCGACATGTAATGATAACCTTTTCTTGTAACATTTGTCAAGGATTTGGAAAAAACTGGTGTTTCCCCCTGCGTTTTAGGTATAGATACGCAAGAAGCGTAAGTAATCCAAGCCCTGCAAGCGTAAGTATTATTATAGGCGTGCTGTCGCCCGTTGGGGGTATATCAACGCAGTTTGAGAACTTGGCATTTGCTCTTGCCGTGCCGCCATCCTTACTATAGCTTACATCTGCGCTTAATTTGCCTCCCGACTCATTTACGCTTATCTTTACCTTTATTTTGGATTTATCGTAAATAATATCGCTTGAAGCACCTATTACCTCTTCTATGCTATACATATACACACCCGGGTTTGAGAAGCCGCGCTTGCCAAATACTATTTTGCCATCGGCATCGTTTCTCTGCCTATCAATTTCAAGCCCTGTGCTATCCCTAAGCACAAACTCAAACTGACCAGCTTTAAGGCTTGCACCTATAAGCTCCTTATTGGCTGATATTGTTACGCCTATAGCTTGCGGCGGGTCGGGCTTGGGAGGCTCTGGCTTAGGCAGTGCATATGCGTTGTTAAAAACGGGTATGCCGCCTGAGAAGCTTTCGCCATTTTTAAGTATGCTTATCTTTGCTTCAAGCACATTTGCCACATAGTTTTGCGTTACCTCTACATTGATTGTGTAAACACTGTCATCGTATGTCATGTGCTCTATAGCGCCCTTAACTTCGTTTAAGGTAAAGCTGTAATTGCCAGCCTCTGAGAAGGTGATTTCAGGGAACACTACATCGCCGGCAGCGTTGTTTTTAGCTTCAATTTCTACGCCTTTGCCTTTAAGAAGGAAGTTGAACTCGCCGCCTTTTATATTATAGGTATCGCCACTTACGGTTTTATTAGCGCTAAATGCTATTTTAGCAGCGGGAAGGGGCGGTAGATAAGTGTTATCAAAAACCGGTATGCCGCCTGCAAAGCTTTCTCCATTTTTAAGTATGCTTGTAACTTTCGCTTCAAACTTATTGGTTACATAGTTTTGAGTTACCTCTACATTAATTGTGTACAGGCTGTCATCGTATGTCATGTGCGCTATATCGCCTTTAACTTCGCTTAGAGTAAAGCTGTAATTACCCGCCTTAGAGAAGGTGATTTCAGGGAAAATCACATAGCCCGCGGAATTGTTTTTAGCTTCAACATCTATACCTTTGCCTTGTAGACGGAAAGCAAAGTCGCCTTCCTTTATTTTATACTCATCGCCACTTACGGTTTTCTGTGCGGCAAAGGATAATTTGCAGTTTTCCGGCGGAACAAATGTATTTGTAAACCTTATATGCCAGTCGAGCCCCGAAATGTCCTTTTCGCTCATTACATTATAGGTATTGTTGTTTACAAGCACATTGTGGTTAATCGCGCTAAACTCCTCTATGGAATAGACATATATGTTATCATACATATCCGTCATGGGGAGACCTTCCCATTTATATTCATATTTCCCCAAACCCGGTTCCCGCGAGTCTATTGTATATGGCCAATAGACTACTTCAGGTTCCGCCCCTTCTACGCCTTTAATTGTGCGCGTTGCTTGGAAAGGTACGGGTTTATGGTCTTTAGGGTTGCCACCTTCCCATAGCTTAATTGCGTATCTATTTGTTGGCTGGGGTGAGAATTTATTTTCTATTGCGTTTTCATGCTGTGTTACAGCGTATTTACGCTCGTTTACTTTATTCGCGTTTACTGTATATGTTCCATTTTCAGCATGTCTTTCGCTAACGGTGTATATGTATGGTACGCCATTATTGTCCGTTGCGGGGAGCGGGCTCCATACATAGGAATAATGGCTTTCGCCTGGTACATCAGGGAATATCTTAGGCTCAGGTGCAGAATCTACCTCTTTAGGCTCTCCGCCTTCTATATGGCGGGATAGCACTAATTCTACCGCATGATAGTCATCCGCCTTACCGCCTACCCATGTTTTGTATGCATTAAAGTCTGTTTTAGGTACTTGATAAGTGTTGGTTATATCATCGCCTATCTGCGTCATCTTGTACTTATTGCCATTTACATACCTGAAGCCGTCATTATCGGTAAGCTCCTTTACTTCGTATATGTAGAGAGTGCCGTTTATATCGGTTTTAGGTACGCCAGACCATGTATAATTGTACTTGTTAGGATTTACAATATCCTGCTCAACAGTGGGTGTAAATTCTGTTACAAGTTCCTTTTCCGCACCTACAATGCCAAGAGTTCTGTACAGCATAAGCGGCAATGCATAGTGATCTGCAGCGGGACCATTTACCCATGTTTTGGTTGCTTGTATGTTTATAGACCAAGGTTCGTATGTGTTTGTTATTACGCTGTTATCTACATTATATGTTGTTTTGTAGGGAAAAGTTTCGCTGTAAACAACTTCAGTAAGATCTGTTTCGCTTTTTACTTCTTTTACTGTGTATTCAAATTCTACACGGTTATTTGGATCCCATACTACATAATCATATTTAGGCAAATTTTCCCAAGTGTAACTTGTTGTGCCACTTGTTATTTTAACGGGGGACAAGTAGTTTACGCCACTACGCAAAAGCTGTAACCATATTGTAGGCTTTGTTTCAGGTCCGTTTACCCATACCTTGTTAGCTGTAAAGCTTGTTTTCTGGTATACATTTTCAACTGTTGCGCCTTTGGCAGTTGCCGTTACTACAGTGCCTTTTTTATAATCATCAGGCATTGTTGTTTCATTTATAGTGTAGTAGTAATGTACATCGCCATTATATGTTCCGCCGTCTTTTGTAGGTCCGTTGTAAGTTCCTGTTGTAGGCAGAGTAATTGTATATGTCCATGGGCTAAATTCACCATGTAAATCATCAGGCAAAGGATTAGGATATTCGTCTGCTATGCCGTTCATTTCAATGGCAGGTTTAGTGGGGTCTGAAGGATCTACTATGAATGGTACAGTGATAATGTGTTGAGAATCGCTATAAGGTTTGTCGCCGTCCGGTACAGGTGCGCTGTTAAGTATTGCTTGATTTATAGTCATGGTTACTAATGTTTCATTGACAACAGGTACAGGCACAGGTCCATCCCACACCTTACGCACAGTACGGGCATTAGGCCAATATTTATTTGTTATTTTGTTGCCTACAACGGTTTCGCCTTCCTTAATTTCTTCATTCTTATATATGTAGTTATGAGGCACACTAGGCTCTATAACCTTGTATACAGATTTTATTCTTTCGCCTGTTACGCTATCAACTGCGCCGTCTTTCCTGTACATGGGAAGATTATTCCAAATATGCTCCGGAGATGTTATTTTTTTCCATTCATCACTTGGAATAAATGTTTGCGGCTCGCCATACGGCTCACCATCTCTTAACAGTTGCAGTTCTACTTCGGTGTGCGTAAGACCGGTTGCGTCACCATGAGTACCCACATCCCAAATTTTTTGACCCTTATATGTAGTAGTTACATACTCATTATTAAAGCTTATATTATCAACTGTTGCTTGGCTAAGCTTATCTTTATATACAGTGATGGCGGTCAAATCGCCTGTTACACTATCCTTAGTAACAGTTACCGTTACATCAAACTTTGTAGTATCGTATGTTACACTATCAAGGCTGCCTATTAATTCCTCTACGCTATAGTTATAAACACCGGCGCTATCGTAGTAAATTGTAGCAAAGCTGGCATTACCTGCCACCCCATCATTTGCGGTAGGTGATGTAATTGTTTGAATAATATTTCCCCCACCGTCCTTAAGCAAGAAAGTAAATTCCCCCGCTTCCATGTTTCTACCTGTAAGCGTTTTTGACAAAGGAATTGCTACCTCTGTATATTTCTGCTTATGGTATGTGGTTTCGCTGCTTAATGTTACGCTTTTACCGTATACACTTTTTATTGTTGCTGTGTTGTTAAAATCTACAGGTTTATTTTCCGCCATTGGCAGCACGCGGCAGGGTATTATAAGGCTTATCTTTTCTTTACCTGCAAGCGAAATTATGCGGATAGTTATTTTATTGCCATTAATGCTCTGCACATCGGCGCGGGTAGAAACGCTTATATTGTGCTTGGTACTTGTATTATCATCAAGCATTACCTCAATGTTTGAGGCGTCTATAGCAAGACCTGCAGGTATATTATCCTCAACAATAATATCCTGTATGCTTTGGGCTAGGTTGTTATTGCTGAAATTAAGCGTATAATTTATGGTATCTCCGCCATATACTATTGTGGGATTAAGCTCTGTGCCTGTAGCAGGGTCTGAAACTTTGCTAAATTCCATACCCATATCCTTAAGCGCTACGGTTACGGGGTTGCAGGCTTCAATTGAGGGTACATCGTCCCAAGCGCCTGTAAGCGAGCTCTTTTTATTTACACAAAACGCCTTGTTGTATGCAAGATAGTCCCTACCTTCGGCTACCGAATAGTATTCTCTAATATCAACAGGCGCACGCATGGTAATGTTTACAAGTACGGATACACCGGGTTTGGCTACAAAGTCCGTTACACCGTTTGTCGTCTTGCGAAGGTCAAACGCAAGCGCTGTAACCTGCCCGGGGTCTGCTGGGGGATTGGCATCCCAGTCTATCCATGTTGTACCTTTGTTATTATCTAGATGATTGGCATTCCCGCGTATTTCGTTATCAGTAATGCTTCGCGTTGTATAGTAGGTTTTAACACCTATACCCCTTGATTTTGCATGGCTAACATCAACATTTACAAGGCTGCCCTGCCAGTGGTTGGGGGTATCATAGGCATTTTCAAGTATATCATAGTATATTAGGTTTTTCGCGCTGGCAACAGCATTTTCAAGCCTTAGCCTGTATGTATACTCTCCGCCTGCCTGTACCCTTACAAAATCGCCAAATGCGGGGTTTTCTGGAGAGGCTACCGCCTTGTTAAAGCCAAGCTCTGCAGCGTCTAGAGGCTTATAGTAAGGCGTGGCGTTTGCATACAGAAAGCTCTTTGCCGTGTCCGCAGGATTGCCGTCCCTGTTAAGGTCGGTAAAGGCATGTTTTAAGTTTGAAGGTATATATCCGCTTGCGGCATTATCCGGATAGGCGTTATAAAATTCGCCGTTTTGGGTTTCATATGCAGAATAATTGTAAATAGTAGTGCCGTTATCTATTGCGTTTAGCCATGTGTTATACAGGTTAAACGTAAGTATCATTCCGCTTTGGAGCGTGCTATATGATGTACCATGCTTTATAAAGTTAAGGTTTGTGTAACTTTCAGGCGCTTGGGCATGTACTATAAGCATTGTCCTTCCCGAGCCCTTCCAGTTATCATGAACTTCTATGCGGGTGGGGAAGTTTACATAGGCGGGCGCTTTTTTCAGCGCATCTTTTGGATTATTTTTATTATAATCATTACCCGTGGTACCATAGCCCGTAACTGTTATTGTACTTAAATCCGCATATGTACCGGGAGGAAGCAAATCGTAGAATGTGCTTATCTTCTGTTCTACTAGATACTTGCCCTTAAGAACCTCATCAAGCGCTACTTCGGGATGTTGTATTTCCGTATACGCATTAAGGGTTATGGGGAAATAAAAGCGTGAAGTGAGTATGTCATTCACAGGCGCACTCCAGCTTTTATGGTGGTAACCTGTTCCCCTAACGCGAGTTAATGTGTGGCTTGCATTGTATGAACGGCTGGTTACTACTTTATTATTATTATCTAGAGAGCGGCAATACGCATAGTTTCTTACATATGTACTCTGTCTATCCTTTATAAGCCCTAGCACCTTTTCCGACGGGAGCAGCTGGGTGGTGAGATAGCTGGCATTAAAGTATACACGAATAACTTTATCGGTATATATATATTTAACGCCCGTAGTGCCTTCGGGCAGGGGTATATCTAGATAGCTGCCTGTGGCTACGCTGCTTGTGTTACCAATAGGGGTATAGGAATATTGCCCATTTGCCTGTTTTTGTATGGTGGCATAATCGCTCCATACGCCGTTTTTCTTTACTTGTAATGTGAGGGGTTCATAATCGGCATTGGGTTTTGCAACATAATTATAGGAAGTTGTAACGGTAGACGGAATATACGCAGTGAAGCCTTGGAAATAAAGCCTACTGTATTGATAATCCCCGTCTGTAAGGTCAGTTCCGGCAAGCTGCAATCTGTCGTCATATAATTCTGATGTATAGGGAAGTACGCCGTATACGCCATCTTGCTCTGTATGCCTCCAGCCTTGGGTATAGCCGTAGAAATAGAAGTTGCCTCTGTTGCCGCCATATCCACTAGTAAGCGTAACAGGGATCGGGTTTTGTTCATCATTAAACTCAAGCTTATTTATCGCGCCATAGCTTGTTCCGTAATTATACTTATACATATATGCATAGTTTCCGGGCACAGTTGGCGGAGGCGTTACAGGGTTTTGCACATAATTATAGCTTGAATTTGCTGTTCTGCTGTCCCTTGCGCCGTCTACACCTTCAAGCGCCAAATCTACTTTGTTGCGAACTGTTGCTTTGCCATCTTTATCAAGCAGTGTTTTGGGATACATATAATATACATAAGAATACCAAGTAGCGCTGCTAGATGGACTGGGGTTGTTTACCGTAGCAAACGGGTTATTGATTGTGTTATTATATTCATCAAGAGTGCATCTTTTCAAACCATTTGTTTTCGACGACTCAACAGCAAACAATGTACCATAGTCATCGCTTGCAGGTATTGTTTCTTTAAAGCTCACACTATACGGCTGCGTATCATTATAACCTGCATTGCCGTAAATGCGCCAACAGATAAAGAAATAATCATCGGTATTAATACCGGTAGGAGCTGCGCCCCATCTGCTCTGCCATGTTCTATACACTGAATAACTGTATTTGGAAAGTGAGCTTAAATCGGCGTTTGTAATATATTCTATGTTTAAATTGTTAGATGCGTATCTTTCTGTTGTATTGGTATCACTGCTAAGCACATCCATAGTAGCATTGAATGTGTTTTTGTATCCGTTTTTAACTTCGGAGGGTTTTACATTATATTTAACCTGTACCTTAAGGAAGAAGTTGTCCTCTATAGGAGCATAGTTTGATATAACTATTTCGTCAGTAGCGGAGTCATAACGCCAGTTGAATTTAGTTGCGGCGTTTGGCGGCTCTGATATATCAGTGTTGGCGAGGTCATACTTGGGAAGCGGCACTTCGAATGTGCCTATTTTGTTGCCTGCTCTATCGGTAAATATATGGGCGGGTATGCGTATCTCCGCCGCATATTTACCTGCATTGCCCGTAAATGAAAAGTTTAAGTTTACTATATGTTCCGTTGGATTGTTACGGGCAGGTTTGCATACGGAAGAAGAATTATAGGCATCTTGGCTTATAGTGCAGTATTGACTGTTAACCCAATTTATAATATGCGTATCCGAAGCTGCGCTTACATTTATTAACAAAAGCAGCATTAGCGCAATAAGCGCAGATAGTGTTGCAAGTTTAATTACTGTATGTTTTTTCAAAATAGCCCTCCTATAAACCTTACTTAAGAGTTTCCTAAAAGCGGCTTGATTATACCCTATTATCTTTCATGCTGCAAGCAAAAATCGTACCGAAGTATAATTGACAGTTAGTTATATTCTCCACAAGCGTAGCCACTGATTACGATATAAAACCTATATACAGTTTTTTAGATGAGTGATGAGTATAATATAATAAAGCAAAATCAAATGGGGCGCATATTCAGCCCCATTTTCTGTGTGTTTCTAGCATATAATACTTGTTTTGTAATTAACAAACAAACGACAATTAATACTATAGAAAAACCAAAATATGTTATTCTACCAGTTTCATAGCGTTTATTTCTCCCACATCAGCTGAAACAAAAATCGTCTTATTATTTGTAAAGCTTACATGTGCAAGGGCGGATGAGGGGATTTTTTTAACGTATTTTCTTAGGCAGTAGTCTATTTCAGTTGCGCTTCCCCTGTTTTTAGAGTAATAGCAGGCGAGTTTAGCTGCCTGAATAAGCGTATTTTCGGGCACTTCTTTGCCTTCTGTTTTAATTAGCACATGCGATGCTGGTATGCCTTTGGCGTGCAGCCATATATCATCACCACTTGATGAGCGAAGTATTTCCTCATTCTGTTTGCTGTTTCTGCCTACCATAATAACAAAGCCATCTGAGGACATATATCGCATGAGGTGGCTTGGTTTATCCCTGCGCTTATGTTTAGCTTGCTTACTTCTCCTCTTTTTAATAAGCCCTGCGTTTTCGGCGTTTTCTCTCACAGACAAAATATCTTCCATATTTTCAGCGTTGTCAAGCTCGTATAAGCATTGCTCAGCAAGCGCCTTTTGCTTTTCAGCTTCCGCCATTTGTCCCTTGGCAAGTTTTGCTCCTGTATCCGCCTTTCTATAAAGCTTAAAATACCTTTGGGCGTTTTCGCTAAGCCCAATAGAAGGCTCCAGCGGTATTGAAATAAGCTCCATATTTTCGCTGTAATAGTTGGGAACTTCCACTTCGCTTGCTCCCCTTGGCACCGGGCTATAATGCCCTGTAAGCAGCTCCCCATATATGCGGTATTTCTGTATATCTTCCTCGCTTGAAAGCTTATCTATGCAGGCGGATATGCGCTTATCGTAGCGCTTTACAGATGAGCGCAGCGCCTTTCTAAGGCTCGCCGCAGCTTGGTCTATGCGGTTTTTGCTGTCCTTAGCTGTGTAAAGGCTATCAAGCGCTGTGGATATATTCTCCGTGCGCTTTGCATTACCCTTTGTTAAATAAGGGAAAGGCAGAGCTTCAACGGGTTCGCCATCATTATTAAGCAGCAGGCATGGCTCGTATAATTTATCAATATCGCTAAAAAACAGGCTAATTTCTTCCGCTAATTTATGTGTATCTTTAAGTTCCTCAATATTGGGAGATATTTCACCTGTAAGTCTGTATGATATCTCCTTTGCGGTAGCAGGGCTTATGCCCATAATATTTTCACGCAGGAATACATCTAGCCTGCCGCTAAAACCACGCTCCAAAAGCTTAGAAGGCTCTATTTTGTTAGGCTCTATTTTTTTCTGCACGGGGGGCATATCATATATTAGCCCAGGGAAAAGCTGCCTTACCCTGCTCATATCCCCAGTTACCCGCCTTATTGCGTCTATTATTATGCCATCTGATACTAGGCTCAAATTGCTATGCTTGCCCATGGCTTCAAAGTACAGGTATTTAATTGTTTCATCGCCTAATTCGCTGCGGCTTAATACATCTATACGCAGTAACCTATCTGAAAAAAGCTGCTGAACACCTAGTATGCGCCCGCCCTGCAAATGCTTACGCATAAGCATTAGAAACATAGGCGCTTCGCTTGGGTTTTGGAAGGACTGCTGCGTTTCATGTATCCTCGTGCACGCAGGCGCGGCTGCTATGAGCAGCCTTATGTTTTCGCCCTTATTTCTAAGTTGAAGTACAAGCATATCCTTGTAAGGCTGGCTTATCCTATCCACCCTTGCGCCACTTATACGACTACCCAGTTCTTTGGCTAAAAAGCCCAACATTAAGCCATCCATAGTTCGTCCTTTGAAAGCCAGCTTATAGTGCCCTTGCTTTTTTCCATGCCTATCCTCTTTTGAAGCATAAGAGAAGCCTGATTGTTTTTCACCACATGCCCATAGGGTATTTCGCCAAGCTCAAGCAGCCTATTTATAAGAAGCGCTTGAAGCGTATATCCCATCCCGCGCCTGCGGAATTTTTCAAATATGTGCAGCATTCCCATAGTGCCTTCCTTATGCAAGCCTATAAAGCCCACCCATTCGCCATTCATATATCCGCCGTAAAGCCTGCCTGAAAGTATAGCGTTTTTTATGCCCTCTGTACTCATAAGGCTATAATGCTCATCTATAATATAAAGCTGATTTATATTTATAGGCGATATATGCACATCATCAGCTACTAGTATAGGCTCTTTTTTAAGGTACGCCACCGTATAGCAGGGTAAAGCAAGCTTTAGAGAATACATATCCTTAAGCTTGTTATCAAAAGAGGGCAAGTCGCTTATTATAAGCTCAATATCATTTGTACCTTTAAGCACGCTAAGCGCTGCTTCATCACTATTTGCCATGAGCAGGTGAAGGTTCATATATTCAGCGTACATAAGCGCAGCGTCATCTGTTGCCCTTATAATAAAGGCAAGCCCCTTTGAATATTGCTCGCTATAAGTGAGCCTTTCAAGGGGCTTTTGCTTGATTAAATTTTCAACTTGTTGTTTTGGGTTCATTCCCCTATAACTGCCCTAATACGGCGCACGCCTGCGGAGGAGCTTTCCTCTTTTTTAATTTTAAAGCTGCCTATTTCGCCGGTGTTTTCAACATGGGGTCCGCCGCATACCTCAACGCTGAAGCCTTCTATTGTATACACCTTTACCTTATCGCCGTACCTATCTTCAAATAGACCTATTGCGCCTTTTTCCCTTGCTTCATCTAGCGTCATCTCTTCGCTTGTAATGGGGGCGTCTGCCTCAATAGCTTCATTTACAAGCCTTTCAACTTCGGCAAGCTCTTCTTTGCTTACTTTCCTGCCGAAAGAAAAGTCAAACCTGAGCCTTTCAGCGGTTATGTTGGAACCCCTCTGCATAACCTCATCGCCAAGCACCTTGCGAAGCGCCGCCTGTAACAGGTGCGTTGCGGTGTGCAGCTTGGTAGTCTGCTCGGAGTTATCCGCAAGCCCGCCCTTAAAGCGCTGCTGCGCGCCCTGTTGGCTTTTCTGCTGGTGCTCTTTAAAGCGGAGTTCAAAATCGGCTAAATCGACATCTAGCCCATTTTCATTTGCCATTTCAACAGTCATCTCTATGGGGAAACCGTATGTATCGTACAGCCTGAAAGCGTCCTCGCCGGGTATTGTTTTTGCGTCTTCCGGAAGTTTACTTAGCGCCCTTTCAAACATACGGTTGCCTTGCCTAAGTGTGCGCTGGAAGCGTTCTTCCTCAAGCACAAGTTGCTCAAGCACAAAAGCGCTGTTGCGGGTAAGCTCTGGATATGCGCCGCTGTATTCCTCTATTACTACCTGCGAAAGCTCCTTAGTGAAGCCTTCTTCCATGCCAAGCTGCATACCAAAGCGCACTGCTCTGCGTATTAGGCGGCGCAGTACATAGCCTTGGTCTACATTAGAGGGGCTAACGCCCATATCATCGCCCAGTATAAATGTGGCGGTGCGCATATGGTCTGCGATTATTCTGAATGCTCTGCGGCTGCTTTCATCGGCAGTGGAATAATCCATACCGGAAAGCTCCTCAATTTTTTGTATTATAGGCGCAAACAGCTCTGTTTCGTACACGCTGTCATGCCCATTCATTACACAGAGAACGCGCTCAAGCCCCATGCCCGTATCTACATTGCTATGCTCCAAAGGTTCATATTTGCCTTCGGCAGTTTTATTGTACTGCATGAATACATCGTTCCATATTTCAAGGTACCTTCCGCATGAACATGCGGGGGAGCAGTTTTCGCCGCAAGGCTCCTTATCTGTAATATAGAACATCTCCGTATCAGGGCCGCAGGGACCAGTAAGGCCTGCGGGGCCCCACCAGTTTTCCGCCTTGCCTAGGAAGAAAATACGCTCCCTTGGCATACCGCAGCTCGCCCAAATATCCGCGCTTTCGTCATCGCGGGGAGCGTTTTCATCGCCCTCAAACACGCTAACGGCAAGCCTTTCAACGGGGATACCAAGGTATTTTTCGCTGGTTAAAAATTCCCAGCTCCAAGGTATCATCTCTTTTTTAAAATAATCACCTAGAGACCAGTTGCCGAGCATCTCAAAGAATGTAAGGTGGCTTTCATTGCCAACGGAATCTATATCACCTGTGCGTATGCTCTTTTGCACATTGGTAAGCCTTTTGCCCGCAGGGTGGGGCTGTCCCATAAGGTATGGTACCAAGGGATGCATACCTGCAGTTGTAAATAGAACTGTGGGGTCATTTTCGGGTATTACGGAGCCTGAAGGTATAATAGCATGATCTCTCTCCTTAAAGAAGTTAAGGAACATATCCCTCATGCCCTGTGCTGTAAGTTTTTTCATATCTACTCCTATGCTAAGTCTACAAATTCGAGCAACACTTTAAGTGCGCCTTCCATATCTCTCATGTCTATTGTTTCGCAGGGGCTGTGCACGTAGCGGCAGGGTATTGAAATTACGCCCGTGGGTACGCCGCTTCTTGTATTCTGTATCGCCGCACCATCCGTGCCGCCGTATGGCAGTACTTCCCTTTGCATTTCAACATGCGCAGCTTCGGCAGCTTCAAATATCTTTTCCCTAACCGGCATTGAGGATATAAGTGACCTATCCTTTATCTTGTTAGCAGGACCTGCGCCAAGCTTTAATTGCGGCAACTTAACTTCGGGAGTGTCGCCAGCGCCGGTTACGTCTATAGCAAGACCTATGTCCGGGTCTATACCGTACGCGGCAACTGTCGCGCCACGGAGCCCCACCTCTTCCTGAGTTGAGAACACGCCAACTATTGTGTTCTTTTGGTTTTCCGCGGTTAAAAGCAACTCTACAAGCAGCGCACAGGCAGACCTGTTATCCATAGCAGGTCCGCAAACCTTGTCCTTACCTATGGTGAATACATCCGGCACATACACGCACATATCGCCAAGCTGCACCATGCTCTCGGCTTCTTCTTTATTTTCTGCGCCTATGTCTATAAAGAAATCATTTATAGTAGGCTTGCCGTCTTTGACTGGCTGTTGGTATAGCACGCCGTCGACGCTGTTTTCAAATATTACATGGCGGCCGTGACACATATTGAGGTTGATACCGCCAACGGGCTGCACCCTTAAATAGCCCTCGTCCTCTATGGCGACTACTATATAGCCTATCTGGTCCATATGGGCGCTTATCATTATGCGCTTCGCGTCGTCATCGGTGCCGTATTTTTCTACTATTATATTGCCAAGGGCGTCCTGCCTAAGGCTATCCACATGGCCGGCAAGCAGGGTTTTTATAGTGTTTGCTACATTCTTTTCGCTGCCGGAAGGCCCAAAAGAAGAAAGCAGGGTTTTCAATGTATTGCGTAGCATTTCTATCCTCCTATTTGTATTGCTTCAGAAAAGCGGAACATAATTCATATTGAGCGTCTACATCGCTTTTTTTGCACATGCTAGATGGCGAGTGTATGTACCTGCACGGCACAGACAGCACTACGGTGCGGCAACCTTCCCTAGTTCTTTGGAAGGCGGCGGCATCGTTCCCGCCGGTTACCGAGCGCTTAACCTGCGCTTTTATATTGTTTTCGCTTGCGATTGAAAGCATTGCGTGGTACAGCTCTTTATCTGCTATACTGGATAAATCCATAAAGCTTACTGCTACACCTTCTCCCGCGGTACATACATGGAAGCGCCTTTCTACATCGCCAAGGTCATTGCAGGCGGTGCCTTCAAGTATTATGGCTATATCCGCATCTATCGCGTACGCCGCGCCTACAGAGCCGCGGAGCCCTACTTCCTCTTGAACGGTAAATGCGAAGCTTACATCGCAGGGGTAGCTGCCCTTGAGCAACCTAAGCAGGTTGTAGCAGCCAACTCTATCATCAAGCGCCTTTGCCAGTATAAAACCATCGCCCATCTCTTCGTATGGGGATATAAATGAAGCGTAGCACGCCAGCGGCGCAAGTTTCTCCGCCTCCGCCTTATCCTTTGCGCCTATATCTATATAGAGGGAGCTATAATCCAGCAGCTTTTCCCTATCCGCCTCGGACTGCAGGTGTATAGCCTTCGCGCCTATTATGCCCTCTGTTGTGCCGTTTACAAGCACCCATTTGCTAACTATAACCCTTGGGTCTATGCCGCCTATGGGGCTGAACCTTAGCATACCGTCCTCAGTGTAGCCGCGGATAATAAAGCCTATTTCGTCCATATGCGCAGCTAAAGCAACATGGGGTGCGTCCGGGTTTGCGCCTTTTTTATGGCAGATAACATTGCCCATGCGGTCTATTTTAACATCGTCACAATATTCTTTTGCTTTTTCAAATATGGCTTTTCGTATATCGCCCTCGTCGCCTGATGGGGCGTTTATTTCGCAGAGAGTTTTCAGGTCCATAGTTCATCCTCCCAGCTTGAATTGATTTTTTGCGCGAAGCAGGCAAGCAGCCTTGCGGCTTCGTCTATAACATGCGTATCTATAAGCTCAACGCTTGTGTGCATGTATTTAAGCGGCAGCTCAAGCAGTATAGTGGGTATGCCACTTTTTGCAATTTCAATTGCGTCAGCATCGGTAAATGTGCCGCGTGATACTACGCCTGTCTGCACCTTTATATTTTGCTCCTCCGCAACTTCCATAAGCTTGCGCCTTAAAACGGGCTGCAGATAAGGCCCCGCGCTTGCAACAACCGCAGTTAAATCATGGGTGCGGGTAGGGTCCGCATCGGGGGTAGTTGCGTGGCACACGTCAAGCACAACCGCATAATCCGGGAATATCTGATAGCCAGTCTGCCTTGCGCCCAAAGCGCCTATCTCTTCCTGGCAGGTAGCCACGAAATATATATCCGCATCATGGCGCATATCCTGCAACAGTTGCATGGCGCGGTAGATTATGGCAACGCAGGCTCTGTCATCGCAGGTTTTTACGGCTATGCGATTGTTAAGCAGCTCAGTAAAGCGCCACTCAAGCTGAACCTCATCGCCAACTTTAACAAGCTCTTTCACCTTGGAGGCATCCACGCCTAAATCTATATGCAGCTCCTCCATGCTGTAGTTTTTGCTTCTCTCTTCCTTAGTTGAAAGATGCGGCGCCTTTGCGCCAATTACGCCAGTTAGCCTGCCGTTTTCCGCCAGCACGCTAGCTCGCATAGAAGGCAGAATCCTAGGGTCTACCCCTCCAACGCCTACCATGCGCAGACTGCCGTCATCCTCTATACGTGAAACCATAAGGCCTATTTCGTCTAAATGCGCCGCGAACACAACGCTTGGTCCCTTGCCTTTTTTACGGGCTATTACGCTGTTTGTCGAGGTGATTAACACTTCATCCGTAAGCGGTTCCCATTTATCCCTTATATATTCGGCAACCTTGCGCTCATTGCCCGATAAGCCCGGTATTGCCGTAACTTCTTTTAAGAACTCCTTAGGCTGCATACAACCTTCCTTTCTGCAAGTATATTAACAACATTGAAGAGTATACCACTTGTTTATAAACATTTCAATCGCTTTTGGGGTATGGTAATACTATGTTTGTAGGGAAGTCAAACATTTGTGACACAGACCCCTTGGGTAATAGTGTTGCTTAAAAGCTGTTGACTGATATTTATTTTCTCTGATGTTTTAGTCAAGGTC
>JGI24708J26588_10000309_pt1 | contig 39411 bp, 37 predicted proteins | sample BioPla1DNA2_FD_26588 | JGI IMG/M metagenome (IMG submission 26588) | reverse complement strand
CGCCCCACCAGTTGGACATAACCCCAGATCAATAATCCAGTCGCCACTCCCGCAACCAAGCCACGCCATTTCTCCTCGGGAGTATCGGCCCGAATAATGAGCCAAATGACCAGGGCCAGGGGAACCACAGCCCCGCCCAGATTCACCGAGATCGCCACAGGACCTCCGCTGATGGGAATATCGACAAAACTACCGATCACCAACAATCCCAAGAAAATAAAAGCCTGATTGTCCGTTAGATTCATCCTATCCAGCACTCGCTGAGCCACACCTAAGTAGACAAGAACGGCCGTAACAATCAATAAGATCAAGCCCAGGGGCAAGCTCCTCACTCCTTCGCCTTCAACTGATTCATGCCTGATATGGGTAGCTTGCCCGTGTTTCCCAGCGTTATGCGAAACAAAAAGCAGGCCCGTAGGCCTGCTCCCAACGCTTCAGGTTCTTATCTTAGCTTACTCTTCCTCGTCGTTCTTGAACAAAGCACCTAGATCACCCACTAGATCACCAATGGTAACACCGGAACTCTCCGGCTCCCTCTGTTCACTAGTAGTGCTCTCTTGGGCAGACTGGCTCTTTGGCTTAGATCGGGCCTGGGCTTCCTTGATGCTAAGACCAATGCGCCGAGCCTCTTCGTCGATACTAATGATCTTGACCTTGACTTCTTCTCCTGACTTCACAATATCCTCAGTATTGGCTACGTGGTGGTCCGCCAGCTGAGAAATATGGACAAGACCTTCGACGCCATCTTCAAGCTTAACGAAGGCACCAAAATCAACGGTCCGTGTCACCTCACCGGTGACAATATCACCTTCGTGATACTTCTCGCCGACGTTATCCCACGGATCCGGCAGAGTCTGCTTTAGTCCTAAAGAGATCCGTTCAGTCTCTTTGTCCAGGTTGAGGATCATCACCTTGATCTCTTCTTCTTCGGAGAGAACATCGGAGGGATGGTCCACTCGGCTGTAGGCCATCTCAGAAACATGCAGTAAACCTTCTACCCCGCTACCGATATCAACAAAGGCGCCAAAGTCTGTCAAGCGCCGCACGATGCCATCGACTATATCTCCAGGCTGATAGGTATTGAAAATGATCTCTTTTTGCGCTAGATACTCCTCTTCAAGGACTTCCTTGTGGGATAACACAACATTATTGCGCTGCTTATCTAATTCAATAATCTTCAGCCGCAGATTCTTGCCGATATAAGCCTCCAGATCCTCGACATAATTGCGGGCCACGTGGGAGGCCGGTACAAAACCTCGTACCCCTACATCAACCAAAAGACCGCCCTTTACTCGCTCCGTAACGGTAGCCTCTATGATCTCGTCCTGTTCATACTTGGTTTCGAGTTCCTTCCAGGCTACCGCTTGATCGGCTCGACGCTTCGACAAAATGACATTACCTTCATTGTCATCCATGCGAACAACATACACATCTATCTCATCGCCCACAGCCACCACATCAGCGGCTTCTTCACCCTGCTTGAGGCCGAGTTCGTGGATGGAGATACGGCCTTCTGATTTTCCTCCCACATGAACCAGGACCTCATCATCACTGACTTGGACGACTTTACCTCGCACGATGTCCCCTTGGCTGGGCGTTATGAATGTCTCGTCATATTCAGCCATAGTGGGAGCCTCTGTATCGTCAGTTTCGTCGACATCGGCATCGTCTGCCGTATCATCAGTCTCCTCGACATCGGCATCGTCTGCCGTATCATCAGTCTCCTCGACGTCGGTATCGTCTGCCGACTCTGTATCGTCAGTCTCCTCGACAGCGGCATCAGCTGTCGGTTCGGTGTCAGTGGTTTCCTCGAGAGGGTTATCAACTTTCTTCTCGGTGACTTGTTCCGTCTCTTGGTGGGTGTTAGCTGTCTCCTCTACGTCGGGGGTATTCTCTTCTGTCACCGTTGTTGCCTTTACCTCTCTTGCTTCTTGCTCTTGCCTGTTATCAAACTCTGTCATCCGTTGCACTACCTCCTCAATGAGCCAGTTAGGCGTAGATGCGCCTGCGGTGATTCCCACCTTATCATCTGGACGAAACCATTCAGGGTCAATATCTGCCTGTGTTTCCACATGATAAGTTCGGGCACCACTTTCCCGGCAAATCTGTGCCAACCTTGTGGTGTTGGCACTATTGCGCCCCCCCACTACCAGCATGACATCCACCCTAGCTGCTAACTCCTGGGCTGTCTGCTGTCTACGGGCGGTTGCAGTACAAATAGTATCATAGAACTTTGCTTCCCGGGCTTTACCTACCAATTGGGCGATACATGCCCGGTAATTTGACAACGATTGCGTTGTCTGAGCCACAACCCCGTACCGATCTCCTGTAGGCAACTCTTCTATCTCACGGGGACTACCAGCCACAATGGCCGTGTTATTAGTAGCTCCCAATATGGCAATCACCTCAGGATGGTCTCGATCGCCAATGATCACGACCTGATAGCCATCCGCTTCTAGCGCTGCCGCCCACCGCATAGCCCGTACCACAAAAGGGCACGTGGCGTCGACTATGGTAAGGCCCTTGGCATCGGCCTCCTCCAAGACTTGGGGAGGCACACCATGGCTTCGAATGATTACGATACCCCTGTCAATGTCTGCAATCGTGTTAGCTGTCCGAATCCCTAGTTCACCTAAACGGGCCACGGTCTGGGGATTATGAATCAAGGGGCCTAGGGTACATATCGGCTCTCCCTGGTGCTTGCTCGCGGTCTCCATTGCCGTATCGATGGCACGCTTAACCCCAAAACAAAATCCTGCATTATCCGCCAACTCAACTAACAAACCATCTTTTCCCTCCCGCCAGTAGTATTAGCCATCGACGGCAACAAAAAACACACTACCCTTTATGCCTTCCTTCTTTATTGGTAAGACAAACCCTCCCTCTGTACCTACTTTCGCCTGCAAAAAGGTCCAAGCACACAACCCCTATCATACTTGGGCCATATCGTGAGAACGCAGTTCATCGATTCGCTGCATCAAGAGCTCGCTGTATTCGTCTAGCAACTCCCGGGGCACTGTTCCATCTTTCCCGGGCAGGCGGATAGGCTCTCCAATAAATATCTTTACCTTGACACGACGGGGAAACCGCGCCCCGGGGGGAAAAACGCTCTCTGCACCAACTATAGCCATGGGAACTATAGGCACTGCCGCCCTGGTGGCCAAAAGCACAGCACCTGGCTGTGGATCGAGCAAGACCCTCCCCTCACCCCGGGTGCCTTCGGGAAAGATGCCCAATACCCCGCCGGAGCGTAAAATCTCCAGTGCCTGTCTAATCGCCTGCCTGTCGTTGCCGCCTCTTCGTACCGGAAAAGCACCCAGGCGACGAATAATGGGACCGAGCACCGGTATATCGAAAAGTTCCTTCTTAGCCATAAAACGCACTGGCCGGTCAACGGCACAACCCATCAATGGCGGATCTAGGTAGCTTACGTGATTAGAGGCCAAAACGATACCACCTATTGGTGGCAGATAATGGCTTCCATAGACTTCCCAGCGAAAGTATATACGGAAAAAGGCTCTCACCATAGACCTTATTGTTCGGTAGAACACCCATCAAGCCCTCCCACTGTAGAGAGATGACCAAGGATCTCTTCTACAACGGTATCTACATCCTTGCCCGTAGTGTCAACAGGAACGGCATCGGTAGCCGCTCTCAAAGGTGCAACCAATCTCTCGGCATCTAGATTGTCACGGGCTCGAATAGATAGCAATACATCTTTATAAGTAACCTTATAACCTTGAGCTCGGAGTTCCTTCATGCGCCGCCGGGCTCGCTCCTCAGCACTGGCGGTCAGAAAAATCTTGAGATCGGCTTCAGGCAGAACAACTGTCCCAATGTCTCTGCCGTCCATGACCGTGCCCCCATCAGCCGCTAGCTGTCTCTGCAAAACCAGGAGATACTCACGCACCTCCGGATGTTGCGCCACTAGAGAGACATTTTCACTAACCATCGGTTCTCGAATTGCCTTTGTCACATCTTCTCCATTCAGAAGGACCCTGATCCCTTCCGATCCTGGAGTAATCTCAATATTAGCTTGTTCTGCAATCTTAGCTACCTCTTGGGCATCGGTAGGCTTCACACTATTGCGTAAAACCTCCAGAGTTAGCGCTCGATATAGTGCCCCGGTATCAATATGCAAGAAGCCAAGCCGTTTTGCCAGCAATCTAGCCACTGAACTCTTACCCGCACCCGCGGGCCCATCAATGGCGATACTGCATTTGCCTGTCTGCAAAAAGATCCCCTTCCCATCAGGAGCAATCTCAAAAAGATCTACCAGTTATTCTATTCGTGACCAGAGATTATACTCCTGCGTCCAACTACATCCTTGCAACCTCTTGTTCTACTTAAGAATGAATAATTCCGTATTCGACCTCTTCCACATCGGCCCCCAACTGGCGTAAAGTCTTAGCAAAACCTGGATAAGAGATCCCCACCGCTTCAGCTCCCCTGATAGACACCTCATTGCTTCCCCCCAGACCCAGTACCGCCAGGGCCATTACAATCCGGTGATCACCAGCACCATGAGCTTCGCCTCCGTGAATTTTCCTCCCACCTTTGATCCGCCAACCATCTGATCTCTCTGAAATATCCACCCCTAAACGAGTTAGTTCTCTAGCCATCACAGCTATGCGGTCACATTCCTTCACTCTAAGCTCAGCAGCATCTCGAATGACGGTCGTCCCTTCGGCAAAGGCAGCCGCCACAGCAATCACCGGCAATTCGTCGATGAGTGACGGTATAGTCGAACCACCTATCTCCACTCCCCGCAAACGGGAAGACCTAATCCTGATATCTGCCCGAGGCTCACCCTGCCACTTCTCTTCGAGAATCTCCAGATTAGCCCCCATGGCCTTTAGAACATACAATACGCCCGCCCGGGTAGGATTGATCCCAACATCCTCAATGACGAGATCGGACTCGGGCAGAATGGCTGCAGCCACCAGCAGGAAAGCTGCCGAAGAGATATCTCCTGGCACTGATAGCTCGCTGCCCCTCGGTAGAAAACCACCTGGTAAGACCACTTTCAATCCTCTGGAGACAACGGGAACTCCTAAGTGCTGAAGCATCAGTTCGGTATGATTGCGGGATGGAGCAGGCTCTCTGATGACAGTTTCACCAGCAGCCAAAAGGCNCGCCAAGAGGATCGCGCTCTTTACCTGTGCACTGGCTTTGGGCAATTCGTAGGCTATACCNTTGAGTTTTTGAGTGCCGACAATCGCCAAAGGAGCTTTTGCATTACCCTCCCTCCCGTAGATCCGAGCTCCCATGGATCGCAAAGGCTCCACCACCCTTGCCATGGGCCGAGAGCGTAAGGACTCATCGCCGGTCAACACTGAGAAGATAGGTTGAGCTGCCAAGATGCCGGCTAGGAGCCGCATGGTGGTGCCGGAATTACCGCAATTCAAGACATCGGTAGGCTCTTGGAACCCCAGGGTTCCCCTACCTGCGATCTCATAAGCGCCAGGGCCTAGGTGCTTAACCGACACACCCAGCGCCTGTAGACACCGTAGTGTCACCAAGCAATCAGCACTCTCCAAGAATCCATCAATCCTGGTCTCGCCTTGGGCTATAGCTCCCAGCAAAGCTGCCCGATGGGAGATGGATTTGTCCCCTGGGACACGTACAGTACCTTTTAGTCCCTGACTGGGCCTGACCTTGAGGATCACCTGATTCCCTACCTTTTTCTGGTGTGCAGTCGCCATTCGATACCACCATTCTAACGACGATACGCTCGGTACCCCTCCGATTGCAATATTTTTAAAGCAAGGGCACAGGATTTCTCATCTGCTAGACCAATCCGCAGTGCGCCTACCTCTCCCTCCCGTTGCCTGACTATGCCAATGTCCTTTAGGCTTAGGTTAGCACTGGCCAGAAGGCTGGTGACTGCGCTAATGGCTCCAGGTGTGTCGGGCACAGGCACCATAAGATCGAATAGAGGCGGGATAAGGCTCCTTTGTGCTATGGGGACCTCTGCCCTCAAATCTCTGGCCCTTTGAAAAAAGCCCTCCAGCCCTTGGGCATCGTGAACTAGTAAAGCTTCTTGTACGGCTTCTAACTCGTCTTGCAGGTAGGCAATGGAGCGCAGTACCGGAGCCTTGTTATGCAAGCAAATATCTGCCCAAAGCTCTGGCGAACCGGAAGCAACCCTCGTTGTATCCCGAAAGCCGCCGGCCGCCAATGCCAATGCAGCTGGTGCCCTTTCGGCGGCTTGGCCCAAGGCATTGACTAATGCTGCCGCAGCCACATGGGGCATGTGACTCACTGCTGCCACAATCTCATCATGAATGGCACTGTCCATAACCATAACACTAGCTCCAAGTTCTTCCTCGATGAGCTCTCGCAACCTAGTCAAGTCCCGAGAGAACCCCTCACTTGCGCTAGGCAAGGGAGTTAGAACATATACTGCGTTTTCAAATAGATTCGGATCCGCAGCAGCGATGCCACCCTGCTCTGAACCCGCCATGGGATGTCCCCCGATAAAGGCAAACGCGGGCTCGAGAGCAGTAATGCTCTCCATAATGGGGCGCTTGACACTGCCCACATCGGATACTACTGCTCCGTTTTTTATATTGGCCATGATAGCTTCTACAGTATCTGTGACAACTCCAACCGGAGTTGCAACAAAGATAAAGTCACACCCAACCACGGCCTCCGAGGCGGAGCCGGCCAAAGCATCAATGGCACCGAGATCCAAGGCTGCTCTGCCTCGTTCCTCGTCCACATCATAGCCGGTCACGTGGTACCCTTTGCTGTTAAAGCGAAAGGCTAGCGAACCTCCAATCAGCCCCAGACCCAAAATCGCGATATGTTTATTGTCCATGATCCTAGACCACCGTTAGAGAACCGATCTTGCGCCCGATTGCTTGGGCTAGTACTTTAGTCTCCTCCATCAGCTGCTGGAAGTTCATGGGGGTTAAAGACTGGGCTCCGTCAGACAGCGCTTCCTCCGGCCGACAATGCACTTCTATCATTAACCCATCGGCGCCGGCAGCTATAGCAGCCCTAGCCATGGGCAAAACATATCGCCAGCGTCCCGTCCCATGACTGGGATCCACGATAATAGGCAAGTGGCTATAATGCTTTATGGCTGGAACAGCACTCAGATCCAAGGTGTTGCGGGTACCGGTTTCATAGGTGCGAATCCCCCGCTCACATAAAACAACATTATCGTTGCCACTGGAAATTATGTACTCCGCGGCCATGAGCCATTCCTCTACGGTGGCTGCCAGACCTCGCTTAAGAAGTACCGGCTTTTGGCATTTCCCCACTTCCCTAAGCAAAGTGAAATTCTGCATATTGCGGGCGCCAACCTGCAGCATATCAGCATACTGTGCCACTAGTTCCACATCCCGAGGATTTACTATCTCGGTTACCACCGGCAACCCTGTCTCTCGGCGGGCAGCAGCCAGAATCCGCAAACCATCCTCTTCCAGACCTTGAAAAGAATATGGTGATGTGCGGGGTTTGAAAGCTCCCCCCCGGAGTATATGGGCGCCGTTTTTCTTCACCTCTCTGGCAGTTTCAAGCAGTTGCTCCTCACTTTCTACAGCACAAGGACCGGCCATAACAACAATTTCTTCCCCGCCTATAATCACATCGCCTACCCTAACCTGGCTTGGTTCAGAGTGGAACTCCCTGCCCGCAAGCTTAAAGGGTTTTAGGATAGGAACGATTTTCTCAACACCCGGCATAGCAGCTAGCTGCTCAATATATTCAGGACGTTTTTCTCCAATGGCCCCGATGATGGTCCGTTCGACCCCCACCGATAGGTGGGTATCAAAACCTAATTGTTTTAGTCTTACAGTGACAGCATCCACTAACTCCTGAGATGCTTTGTGCTCCATTACGACTATCACGTACCTTCACTCCCTCTGCCTTCCCTTGCCTTGTGGCCTTATTCTCCTAGCGCTTTCCGCAGACTGTTGATGAATCGCTCGTTCTCCTCAAAGGTACCGATGGTCACCCGCAGCCAAGTGGGACATCCAAAGACCGACCCACTGCGAACGATAACGCCTTGCTCCAACAGTCGCTGGAAGACGGTTTCACTATCATGCCCTAGATCGAAGAATATGAAATTCGTTTCAGTGGGGATATACATGAGCCCTAGTTTGGACAACTCCTTGTATAACCAGGCCTTACCTGAGCTGTTAGTCTTTCGGCTTTTAGCGACGTGTTCTTCATCACTAAGCGCGGCCAGGGCTCCGATTTGAGCTAGTCCGTTGACATTAAAGGGCTCCCTAACCCGATGAACAAGTTCGGCAAGATGTTTGGGTGCGATGCCGTAGCCGACCCTTAATCCCGCCAGGCCATATACTTTGGAAAAGGTCCGCAACACCACTACATTACGTCCTTCTCGCACGTACTTAAGACTATCTGGATAGTCCGGAGCTGTCACGTACTCATAATAGGCTTCATCAAACACAACCAAAACTCCATCGGGCACCTTGGCCAGGAACTCTCTTACTGCATCTTCACGGACATAGGCCCCCGTCGGGTTATTGGGATTGCATATGAATACGAGCTTAGTTGCAGGGTTAATAGCTAAGGCCATGGCTTCCAAGTCATAGGCGTAGTCATCAGCTAGAGAAAGTACACGGCAAGTTGCGCCCATGAGATGGGCTGCAAAAGCATATTCACTAAAGGTCGGCTGACAAAAAAGGACTTCATCACCCGGCTCTAGAAATGTGAGGCCTAGCATCTTGATTACTTCATCGGATCCGTTGCCAAAGATCAGTTGACTCTCATCGACTGCCATTCTCTGAGCCAAGGCCCTGCGCAGCTCAAAACAGCTGCCATCTGGATAGATATGAAGCCCTCCCAAAGCCTCTTCCAAGGCTGCAACAGCTTTAGGCGAAGGCCCTAGGGGGTTTTCGTTAGAAGCCAGCTTGATCACATCGCTAACGCCTTTTTCTCGTTGCAACTCGCTAATGGGTTTGCCCGGTTGATATGGGGCTATGTCCAAGATGGCCTTGCGGTAGGATGGGGCTTTTCCATCTTCTGAGCTCTTGTATGCTAATGACTTAATGTCTATCTCAGCATCCCCTTGAGCGGCCCAATCGGGTCTCAAAGACGCAGCCTCTCCTAGGTAGATATGGCGCATTTCCGTCAATCCAAGGTTAGTCGTTAGAAGCATAAGGGCTCGAATACAACGGGGAAGACTATCTGGAACCGGAATTTCATTGGTGCATAACAGTGGTGTATCAGTTAGACCTGCTTGACGAGCACCGGCTGCGGGAAAAGCGGCATCCAAATCGTCAGTTACAGTAAATATGATGCAGGCAATATCTTCTGCTCTCACTTGATTTGCTGCCATCATCATCTGCGTCAGGCGACACGTAGCCTTAGTAATGGCGCTCTTCGCATTTGCTTCTACAGTTATTGCTCCTCTAATGCCCCGAGTCACGGGAAATGATAACACATCCACCGACCTCCATACTAGGCAAGACTTTCCTTCTTAGTTTGACGATATCTTACCATATGAGGAAAGACAATGCAAAACGTTTGCTGTGGATCCAAGAGCCACCCGGCTAGTCACTGGAAGCTGCATGAATGCCGGCCACATAACCTGTGGCAAAAGCAGCCTGCAGATTGAAGCCACCTGTATCAGCCGCTAGATTCAATACCTCTCCTCCAAAAAAAAGACCGCCCACGAGACGGGAAGCCATTGTCCTCGGGTCTACTTCGTCTAAGGACACACCCCCGGCGGTAACAATGGCTGCTGCCAAGGGTAGAGTGTCAACTATAGTAAGGGGCAAAGCTTTAATTACCATACCCAATCTGAATCGTTCTTCTCGTTTGATTTGGTGAACCGCTCGATCCGGTTCTATCCCGGCTTCGTCTATGACAACCGGAATCAGCTTTTTCGGCAGCAAATCGGAAAGTGCGTTCTTGATGGTCTTGCGCTGGTATAGTACGAAATCTCTCTGAATACGATCATCAAGGCGTTTTTCATCTAGGGCAGGCTTGAGATCTATGAGCAATCGCAGTTCCTCTCCGGACCGCAGACAAGGTGAAACTAGGCGACTGAGAGTCAGGATAATCGGGCCACTTACTCCGAAATGGGTAATCAGCATTTCGCCAAACTCTGACCCTAATAGTCTCTCTCCACCATAGATGCTGGCACGCACATTGCGCAGATTCAATCCGGATGCATCCTTTACCCATTGTTCTCTGACTTTGAGAGGAACCAGAGCCGGGAAGATAGGTTCGATGCCGTGCCCTAGGCGCTCCGCCATCCGATAGCCGTCACCAGTGGAGCCTGTCTTAGGATAGGAAGCACCGCCAGTGGCCAGTATTACCCTATCAGCTGGTATTTCCTCGCCATTTTCCAGCCTTACACCTGTCACCTTCGCCAAGGACCTATCTCCATTCCCGTCGTAATGAACTAGAATCTCCTGTACAGTGGCATTATACTTAATGAGGACTCCCGCTGTCTCTAGATATGTTCTTAAGATCCTTATGACATCCCTTGCCTCGCCGGAAGCGGGAAACACCCGTTGACCCCGTTCTACAACCAGATCTAGTCCCCGCTCGGCAAAAAACCTCTGGGTCACCGCAGGAGGGAAGCTATGTAAGGCACTATACAAGAACCGACCTCCGGTACCAAAACGGGCCACCACTTCCTGGATGGAGCAGGCATTTGTCAGGTTACAACGTCCCTTCCCTGTGATCAATAGCTTCTTTCCTAAGCTTGCATTCTTCTCCAGAAGCAGTACTCGAGCACCCATTTGCCCAGCTGCGCCCGCTGCCATCATCCCAGCCGCTCCGCCACCGATAACCACAATTTGCCCCATGTGTTCATTGTTCACCTCTATCTAGTCTTGACTGCCACCCTAGCTTGGGCCGCGAAGGCCCTGAGTTCCCTGACTTCCGCTGACCGCAATCGGCGGTATTCACCGAGGGGCACCCCTTCTAGGTCCAACGGACCCATCTGAAAACGTTTCAGGTAGACTACGGGATGCCCGACAGCTTCACACATGCGGCGGATCTGTCGATTCTTCCCTTCGTGGATCCCAAACTCTAGTATACTGCTATTGGGCAGCTCTTTTAGCAGCCTTACCCTGGCCGGGGCTGTCAGACCATCAGCCAGTCGTACACCACTTTGCAGACGCCCTATGGTCCTGAGATTAGGTAGGCCCTGCACTTCTACCAAATAGCGCTTTTCCACCTGATATCGTGGATGCGTAAAAACTAGGGCTACATCGCCATCGTTAGTCAAAAATACTAGTCCTTCGCTATCAAAATCTAAACGCCCCACAGGATATACTCTTTCCCGGATGCGAGGGAGGAAATCTAGCACAGTAGGACGTCCTCGAGGATCGTGGCAAGTTGATACTACTCCCTTCGGTTTGTGTAAAAGGTAATAGACTTTTCTCTCCGATGGGCGTACCAGCTCACCTTTGACTTTGATTACGTCTTTGGCAGGATCGACCTTGACCCCCAGAGTGCGAACGATCTCACCGTTGACCTCAACTTGACCAGCCAGGATCAGCCTTTCACTGGCTCGACGAGAGGCCACCCCACTTTGGGCCAAGACCTTCTGCAATCTCTCTTTAGTCAAAATATTCCTCCTAACCAAGGCTGATTTTCTCCTCTGGATAACGATATCGTCCTGTTCCCGTTTTGTTTTGGCTAAAGGCCAAAGCCAGCGTCATGGGTCCAATACGACCAGCAAACATGGTGGTCATGAGCAAAAGCTTGCCAAGGGGGCTCAAGCTTGGCGTTATCCCTGTGGACAGGCCCACTGTCCCGAAAGCCGACACCACTTCAAACATGGTCACCATCAGGCTGTTGTCTTCAGTCACCAACAATATACCGGTTATGGCAAAGATCAGAAGCAAAGACAAAGCAACTATAGTCACAGCTTTGGCAAAATCGCCCCGAGGGAGACGTCGTTCGCCCACATTGACATCTTCTTCTCCCTTGATCACTCCTCGAAGGCCAGCGAGAATAACCACCACCGTGGTTACCTTAACACCGCCTCCAGTAGATCCTGGAGCAGCCCCGATGAACATCAGGCCCATCACGAGAAACAGCGTGGCTTTGGAGAGAGCGGCAGTGGAAAGTACACTAAACCCCGCAGTCCGAGGCGTGACCGCGGTGAAGAAACTCGCCCAAATCTTGTCGTGCGCTGATAAACCCCCTAGGGTGGCAGGGTTGCTCCACTCCAGAATCCCAATGGCTGCCCAACCAATAGCTATGAGCAAGACGGTAGCTCGTATTATAATCATGCTCTGTAGGCTAAGTCGTCTCCAAGACCTCTCTTGATACAGTTCAGCCATGACACTAAACCCAAGGCCACCGCAAATGATCAGCAATGCAATGGTAAGAACCACCGGATGTGATAATAAGTAGCTTTCAAGACTGTTGCCGGTAATATCAAATCCGGCATTGCCAAAAGCAGATACCGAATGGAAAACAGCGAAATACAAGGCTTTTTGCCACGGCATTTCTCGAGTAAACCAAAACCACAGGGAAAGGATCCCAATACCCTGAATCACCGAGGTGAAAGCGATGCAATAACGAACCAAGCGCACCAGTCCTGCAAGATATCCTTGATTTAGATCCTCCTGCAGAAAAAGTCGGTCCCGTAAGGTAATCCGTCTGCCCATGATCAAAGCAAACAGGGTAGACATGGTCATTACACCCAAAGCACCTATTTGCACCAAAAACAAAACGACGACCTGGCCCATCGTCGACAAGTCCCGGGCTGTATCCACCACACTGAGCCCTGTTACACAGACAGCCGAGGTCGCCATGAATACTGCATCTAGGATACCCATACTTTTACCTTGCACCGTCGCGGCAGGCAAACTGAGCAATAAGCCTCCCAAAAAAATAACCCCCAAGTATCCTAACACCAAAAAACGGGCCGGAGATAACTGGGGTCTATATGATACCGGAAGCTGCAAAGATGTAGTCTTCAACCGGGACAGCATTGCCATTAAGCCTTCTTTCCCATGGTTACGCCATTTATTTGGACCAAGTATACTATACAGAGATTCCCACTGTCAAATTGGTCCTCTACTCTTGCATAACCGATGGTTGGCTAGGGTAAGTATGACTAGTTGTTGGCAAAAAGCTGTCTTAATCTCTTGGCAAACTGTTTAATTTGGCCGACCAGGCCGCGTGATCCGATGGTCTCACCGGCCAGCAAAGCAGCCTCGGCCACCAATCCGTCCCCATCCTTGACGGTCAGCTTCCCCACAGGTGCCCAGAACTCCACCGGGGCTGCGATCTTACTATTTACATAGTAGTCAATACTGATGGTGCCCTTGCTACCCCTAGGGATAGTAACCCAAAGATCTCTATCGACGACGACGGGCACGATGGCATCAATGCCCCCCACTACACCCGCTGTACCAACTAGCTGTCCTCTATGCTTCACTAATACGTTCTCATACTCCTCCAACCCATAGCTTAGCAAAGCTTTAGCGTCTTCCCAAAGCTGAGGCCCATCCAAAATGACAGCAATAACTTGCCTATCTTCCCTCGCAGCAGAAGCAACCAAACATCTACCCGCCGCCAACGTATAACCGGTCTTAACCCCATTAGCTCCGGCGAACTCCCAAAGTAACCGATTCTTGTTGTAGATTGAATAGAGCTCACCACCGATAGGATCGCAGATCCTTGCTTGCTGAGAGGCCACCAAAGTAGCGAATTCGGGGATAGAAAGGGCGTGCCTGGTGATCAACGCCATATCGTGGGCTGTAGAATAATGTGATTCTGCTGGGAGGCCGTGGGGATTGGCGAAGGTGGTATTTAGGGCACCAAGCATAGTGGCTTTCTTGTTCATGTAGCTAACAAAGCGTGGGACACTACCACCAACATACTCCGCCAGAGCCACTGCGGCATCGTTGCCAGAAAGGAGCATCAAACCATATAAGAGATCTCGAATTCCATATGTATCACCACTCCGCAGATACATGGAAGACCCACCGGTGCGCATAGCGGCTTGGCTAACGGTAAGTGAAGCATCCAGATCGCTGTTTTCCAGAACTAAGATTGCTGTCATGATCTTGGTAAGGCTGGCTATCGGTCTTTGCCAATGCGGGTTCTTGGACCAAAGCACTTTACCTGTCTGTTGGTCCATCAAGATGGCAGTACTAGCAGAGACATTGGGCTGACCCATGGCAACCCCTGAAGCCATAAGCAGCCCGATAATAGTAGTACCGATCAGAAATGAGGGCTTCGCTGCAGTGTAGCTCATCAAGAACAACTATGCCCCCCACCATCGTACACCCAGGCTGGTTTCTCTGGGCATGTCTCGTGCCCGAACAGTTTTCGAACTTGTTCCACCAATTTGGGGGCGAGATCGAGCAAGCGATCGTATATGGCGTTCCCATCCACAGACATGAGGCGAATCTCGTCTTCCCTCACCACGAGAAACGCCACTGGCTTGACAGAGATGCCTGCACCACTGCCTCCTCCGAAGGGACGAGCAGGTGCTGCCGGTTGATCTTTCGTCTTCTCATCAACAAACGGCTGATCTGTTCCCCCTGCGGCAAACCCAAAGGACACTCGGGAAACCGGTACGATAACCGCCCCATCGGGGGTTTCCACCGGGTCGCCCAAAATAGTGTTTACGTCCACCATTTCTTTGAGACTATCCATAACGGTATGCATTAAGCCCTCTAATGGGTGACTAGAGCCGTCGCTCAATGAAGTCCACTCCCTTCGCAAACCCGACCCGCACAAGATTCACTGCACCGGCAATCATAATATGACCGACATTTAGTTTGAGTATGCAATCTATCTCCACATCGAGGCGCCTGTCGGTATAGCTTGGAACCACTTGCCAATGAATCCCTTCCCGCTTCATTTCCCACCTGCTCTGTAACAAGGAACTACCGAACCCATTGATGCCACATAGCACGCCACTGGCGATGGCAGTTAAGGCGGCATCTCCCAACCCGATTGTTACCTGCCAGTGCAGTNTCTCGATGCGTCCCACAAAAAAGTGACCTGTTGCCCTAAAGTATCCCAACGCCCTGCGAATGAGGAGCATGTCAATGCCCTTCCCATCCTTATGCTTATGTTTGCCCCAGCGCCTCAGTTGTACGGAAAAGGGTTCCTTGCTACGCCGAACCACCGGGTCTAATAAGGGCGATAAATCTATCCCTAGCCAAAGGAACTTCACCCGTAACACGCCATCGCCAAAGATCAGCCGATAGTTAACCACCAGTCGAAAAGGAATGAAAAAGAGGCCCGCAATTAGTAAAGCCAAACCGAGACGCAAATAGGAAGACATGCTTCTCACCCGGGTTAGCTTATGTCATTTATTGACTGTCTACTACTTTCCCGGATTTTGGGCAGGGGTGGTAGATCTGCTAGCGTAGCCAAGCCAAAGCATTCCAAGAACTTGGGTGACGTCCCGAGTAGAATAGGACGACCGGGAGTATCCTGCCTTCCCCTCTCTTCTATCAGTCCTCTCTCCAAGAGGGTGTTCACGGCCGAATCTGCCCTAACTCCTCGAATATCCTCAATCTCTATCTTTGTCACCGGTTGTTTATAGGCAATGATTGCCAGTGTCTCCAAAGCGGCCTGGGATAGCCCTATACTGATCTCAGGTCGCTGAAACGCCTGAAGATAAGGTTTCATCTCTTGTTTTGTCGTCAACTCATATCCACCGGCCACGAAACTCAGCTGAATGCCTCGCCCAGCACATTGATATTCCCGGGCCAACTCTGCCAGGAGCAGTTCTGTTTGGGCCGGTTCCCAGCCGATAACGGAAGCTAAATTGGCGACGGGCACCGGCGCAGCACTAGCAAAGATGATAGCCTCCAAGATTGCCTTAGCCTTTTTAGGCCCCATGGTTTGATTCCTCCTTAGGCAGCTGGGATTTGACAATAATGGGTCCGAATATTTTCTCTTGCCGCACTACGATGATTCCCTGACGCACCAACTCCAATACTGCCAGAAAGGTAAACACTACATCAGTCCTTGTGGATTTCCGATCCAAGAGATCACCGAAAAACATCGGTGAGTGCCTTTGTGCTACTAGGGCAATTTCACCGATCCTTTCCTGCAGATTGATCTCCCGTCCCTTAATCGTCTGGACCTGCTTGCGAACCGTCCAGTTGGTAAGAGCGTTGACTAGAGCACTTGTCAGATCCTGCACAGTAGCATTACCAATGGGATTAGTGTACTTGATAGGACCTGTTTCACCCAAAGATGAAAAAGGTCGAGGCAGCACCGAAAGCCGCTCCTCGGCCATGTGTTTCAATCTTTCCGCAACTTCTCGATACTGTCTATAGGTTATAAGTCGGCGTATGAGCTCGTCCCGACTATACAAGCCATCATCAGCTTCGTCAACGGCCTCCTCGTCTTCCGGAAGTAGAGCTCTGGCTTTGATCTGAAGCAAGGTCGCCGCCATGACCAAAAAATCACCGGCTACCTCTAGATCATGCTCCTGCATAGTAGCCAGATAGACTAGGTACTGCTCGGTTATTCTAGAGATCTCAATATCCCAGATATCTAGTTTCTCTTGGTCGAGCAGATGCAAGAGCAGGTCTAAAGGACCCTCAAAAACATCCAAATGCACACGATAGTCCATGTCCCTACCCTCTATGTATTCCACTGCTGTTTTCCAATATACGTTCCTATCCTCAGTACTCTTCGTCGATAGTCGTTCGGCTATCAGAAATGGGGAAGGCTAAAAAGAAGAAAGCGCAAGAAAGCTATCATGGGAGATAGGATTCTGCTAATAATACCAGTAAGCAGAAGAAGCATCAGCAGCAATGGCCCATAACCTTGTAGCTGTTCAAACTTCAGCCCATATCGAGGTGGCAAAAGCCCTCCCAATATTTTCGATCCATCGAGGGGAGGGATGGGAATTAGGTTAAACGCTGCCAGACCTAGATTTAGGTGTAAATTTAGCAACAGAAACTGATACAAGACTATGCCGACCCGGGGTGAAAACAGAGTGGGAAATATGCCGATGGCTAATAGAAAAATGTAAGCAGAAAGGAAGTTGGCCAAAGGCCCTGCCACTGATACCAGGATCATCCCTTGCTTGGGGCGCTTAAAGTACCTAGGATCAATCATTACTGGTTTAGCCCAACCAAACCGAAATATCACCAGCATGAGCATGCCCAAGGGATCAATATGTGCCCGAGGATCAAGGGTCAACCTGCCTTGATACTTTGGAGTCGGGTCTCCCAACCTATACGCAACCAACCCATGGGCAAACTCATGTACCGATATAGCGAAAAGCACTGCCGGTATGAGCAGAATTAGACTCTGGATACTCAACGGCTATCCATGCCTCCTCATCTTTCATTGGTCACCCTACCAACATCGGGCCAGGCCCAAGTTTGAGTCATCCTCGCCGACCCACCAAAGTCTGCTGACATGCCGCCAGCCTTAGAGGAACGCGATCAAAGCGAATCATGTCTGCGTATGTCTCTCGTTCTACGATAACATCGCTCTGGCCCTGGAAGACTATGACCATAGCTGGCCTAGGCAAACGATTATAGTTACTGGCCATGGAGTAGTTGTAGGCTCCCGTAGAGAAGACTGCCAAGATATCTCCGGGCTCAGCCTTGGGAAGCATGATATCCTTGATCAACATGTCTCCTGTCTCGCAGCACTTACCGGCTATAGTCACCAACTCCGTCGATACCGCCCTTGCCTTGTTAGCTAGGCATGCGTCGTACCTTGCCTGATACAATATTACCCGGGGATTATCGGCCATTCCGCCATCAATGGCCACATACCGCCTCACTCCGGGAACATCCTTAATAGAGCCAACCGTATACAAAGTCACCCCTGCTTCACCCACTATCGAGCGCCCCGGCTCCACTGACACTTTAGGTAAGGGCAATCGCAAAGCTGCACAGCTACGATCTATAACCTTGCCCAAAGCTTCCGCGTAGTCCTCAAGACTAGCCGGTTCCTCATGGGCCCCGTAGCGGATGCCGAGCCCGCCCCCTAGATCGAGCTCCTCCAGCTCTAGACCTAGCACATCTCGGATCTGGCCAAGGAAAGCCATCATTATCTGGGCCGTTTGAACAAAAGAATCCAGTTCGACGATTTGTGAACCTATATGGCAATGTAAGCCCCGCAACCTGATGTTGGGAAGGCTAGCTGCCCGGCCCACGCNTTCGAGGGCAACCTGGGAGCTTAAGGGAAAACCAAATTTGGANTCATACTGTCCCGTTTGAATATATGAGTGGGTATGGGGTTCTACCCCGGGAGCAATACGGAGGAGAATATCTACCACGACCTCCCGAGAGGCAGCCAGATCCTGAAGAAGCAAAAGCTCATAGAGATTATCAACGACGATCCGTCCAATACCATGATCAATGGCCATGGCTAGCTCCGCGGGAGACTTGTTGTTGCCGTGGAAATAAATGTGCTCTGTAGGAAAATCGGCAGCCAAAGCAGTATATAGCTCGCCTCCGGACACTACGTCCAGACCCAATTGCTCTTGGGCAATAATTCGACAAATGGCTGTGGTAAGGAGGGCCTTGCCGGCATAGATCACTTGGCTGCCCGGCAGAAAGCTGGCGAAGGCCATCTTATAGTCGCGCGCCCTTTGCCGCATAATCTGTTCATCCAAAACATAGAGTGGTGTTCCATAGTCATGGGCTAGCTCTACTGTATCACAGCCACCAATCATGAGATGGCCCTTATCGTTTACGGACATAGTACCCCCAAGCATTCCCCAGCCCCCTTAGTAACCAAACACAGCAGCAATTATGTCTTATCATAGCATAGTCTGCTGTAGGGGGTCAACGAAACTCAGAGCCATCCAAAACGTCCTTAGCTCGATTTGCCTGCTCCTAGGCTAAGAAGCATTGTGGGGATGAGCTGCAGTAACCTTTTCCATGCCCCAGCGCCCACACCGGGAACCCCATCGGGCTATCAACACTCCATCCATATGGATATTGATGATTTCGCAGCGATTAGCACAGTCTCCGCACTCGAAGCTATCGATAGCATAGTCCGCGAAAGTNACAGCAANACCACGAAAGCTGGTTGGTAGCCCGGTGTCTTCAGCATAGGCCTTCGCTAGTAGAGCGGCTCCTAGGGCTCCCATGACATCGAAGGCTACTGGCACCACAACCGGGCAATCCAGCTCTTCTTCCAGGGCTTTGCGCATGCCAAGATTGGCAGCCACACCGCCTTGAAAAAGCACCGGTGGACGTATGTCCTTACCCTTGCCCACGTTGTTCATATAATTGCGTACCATGGCCGCACAGAGTCCAGCGAGAATATCGGACATGTCGTGACCCACTTGTTGCTTGTGGATCATGTCCGATTCGGCAAACACGGTACACCGACCAGCAATTCTCACTACGTTCTTCGATCTTAAGGCAATCTCCCCAAACTCAGCGATGGGGATCCCAAGCCTAGCCGCTTGTTGGTCCAAGAACGATCCAGTCCCAGCGGCACATACTGTATTCATCGCGAAATCTGTGACTACACCTTCCCGCAGTATGATGATTTTCGAATCCTGTCCACCTATTTCGATCACCGTCTGTACATCGGGTCGGAAATGAATAGCTGCTACGGCGTGGGCTGTGATCTCATTCTTGACAACATCGGCACCAACTATTGCAGCAGCCAGCTGTCGTCCACTACCAGTAGTTCCCACTGCTCTTACCTTGATCCCTGGCATAGCTCGGCAAATTCCGGCCAGACCTTCTTGCACCGCCGGAATAGGCCGACCTTGGGTACGTAAGTATTCCTGATACACAATTTGGCCCTGCTCGTTAGCAACAATCAAATTGGTGCTCACCGATCCCACATCTATGCCTAGATATAGCTCATCGTGGTACAGCAATCCGGGTCCCCTTTCTGTCCTCGCCCCGTCCCCCCAGCTTATGTAGGTTGGCATATCTACCTTGACGTCTACTGGCCAGAAGATCCACAAAGGCCTCTAATCTAGTCTGTATACCGGCTTCAGCGGAATGCTCATCCACTACAATAGTAAGAATTGGTATCTGGTAGTCTCTGCTAACCAAGGGCAGGACGCTCTGAGCCACAATCTCCGGCATACAGGTAAAGGGCAAAATGTGGACTATGCCATCAACTCCTTCTTTGGCCAGCGCCACACTGTGGGCTACTGACTCAAGACCATGGCCCCCCACAAAATGCTCTAGATACGGTCGGGCCAAACGATACAGATGGGTATCATTTTTCAGCCTGAGTGTAGACAACACGATATGATGGAGAATCCAATCACTGAACCAAAGCTGGCGACGCACCACAACGCCCATCTCTCCCAGATACTCTTCCAGATGGAAATTGACAAATGGCTCAAGGACTGTATAGATCTCACCCACTATGCCCACTATTAGCACCGAACGCCCAGGCTCTTGTGGCAAACTACCTAGCTGACTCTGGCCCTGCCTAACGGCCTCTCTAACCTTAGTAACCGTATCAGCACAGTCTATCTGATACAGAATGTTGCGCAAAACCCTCGTGGTGCTACCTTTTTGTATCTCATAGGCTCTGATCACGTGGGTTAGCTGCTCGATTCTATCACAAGCTACGAATTTGGCCCATGCCAAGCGGATAGCCTGCACTACCTGACGAGGGCTGACATTATGGGCCAATTGTCTCAGCTTGTCTCCAAGCTCCCGCCAACCGTTACAGGGCGGTTCCAAGATAAACATTTGGAGGGGAATATCCAGATCCAGCAGGATCTCCTGCTCCACATAACCATAGAATCCAAAGCGGCAAGGGCCTATGCCTCCCGCCATTAAAATAGCCTCTGCTCCTTTTTCCCACGCCTCTAGATAGTTGCCGATGTTGATCTTCAAGGGCAAACATGCAGATTCCGGCGCATGGCGAGCACCTAAAGCCAGTGTTTTCTGGGTGCATTCAGGAGGCACTATGGCCTCATGGGCAAGACCTTCAATCAGGGCCCGAAAAGGGATATAAGCTGTACCCATGTGGGGAAACGTCAGCTTCACTTTCTCTGCCTCCAACTCAGCATATCCACAAAAGCCTCCAGTCTAGTCAAGACTCCTGCTTCCCCAGTGTGTTCGTCGAGATTGAGAATTAGCTGGGGGATTTTGGATTCCCGTCGAACGGTGCGCTCAACCAGCTCTGCAGTAAGGGAATCCGTGCCACAGGCAAAAGCAGTAATATAGATGATTCCAGCTACGGGCGCCTCCATGTACTCCCTGGCCGCTCCCAGTATCTTCCGACCAGATGTCCAGAACATGCGCTTAGGCCAGCGATCTGCTTGGACATCAATCCGCTTAGGCGACAGCATATCTACTGTCACAACATCAACGCCCATCCTTTCAAGTCGTGATATCGCACCCATGTTGGCATACTCATCATAAACGAGATAACTGTGTCCCAAGAGCCCGACAGACAAGGGTACATCACGCATACAAGCAAGAGGGCCCTTTGCTGCCGAGTCCTGCCCCATATGGTTTTCCGTTGCGAGCGATTCCTGCCTTGGGACAAACCAACTATCTCTTTGGAGTTTGGCTTCATGTTCCCGTTGCGCCTGACTCGCGGCCTTAAGGGCCAACACAACATCCATCTGAGATGAACCTAACCGCGATCCTATTTCCTGCATCTGGCTGAGAACGTGTTTCCGGTCAGTTCTCAGATTGACCAATGGGCTCAAAATTCTATTCCTTTCGGGAAATGCCGCCACTACCATGTCCGGCAGCCCCATGAATTTCGGACAGATGTATTCCCTCGGTGCAACACTCACCAAGCGAGGCAAAAAGATGGCATCGACTCCAGCCTCCATCAACCAATGGACATGACCATAGAGAATCTTTACTGGAAAACAGGTACCGTCTACAGCCCGACGAACACCCTCATTGACAATAGACTTATTCGTTGACGGCGAAACCATCGTACCCACCCCTATGCCGGAAAAAAATGTCTGCCAAAAGGGGTAGTAATCGTAATATGCCAAAGCTCTAGGGATCCCCACAGTAGTGCTCACGCGTTGTCATCACCTGTCTTGCTCTTGCCCAGGCGCCTAGCACGTCTACCTCGGCGGACCTTATTAGTCCGGGATGCTACGCCTAGCGCCGCCGGCAATGCCGCCTCATCTTTAGACGGCGGCATTGACTCCTTGCTTCTAACCCGTTTTGCATCAGAGTCCACAGTAAAAGGCGGGCGAGTAGCTACATTGGGCACGGGATAGCGAATCAGTAACCTTTTTAGGCTAGGCCAATGCAGCGGGAGAAGAGGCCACATATATGGCAACCCCAAGGATTTGGTAAGTACCATCACTAAGAAAGTGACAGCTGTTCCTAACGCGAGGCCCCAGTAGGAAAACAGGCCTGTCAAAAGTAGAATCATTAGACGAAATAACCGAATGGCCATAGCAAATTCATAATTTGGTATGGCGAAGAAGGCGATAGCCGTTATTGCCTGATACAAAATGGTCTCAGGTACAAAAAGGCCCACCTGAACGGCAAAATCACCCAGCAAAATGGCCGCCACCAAACCTAGCGATGTAGATAATGCATTGGGTGTATGGATAAATGCCATTCGGGTAATATCTACGGCTAACTCCAGAAGAACGAACTGAAGAAACAAAGGTACAGAAGCTGTCCCCTTCGGTCCGATGAATTGAAGACTAGGGGGAAGATTACTTCGGTTTTGAGCTAAAGCCAACCAGACAGGGGTTAGAAGAAATGACATCGCTAGGGCTCCAAAGCGCAGCCAGCGAATATAGGTACCAACCACTGGATTATTAAAGTAGTCTTCTGCATGCTGAGTAAAATGCCAGGCAGTCGCTGGTACGATCATAACTGCCGGCGTAGTATCAGTAATCACTACAACATGCCCCTCTAATAGGTGAGCAACCGTCACATCGGGGCGCTCAGTGAATCGCACTACCGGGAAGGGATTAATCTTTGTCCCGAAGAGGTACTCTTCGAGGTTCTTGGTACCCATGGGTAATGCCGAGGTCTCAATGGCAGTTAGGCGTTTCTTTAGCTCAGCAACCATGTCCGGATCAGCGATATCATCAACGTAACCTATGAAAACATCAGTTGCTGAACGCCTCCCGATTTTCATTGCCTCAAATCGTAGCCCCGGATCCCGCAAGCGACGCCGGATGAGATTGACATTCTGCAGACCTGTCTCCACAAATCCATCTCGAGCACCTCGGGTAACCCGTTCCAGATCTGGCTCATCAATACTGCGAGTAGGATACTGACGCACATCCAGCACCACTGCCTTATCCATGCCATCTATCAGAAGAATTAGTGGACCGGATAGAATCGCCTCTATCGCTTCTTCCAGATCGCCAACAACGGAAACGTCAAAGTATGGAAGCTGCTGCTCCATCAGTTTCTTAACTATGTTGGGTGCAAGGCTACCCCGCTCAATCGATAGCAAATGACTCATGAGGGCCTGGGTTTCTTTGTCCTTGATCAAGCCATCAAGGAAAACTAGAGCTGCATCTTTGCCTGCTACTTTGATCTCCCGTACTAAGACATCAAAACTGACATCTATGCCCAACCTCTCATTGAGATACTCTAGATTCTTGCTTAGCTCCTTATGAACCTCCAAGTTTTCACCCCCAATTCGAAGTCAGCCCCATACCCAAAAGCATGTGTTAAACTCCTTGGGCTTATTCAATCAGGTGTTCAAGACAGAAGGCGCTCCCTTGAAGAAGCGCCTACCAGTCCTCAGAAGTTGCGGTAATTCACCACTAGTGCTCATTCTATTTTCCAATCATCGTACTGCTGTAGGCACAAACAAGTCGATGATCCCGATGACAAAAGCCGCCAGCAAGGCTCCCAGAATCGAGACATCCATCCCTGGAACGATAAACTGGGCAGCCCAGATAACCACGGCCGATACTAAGAAGCCTACTATGCCCCGGCTATAAGGCGAAATCCCCTTGCCCAAGGTGGCCTCGATAACCCACCCAATAGCAGCGATTACTACAGCCGCCAGCAAAGCATGGAAAAAGCTCAGTGTTCGAAAACCAGGTACAATGTACCCTACCAGCATCAGCACCAGAGCTGATACAATGAAACGAACGACAGCACCTACCCAATCCATCTCAAGTCACCCCTTTTTCACTGGTTACAGAGCCCCCATAGGAACCAGGCGATTCCGGTTATGTACCGTCCACCGCGAAGGCCAATTCAACATTAGCCTTGTATTCAACGATATTACCCTCGGAATCTACTGTCCCGGTCATGTTTTTCACATGGATACCACTTATGTTCCTTATGGTCCGGGAAGCCTGCTTCACAGCTACCTGTACTGCATCATCCCATCCACGGGTCGACTCGCCAACCAGTTCTACCACCTTCACGACAGTCATAGACATGCCTCCTTTCACCGGTGGAACCTGGGCCCTACTCTCGAGGATATTATTTTACACTGTGGTGGTTTTCATACCCTCCATGCAGGAGACGGAATTATCGGGTAATGGCTAGATGTGTGCCGTAAGTCAAGTTGCTAGCTAGGGAGCGTATCACGAAACACCCGCAGGAAATTGCCTCCCACGAATTTCTCCAACCGCTGGCCGGAATGACCTCTGAGCTCTAGCCTCCCGATGAGCTCCGGGATGCGGGTGACATCCTCCAAACCGATGGGTGTTCCATCTATCCCGTCATAATCTGTACCTAACCCCACGTGATCATCCCCTGCCACCTTCCAAAAATGCTCCACGTGGGCGATTACATCATCCATACTGCTCTGGCCGACAGAGGTAAGATGGGGGCCGCAAAAATTCACTCCGATGACTCCGCCGGCGTCAGCAATACACCTTATCTGCTCATCACTCAGGTTACGGGGATGTCCACATAGAGCTTGAGCATTTGAATGCGATGCGATAAATGGGCCTACTGCCACCTCTGCAACATCCCAAAACCCAGCAGGGGCAATATGCGAGACATCTATGATCATCCCCAATTTCTCCATCTCCTTGATCACTTCGCGTCCGAACCGGGTTAATCCCCCCTTACTGTCCTTTTCCCAGATGCCATCGGCCAATTGGTTTCTATTGCTCCATGTCAGTGTCAACAGGCGTACACCNAGCCGGAANAGAAGTCGTAAGACCCAAAGCTCACCGCCTAGACAGTCTCCTCCTTCAACCGCGATCANCGCCCGGAGCTTCTCATCATCAGTGTGATGCGAGGGCAGATCGTCTCTAGTCTTGACGATGCGAAGACGCTGATCCCTGTCCACACACTGCCAAGTGTACTCCAAATACGAGAGAATCTTGTATAGCGTAACGCTCTTATCCATGTTCGGTGGGGCAAACAAGGCTAGCACTTGTACTCCCATACCAGCCTCCAATAGCCGAGGCAGATCTGCGTGAGTACTCGTCTGCCTCAAGCAAAAATCCAGGCCCAGCTCTCTACTTCTAGATATGGTATCCGAGTGGGCATCTACCATCAGCCCGTAACTGTTGAGTCTTGACATCTGGTTCATACTATTGAGCCTCCTAGTCTGTATACATGACAAAAAACCTGCCCACATTGAAGACGCTCCAATGTAGGCAGGCAGTCAATCCTACGAGTAAGTACCGTCCTAACGGGGTTCCACAATCAGTTTGATGGCAGTCCTTTCTTCCCCATCGATTTCAATGTCAGTGAAGGCAGGGATACAAATAAGGTCAACACCGCTCGGAGCAACAAAACCGCGGGCGATGGCCACTGCCTTCACTGCTTGATTGATGGCGCCAGCGCCGATGGCCTGCATCTCCGCTGCTCCTCGCTCACGCAAAACACCTGCTAAAGCCCCGGCTACAGAATTTGGATTAGATCTAGAGGATACTTTTAGCACCTTTTATTAGCCTCCTTGACGATATTGCGATCCATGCCATATACTACTGCTGCTACATTATATATTGGATGTCAAAGTGGCAATTCCTTTCTCTTGGCCAAAATTTCGTTCAATATTATGAACATTCCCCCGTTAAGCACGCTATGACCACTATTGCCCTGATGCTTGCGGCTTATCAAAAACCATTATTCTGTTCCCTTCTCGGAATCCTATCAACCTCTGCAAATGAGTCTCGCTGCCAATATCCTCTAGCATGTGCTGGATGAGTTCGTCATACCATGCCGGGTCCTCGATCTCATCCGCCTCTTCACTTTTAAGCAGTTCCGCGCCGAAATGTTCTTCCATCAAGGAGACGACCAAAGAGATCTCACTGAGGCTAATAGTGGCCAGGTCGCGATCAAGCTCTATAATGGATAGATCCTCACACCGAGTCAATTGAATATTAAAATGCTTTAGGCGTCTGCCAGCCAAGAACACCAAACTGCTGATGCTATCAACGATATGCTGGTAGAAATTCTGCAATTCCACTGCTTCATTGCTGCTTTTAACAAAGAACCCCAGTCGCATACAGCGAGACTCGGGTAGCACCTGAAGGGTTCCAATCTGGGGATAACGCGCCAGTATGGAAGCCAAGAGATTACCATGGCTTGTTCCTGGATACATCAGATTTTCTGGCAAAACACTCACCTCAAGCTAGGACAATCATCATACTACGCAACCAGGCATAAAACAAACTGACAACATGGGAAAAGGCCCGGTAAACCGGGCCCCACCCTCACTTGGCATATTCTACCGCTCTAGTCTCCCGGATAACGGTAACCTTGATTTGTCCAGGATACTCCAGTTCATTCTCTATGCGTTTAACGATTTCCCGAGCAATCCAGATGGCTTCAGCATCATCGACTCGCTCAGGCTTTACCATGATTCTAATCTCCCGCCCGGCCTGAATGGCATAAGCTTTTTCGACCCCTTCAAAGGAGTCTGCTATGCTTTCTAACCTCTCTAGGCGCTTAATATAGGACTCAAGCGTTTCCCTTCTAGCGCCCGGGCGAGCAGCTGAAATTGAGTCAGCAGCAGCCACCAAGACTGCCTCCACACTCTCCGGCTCACAGTCTCCATGGTGACACTGCATAGCGTGGATGACTTCTGGCGACTCCCTATAGCGTCGGAGGAGATCCACACCAATCTGGACGTGGGTGCCTTCGATCTCATGATCCACAGCTTTTCCAATATCGTGGAGAAGACCGGCCCGACGAGCTAACTTCTCATCAGCACCCAATTCCGCAGCCATCATGGCTGCCAGATGGGCTACTTCCACAGAGTGCTTTAGCACATTCTGGCCATAGCTAGTCCGAAATCTTAGCCGCCCCAAAAGCTTGACGACCTCTGGATGGAGTCCATGGACTCTGGCTTCGAAAGTTGCCTGTTCGCCCTCTTCTCTGATAACGGCTTCTACTTCCCGCTGCGCTTTTTCCACCATTTCTTCAATGCGAGCTGGGTGAATTCGTCCATCTGATACCAATTTCTCCAAGGCAATCCGAGCTATCTCCCGCCTTATGGGATCAAAGCCCGAAAGAATCACTGCTTCCGGTGTATCATCGATGATAAGATCAATACCAGTGAGTGTCTCCAGTGTACGGATATTACGTCCCTCGCGGCCAATGATCCGTCCCTTCATTTCATCATTGGGCAAATTCACCACAGAAACCGTGGACTCGGCAACATGGTCCGCTGCACACCTTTGAATAGCCAAAGAAAGAACCTCTCGGGAGCGTTTGTCCGCTTCCTCTTTAGCTTGAGTCTCTATTTCCTTGATCAGCATGGCAGTTTCGTGCCTGACGGCTTCCTCCACCTGCCGGAAAAGAAGCTCCTTTGCCTCCTCTACGGAAAGCTCAGATATCCTCTGCAGCTCTGCCTGTTGCTCGCTAAGAAGCTGCTCTATCGATTCCCTAGCCTCGGCTAGCTCTCTTCGCTCTTTCTCCAAAAGCACTTCTTTTTTGTCGACGTTCTCTGAGCGGCGATCTAGCGACTCCTCCTTCTGAAGGAGACGTCGCTCTACTTGCTGCAGCTCATGGCGTCTATCTCGATTCTCCCGCTCAAGCTCTGAGCGTAGCTTATGGGCTTCTTCCTTAGCCTCTAGCATCACCTCACGCTGTCTTGCTTCAGCCTCTCTCTCAGCGTCTTGGAGAATGCGCTGAGCAGCCTCTTCTGCTGATTGTATCTTGGCTTCTGCTAGAGATTTACGCATAAAATAACCGGCGCCAAAAGCGACGGCGGCTATGAGCACAAAGTAAAGCAGAGTAATCGCTGTCACCTCCTATACAGACATATTGAGACTCTCATCTCCTTTAAAGAAAGCCGAGTAGAGACTCGGCTAGCTCGATAACTACCTGTCAACGTCTTCTTTTAGGCATCTGCTCCACAGTGTAATTTTAGCTTGTTTTGCGACCCCTGTCAAGGAACATACAAAGCCTCAAATCCCCCTGAAATCAAGCTAGAGCTCCTGTTCATCGTCGATAGCTTGGGCTACCGCGGGACGGATATTCTCCATGCTAAAGCCCCGCCGTCTGAGATAGCCCGTCAGCTTCCGAATCGCCGCAATTCGATCCTCTCCTCGATAGTGCCTAGCCCGCTTGATGGCCAATTCTTGAGCAAGGGCTGCCTCGTCCACCAAATCATGAAAATGAGCCACTGCGTCTTCGATAAATGGCTCCGGAATACCCTTCTGTCTCAACTCCTGAACTAGCCTAAGCTCACCTACAGGGTTTGTACGGCACCTATCTTCTACCAATTGCAGAGCGAAACTCAGATCGTCTACATATCCCAGGTCACTTAGCCAAGCCAACACCTCATCTTGGATGGGGATTGAGTAGCCCTTGCCCTCAAGATACTGTCGCATCTCCATAGTGGACCGGGGTCGGAATCTCAAAAAATAGAGAGCGCGTTTTTGGGCGGTAGTTATCTCCTCCATTTAGTACCACTACTTTCCATCCTTGGCAGCATCGGCTTCTTCAGGAGTCGGACTTACAGGTCCGAGACCAGCTGCAGCTCTGGTACGAACCTCAATCTCACTGGTCAAATCCGGGTTCTGCCTGAGGAACTCTTTGGCATTCTCTCTACCCTGACCTAAGCGTACATCACCGTAAGAATACCAAGCTCCACTCTTGTTAATTATGTCCATATCCGATGCAACATCCAAAATATTACCTTCTCGGGAAATACCTTCACCATACATAATATCGAATTCAGCTTCTCTGAAAGGTGGGGCTACCTTATTTTTTACCACCCTTACCCGGGTCCGATTGCCAATCATTTCACTGCCGTGTTTCAAGGTCTCTATCCGTCGAATATCCATTCTGATGGAAGCGTAGAACTTTAGAGCTCGGCCTCCAGGGGTAGTCTCTGGGTTACCAAACATTACACCNACCTTCTCCCGGATCTGGTTGGTAAACACAACGGTCGTCCTTGACTTGCTAATGGCTCCCGTTAGCTTCCTTAAAGCCTGGGACATTAATCTTGCCTGCAGGCCAACATGGGAATCTCCCATTTCCCCTTCAATCTCTGCTCGGGGAACAAGAGCAGCCACCGAGTCCACCACAACGACGTCAACTGCACCGCTCCTGACTAGTGCCTCCGCAATCTCCAGTGCCTGTTCGGCATTATCTGGTTGAGAAATCAGAAGGTTGTCTATATCGACTCCCAATCGCTTGGCATAGGCGGGATCCTGCGCGTGTTCTACATCAATAAATGCTGCTATACCGCCGGCTTTTTGGGCTTCAGCCATGATGTGCAGGGCAAGGGTGGTCTTGCCTGAGGACTCAGGTCCAAAAATCTCAACGACTCTCCCTCTCGGAACGCCTCCCACTCCAAGGGCAAGATCCAAGGCCAGCGAACCGGTGGAAATAACTTGTATGTCAGTGATATTGGCTTCTCCTAGCCGCATAATAGAGCCTTTGCCAAACTGCTTTTCTATCTGATGCAACGCCATGTCCAAAGCCTTGAGCTTCTCTGACATGCGCCCACTCCTCTCATGTCAATGTCCTAATCGCTCCAAACAGTTGTTCGCAACACAAGTATATCATACTGGTGATTGAGAGAGCAACTGCTACCTTGGGTGTAGGACATATCTTCATTTCGACATCGTCTATACCAATCCTCTTTAGGAGCCAGAGCCCTCCCTTGCTAAAGCAAGGTCAACTCCGCTAGACTCTCTGCAGAAGATGCCGACGCACGAGGTCCAATACCGCCAAAGCTGTCCTTTCTTTTACCTGTAACCGGTCACCGGCAAACTGTCGTCTTTCCACCACTACACCTTGAGCAGAGCTTAAGCCAAAGTAGACTAAACCTACTGGCTTAGTCTCTGTCCCCCCTCCTGGCCCAGCAATGCCTGTNACCGAGACACCGATATCGGNGCCCGCCCACTCTCTGACACCGACAGCCATAGCTCTGGCCACCTCTTCGCTTACTGCTCCATGGTCTTCGATGAGCTTGGGAGCAACTCCTAAGACTCTTGCCTTGGCGGTATTACTATAGGTTACAACGCCTTGCATATAGAAAGCCGAACTGCCCGGCACATTAGTCAGCATGTGCGAAATCAGTCCGCCNGTGCAGGATTCTGCCGTTGCCAAAGTCTGCTTCTTGGCCGACAAGAGTCGGGCCACCACTACCTCCATTCCCTCATCTCCATAGCCATAGAAATACTCGTCTAAACGTGCCAGAAGCTCTTCTTCGACGATATCAATCAGCTGGGCAGCCTCCAGTTCGTCTTTGGCCTTTGCGGTAATCCTAACCCGTACTTCGCCACTACCCGCGTAAGGAGCAATGGTCGGGTTCGTTTGGGCCGCTATTAGGTCACTAATCACACTCTCCAGGGTAGATTCTCCCAGCCCATAAAACCTCAAGACGCGGGAACCAATGATACCGCCCCCACCGTTGGCGGTGCGCTCCTTTAGGTAAGGGATAACTGAACCATCCATAATGGCTTTCAGCTCTATAGGCACGCCAGGCAGCATGATTACCGCCTTGTCTTCAGGTAGTTCCAGAAGAACACCGGGAGCCGTTCCCTTCGGATTGGGTAATGCTCTTGCTCCCGCTGGCAGGTAAGCCTGGCGGCGATTGTTGTCTGACATAGTAGCGTGCATGCTATGAAATCTCTCTTCTATTGCTTTTAGAGCTTTACGACAAAGAACCAATTCTAATTCAAAAGCCTGGGCTACCGCTTCTTTGGTAAGATCATCGCTCGTCGGGCCTAGGCCTCCTGAAGTGATCACCAGATCAGCTCTTTGACATGCTTGCCTAACCAAGTCAGCAATTCTGTTCTGGTTGTCTCCCACCTTGGTAACGTAGTACAAATCTACGCCCATTTCAGCAAGCTTCTCTGATAAATACGCAGAATTGGTATCGATTATCTCACCCAGAAGCAACTCAGTACCTACCATTATTAGCTCAGCTATCACTCATAACGGACTACCATGCCTACTTCTCTCACCCAGCCAAAAAGCAGTCGGTAGCCCTTCACCTCCCAGCCACAGAGTAATCACTTACATATGCATCCAGGTTCTTATTCATCGGAAGGCACTCTAAGACTGCATCATATTGGACACCACCTCTAACCCAGCCGACGAGTCATAGCGTTTCATCACAATTGGGGAACTGCCGGCCACCCATATTAAAGGCCTGCGCTTCCTCCACTAAGTGTTCGACTAAAGCCTACGCTAGTCCTCGCCCTTGAGCTTTTGCACAATCACAGGTGTTCCTGCAGCCTCTATCGTAAAACTTCCGTTAAGTCCCTGCCTTTACCTTGACTCCCGCGATAAAGCTAGATATAATTCAAGTTAATTGCGGGACAAAGAATCAAGCAGGTGGGACATAATTGGTCCCTATTAGCTGCATATCTGGGCTATATGCCTTGATACACATAGATAATCATTTACTCATTGGAGACGTACCAGGGGGTGAAAGGTGTGACATGTCCCAAACGCGATCTGAAGATCAGTCCTAGTCGCTGTCTCACATGCGAGTTCTTCGGTGGTTACCATAATCAGGGAGTCCTATGTTTTAAGGCTCGGCGGCGTCTAGCCTTTGACTTTAAGAAAAAGCCGCTGCCGCCCTTCGCTCTACGCTAGGTGCTCCTCAATAGGCCAGCACATCAATACTTATCCGATGCTTTGGTGCAGGGCCATCTGTGCACCTTCATTACACACGAGAAATACCTAAATACCCTTCCACATCCAGTGAGGTGAAAGGGTATTTTTTGTCATTCTGGACAAAATACTATTGGGATCCGGAGGTGAAGAGAATGGGCGATGACATCAGCTTGCACCGCATCGCATCCCACTGTACCGAATACGAACCGATCTCCGCGGCCCAGGGTTATGGAATCTCATGGCTCAATACCGCCATGTCTGGCGAAGAGCCTCGCTGTGATTGGTGTGTTTACTGGCGTGAAGGCAACTGCAACATCTACTGTGAGCGAAATAGGTTTTACTAGCTGTTAGCCTTAGCTAATAGACGTTTCTTTGACTCCAGCAGCTCGCCAATGGTTGCCTTTTCCAAAATCTCTAGCATTGCATCTTGGGCCTGTACCCACAGACGATGGAGTGGACAGTGGGGGCGGTTCTCGCATAGTGTACTCTCGTCAAGCAAACAGCGGGTAATGGTGATAGGCCCCTCCACCGTTTCTATTATCTCCAGAACATTTAGTTCATGTAGGTTCACCACCGGTCTCACGCCTCCACCGGGGCCACGCATGCCTTCCACCCAACCCGCCCTACACAGTATCGAGACAATCTGAGGCACAAATGTCGTAGGGATTCCTTGGCGCTCTGCAATATCCCTTGCTGTTGTAAAGTGGTCATTGGGCTGATCAGCCAGGTCCAAAAGAATCGTCACCGCATATTCGGCTTTTTTGGTAATCTCCACATAGTTTGCGACCCTTGCTTATCGGCATTGGCCTCAAGAAAGAGCCGCCCGGCCTCCCTTCCTGCCTTGTCGTCCACTTGTCAGCTACAAATAAAGCTACGCGGTTATCCACAAAATACTACGTTTGTTACTATTATCACATTCTGGCTGCCGACAGTCAACCATAGCCATGGAAGGGACACGCAAGTTACTGCTTCTTTCCTCTGATTTATTTAGTTAGCTAGCCATTAGCTCCCGCAACCGAGTCCCCGAAAGTTTTTCCTGCTCTAGCAACTCTTCTGCCAGGAGTCTAACTGTCTTCTCACAATCCCCGAGCAGATCCTGGACTCGCTCTTCCTGCTCTCTAATGATATTCTGAACTTCCTCATGGACGTCTTGAGATTTTATGTGCTGCTTGCTTACTATTCCCAAACCCGACATGCCGCTGAAAATCATCTGCTCTGCTAGCTCCACCGCCTGATCAAAATCGCCCCTCGATCCGGTACTGCGGCTACCGAGCACCATCTCTTCCAGCACTGCTCCGCCTAGGGATATGGCTATCTGATCCAGAAGCTGCTCTTTACTATACAGGTAACGATCGCCATCCGGTGATTGGCGGGTATATCCTAGGGCCTGACCCCTGGGCGTTACTGTCAAAGACGACACCGAACCACTCCTAATGCTCTCACTGACCAACGCATGGCCGATCTCGTGATAGGCTACCCGCCTACGTTCTTCTTCTCGAGGTTTGCGATCTAGCCTTTCTCCCAGCATCACTTTCTCCAATGCTTCCCTAATATCTTCCTCCCTGATTTCCAAGGAGCCATGGCGCAAAGCTTGAATAGCGGCCTCGTTCATCAAGCTCTCGAGGTGGGCACCGGAGAAACCAAAGGTCTCGCCCGCCACCTTTTCCAGATCCACATTGGAGGCCAAAGGCTTGTTCTTAGAATGGATGCGCAATATGTGCAATCTGCCCGCTTTGTCTGGCAGATCTACCTGGACAGTTCGATCAAAACGACCAGGACGAGTCAGCGCTTGATCCAAAAGATCTGGTCGGTTGGTGGCTCCAATAACCAACACTCTAGGATCTTCACCAACACTAATACCATCCATTTCCACCAACAGCTGATTGAGGGTTTGATCGTATTCGAGGTGGCTGCTGTGGCGTCCTCGCTTGCCTCCTACTACCTCAATCTCATCTATGAATATGATAGCACTCTCTTTGCCTTGAGATACAGCGGCTTGTCTTCCTGTGGCGAATATCTTCCGAACCCTTTGTGCACCCACCCCTGCATACATCTCAATGAAAGATGAGCCACTAGTGGCAAGAAAAGCTGAGTCTGTATGACTCGCTGCTGCTTTAGCCAAAAGTGTCTTGCCGGTTCCTGGAGGACCCACCAAGAGAATACCCTTTAGGGGCCGAATACCCAACTGCACACATTTGGCCTTGTTATTCACAAACTCCAGAGCCTCCAGGAGTTCTCGTTTTGCAGCTTCCTGTCCACCGATATCATCGAAGGTTATCATGGACTTCACGGAGCTCGTGGCATCGAGTGCAAAAGTTTCCAGCTTGCTATTGCCAGCTAGGCGACCGGTGAACATCATACGCAACAAGATTGCTAATCCTGCCAAAGCAGCGATGGGAGTAATGTCTACTCCCCACAATCCCAAAGCTATAGTCAGGGCCAAACCTGCCCCTATCGCTGCTTCCTTCCAATAGAGTGCCATGATCTCACCCTTCCCTGCGCCCGCTTCCCCGTGCCAATTCAGATCGATGACCTAAAGTGCCGTCACGGGAAAACACCTGACAAAGATGTTCTGACCCATGATGCATTTCCAGATAGACAAATTCCTTCTCCACCCAAAGCTCCCACTCTGAGACACCAAGGGCCGCAAGTTTTGCCTGTACCACCTGGGCCATGGGCTGAAACTCGCCTGTGGCAATTCCTTCCGCGATAGCGTAGTGAATGCTGTACAAAGCCTCGGCGAGGACAGGCCCCCGCGCATCTCTTAGTTCTATGCTATGGGGCAAAATCCCGGACTGTCTTGCCAAGACAAGAATCTCATCATAGGTTGCCTTCAGACCAACAGCATCGCTTAGCTGTATTGTTGCCGTTAAGCCCCCAGAGCCGTGCCTGATGGTGGCATTATCAACACCGACGAGTTTTTCAAATTGCCTTTCGAGGTTGTTCATGGAGCGCTGCTGGAAAATAAAACGTTGGCCCAGCAGAAGTAGGGCCAATGTTATGATGAAAACGATGATAACAACTGGAATCTTGAGTTCTCCCATTATCGCCCCTCCCCGGCCATTATAACACGGGAGAAGCGCCCAGATAGATGTAATACCTGCCAAAAGCCAAAGACTATCTGGGCTATTTAAACAAGCCTTTGGCGTTATGGAAATAGTCTAAGCCAGATATGACAGTTACGATAGTCGCCAACCATATAAGAAAAGTACCAAAAGGCCACTGCAAAATCAAAGCGACAATGGCGATCATCTGCAGGGCGGTTTTCACTTTGGCTATAGGACTTGCGGCAATAACTGTGCCTTCAGCGGCCGCCATGATTCTAAGCCCAGAAACAGCAAACTCCCGCCCCACTATGATAACTGCAATCCATGATGGTACCCTTCCCAGTTCCACCAAGGCAAACAAGGCCGCTGTCACAAGTAGCTTGTCTGCCAAAGGATCCACTAGCTGACCAAAGCGGGTAACCTCCTTGCGACTGCGGGCGGCATAGCCGTCAAGACTGTCGGTCAAAGCAGCAATGGCAAAGATGATAGCAGCAAGGGTGTCGCCATAGGAAAGTGAGCTAGAAACCAGTATCATGAAGACAGGAATCAACAGTATCCTCGCAAAAGTAATGGCTGTTGCCAAAGTCAACTTTCGCATTGTTTGTCACCCCTTGCCTCCACTATCTCTGCCACCAGGTCATAGGTGTGGCCCTCAATAATCCTGGCCAAAGCTAGCTCGCCAGGTGGAACCCAGCGATTACCTATGTATATCCTGCCATCCACTTCAGGTGCTTGATATCTGGAACGGGCGGTTAACACCAGATCAGTCTCCTCAGATGGGCCATCGATCAGAACTTCATAAAGCTCACCTACGCGAGCTTGATTCTTCTTTAGAGAAATCCTTTGCTGCGCTTCCATGGCTATACGCCGACGCTCCTCTTTGATCCGTTCAGGTACTTGATTTGGCATGCTCGCAGCGGGAGTACCTTCTTCAGCAGAATACGAGAAAATACCAACATGGTCGAATCTGACTTCTTCGAGGAAATCCAGAAGCTCCTCAAATTCTGCGTCGGTTTCACCGGGAAAACCCACAATAAACGAACTCCTCAGGGCCACATCAGGCATTGCACTGCGCAAACGATCGATCAGTCGCCTTTGGGTGCCGGCCACCGATCCCCGCCCCATCCGCACCAAAACATCGTTATTCGCATGCTGTAACGGCAGATCAACATAGTGGCAGATCTTGGGATTTTGGGCAAACTCCCGGATGAGGTTAGAATCGAAGGTTGTAGGATACGAGTATAGAACCCGCAGCCAGCGAACTTCCGGTATCTCCGATAGCTCCCTAAGTAGCAAAGCAAGGTTCGCCTCATTAGGCAGATCCTTTCCATAGGCACTGGTATCTTGAGCAATGATAATCAGTTCCCTGGCACCTCGGGACGCCAAAGCTCTAGCCTCCGCAGCTATACTACCTATCGGTCTGCTCNTGTATGGTCCCCTAATCGAGGGAATCACACAATACTTACATGCATGGCTGCATCCTTCGGCAATCTTTAGGTANGCACTATGGGGAGGGGTTGTGACCAGACGAGGCAGTTCTTTGTTTGCATAATCAAAGCCTGGAGGTCCTATGAACATTGGTTTTTGGCCCTGCCAGATGGCCTCCAAAAGTTCAGGCAAGCGATCTAGCCCGCCAGTCCCCATCATTCCATCGATCTCCGGAATCTCTTGCATTAGCTCCTGGCCATATCGCTGACTCAGGCATCCGGTTACTACCAAAGCTCTGCACCGACCAGTTTCTTTATAGGTGGCCATTTCTAGAATTGTGTTGATGGATTCTGCCTTAGCGGACTCGATGAAGCCGCACGTGTTGATTATGATCACATCGGCCTCTTCTGCTTCAGCAGTAATATTATAGCCGGCTGCCTCGAGACAGCCGAGAAGGGTCTCACTATCTACCAAGTTCTTCGCGCAACCTAACGATACCATACCAACTCGGATCCGTGACTTTACTTCCTCCAAGTCCGGCGGCATCAACTCCTGCGACATAAGTTGATCGCTCAATATGTTTTCACCCGTTTCTCTGCCAATAGGTAATGGGATTATCTGCAAGAAACCAAAGAAATGCGAACCCATTAGCGTCTAAGTACTTCTGCCTGCTGCAGGGGAACTCCTGCCCCCTTCAAATCAAGAACACTCATGGGAAAGGTTGTCTCCTGGCAGGGATGCAGCCCCATGGAGTGGAACATTTATTATCAGGCAAATCCCCAAATCTTCAAAGAAAAGTACTGGGAAAGGAGACTATATGTTACTCTTAGTCTTTCTTATTGCAGTTGCCATCCAAGTTTGGTCGTGGTCTTGGGCAACCTATCCCTTCTTGGCCTTGCTCATGCTGGCGGGACTCTCAATCAAAGGTAACTACATGCAGATGGCCCTGTTCTGGCAAGGACTCACTTGGGCCGGCTATCTCGCCCTTGATTCCCATAGGCCGCGTTATCAGGCGGAAAGCGAGGATCCCCTTGGAGCGGAAGAGATTCATCTTGCCCACCGAGCCCTCACTTGGCAGATAATTGCTGATCTTATTCTTCTCTGCACAGCCGTCTGGCTAAACACCTTGGCAAAGTTAACAAACGTGCAAGGCACCAATGCCTTGACATCTATACCTCTTCCTATCACATCTTTGGCAGAGTCAAAAGCCTGCTTCATGCTGGGCGCCACCTTCCCCATACTAAAAATAGGATCCTTTGGCCTCACTCATGGGAAGCTCTTATTCCCGTGGACGGATGGCAATACCTATGCTAGACTATTTTGGGTATCTGGCATCTTGGTAGCAACTTACCAGGTCGTGGCTTTAGGCCACATCTGTGTTCCAGCCCTTCAGTCTCTAGAAGCTACTATTATCGTTGTCGGGTCTGCACTAGCCGCAATCTATCTGCTAACCANAGCCGGCTACACCTTGCCGTCTCTTTGGAGACCCACCCTCCGAGGGCTACTGCCCCCTGTGGGTGGAGCCATAGTACGTTGGGATCACAGAGTCTCTCTTAGGGCGCTCGATATAAGCATGTCCACCTTGCAGCTCTTAGGCAACGCCTGCATCGGATTTGAGGACAGGTGGCTGCATGCTGGCGAGGACCTTCTTCGAGCCATCCAAACCATCGCTAGATTGGGTAACAGGTCACAAAACCACACAGAACACCGGACAGGAGGTCATTCTTAGTGTTAACAACCCTTGCATTCTTTCCATTGGGAGCGGCACTGGTATTACTAGTGATCCCAAAAGACAATGTGAAGGTGATATATGGGCTCAGTATATTGATGACATGTATACCATTGCTCATGGTTCTCTATCTATGGCCAGCATTCATAGAAGATGCAACCCTATCTATACAGGAAACCACGGAATGGGCATCCACTACAGGCGTAACCTACGTCCTTGGAGTCGACGGGGTGAATCTTCCTTTTCTCACGATACTGACGTTTCTAGCCGTCTTGGCCAGCGTCATACCGGGCCCGGCGACAGGGAAAGGCTTGGGGCGACGCTCTGCAATCCTGCTTGCATGGGAGAGCACCCTTTTGGGTGCTTTCTTGGCCCAGGATTATGTTCTCTTCTTGGTCTTCTGGGCCCTTAGTACAGTACCCATCTACTTCTTGATGGAGCGCCGGAAGGNGGAGAATGCACTCGCGGCGGCCAAGACATATACATTATCTAGCCTGGTGAGCACAACAGCTCTAGCCGCNGGACTTTTGGTCCTATTCTCCTCTTTGATGGAGCCGGTTTTTGTCTCGGGAGAACTCAATGACTTAGCCGCAACCTACCTAAGCCCCGCCACCCAGTGGTGGATCTTCTTGGCGGTTTTTGTTGCCTGTGGCCTACGGCTGCCCATTTTCCCGTTCCATATCTGGCTGCCACTGACAATGTCTCGCTTATCTACTTCTACCATCATGATCTTGGTAGGAGGGTTCATACCCCTTAGCATCTATTGTCTATTGCGCTTTGCTCTAGCCATTTTATCCGATGCCGTCTCAGCCTTTTCCCTTATCCTGGCTCTAGCGGGGCTCGCCAATCTTCTTTTTGGCTCTCTAGCCTCTTTAGGCACAGATGACCACCACCGTAAAGCCAGCTACCAGATTATGATCTATACCGGCACAGCACTCTTGGCTACAGCTACCCTTACCCTAGACGGCATAAATGGCGCACTTTTTACAATGCTAGCTATGGTGTTAGCGATAGCCTATTCCATGTCCGTAGCTGTCTTGGTATCCCGTAACGCTAACCTAGATAGATGGCCATTAGTTCTCTATGGTCTTGATGCTGCCCTGCAGCTTCGCTTGCCGGGATTTGTCGGCTTTGTCGGTCTGGCACTGGCTTTTTCCGCGATATTCCGCAGCTATCGCAGCTTGTCCCTGGCCGTGATTGGAGCTCTACTGCTAACCGCCATCGATTACGGCCGCATACTATCACAAATACTGGCTAGCCCACCGCCAAAAGAATCAGGTGTAGCCGATAGTAGCTGGCCATCTTTGACGGTTGG
>JGI24708J26588_10000305_pt1 | contig 39498 bp, 34 predicted proteins | sample BioPla1DNA2_FD_26588 | JGI IMG/M metagenome (IMG submission 26588) | reverse complement strand
CCCCGCCAATGGCAGGCGCACTAAACTATTATGTAACTCTTTCAACTTATGATACTAACTTAGCCATACCTGAGTATATAGAGGATTTTGAAGAGGATAGTGTAATTCAGAATGATTTTATACCCGATATCGATGGAGAATATACAGTTAGAAAAAAGATAACATTAGGAACAATCCTTATTTACATATCTGTTTTAATTATATTAATGTTTATAATGAATTTATTGTTTATGCTGGCAAGATGGATTGTGCTACATATTATTTCACCACAAAAAAGCGTTAAGCTATTATATCGATATACTGTTTCGTTGCTGAAACAAGCAGGGAGTAATATGGAAATTGGTCAAACTCCGATGGACTATGCAAGAGCTGTGGATGAACGTTATACTTTTTCAAAGTATGACATGTGCACGATGGTGAAGATATATTACAGTGTAAGGTTTGGTTCTCATGATATTGACAAAGAAAAGTTGAAGTCTGTTTTCTCTTTTGTTTCTGAAGTAAAAGCCAATACAGGAAGAAGCATGTATTTGCTAAAAAGAGTTCTGTATAGGTGTCTACTATTTAAAGGATAAGCAGTTAAACGGGGTGTATCTATATTTTCATTGACATTTTATTATACATTGCCTTAGAATGGGTAAGGTAATGTAAGGAGTGAAATAATGTCGATAGTACGTGAAGATATAAGAAACATTGCTATTATAGCCCATGTAGACCACGGTAAAACAACACTTGTTGATGCTATGCTAAGACAAAGTGGTATTTTTAGAACAAATGAAAAGGTTGCAGATCGTGTAATGGATTCCAATGATCTGGAAAGAGAAAAAGGCATTACAATTATGTCAAAAAATACAGCAGTATTATATAATGGGATCCGTATTAATATAGTAGATACACCTGGCCATGCTGATTTTGGAGGAGAAGTAGAGCGCATTCTTAAGATGGTTGATGGTGTGCTTCTTTTAGTTGATGCATTCGAAGGTCCCATGCCACAAACACGGTTTGTTTTAAAGAAGGCGTTAGCACTAAATTTGAAACCAATAGTTGTCATCAATAAGGTTGATCGCAAGGAAGCACGCTGCCAAGAGGTTATCGATGAAATAATTGAACTTTTTATAGAGTTGGAAGCCAACGACGATCAACTTGAATTTCCTGTGATTTATGCATCGGGAAGAGATGGATATGCGTCTTTAGAGGAAGAGGGAAACTTTAAAGATCTAAGTCCGCTATTTGACTCTATAGTTAAGTTTGTTCCTTCACCAAAGGGTGAAGTAGAAGCGCCTCTACAGTTGTTAATATCAAGCCTTGATTATGATGATTATGTCGGAAGAATTGCAATTGGTAAAATAGAGCGTGGAACAATAAAAAAAGGAGACAAGGTTGTTGTATGCAAAGGTGATGTAGTTGAACCCGTTAAAATTGCAACAATTCAAGTTTTTAGTGGTTTAAATAGAGTAACAGTTGAAAAAGCCCAAGCCGGGGAAATAGTATGTATTACTGGTGTTGAAGATATAACTATAGGTGATACTATTTGTGATGCTGAAAACCCTGAGCCTTTACCATTTATTGAATTGGATGAGCCAACTATATCCATGCAGTTTCTTGTTAATAATAGCCCTTTTGCAGGCACAGAGGGAACTTATGTTACATCAAGGCATTTAAGGGAAAGGCTTTTTAAAGAAAAAGAGACCAATTTAAGCCTTAGAATTGATGAAACCGATTCGCCTGATAGTTTTAAAGTTTCAGGCAGGGGCGAGTTGCATTTATCCATACTTATTGAGACCATGCGAAGAGAAGGCTATGAGTTTCAGGTATCTAAGCCCGAAGTTATTACTAAGTATATAGATGGAGTATTGCATGAACCAATTGAATATGTATCCATCGATGTACCAGAAGAGTACATGGGTGCAGTAATGGAAGAGATGGGTTCGAGAAAAGGTGAGCTTGTGAATATGCGTGCTCCAGAGCAAGGCTTTACTAGACTTGAATACAAGATACCATCGAGAGCACTAATTGGTTTTCGTTCTAAGTTTTTGACGACCACTAGGGGAAATGGTATAATGAATCATGTTTTTGATGGATATGAACCATATAAAGGGGAAGTACATGCTCGAGATCGTGGTTCAATAGTTGCATGGGAAACAGGAGAAGCCGTCACTTATGGCTTATACAATGCACAGGAAAGAGGAGCATTGTTTATCGGACCCGGACAGCAAGTTTACGAAGGCATGGTTGTAGGTGAGAGTGCAAGGGTTGAAGATGTAGTTATTAATGTATGTAAGAAAAAGCATGCTACAAATATTAGAGCTGCTGGTTCAGACGATGCACTTAAGCTTGTACCCATTAAGGTATTGAGTCTTGAAGCTTGTTTGGAGTTTATAGCCGAAGATGAGCTGGTAGAGGTAACTCCTGAGAGTATTCGAATAAGAAAAAAGATACTTAATTCCACATTGAGGGCCAAAGCAGGTAAGAAAAAGGAAAAATAAAGATATCTGCTAACATTGGAAGGTGAATCCATGGCGAAACAAGGTAAGAAAAAGAAAAGACGGTTTCTGAGATTTTTAATATTTGTTGTGATATGCATGGCACTGTTTTTCTCTTCGGCTTATGTCTCATATTCTTATTTGACCAAATATGGAATAGAATATGCTTCTAAAGGTACAATTGAGATACCAAAAGAAGAACAAATAGAGATTGAGATACCAGAAGGTTATGGTACCGCTGATGTTGCGGCTTTACTTGAAAAGGAAGGGTTTGTTGAGTATCCATGGCTTTTTAGATTTTTTTCTAAGTTAAATGGTTATGATGCTAAATATAAAGCAGGTAAACATATTGTAAGCAGGGAGTTGAACTATGAAGGGCTAATGTTGGTATTAACCAGCGATCCAGTTGCCGATCCAACTAAAGATATGAGAGTTCCTGAAGGTTTCACTGTGGTTGAACTGGCTGATTATTTATCAGAAAGAAATTTTGTTGATAAAGATGAGTTTGAAGCCTTGTGTAAAATAAAAATCAAAAAATTTAAGTTTTTAGAAAATGTACCCGATAGAAAATACCCATTGGAAGGTTATTTATATCCAGATACCTACAAGATAGATGTGAAATGGAGTGAGGAGGAAATCGTAGACAGGCTCCTTAGAGAGTTTGATACTATTTTCAAGCCTGAATATTATGAGAGAGCAGAAGAGTTGGGTATGACAGTTGACGAAGTTGTAACACTTGCATCTATTATTGAGTTGGAAGCAAAATATGCATCTGATTACAAAAAAATATCCAGCGTTTTCCACAATAGATTAAATAGTAGAGGTTTTCCGTATTTGCAAACAGATGTAACGCTACAATATGCCAGAATCATGGCAGGCCTTGGCAGAATTCAAATATTAACTAACAAGGATAAGGAGATAGATAGCCCTTATAACACATATACCCATCAAGGGCTTCCACCCGGACCTATCTGCTCACCACGGGCAGAAGCTATTGAAGCAGCGTTATATCCTGATAATACGAATTATTTCTTCTTTTTCTCGCCACCGGATGGCTCTGTTATTTATAACGAAACATTAAGTGGACATAACAAGGATCTTAATTCATATGGAATGCTTGATTAGTTTAAATATTTCATAAGGCTCATTTACTTAAATACGATGCATTAAACTGTTTATTAGGTTATCCTCAATCATTGATTTTGGATAACCTTATTGTTAGAATAATTATGAAGTCATTAAGTTGCATATTTAATTTTTTATTAGGTTATAAATTTATTATGTTTTATTAATTAATTATAATTTGGAGTGTATTCTCATTGGAAGAAGAAATTACGTATCCATATATCAACAGCTATTTATCAAAAATTCTAAAATACTCAGACCCACTGTTAAATGAAATGGAAGAGTATGCTGCGAAAAACCATATTCCCATTGTACAACCTGAATCAGCAAGAATTTTAAGTGTTATATGTAATATATCGAAGCCAAAACGGATTCTTGAGGTTGGTACAGCCATTGGTTATTCGTCAATTATCCTTTCTAACTCCATGCATAAAAATGGTATTATTGATACTATTGAGTTGGATGAAGATATGGCTGAAAGGGCAAGAGAATATATTGTAAGAGCTGGCTTAGACCGCAAGATTCGCATACTACAGGGAGATGCAGCCGAAGTACTACAATGCCTGAGTACACCATATGATTTTATATTCCTTGATGCTGCAAAAGGTCAATATATTGAGTTCCTGCCATTTTGTCTAAGGTTACTTAATCCGGGTGGTGTATTTGTAACAGATAATGTGCTCTATAAAGGGATGGTAGCAAAAGATGGTATTGTCAAGCATAAACATAGGACAATTATCGTAAACTTAAGGGAATATTTACAAAGTCTATGCCAGAATCCAGATTTAAATACGAGTATAGTTCCAGTTGGAGATGGAATTGCAATATGCGTTAAAAATGAAGACAAAAAGGAGAATTTTACATGAGTATAGAACTTCTTGCTCCAGCAGGTAATTTGGAGAAAATGAAAATGGCAATAAAATATGGGGCAGATGCTGTATATCTTGCTGGTCCTAATTTTGGTTTAAGAGCTGGGGCAGGCAATTTCTCCATAGAAGAAATGAAAGAGGGACTAAAATTTGCACATGACAGAAACAAAAAAGTGTATGTGACAATGAACATTCTACCTCATAATGACGACCTAGTGGGGATGGAGAATTATATAACTACAATTTCAGATATGGGGATAGATGCTGTTATTGTTTCAGATCCAGGCATTTTTTCATTAGTTAAAGAGCTAAATCCATCCATGCCTATTCATATTAGTACCCAAGCCAATGTTACGAACTATAAAAGTGCTCTGTTCTGGAAGAAGCTCGGTGCTTCAAGAATTATAGCTGCAAGAGAAATGTCATTAAAGGAATTATCCTTTATACATCAACAGGTTCCCGACATTGAATTAGAAGCTTTTGTTCATGGTGCAATGTGTATTTCATACTCTGGTAGATGCCTATTGAGCAATTTTATGTGTGGCAGGGATGCCAATCGTGGCGATTGTGCCCAATCATGCCGCTGGAAGTATCACTTAGTCGAGGAGAAACGGCCGGGAGAATATTTTCCTGTTATTGAGGATGAGAAGGGTACTTTTATATTTAACTCAAAAGATCTATGCATGATAGAACATATACCGGAGCTTGTTAAGGCAGGGGTTACGAGTTTCAAAATTGAAGGCAGAATGAAAAGTGCTTTTTATGTTTCTACTGTTGTACGTGCGTATCGTATGGCAATAGATGCTTATTTGGCGGATCCGGATAATTATGTGTTTAAGACAGAATGGTTAGATGAGGTATGTAAAGTAAGCCATAGAAGTTTTAGTACAGGATTTTTCTTTGACAAACCCGGAGCAGATAGTCAAAACTATAAAAGCAGTAGTTATATAAAGAATTATGATTTTATCGGCATTGTCATATCATATGATGAGAAGAATAAGACTGCGTTAATAGAACAAAGAAATAGAGTTTTTTCGGGAGATGAAATTGAAATAATTCAACCAGTGGGACCTGATATCACTTTTACTATTTCTGGTATGGTTGATGAGGATGGATGTCAAATAGAGAGTGCACCTCATCCACAGATGAAATTTACCATTAAAGTGCCAGAGCCTGTTTCACCAGACTCAATCCTTAGGAAAAAACATTAAGATACTAGCTTGATAACTGCGTGTAACTAATAAAACATGATTACTTATTACTGGACGATTTTGAAAATAAAATTGTATATCTTGATTTTCCCAAAAATAAATTATATGCTATAAGTAGCAAAATGGATTGGAGGTAATTATATGGCATTCATGGATGATTTAAAGAAATTTACTAGCAAGGTTGCTAAAAAAACTGGAGACACGGTAGAGGTATCTAAGCTCAATATGAGCATTTCACAAGAAAGAAGTAAAATTAACAAACTCTATTCAGAAATTGGAAAAGCTGCATATGAGGAATACAAAGCAGGAAATGATGTAGGATTTACCGATAAATGTGAGGTTATTGCCGAGCATGAAGCAACTATTGAACAATTACAGCAGAAAATTCTTGAAATTAAGAACGTCAAAAATTGCCCTTCGTGTGGTGCTGAAGTAGGTTTAGAAACTGGATTTTGCCCCCAATGTGGTGCAAAACAATAAAACCCGTATGGATGAATTTATAACNTCAGATAAAATCATACCTAAAANTAATTTTGAAACCAAAGATGAGATTAGAAGAAAATCAAAAGAACTGCGAAATTTGATTGACATAAATATTATTACTAAAAATAGCGATATAATCCAGGAAAAAGTACTTAATCATTCATGGTTTGAGCAATCTAAAACTGTTTTTGTTTATGTGTCCACAGGAAGTGAAGTCAGAACATCAAATATTATAAGGATGGCTCTTAAGAAGGGGAAAAATGTTTGCGTGCCGAGGGTAATACCTGGTATAAAAATGGAAGCTGTACCTATAAGTAATATTGAAAAGGATCTGCAGTTGGGTTTTTATAATATAATGGAACCTAAACCTTGTCTATTGCCTATTAAGGAAGAGAAAATAGATTTGGTGATAGTACCTGGATTAGCATTTGATAGAAGAGGCTTCCGTTTAGGTTATGGTGGTGGCTATTACGATAAATATTTACCGCTTTTGTCGAGTACCTGTAAGACTATAGGGGTTGCATTTCATAGTCAAATATTTGAAGCATTACCTGTTGATGAACATGATAAGGCAGTAATGATGGTTATAACCGATAGAGAAATAATTGCGTATTTTGGCACTTAAAGCTAAAAACGCTTTTTTTTCAATAAAATATCCGGGGGGATTAATATGCAAATATATCTATGTTTTCCGGGTGGAAAGCACAAAGCACTAACTATGAGTTACGATGATGGGAAATATCAGGATAGAAAACTAATTGAAATTTTCAATAAATATGGTATTAAAGGGACATTTCATTTGAATTCTGATTTGTTAACCAATCCGGAACGCATTTCAAAAGATGAGATTAATAGTTTATACCAAGGGCATGAAGTTTCGGCGCATACTTGTACTCATCCAACAATAGCAAGATGCCCTAAAGAGCAGATTGTTCAAGAACTATATAACGACCGTGTTAAACTTGAACGTATTGTTGGATATCCTGTACGTGGTCTATCTTATCCTAATGGTTCGCATAATAAGCAAATAAGAGACATTCTTCCAAGTTTAGGTTATGAATATGCACGTACAGTTGAAGAAACGAAGGACTTTGGTATACCTGAAGATTTTTTTCAATGGAAAGCAACATGTCACCATAATCGTGATTTAATGAATCTGGGGGAGAAGTTCATTAATTTATTTAAAAAACAATACTTGTATTTAATGTATGTGTGGGGACATAGTTATGAGTTTGATAATGATGATAATTGGGATTTAATAGAGAACTTTTGTAAAATGGTTGGAAACAGAGATGACATATGGTATGCAACAAATATTGAAATTGTTGATTATTTAAAAAGCTATGAATTGTTAAGGTTTTCTGCTTCTATGGATTTCGTTATTAACCCTATGGCTAATTCGGTTTGGCTAAGTGTTGATGGTCAGATTCTCGAGATAAAGGGCGGAAGTCGAGTTGTTTTTACGGAGGATTAAATGGGTTCTTTTGTTCATTTACATGTTCATACCGAATTTTCTCTTCTGGATGGGGCAAATCGCATAGGTCCCCTTGTTGAGAGGGTTAAAGAATTGGGAATGGATGCCATTGCTATAACAGATCATGGTTCTATGTTTGGAGTTATTGACTTTTATAAGGCATGTAAAAAAGCGGGCATAAAACCAATTTTGGGCTGTGAAGTATATACAGCTGCTCGTACGAGGTTTGATAAAGATGCGAGACTTGATTCCGATCAAGGCCACTTAATTCTCCTTGCTAAGAACAATATTGGTTATAAGAATTTAATGAAAATTGTATCAGCAGCATATACAGAAGGATTTTACTATAAACCACGTGTGGATGTTGAACTATTGAGGAAATTCAGTGAAGGGTTAATATGTTTAAGTGCATGTCTAGGAGGGGATGTTCCCAACGCATTGCTCAACAATCAATATGACAAGGCTAAAAAAATAGCCATACAATTTAACGAAATATTTGGACAAGGAAATTTTTACCTTGAGCTTCAACACAATGGCATTGAGGAGCAGAAAATTGTAAATCAAGGTATTTTGAAACTGTCTAAAGAAACTGGCATTCCACTGGTTGCAACAAATGACGTTCATTATTTAAAAAGACAGGATGCAAGAGCTCAAGAAATCCTAATGTGTATCCAAACTTTAAAAACCATTGAAGACGAGGAACGCATGCAGTTTGAAACAGATGAGTTGTATCTAAAGCCCCCGGAGGTAATGAAAGAACAGTTTAATTATTGTGAAGAGGCCATTATTAACTCAGTTAAAATTGCACAGATGTGTAATGTGGAAATAGAGTTTGGTAACCTTCACTTACCCGAGTTTATTGTTCCTGACAATGGGGATGCTTTTGAATATCTTAAAGAACAATGCTTAAAAGGTTTTAAGAAAAGATATGGAGATAGGATAGAGTTATTGCAGCGACTGGATTATGAGCTTTCTACTATAAAAAGTATGGGTTTTGTAGACTACTTTTTAATAGTATGGGATTTTATACGTTTCGCAAAGGATAACGGAATAATGGTGGGACCGGGTAGAGGTTCTGCGGCTGGTAGCATTGTTTCCTACTGTCTTGAAATTACAAATGTCGATCCCATTCGCTATAATCTTATTTTTGAACGTTTTTTGAATCCCGAACGTATAAGTATGCCAGACATTGACATTGATTTTTGCTTCGAGCGTCGTGGTGAAGTAATTGATTATGTTGTAAATAAATATGGCAAAGATAGAGTAGCTCAGATTATTACTTTTGGTACACTTGCTGCACGTGCTGGTATCAGGGATGTTGGCAGAGCACTGGCTATTCCATATGCAGAAGTAGACAAAATCGCGAAAATGATACCCATGCAGATAGGTATGAACATCAAGAAGGCGTTAAAAATAAACAGTGAACTACAAAGTATATATGAAAGTGATGCCCGTATTCACGAACTAATTAGCACGGCTATGCTTCTTGAGGGAATGCCTCGACATGCTTCAACACATGCCGCGGGAGTGGTGATATCAAAAGAACCTATAACTGAGTATGTTCCACTATATCAAAGTGACAGCAATATATCCACACAGTTTCCCATGAATACTTTAGAAGAGCTTGGTCTTTTGAAGATGGATTTTTTAGGTCTAAGAACTCTAACAGTAATTAGGGATACTATTAACTTGGTTGAAGAAAACCATGGCATAAAAATTGACGTTGACAATGTTGATATTAATGACCCGGGAATATATCAAATGATTAGCAAAGGTGATACACTTGGTGTTTTCCAGCTGGAGAGCAGTGGAATGACACAGTTTATGACTGACTTAAAGCCTTCATGCATAGAAGATATAATAGCGGGGATATCATTATACCGTCCAGGCCCCATGGATCAAATTCCTAAATATATTAAAAATAAGAAAAACCCTGAGATAATAAAATGTGCTCACCCTCTTTTAGAACCTATCTTAGATGTGACATATGGATGTATTGTATATCAGGAACAGGTATTGCAAATTGTAAGGCAGCTAGGAGGGTACTCTCTTGGCAGGGCAGATTTAGTCCGTAGAGCAATGGCGAAAAAGAAAATGGATGTAATGGAGCAAGAGCGCCAAAAATTTGTCTATGGTGAAACTGACAAGGATGGAAATGTCGTAATCCCTGGTGCCATAAGAAACGGTGTAGATGAGAAAACTGCAAATGAAATTTACGATGAAATGATTGACTTCGCAAGTTATGCTTTCAATAAGTCCCACGCCGCAGGATATGCTGTTATTGCATGCCAAACTGCATATTTAAAATATTATTATCCTGTTGAGTTTATGGCTGCTCTACTAAATAGTTTTTTAGGGTCTGCAAATAAAATTTCCCAATATGTTCTAGAATGCAGGAAAATGGGGATTGATGTACTACCACCCGACATAAATGAGAGTGGCGAACGCTTTACAGTAAATAATGGTAAAATCCGTTTTGGTCTAGCTGCCGTGAAGAATGTTGGTAGTACTGTTGTTAAGCAGATTATTAAGCAAAGAAATAAAAAGGGGCCATTTATAAGTTTTCCAGACTTATGTGAGAGGGTGGATGGTGGGGAATTAAATAAAAGATGCATTGAAAGCCTTATTAAAAGTGGTGCATTTGATTCATTTAATGTATATCGCTCACAGCTTATGAATTCATATGAAAAGATTATGGATAATATAGCTAACACTAGAAAAATGAAAATGGAAGGTCAGCTATCATTATTTGATATATCTTCCGACTCCAGTACAGTTCCTGAAGTAGAAATTTCCTATCCGGATTTAGCTGAATATGATTCCAGGTTATTACTTTCAATGGAAAAAGATGTGTTAGGGTTATATATATCAGGACATCCTCTAAGCGAGTTTGAGGAAGACATAAAAAAATCAGTAACATTTTATTCTTCAGATTTATTCGTTGAAGAANAAGACACACAAACAGTTCACAACAGTATTTCGGATGGTTCTTTTGCACGAATAGCAGGTCTTGTTACAGATATAAAAACCATTACCACAAAAAGCAACCAATTAATGGCTTTTGTAACCATTGAGGACCTGGCAGGACAAATGGAGGTTATTGTATTCCCTAATACTTTAGAAAAGTATGGTGATATAATAAAACCCGAACTACCAATTTGGATTGAAGGGAAACTAAGCATTAGGGAGGATGAGCAACCAAAAATTATTGTAGAATATGTTAAACCAATAGTTAAAGGACAGAGCTTAACTAATACTTCTGAAAATCATTTTGTAAAGGAACGTAATAGTGTCTCATATTATTCAAATAATGCGAATAATAATTATAATGCGGCACAATTAAACCAAAGTGAAAACCAAAATAAGTATAATGAAGTATCAAATAGTTACAGTGCAGATAACAAGATTAAAACTGATATTGTTAAAATAAATATCCCGGATAAAACAGAGCGTGAAATTGTTAATGCTGTTTGCTCGCTAATTAAGTATTTTGAAGGGACGGATCCTGTATATGTTTACTATAGAGGAAGGGTAAATAAAAAGCACCGTGTTATTTGTAGTGCAACTCTACTAAATGAGTTAGCGAACCTTCTTGGCGAAGGAAATGTAAAATACGAAAAAGGCGATATTTCTGCACCTGTGTTAGATTCAAAATATAACAGTTTTAGACAATAAGAAATGGCAATTTGATTTGATTGGGATTGCGACTTGCGTTTTTAAGGAAAATAATATATAGTAATGATTATGGTTTTACTATTAATATTAAAGGCTTTTGCGATAAAACCTTTATAAATATTAACCATACAATATGTGGTGGAACTTCATGCCATTATATTGTTCTGTGACTTGCACATTATATAACGTCGCAAAATGCTCATTAACAATGTAGTAAATTATAGGTTATATAATATGTTTAGTGTCCTTTAAGAATTATAGAACCTGATTTGGCAGGGGGTAGCAAGAATGTGGACAGTTGTTTATATGGCGCAAAACAAAGAGATGGCTGAAAAACTAGAATCAGCGTTAGAAGCCGAAGGTATTTTGGTAAAAGTGAATCCCGTTAGCCAAAAGGAGAAAAATGACAATTATTTTGAAGTCTCTGTTCCTGAAGGCGAGGTAGAAGAAGCACATAGTATTATTATTGAAAAAGGCTTTTAGGAAATCTTTAATGCTAATTATTGCCCGTGTAGTCATACACGGGTTTTCATTACAATGTTATTAAACAACGATAAAAAACTGACTAAGTGGTGATGAAATGAACAATAAAAGAACGATTGGTGTTTTAACAAGCGGAGGCGATGCCCCGGGTATGAATGCTGCAGTTAGAGCAGTGGTTAGGTCAGGAATATATTATGGTTTTAATGTAATAGGTATACGTAAAGGATATGAAGGATTATTAAATGGCGATATGGAAGAAATGAATGTGCGCTCGGTGGGGGATTTAATTCATCGTGGTGGCACAATACTTCAGACAGCAAGATCTTCCGAGTTTAACACCGACGCTGGTGTTGAAAAGGGTATAACAATGGCCAAGGTTTTCGGCATTGATGCCTTGGTAGTAATTGGAGGAGACGGTTCTTTTCGCGGAGCAAAGGATCTGAGCAATAAGGGTTTTCCAACTATGTGCATACCAGCCACTATTGATAACGACATAGCATCTACCGAGTATACCATAGGTTTTGATACCGCATTGAATACTGTTCAGGATGCTATTGACAAAATAAGGGATACGGCTTATTCTCATGAACGTTGTAGCGTACTTGAAGTTATGGGAAGAAAAGCTGGTTATATAGCTATAAATGTTGCGATATCAGGTGGTGCAGAAGCTGTTATTCTACCTGAAAAAAAGTTCGATATAGATGTGGATATAATAAAACCCATTATGGACGGCAGGAACCGAGGCAAAAAGCATTATTTGGTTGTTATTGCTGAAGGTGTAGGCGGTGCTGTCGAGATAGCCGAATACATAGAGAAAAAGACCGATGTGAAAACGAGAGCAACAATACTTGGCCATATACAACGTGGTGGTAGCCCAACTGTATACGATAGAGTTACAGCAAGTCGTATGGGTGCTCACGCAGTAAAACTTTTGAAAGATGGTCATAAAGACCGTGTTGTTAGTATGCAGCAAGGCTTAATAACAGATTTTGACATAAACGAGGCACTATTGATGAAGAAAACAATTGACAAGGAAATGATAGAAATAAATAAGATACTGGCTTTGTAGTGTACAAGTAAATTAAGAAGTAGATGATAGTAAATGATTTCAAGGACTAAACTAATTGTACGATATCAAGAAACCGATCAGATGGGTATTGTACATCATTCTGTTTATCCAATTTGGTTTGAATGCGGGAGAACTGATTTTATTAAGAAAGTTGGCCTATCATATGGGCAGTTAGAAAGAGAAGGTGTAATGCTTCCATTACGCAGTCTGAAATGTACCTTTTACAATCCATCATATTATGATGATGAGATTTTCATCAAAACCCGCATTATCAATTTAACACCTTCCAGGATTTCATTTTATTACGAGGTGTTTAGAAAAGGATTGCTTAAGCCAATTGTAACTGGTGAAACAGAGCATGTCTGGGTAGATACTGATTTAAAGCCAATAAATATGAGAAAATACAAACCAGATTTATTTGAACTGTTTTACGATATTTTCAATGATAGAGGAAGTGCTTAAAATTAGTAAAAGTAAGTGGAGACATATACCTAATATATTAACTATACTTAGACTGATTGTAATACCTATTATGGTTTATTATATGCTCAGGCGGGAATGGGTTATTAGTCTAATTATTTTTGTATCTGCAGAAATTACAGATGTATTGGATGGCTATATTGCCAGAAAATACAATTTCATTTCCAAGTTTGGCAAGCTTGCCGATCCTTTGGCGGACAAGCTGTTGCAGTTAACAGCATTATTTTTCCTCTCAAGAGGTGATATAATTCCTTCGCATTTCTTTTATATTCTCTGTATAAAGGAATTAGCTATGGTGGTTGGTGCATTATTGTTTTTAAAGAAAGATGTTGTTGTTCATTCAAATTGGATGGGTAAAGCAGCAGCGACTATACTTTTCTTAGGTATTATATTAGCTTTTTTAAATTTATCTATATCAGTAGTTATTCTATGCATTGGTGTGATAGTATCAATAGTTGCAGGGGTTTTTTATCTTAAGGCGTTTTTACAACAAGTTAAAGGGAGTTCAAATTAAATATGCTCGTAATAAAAGAAGCGGTAGTAATAAATACCGCCTCTTCTATATTGGTAAATGGTGTCGCTCCTTAAACAGTAGCTATTCCTGGCGATAAGCAAATTGTAAGCGTTCATAGTTTCCTAGCATTTGTCTATACCACGGATGTCAGATTTGTTATCCAAGAACAAGCACAGGAAAATCAGGATGAAAAATAAAACTTCACTATTGTTACGGAAAAAGCCGTCCATATTTATTCCCTCCTTTGCATTAGACTCTTTTTCATTGTGACTTTCTGTAGAGTCATTAATGACTGAACTTATGTCACAACCCATGCTATTCAGGTTTTCACTGTTTTTACTAAATGGGATTACATTAAGTGGTACTAATCACAGCACCCGTTGTTGTCCCAAAACAGGAGTAGGAATAGAATGATAAAAAACAATACTTCACTATTTTCTCCGAAGAATCCTCGTCTTCCTCTCATGCTCATAACCCCCCTTATTTATTACATTATTAGTTTATTCAAGTTAACGTAATGATGTTACATTTTGAGCAGATACGATCGATAAAAGAAAACTAGCAATATTTTAAGGCTCGTTCTAAAGTGTATTTATGATGCATAAGTTGTAGCAAAGCAAATTTTTTGGAGGAAAAACAATGTTTCAAAAGGCTGAGGGGAGAACTTCAACAGCAAGAAATGGATTTGGTTTTACATCTGCTTTATTAACTTCATTTGCTATAACGTTACCTGGATTATTTGTTCTTGCTGCTATATTAGCATTTATGGATTTTCCTGAAAAATATAAAACTGCGGCAGTTCTAATTGCGACACTTTTAGGGCTTTTTATTTCTGGTTATAAGCTGGGGATTAGCAATGAAAAAAATGGAATGCTTAATGGAGCTCTTACAGGTTTTACCTATATGCTAATATTGTATCTTGCAAGTAGCATTATCTTCAATGATTTTACATTAACTCAGCGTTCTATCATAATGATTATTACTGGTATTCTCGCTGGTTCTATAGGAGGTATTATTGGTATTAATCGCAAGGCCAAGCCTCTAAGCAAAATGCGTGGATTCAAAAAAGGTAATGATCCACTAAAAAAATACCGCAAGTAAAGTTTTTAAGGGTTGTTTCATTTCTTGATGTTAAGAAGAATTTAGTTTATAATATAACTGTTTGAAATGATTCTTTTTGTAATTAAACTTAGAAAATCAAACTCTTAAAAATATAAAAAGCTTAACACACAACATAAAATTTTGAGGTTTATGTGCTACAAAATTTTGTGTTGTGATTTATTGAATAAGGAGTGCACAAAAGATGAGAGCATTAAATGCAGTTCTAATTATGATTTTAGTTTTAGCTGTTTTTTTTATAGTAGTATCATGTAATATGCAGGAACAGGGTAACGTTGCACCTACTCCATCAGTTCCTGCTGAACAATACATATCACCTACACCTGATAGCACCCATTTACCAGAGCCAACACAAGAACCTGAACCCACTGGGTTCACTGGGTTGCCCGAGCCTACAGTGTTGCCAGAAACGCCGACACAGGCACCTGCTGAGAATAACCAGCCTGTTGATTATTCTGTAGTCCAACCCAATGAGTCTGGAGATATACCCATTGTTATGTTTCATAATTTTATAGAAAATTTAGATGATACAACAGATAATTTTTATACCACCTCATTTACAGAGTTTGAAGCTCTCCTTGAGACGCTTTATAATGATGGTTACAGACTTATTAGTATGCGTGATTTTATAGATCACAATATATCCGTTCCAGCAGGAAAAAAGCCAATGGTATTTTCCTTTGACGATGGGTCTTCAGGTCAGTTTAACTTGATTGAAGAAAACGGGAAACTTATTGTCAATCCTAAATCTGCAGTGGGAGTTATGCTTAAGTTTAATGAAAAATATCCCGACTTCGGACTCAAAGGTATTTTTTACCTAAATATGAATTTAGAAGACAAAACATTTGAAGGCGCAGGTACAATAAAAGAAAGACTTGAAATTCTTTTAAGCTATGGCTTTGAAATAGGCAACCATTCATGGGGACATTTTGATTTTAGTACTTCAACAAGCAAGCAGCAGATTAATGAAAAACTCGGTAAAAATGAGAAGCGGCTTAGAGAGATAATGGATGATGCTAAGTTCTACTCTTTTGCACTTCCGTTTGGAGCTAGAGCATCTAGCGAGTTGCGTGATGCAATGGTTAATGGTATGTTTGAGGGTGTGGAGTACAATAATCAAACAATAATGGCTGTTGGAGCACAACCAAGTATGCCCAGCATTGCTGTGAATTATGATCCTACCTATGTGGGGCGTATCCGTGCTCAGGGTAAGGTTCAGGAAGACTTTGATTTAACATATTGGTTACCAAAGATGACTAATGCAAGAATGTATATAAGTGATGGTGACCCCAATACTGTAGTAGTACCAGAAACAATGGCAGCGAAGATAGACACAGAGAAGTTAAATGGAAAGAAGTTCATTACCTACAAAAGGTAAGGAATAAAGATACTACAACCAAAATCAAGGAATTTAAAGCAAAACATTCAAAACCTAGCTTATATTTACAAAAATGAGCTAACAATAGTTTGCTTTTCTCGGATTGGTGAGTTATAATAGTATTAACTTGATGTACCAAAATGTCGAGTTAGCTATTCAAAATTCACTTTGTTTTTACGTCTCTTAGCTAAATCATATTGCAGGTTTGCTGCAAAGAATAGTAAAAATTTACTGCCTGAGGTACTAAAGGCTATATTCCTTATGGAGTTTGAATAATTATTAAGGGAAATAGTTTTTTGCATACCATTACAGACAGCTAGTTTAATCTATGTAAAATAATTATATAATTTTATTTTGTTATGCATGAGAAATAAAAGAAGGATGAGAGTATATAGAAAGGAGTAGTAGTTATGGACACAAAAACAGAGAAAGTAGTCAAGAAAATACAAACAGATGAGGAAGTAAAAAAGAAAGCGGTAAAACTTGTAGTAGCCCACATAAAGAGAAAGGCTTCTCAAGATTTTTCAGGCATTGACTATCTCAACGCATGGCTTGAAGAGATGGATGCCTTGCTAGAGAAAGAAGAGTTTGATATTAGAGAGTATCATGAGATGCGTAGACATTTTAACGATGTAATTGAAAGTACACTTGATGCTAACATGAGAATGAAACTTAGGGATTCATGGTACAGTATGGGTAAAGCCCTTGATAAAAAAGCTAAAAGATACTAAAAACTCCGGTATATTACCGGAGTTTCTTAATAAAAAAGTTGTTTACCAAACAGAAGTATGTTCTTTTATTGATTCATTCAATATTATAAGACTGCTTTATTTTATTTATAGACGCTTTAACTGACTTAGGCGCAGGACCTCCAGGAAGATTACGTTGTTTGATACATGTTTCAAGGCAGATTTCATCATACACATCTTGCTCAAACTTATCTGAAAAGCTTTTGAGCACATTTAAACTTAAATCTTCTATGTTTTTATTGTTTTCAATGCAGTAAGATACAAGCCTACCAATAATATGGTGAGAATCTCTAAATGGGATACCTTTTTTAACTAAATAGTCAGCCACATCTGTTGCGTTAGTAAAACCACCTTTTGCAGCAGATAACATTTTATCATTGCGTACAGTCATGGTAGAAACCATTTTAGTAAAAATAGGCATACATAGCTTAACGGTATCTATAGAGTCAAATATTGCTTCTTTATCCTCTTGCATATCTTTGTTGTAAGCAAGTGGAAGTCCCTTCATCATTGTTAAAAGTGACATAAGATTTCCATATACTCTTCCTGTTTTTCCGCGTACTAATTCTGCAACATCTGGGTTTTTCTTTTGTGGCATTATACTGCTTCCTGTACTATATGCATCATCAAGCTCAATGAATGAAAACTCGTGAGAACACCAAAGTATTATTTCTTCGCAAAACCTGCTCAAGTGCATCATTATGATTGCAAGATTAGAATTTAGTTCAAGTACGAAGTCCCGATCAGAAACGGCATCAAGACTGTTTTCTGTTATAGACTCAAACCCGAGCTCTGAGGCGACAAAATCTCTATCAAGAGCATATGTAGTTCCTGCAAGGGCACCTGAACCTAAGGGCATAACATTCAGTCTCTTAAAGCAGTCTGTAAGTCTGCCATAATCTCTGTGGAACATTTGCACATATGCCATCAAATGGTGAGCAAAAGTTATTGGTTGCGCCCGTTGAAGATGAGTGTAACCTGGCATTATTGTGTCAAGATTATCTTCAGCTGTTTTAACTAAAACAGCTATTAACTCTACGAGCATGTCTTTAATTTCATTTAGCTCATCCTTTAAATACATACGGATATCCAGGGCAACCTGATCGTTGCGGCTTCTACCTGTATGAAGCTTTTTGCCTACATCACCTATTCGTGATATTAGTATTTTTTCAATATTCATATGGATATCTTCGGATTCAACATCAAATTCAACTTCGCCATTTTCTATGTCGATTAGTATTTTTTCAAGTGTTAGGCATATTAGATTTGACTCATCCTGCGAAATTATACCGCATTCCCCAAGCATTTTTGCATGAGCGATGCTACCTTCAATGTCGTATTTATAAAGACGGCAGTCAAATCTTATGGATGAATTAAAGTCATCCATAAGTTGGCTGGTATTCTTTGAAAAACGTCCACTCCATAACTTCATTTGAGCTCCTCCGTTGAGCAAATACTTAGTGTTTTAATGCATGTATTTAGTAAAGTTCATACTTATAGATAATTAATCTTTAAGTTTGTTTTTCTTCTCCATCATTGCTTGTACTTTAATTGGCAAACCAAATAGGTTAATAAAACCCTCAGCATCCTTTTGATCATAAACATCGTCTTCACCAAAAGTGCATAATTCTTCGCTAAATAGAGAATAGGGTGAAGTGCTACCTGCTGGTATAATGTTGCCCTTGTACAATTTAAGTTTAACATCTCCCGTAACATTATTTTGTGTTACATCAACAAAAGCTGAAAGTGCCTCACGAAGAGGAGTAAACCATTGGCCATAGTAAACAAGTTCAGCAAAACGTTGTGACAAAATGTCTTTATAATGAAGAGTATCTCTATCTATACACAAAAGTTCAAGTTCACGATGAGCAGCATATAAAATGGTTCCTCCTGGTGTTTCGTATACACCACGTGATTTCATTCCTACAAGCCGGTTTTCAACTATATCAATAATTCCTATTCCATTTGCACCGCCTATTTTATTTAGTTCCATAACCAAGTCAGCGGGTGGCAGTTTTTTTCCATTCAATGCAACTGGTACACCTTTTTCAAAGCTAATATCAACATATGTGGGCTTATCGGGAGCCATCTCTGGTGTAACAGAAAGCTTTAAAAGATTGTTATATGACGGTTCGCATGATGGATCTTCAAGCTCCATGCCCTCATGACTTAAATGCCAAAGGTTTCTGTCGCGGCTATAATTCTCTTTTTTTGTAACAGGAAGTGGGATGTTTCTTTCTTGAGCATAATCAATTGCATCTTCTCTTGAACGGATATCCCAAATTCTCCAAGGAGCAATAATCTTTAGCTCTGGAGCAAGTGCCTTAATGGTCAATTCAAAACGCACCTGATCATTACCCTTACCTGTACAACCATGGGCTATTGCAACTGCGCCTTCCTTCTTTGCTATTTCAACCAATCTTTTTGCTATTATAGGCCTTGCGAATGAAGTACCCAAAAGGTATTTTCCTTCATAAACAGCCCCAGCTTTTAAAGTGGGGTAGATATAATCGGTTACAAATTCGTCTTTCAAATCTTCAATATATAGTTTTGAGGCACCAGTTTTTATGGCCTTTTCATGCAATGAATTAAGTTCTTCACCCTGACCAACGTCAGCCGCAACTGCAATAACCTCATAGTCATAATTTTCTTTTAACCAAGGAATAATTATGGAAGTGTCCAGCCCACCCGAATATGCCAGAACAACTTTTTCCTTTTCTACCATACAAAATCACTCCGTTCTATGCTAAAATAATACAGTACTGATCAACAGTTACTTTTTATAATTATACATCGAACTGTATAATTATGCAACACCTTTTTATTTATAGGATTATTCGATGTTAAATACTTTTATTTGACGTTATGATTGTTTAATAGCATAACTAAAGTTAGACTATATCGAAAAAGCCATTAGCCATTAATGAATATTAATTAGATTAATTAAAGTTACAAAGGAGAAGATATTTTGATTATAATGGGGATTGACCCGGGGTTTGCAATAACGGGATATGGAATACTAAATTATATAGGAAATCATTTTGAGGTTATAGATTACGGTGTCATTACTACAAAACCAGACATCCCGCATCCTGACAGACTTCTAATACTTGAAAATAATCTTGTTGAGATTATTGATAAATATAAACCTGAAGCAGTGTCCATTGAAGAACTATTTTTTAACAGTAATGCTAAAACAGCAATAAAGGTTGGACAAGGCAGAGGCGTGGCTCTTTTATGTGCTGCCAGAGCAGCTATACCTGTTTATGAATATACGCCTATACAAGTTAAACAAGGCGTTACAGGGTATGGAAGAGCAGATAAAAAACAAGTTCAGCAAATGACTAAAGTGCTTCTTGGATTATCAAAAATTCCAAAGCCCGACGATGCTGCAGATGCTCTTGCCGTTGCTATATGCCATGCCCATAGTTCTACATCGATGAATAAAGTACTAAATAATTTAAAGTAGCAGAAAAAATAATAAATTTTTCTCATTACTTAAAATCTCAGTGGATAATGAATGTAAAACAAAAAAGAAAAAGGGGAATTTTCAATGATATCTTATATAAAAGGAGTATTACAAGCAAAGGGAAATGATTTTATTATTGTTGAAACAGGGGGTATAGGATATAATATTACTGTTCCGATAACCGTTTGTGAAAATATACCAGAAACGGGTTCTGAAGTTAATATACATACTTATCTTCATGTACGTGAAGATAGTTGGACATTATATGGTTTTCTATCAGAAGAAGAACTTAAAATGTTCAAAAAGTTGATAACAGTTTCAGGTATTGGTCCTAAGGTAGCTATATCTTTAGTATCTTCAGTTTCACCGTCACATTTTGTACTTGCAGTTTTAACCGACGACATTGACTGCCTTACTCAAGCCCCGGGCATTGGCAAAAAAACAGCACTGCGTATTATTTTTGAACTTAAGGATAAGTTTAAAAAAGAACAAGGAAAGGAAATAGAAATCCTTTCTTTAAATATAGAGCAAAAAGCTGAAAATAAATTTAATGATGCTGTCGGGGCGCTGATGATGCTAGGGTATTCTAATCAGGAATCAAATAAAGCAGTGTCTGGTATCTATGATAGTGAAAAGGATTTAGAAACTATAATACGAGATGCATTAAAAGGTATGGCGGACTGAGTGAATTTAGAAAAATGATATGGAGGCGTATGGTTTGGATGATAGACTGGTAGGCAGCAATATTAACACAGAAGATTCAGAAGAACCAGGTCTTAGACCAAGGTCTTTTAACGAATACATAGGACAGGATAAAGTAAAAGATAACTTGATGGTTTATATTGAAGCTGCTAAGCAAAGACAAGAATCCCTTGATCACGTGCTTTTGTATGGCCCGCCTGGTCTGGGTAAAACCACATTGGCAGGCATCATTGCGTCAGAAATGGGTGTGAGTTTGAAGGTTACTTCAGGGCCTGCCATTGAAAAACCCGGTGATTTAGCTGCAATACTCACAAATCTCGGTCAATTTGATGTTTTATTTATAGATGAAATTCACCGTTTAAACCGAACTGTTGAAGAAATTTTGTATCCGGCAATGGAAGATTATGCTTTGGATCTTATCATTGGAAAGGGTCCAAGTGCTCGTTCGATACGTCTTGATCTTTCAAAGTTTACACTAATTGGTGCAACCACAAGAGCAGGTCTTCTTACATCTCCGCTAAGGGACAGGTTTGGTATTATTAATCGCTTAGAGCTATATTCCAATGAAGAACTAAAAAATATTGTACAACGCTCATCAAAAATATTAAACATATGTATTGACGAAAATGCAGCAATGGAAATTGCTTTGAGATCAAGAGGAACACCCAGAATAGCAAACCGTCTTTTGAAAAGGATAAGGGATTTTGCCCAGATACGAGCAAGCGGAAGAATTGATCTTGAAATTACAAAATATGCACTTAATGCTCTTGAAGTGGACGAAAAGGGACTTGACCGTGTTGATAGAAACTTGCTGCTATGTATAATAAAAAAGTTTGATGGAGGTCCTGTAGGTCTTGACACAATGGCAGCAGCTACCGGAGAAGAGGCTGATACAATAGAAGATGTATATGAACCATATCTTATACAGTTAGGCTTTTTACAAAAAACACCAAGGGGCAGAAAGGTTACACTATCTGCATATCGGCATTTAAATATTGAACCCGAACAAGATGAACAGATTAGCATGTTATAGCAATTTTATTGTTATACAGCTAAAGGAGGTTTTTAATAAGTGAGTATCAATGTAGGAATAATAGGTACCGGGAACATGGGCGGAGCTATGATAAAAGGGCTTTGCGATGCAGGAGAAGCATATAAAATATTTGCATATGACTCAAACCTAAATATAACAGAGCAGTTAAGCAAGGAGTATTCAATAAATATAATGTCTTCAATTCACGATCTTACTACAGAATGTGATGTTGTTATTATGGCGGTAAAGCCGCAATACATAGAGGAGCCTTTAAAAGAATGTGCAAGAGCCTTGAGTAAATCCACTTTGTTTGTGTCGGTTGCCGTAGGGATTACCATATCATATTTGGAAACAGTACTGGGTAATGACAAAAAAATAGTACGCACAATGCCAAATACTCCAGCTCTTGTGCGAGAAGGAATCACAGTTGTTTCTTTTGGAGATAATGTATTACCTGATGAAAAACAAATGGCTAAAGATATTTTTAAGTGTGTGGGTAATGTGGAAGAATTGGATGAATCCTTGATGAGCGAGGTAACTGCACTAACATCGAGCAGCCCAGCTTATGTTTGTATGATGATTGAGGCAATGGCAGATAGTGCAGTACAATCAGGTATCGCACGCAATATTTCCTACCGTCTTGCTGCACAAGCAGTTTTAGGTACTGCACGAATGGTACTTGAAACACAAAAGCACCCTGCAGAGTTAAAAGATATGGTTTGCTCGCCATCAGGAACTACAATAGAAGCTGTTTTAAAACTAGAGGAAAAAGGTTTTCGCAGTGCAATTATGTCAGCTATGAAAGCATGTACAGAAAAAGCTATAGAAATTGGTCGGGGTAGTCATAAATGAAAGAAGTGGATATTTATACAGATGGAGCATGCTCAGGAAACCCAGGTGAAGGCGGATGGGGTGTAATCCTAATATACAAAGGAATCGAAAAAGAGTTGTCGGGTTTTGAAGCACATACAACTAACAACAGAATGGAATTGACAGCAGTTATAGAAGGCTTAAAAGCTTTGAAGGAACCCTGCCGTGTTAAGTTATATAGCGACAGCGCGTACATAATAAATGCATTACAGCAAGGCTGGCTTAAACAGTGGAAAATGAATGGATGGACAAGAGGAAAAAAGAAAGAGGAACTTAAAAATACAGATTTATGGCAGGAACTTGACAGTTTAATGCAAGAACATCAAGTACAATGGATTAAAGTAAAAGGGCACTCTGATAATGAATATAACAACCGCTGTGATAAGCTAGCAACGGGTGAAATTGCCAAAGCCAAAAAAGGAGATACTTTATGAATTATTATGAAAAAACCATTAAAGAAGAGAGAAAATATACGGGTAATATTATTAATGTTGATAAATTAACGGTATTATTGCCAGATGGTAAAGAGGCGACAAGAGACATAGTTAGGCATCCTGGAGCTTGTGCAGTAGTTGCAATTAATGATAAAGGAAAAATGGTTATGGTAGAGCAATACAGGAAACCTAACGACATGATTTCTATTGAAATTCCTGCTGGAAAACTTGATGAAAATGAGTTGCCTGAAATATGTGCAAAAAGAGAGTTGGAAGAGGAAACAGGCTATATTGCTGGGAATGTCAAAAAGGTTTTTACCGTACACTCATCTCCTGGATTTTGCGACGAAGAGCTTCACATATTTTTAGCAACGGATTTGATTTTAGAAAGTGCATGTCCAGACGAGGATGAGTTTATTTCAAGTAAGGAGTATTCAATTCCTGATTTATTGCAGATGGTAATCCAAGGGGAGATAACAGACGCTAAGACCATCATTGGTATTTTTCTCGCAGACAAAATTCAAAAAGGTGAGTATAAATCAAGTTAAGTTTGCATAAATATGAATTAAGTGGTAAATTTATTATTAACAACTAATAGGTTTTCTAGTTTAGACATATTGTGGATAATTCTTTAAACAGTACATTCGCATCTTAAGTATACTGATTAGACCTTGACAGTATAGTACCCGTGATTAGGAGCACCAACTTAAGAAATAAAAGGGGTTACTAATTTTAATGACTTTAATTAGTCACAGTTACTATATCAATATGTTTGGAATTAGGGGTGATTAATCGATGGAGAAGCTGGTTGAAGCGTTTATTCAATACTTAAGAGACGAAAAAAAACTCTCTCAAAACACGCTAATGTCTTACAAAAGGGATGTAGAACAGTATCTTACTTTTTTACATCAGGAAGATGTTAGTAACATACAACAAAGTGACAAAACAATTGTTTCCAACTATATGTCTTATCAGAACGACCAAGGAAGGGCCATTACGACAATATCTAGGAGTCTTGCTTCTATACGTGCTTTTTATAGGTTTCTTATTTCCAATGACTTTATACAATATAATCCAACTATAGGAATTGAATCTCCTAAGGTAGAGAAAAAAATACCACAGATACTATCTGTAGAAGAAGTTGAAATTTTACTAAGTCAGCCAAAGAAGAGAGGACTAAAGGGTGTTCGTGATAAGGCTATGCTTGAAGTACTATACTCAACTGGTATTAGAGTATCCGAGCTAATTTCATTAGATGTATCGGATATAGACCTAAACAATGGTACTTTAAAGTGTTGTCATGGAAGTAAAGACCGTACAATTCCTATGGTCAAAAAATGCATTGAAACACTGGAAGAATATCTTGAAAGAGTTAGACCATTTATGATTAGGGATAAGAATGAACAAGCATTGTTTGTAAATACAAATGGAAACAGGCTTACACGTCAAGGTTTCTGGAAAATCGTTAAGTACTATACATCCAAGTCCAATATCGATAAGGATATAACACCACATACATTAAGGCATTCCTTTGCCGCACATCTTGTTCAAAAAGGAAGAAACTTAAAGGATGTTCAAAAAATGCTTGGTCATTCAGATATATCTACCACACAAGTTTATATACAAGTAGTTAATGAAAATATGTAACTATAAATTATATCCAAATGATCTACTTAATCTAATTGGACTGGGGCATTTTAAGAATGCTCCTTTTTTTCAAAAGTTGCAGGGTTCAGGTTTATTATGGTATATTATAGATTGAGGATAATTGAATTTGGAGGGAAAAGCTTTGCCGCCAAAAGCACAAAAGAAAAAAGCCACTAATAAGGCAAGAAATACTACATACAGTACAAGAAAAAGAGCAAATACGAATAGTAATAGTAAAAAGAAAACAAGCGTAAAAAATAAAAGTACGCGTAATAAAACTATGAGTATTAAGAAAAAAAGACGGCATAGAGAGTTTACGGGAATTTTAGTAATAGCTTTCAGTATTCTGTTTGCATTAAGTATATACCATAAAAACCTAACGGGTCTTTTTGGTGAAATTCTTCTGCATATATCCACTGGAATGTTTGGATTTATTGCGTATTTTTTACCTCCGCTTATCTTTGTATATGGTTTTTTATTAATTTTCTACCCTCAAAAACCTCAGTTCAGAAAACGATTACACTTGTTTTTTTTACTGTTAACTTTAGTCGGTGCTATTTTTAATACAGGTTCATATAATAAGTCTGATTATGTAAACATGTCATTCATTCAGTATCTTAAATACTTTTATCGACAGGGAAGAAGTGTATCCACAGTTCCTTATGTACTAAATGGTGGTGTTTTAGGTGGGCTTATTAGTGTACCGTTATGTTTGGTATTCCAAAAGGCAGGTACTTTTATTGTTCTAGGGGCCTTTAGTATTATAATTGCTATGTTAATAACAGATATTTCTTTAAAGAAATTGGTTGTCAATACTGTACAGAAAGCTAAAACCATTAAGGAAAGCACAGCTAATATGTTTTTTGAAAGAGAAGATGAAGAAATGGATGAACCAGTTTTCATAAAGGAACTTGATGAACCATCCATGGCAGATAACAATAGCAGTACAAATACTGGTAGATCAAAAATTATTGACTTTCCACTTATGCATCAACAAAAAGAAGCACCGAAAACAGAGCTGGAAAATCAAATACCGATACAGTTTGCGAGCAAGAAAACAAAGAATATAGTTGAAAAAAAGGATGGAACATTTGCAGAGGATACATCATTAAAAGATATTCGCAAGATAACCATTCATGATCGAGAATACCAGTTCCCACCGTTTTCTTGTATGAATGAACCGGATGGAGGGCTTAATACAAGAAAAATAAAGGCAACTGCTTTGGAAAATGCTAAGAAGCTCGAAGAGACACTTGATAGTTTTGGAATAAATGCACAGATAATAAACGTAGCTGTAGGACCGGCTTTTACCCGCTATGAGCTACAGCCCAGTCCAGGGGTTAAAGTTAGTAGAATCGTGAATTTGACAGATGATATTGCCCTTAGTTTAGCTGCTCAAGGTATACGAATTGAAGCACCTATTCCAGGGAAGGCTGCAGTTGGAATAGAGGTACCCAATCCAGAAGTTGCGCCCATCGTGCTACGCGAAGTACTTGAGACTCCTGATTTTGTTAAATTCAAATCAAAACTTGCCGTTGGTTTGGGAAAAGATATAACTGGAAACAATGTCATTATCGATTTGGCAAAAATGCCACATATGCTGATTGCAGGGGCAACTGGCTCAGGTAAAAGTGTATGCATTAACTCTATTATTGTTAGCTTGCTTTATAAGGCTACCCCAGAGGAAGTAAAACTGCTAATGATTGATCCTAAGGTGGTAGAGCTTGGAGTATACAATGGTATTCCACACTTACTAATTCCTGTAGTCACAGACCCTTCTAAGGCAGCAGGTGCATTACAATGGGCAGTACAGGAAATGACTATGCGCTACAAGCTGTTCGCCGATAAAGGAGTTCGTGACTTAGCAGGTTATAACAAAATAGTTTCAGCAGAGCAAGATGGGTTTAAACTACCCCAAATTGTAATAATTATTGATGAGCTTGCAGATTTGATGATGGTTGCTCCCCATGATGTGGAGGATGCTATTTGTCGTTTGGCACAGATGGCGCGTGCTGCAGGAATGCATCTAATTATTGCAACACAGCGTCCATCAGTGAATGTTATTACAGGTGTTATTAAAGCGAACATCCCTTCAAGAATATCATTTGCTGTTTCATCCCAGGTGGATTCTCGAACAATACTAGATATGGGTGGCGCTGAGAAGCTACTTGGTAAGGGCGATATGCTGTATTACCCTGTAGGTATGCAAAAACCCATACGTGTTAAAGGATGTTTTATAACCGATAAAGAAATTGAGCATGTGGTTGAGTATGTAAAAAATCAGATTATAGCTGAGTATGATGAAGACATTATTGAGAAAATAACCAAGAAAAATGATGATGTGGAAAATCATGAGTTTGAAGCTGACGAGCTGCTACCTCAGGCAATAGAGATGGTCATTGATGCTGGGCAAGCGTCTGTATCTCTTATACAAAGGCGATTGAGAGTAGGCTATGCTCGTGCAGGAAGAATAATAGATCAAATGGATGAAAGAGGAATTATAAGTGGTTTTGATGGAAGTAAGCCAAGGCAGGTGCTTATAACGAAAGAGCAATGGGAAGAAATGAAGATGAATAGTTAATACATAATTACAAAACCGTTGAATTCGGAGGATTAAGCATGAATATTCCATTAATTTTTATAGCTTTGATAGTTTGTCTGTTGACGATATATATGATGAATCGTTTTGTTAAAAGACCTAGCATTTTTACTGTTTTTATACTACTTATACAGTTTCTTTCGGCTACTGTAGTGGTATTTACTCTTTTTGAAAATGTTTTCACTATACCACAAATTGAGCTTTTGATAATTCTATGTGGCATTTTCATTCCTTCCTGTATTGTTCTATTCGATTACTACAAAATGAAGAGAACAGTAAAAAACAACGGGATCAATATTCATCTTGTAGAAAAGAAGAAAAAGCAAGAGGTAGAAAAATTAAATTTTTCATACTTCTTGGAAAATGCTGAACATTATAAAAAAGAAATTTCAGCTCTTACTGTTTTTGAATCGTTAGATATTAGTGATAAAAGAATTTCCAATAGTATAAAGAGGCAGCTGATGCTATCACAAAAACTGATTAATAATAAGAAGTATGAAGCTGCAGCCTTACAATACAGATTTCTTTATGGCGTGTTACCGCAATCAGCTGAGGTTGCATATAATGCAGGATACTTACATTGTATTGTAGGGAAATATCGTCAAGCCCATAAAATCCTTAATAAAGCATTAAAATTAGCCAAAAAACATATAAATCCGATTAATAAAAGATTGAGCCATGCTCAAGAGCTTATTGAAATGATTCTATTTTACAACGGATACGCTCTTTATTATTTGAGTAGATATGAGCATTCCATAAGCAGTTTTCAAAAAGTAATTGATATTAATCCTGAATTAGCAGTTGTTTATAAAAATATTGCAAGAGCTTATTTAGCTATGGACATGGAGGATAAGGCTATTGAATATCTTGAAAAAGGTAGCCTTGATGCTAAAGACAATTTGGTTCGTATAATATTAGGCAGTATGTATTATAAAAAGGGCGATACTAATAAGACTATAGAAGTGTTAGGCGAAGTAGATATAGCAGCTATTAAGCAAGTTGATGCTCTAAAGTATAAAGGTAAAGCCGCTCTAAAAGAGAAGAAGTTTGATGTTGCTCAAGAATGTTTTAGAAAACTAATAGAAATTGAACCCACCGAGCCATTAAATTATTACCACCTTGCGTTATCCCAAAGGGAAATGCTGTATAAAGAAGATGCGCTTAAAACATACCACAAAGGCTTATATTATGTTCCTAATAATAGCATGCTTCTTTATAATGCTGGAACACTTTTGGATGAATTAGGTGATAGAGAGCAAGCCGTGCATTATTTGTATCAATCCATTGAGGCGGAAGAGCCTGTAGAAGATGCTTACAATTATTTAGGTGTTTTGCTAGGTCAGATAAATAAGTACCGTGAAGCTGTGCAAGTATTCGATGAGGCTCTTAGGATATTTGGAGCGTCTTATCAGTTATATTACAATCGTGGAATAATACTTGAAATGTCAAGACGGTATGAAGATGCTGTGAATTCTTTTGAAAAGGCGTATGAAATAAATAAAAATGATCAAGTATTAATTTATCATTATACAGCAGTTCTAATAAAAATACGTCAATACAATGAAGCTTTAAAAATTTACAAAAATTCACTGAATAAATTTCCCAAAGATGCCGAAATATACTTTGGACTATCGAAGGTATATGCATATATGGGAGAAAAAGATATTGCTGTGGAACTATTACAAAAGGTGTTGGAATGTGACCATGCATATCTGATGAAAATTAGAAAGGAACCTGATTTTAAGATTTTATATAAGCATCAAGGTTTTCAATCTCTCATGGTGTCGTAATTAACCGTCCACATGAAGAAAAGGTGTTTCATATGAACTATACGTAGAGAAAATTAGTTATTGAGGAACTTAGAGTATGAATATAATGGTATTTGCGTACTTAGTAATAAGTGTATTATACATATATGTAGGTGTATCTGCATATTTGTGTGATTCCCAAAGTAAATTGAACGGCGCATTCTTTGTTATGTGTTTTGATTTAGCACTCTGGTCGTTAATGCTTACATTGATGAATGTATTAAATGTCGCAGAGTCAGCTGTAATATTCAGAAGAATAGCAACATTGTTCGGGAGTATTTTTTACTATCTTATGTTACATTTCGTATTAATATTAGTGAAAAAGAAAAAATTACTTTCAACTCCAATAACTCCGTGTTTATTATTTGTACCTGCTCTTGTTTCAATTTTCATCTATTTCTTTTATCTACCGATCTCTGCTAATGATTTCATTAAAAATGATTTTGGGTGGGCCTTGTTAGCTAAATCAAACGGATTCATATGGGATAATTTTTATAGAATTTATGCGTTAACTTATACTTTTGTATGCATTTTTTTAATATATGAGTGGGGTAGAAACTCAAAATTTAAACGTGAAAAAAGACAATCACATATATTTATTATTACGATTATTATTGCTATATTATTTGGTTCCTTTACAGATATAGTATTACCAGCCTTAGACATATATATTTTGCCCCCTTCAACAGTTTTATTCATAGCAATACCTATGTGTGCTGTTTGGTATTCGATAAAACGCTACCGCCTAATGAATTTAAGTCCGCAAAATGTTGTGTTTGATGTCATTCAAGGTATGCAGGAAGGGCTTGTAATCACAGATGAAAAAGAAAGAATTAAATATGTTAACAATGGGACATTAGAGTTGCTTGGTTATTCATTGGAAGAATTAAATAATAAGCCAATAAGTTTAATAGTAGATGATGCTGAGCTTAGAAAATACTATACAGAGAACAGCAACGAACTGCTTTTAAATAAAAAAAATAACGAAAATATACCTGTTCTATTTACCTCGTCTATTATTAAAGATGACTGGGATGAACCTTTTGGAAGTGTTCATATATTCCAGGATCTAACCGAAATTAACAATATTCAACAAGAGTTAAAAAAATCTCGAGATGAGCTTGAGATTAAAGTTATTGAACGCACGAAAGAATTGGATATGATTAACAGAGAATTGCGGCAAGAAATTCAGTCCCGCATTAAAATGGAAGAGAAAATTTCCAAGTTAGCTTATTTCGATGATTTAACTGGTCTCTTTAATAAAAAGTCATTTACAGAATATGTAGATAAAAAAATAAGTGAGAATTTGAGAAATGAACTCTCATTAGCAATTATGTATGTTGATCTGGATTCTTTTAAATTAGTCAATGACACTTTGGGTTATCAATTAGGAGATAAGATAATCATTCAGGCAGCACAAAGGTTAACTGAAAACCTTAGAATTAGTGACACTACAGCAAGGGTAGGAGCTGATGAGTTTCTAGTATTGCTTCAAAACAACCCTGATGAAGATACAATACATATCATAGCAGAAAAAGTAAATGAGGCCTTTCGTCGAGAATTTCTAATTGAAGGCAATGATGTGCATATTACAGCAAGCATAGGAGTGGCTGTATATCCATTAGATGGAAATGATGCTGACACTTTAATTAAAAATGCGAATATTGCAATGCACAGAGCAAAAGAAAAGGGTAAAAACAAGTACGAAATATGTAATCCTACAATGAAGGAAAACCTTATAGAGACTATGATGCTAACAAATCAATTATATAGAGCTGTAGCCGATAATGAGTTTGAGCTTTATTATCAACCCCAGGTGGATACCTGCAATGGTAATATTGTTGGCTTTGAATCACTGATAAGATGGCAACATCCTGAATTGGGTATTGTACCTCCGAATAGATTTATACCAATTGCAGAAAAAACCGGATTAATTATTCAAATTGGTGAGTGGGTTATTGAACAGGCATGCAAACAGATGAAGATTTGGCAGGATTCAAATATTGTCTTGGCACCAATTTCTGTAAACCTTTCGGCAAAACAATTTGTTGATTATGACCTCATTGGTAAGGTGTCCGAAGTTATAAATAGTACAGGTATAGAACCTAAATACCTTGAGTTTGAAATAACCGAAAGTGTCCTTATGGAGGATATTGTTTCAATTAGCCACACTCTCAAAGAGCTTAGCAAATTGGGTGTAAGAATCGCAATTGACGATTTTGGAACTAAGTATTCTTCCCTTAACTACTTGAAGCAACTTCCAATAAATAAACTAAAAATAGATATGAGTTTTGTACAGGGTATAAATGTAAATCATAAAGATGAAATTATTATTAATACAATCATTGCGTTGGCAAAGAAACTTAAAATGAGCGTTCTTGCTGAAGGAGTTGAATCTTTCAGACAAATGAATTTCTTAAAAAAGGCGGATTGCCACATTGTTCAGGGGTATTATTTATATAGACCAATGCCACCGACGAAAATTGAAAATTTGTTCAATGTATCATAGAGTGAACATTTCGTGGTGTTAAGTAAAAGCCTTAATTAATTATCTCGACAGTAATTAATTATCTTGACAGTTTCCATAAAAGCCCATAGGATAATAAATAGCAAATTATATATGTATTACGGGAGGAAAATATGAGTGCTGTAGTTTTGTATGGACGAGAAGTTTCAAAGCAGATTAGAGCTGAATTAAAAGTAGAAGTTGATAGTATAAAAAAGATGGGTTTGCATCCAGGACTTGCAGTTGTTATTGTTGGGAATGACCCTGCATCAAGAGTTTATGTCAATAATAAGAAAAAAGCGTGTGAGGAGGTAGGTATTCGCTCATTTGAGTATGCTCTACCAGAGGAAACATCCGAGCACGAGCTAATTCAACTTGTTGAGACTTTAAATGAGGATGAGTCTGTGCATGGTATACTTGTGCAATTACCCTTGCCAAAGCATATCAATGAAGAAAGGGTATTGCTAAAGATATCACCTGTTAAGGATGTGGATGCTTTCCACCCCTTTAATATAGGAAAAATCATGATTGGTAATTATGATTTTCTACCATGCACTCCTGCAGGAATCATGGAGCTTATACACAGAGCAGGTATTTGTCTGGAAGGAAAGGAATGCGTAGTAATAGGCAGAAGTAATATAGTGGGCAAGCCTATGTCAATGCTTCTTTTACATGATAATGCAACCGTTACAATTTGTCATTCCAGAACTAAGAACCTGAAGGATGTTTGTAAAAGAGCTGATGTATTAGTAGTTGCCATTGGAAAACCAGAAATTATTGATGCTGATTATGTAAAGCCTGGAGCAGTAGTTATAGATGTTGGGATTAATAGACTTCCTGATGGCAAATTAGTAGGGGATGTAAATTTTGAAAGTGTATCTGAAATAGCCTCTTATATAACGCCTGTCCCAGGTGGTGTAGGACCAATGACTATTACTATGCTTATGAAAAACACCATTAAGGCGGCACAGCTTTCAAAAGAGTAATAGCAAGTCTCATTTTTATAGAGGTTTCTTGACACTATTTTCAAATACGTTTACAATGATTATAGTATGGACATTTATGTGTTCATATAAATTTGATTTCGCGTTTGTTTGCTTATGAAATAGGAATTTTAACAATTATGACAAAAAGAGTATACTTGCATATATTCTTACTGTAGCGAAATATATTTTAAATAAGATTACGTTTACACGAGATAAGAAGTTGCAGGATACAGTGGACAAGGAGGTGAAGGAGATAAATCATGTTTATATTTTATTAGGCCTTGGAGTCGGTATTATTATTGCAGTAGTCAGTTCAGTTATTATGTTCCGTAAAGGAATTGAACATAGAAAAAAAATTGCTGAGGCTGAAATTGGAAGTGCAGAACAGGAAGGCCAACGTATTGTAAGTGAAGCTGAAAAAATAGCTGAAAGAAAAAAGAGGGAGGCACTTTTCGAAGCCAGGGAAGAAATTCATAAAAGTAGAGTTGATTTAGAGAAGGAAGTTAAGGAAAGAAGGATTGAGATCCAACGGACCGAACGCAGACTTCAACAAAAAGAAGAAACTTATGAAAAGAAAGTAGAAACCCTGGAGAAAAAAGAAGAAGGTTTAAACAGACAGATTAAAGAAATAGATTCACGTCAGCAGGAAATTGAAAGCTTGTATCAACAACAGCTAGAAAAGCTTGAAAACATTTCAGGCTTATCTGTTGACGAGGCAAAAGAATATTTACTAAAGAATATTGAAGGTGAGGTAAAACATGAAGCTGCTATTCTGGTAAAGGATATTTATGAAAAAGCAAAAGAAGAATCCAGCCGGAAAGCAAAAGAAGTTTTATCAACAGCTATCCAAAGATGCGCTGTGGATCATTCTTCAGATATTACTGTTTCTGTTGTAGCTTTACCTAATGATGAAATGAAGGGTAGAATAATAGGACGCGAAGGTAGAAATATTCGTACACTTGAAACTCTTACAGGAATAGATCTAATTATTGATGATACCCCTGAAGCAGTCATCTTATCAGGTTTTGACCCTATTCGCAGAGAGGTTGCAAGAATTGCTCTTGAAAAGCTTATTGCCGATGGTAGAATTCATCCAGCTCGTATCGAAGAGATGGTTGAGAAAGCTAAGAAAGAGGTTGAGACGACAATTCGCGAAGAGGGAGATCGTGCTACGTTTGAAACAGGTGTTTATGGGTTACATCCTGAACTAGTAAGGTTACTGGGTAAACTCATGTTTAGAACCAGTTACGGACAAAATGTTTTAAATCATTCGAAAGAAGTTGCACACTTAGCAGGACTTATTGCTAGTGAGCTAGGAGAAGATGTGACTCTTGCGAAAAGGGCAGGACTTCTTCATGATATAGGAAAAGCAATTGATCATGAAATGGAAGGTTCTCATGTGTCAATAGGAGCTGATTTATGTAGAAAATATAATGAAAGTGATTTGGTTATAAATTCAATATTAGCTCACCATGGCGATGAGGAACCTACATCTGTTATAGCAGTGTTGATTCAAGCTGCGGATTCAATATCAGCTTCCCGCCCCGGCGCGAGAAGAGAAACTCTTGAATCATACATTAAAAGATTGCAGAAGTTAGAAGATATTGCAAACTCTTTTGTAGGAGTGGACAAATCTTTTGCAATCCAGGCAGGACGCGAAGTTAGAATTATGGTAAAACCAGAAGATGTGTCCGATGAAGGAATGGTAATGGTCGCTAGAGATATTGTAAAACGTATAGAGAGCGAACTTGATTATCCCGGACAAATCAAGGTGAATGTAATAAGAGAAACACGTACAATTGATTATGCAAAATAAGATTTAAAAAAGTAATTAATTTTCAGATGTAAGAAGCGTAATTTACGCTTCTTACGTTTTGAAAGGACGTAATAGTATTTGAAATTTTTATTTATAGGTGATGTGTTCGCTAAATCTGGCAGAAAGGTATTAGCAGACCGTTTAGACAAACTGAATAGTATTTACAGATGGGATGTTTGTATTGCTAATGCTGAAAATGCTGCTGGTGGTAAAGGCATAAATTATAATGTTGCGGATGAGATATTCAACTCTGGCATTGATGCGATAACCTTAGGTAATCACACATGGTCCAGAAAAGAGATATTTAACTTTATCGATTCTAGTAATAAGATAGTCAGACCTTCTAATTATCCAAAAGGTGTTCCCGGAAAAGGTAGATTAATAATTGAGAAAAATGGTATAAAAATCGGTATTATCAATTTATTAGGACGCGTTTACATGGAGCCTAATGCTGAATGCCCTTTTTTAACCGCAGATCGTGATATTTCTATTTTAAAACAGCAATGTAAAATTATTTTTGTAGATTTTCATGCCGAAGCAACTAGTGAAAAGATTGCTTTAGCGCAATACCTTGATGGCCGCGTTAGTGCCGTTGTTGGGACTCATACCCATGTTCAGACTGCTGATGAAAAAGTACTTGAAAAAGGCACCGCATTTATTACAGATGTGGGAATGACGGGTCCTGAAGAAGGAATACTTGGAGTTGACAAAGCTGTGATACTAAAAAAGTTTTTGACAGGATTACCATCCTACTTCGAACCTGCAGAAGGAAGAACATGTTTAAATGCAGTAGTAATTGATATTGATGAAAATACCGGGCGGGCTAGAAGTATTCAAAGAATTTATGAAAGCTACAATTGAGTATTAGAATAATGCATATCATAAACAGTAATGGAGTTAAATATACCACTAAGGAGTGATTGGTTTGAACTATGTTGAAAGATACAACAACTGGTTGAATAATCCATATTTTGATGAGGATACAAAGTCAGAGCTATTGTCAATATCAGGCAATAAAAAGGAAATTGAAGATAGGTTCTATAGGGATCTCGAATTTGGAACTGGCGGTTTGAGAGGTATAATAGGCGCAGGAACAAACCGCATTAATCGCTACGTCATAAGGAAAACTTCACAAGGGTTGGCTAATTTTCTTACTAAAAATAATAAAACCGTATCAATAGTCATTGCATATGACTCAAGACATAAATCCCGTGAGTTTGCACAAGAAAGTGCATGTGTTTTCGCACAAAACAATATAAAGACTTATCTATTTGATGAGTTAAGACCTACTCCTGAACTATCATATGCAGTAAGATATTTAAATTGCGATGCTGGTATAGTAATTACTGCAAGTCACAATCCAAAGGAGTACAACGGGTATAAGGTGTATGGGAAAGATGGTGGACAATTGCCGTTAGATCTTTCTAATGCACTGTTGGAAGAAGTTAATTCCATTGAGGATATTACCTCTATAAGTACAATGGATTTTGATATGGCTTTAAGTAAAGGCTTAATAAAAATTATTGGTGCAGAGATTGACCATGCATATATAAGTTATTTAAAAACTTTATCAGTTACAAAACTTGATTCTGCTTTTCTTGATAGTTGCAGGTTAATATACACACCAATTCATGGTGCAGGAAATAAGCCTGTAAGAGCTATTTTGAAAGAAGTTGGTTTTAATAATGTATATATTGTTCCGGAGCAAGAGAAACCAGATTCTAATTTTAGTACAGTAAAATATCCAAATCCTGAAGATAGAGCTGTATTTGAATTAGCAATTCAAATGGCGAAAGAAAAAGATGTGGAGTTAATCATAGGTACCGATCCTGACTGTGATAGGGTTGGAGTTGTTGTACGGGACAAAAAGGGCGAATATGTTACATTAACGGGAAATGAAACAGGATGCCTACTGTTAGAATACATCCTTTCTAATTTAAGGGCACAGGACAAACTACCCGAGAATGCTTTTGTTGTTAAAACAATTGTAACAACCGAATTAGCCAAAAAAATCGCTGATGAATACAATGTAAAAATGTTGGATGTTTTGACTGGCTTTAAATTCATTGGCGAACAAATACTCATTCGAGATGAACAGGGAGACGAGAAGTTCATTTTTGGCTTTGAAGAAAGCTANGGTTATCTTGCAGGTACCGATGTTCGTGATAAAGACGCAGTGGTTGCTTCAATGCTTATTGCAGAAATGTTTGCTTGGTATAAATCAAAGGGTTTGACCTTGTATGATGCTCTGATTAGTATTTACGAGAAATATGGATACGCTCTGGATTTCCAGGATTTCTTTACTCTCAAAGGAAAAGAGGGAGTTGAACAGATACAAAATGCTATGGTATTTCTACGTGAAAAAAAGCCAGCGAACATGGGTGATACTAAAATAGAAGTTATTCGTGATTATGAAACAGGCATACAAACCCATATTAAAACTGGCGTAGAAGAACCTCTGGATTTACCAAAGTCAAATGTAATATATTATGAAACTCAAGAGGGTTTTTGGGTATGTATACGACCATCAGGAACTGAACCCAAAATAAAGATTTATTATGGTGTTTCAGGCAATTCTAGTGAAAATGCCCATAAATCACTTGAAAAGTTAAGAGACGATGTTTTATCTGAGATAAAGCCGTTATTGGAGTAAAAATATATGTTTATTTTTGAAAATCTTTAGAGCACTCGACTGAACCAAGTTATGTAATTTCTATTAGTGAAAGCAACAAATCTATATTATTATCCCCTCATCTAGTTAAGGAGTTGAGGGGATAAAATTATATTTGCAGTTTGCACAATTTGCCATAATTTACTTGTCGCAAATTAATTACTTTATTTCCTCCAGGGAATAATAAGTCTTGAGAGGAGGAGGAAAATGAGCGAATCATCAGAAAACAAAGCAATTGATAGTAAGGAAGAGCAAAAAATGGCAAATGAAAGAAGGATAGACGAGTTGCTCAACATAAGTAATCGATATGTGCGAACCGAGAGGCATCTTGAACAGCATTCTGATATATCCGATCCTGAAAATATTGAAAACAGCAAAAGAGTTCAAGATGAAAGAATTGAGCAGATGAACAATCTGAAAAACATAATCGCTTATGGTGAGCATGAGCAAGAGGATCAAGTAGCAAATCTACAAAGAAATCTTGAATACACAGACGGATATATAAATCACAATGCAGAGCACATGGATATAGAAACACTGGAAAATACTCTAAGAAAACAAGAGCATCGTAAAGAACAGTTAGATTCTCTAAACTAAAAAAGCAGCCTCAAATGTTAAACTAAATTAAACACAAGATTCCCGTAAGATATGCTTACGGGAATTAACATATTTTCAGAGTTGAGCATTTTGCGATATAGAACACAAAGGACATAGCTAAACACATTTTGACGATGCTAAAATATCGTGTTACAATTAAATGGAAAAGTACATAGAGTTAAAGGACTTATAAAAGGAGTATTCAATGAGATTTATCGGAGTTTCAATTAGTGATCTTACACAAGGTGAGATTATAAACGGTATCTATATACTTAGAAAAAAGGAACTGAAAGAGACAGTTAACAAAAAACCATTTATCGACATGGTATTAATCGATAGTACTGGAGAGATAAATGGAAAGCTGTGGGAAACTGGTGATGAATTTTTTAATGAGTTAGAGCTCAATATTCTGTATTATGTAAATGCAAGGGTTGATAATTACAAGGGTGAACTACAGCTAAATATTAATAAGATTCGTGCTGCAGATCCAGAAGACCAAGATGAGATTGATAAATTTGTACCATCAGCTCCAATACAAGCAGAACAAATGTTATACGAAGTATATAGTTATGCGAATCGAATATCAAGCGACGATATTAAAGGTCTTGTTTTAAGGTTGCTTGATAATAAAAAGGAACAACTTCTTTACTATCCCGCAGCCAAATCCTTTCATCATTCAATACGCAGTGGACTCTTATTTCATATTTTGAGAATGCTCCATGTAGCTGAAAAATTAAAGGATGTATATAGTGAGATTAATTTGGATCTTTTATATGCAGGTATCCTTATACATGATCTTGCTAAAATAGGTGAGTTAGATTCAGATGAGTTAGGTTTTTCGGAATATTCAAAAGAAGGTAACCTTTTAGGTCATATAGTAATGGGTATAAGCGATATTGAAACAGCTGGAAAGGAATTAAACACCTCCCAGGAAGTAATCTTATTATTAAAACACATGGTTGCAAGTCATCACTATGAGCCAGAATATGGTAGCCCCAAAAAGCCCATGTTCTTAGAAGCAGAGTTGCTTCACTATATCGATTTAATAGACGCAAGAGTGTACGACTATGAAAACCATTTGAAAAACATTGATGAGGGAAGTTTAACCGAACCTATTTGGTCATTAGATAGAAGAAGATTATATAAGCCGCATTCTGACAAACTATAAAATCAGATCAGATGTATAAAATGAAAGACTAAATAGACTCTAAATCAAAAAGGAGTCTAAGGTTTACAAATAAAAATTAT
>JGI24708J26588_10000302_pt1 | contig 39703 bp, 39 predicted proteins | sample BioPla1DNA2_FD_26588 | JGI IMG/M metagenome (IMG submission 26588) | reverse complement strand
CGGATGTGATTTAGATATCAACGAAAGAAAGCAAGAAAAAACCAGAGAAGTCAAAAGCTCTGATGGAAAAACTAAAAAGGTTTCCTATCAACCGCCACGCTATACTTATAGCTACGACTTTTATGTGCGGATCTATGTGAATCACCCCTACTTTAACGAAATAAAATATCGATTAAATCGTAGTAGCATCGAGTATGAACCTCGTGACTCCTCTTTCCAAATGAATACAGGTCAAGTTATCGGGAGCGTTTTGACAGGTTTACATGATGCTGTAAGTATAGCTAGTTCGGGTAGAGGGGCAGAAGCTTCAGGCAGAATCGACCATGCATTATCCAGTGATCCCCGTATGCAAATACCTGACTATGCTGAATGTTATAGGATGGGGATGGAAATAAAAACTGCTCTAAGTCAAATTCAAGAAGAAGTGAGAGATGAGTATATAGTTGCTAGTCAGCCTAAGCAAGCAGTGACCTGCCCACACTGTCATGCAACCACCTACCCAACAGAATCATCCACTTGTGAATATTGTGGTGGTGCTTTGAATTAGTAGATAAATGGAGGCAAGAAAGAGGTGATTCATGAAAAAATGGCTTTCTAGCTTGTTGATTTTGTCTATACTTATTTCTTTGAGTGCTTGTTCTTTTATCGAAAAAGATATATCTCAGTTAATTACAAAAACTGATAATAACCTAACTGAAACGGAAAGTTCCAAGAGTCGAACAGTTCAGACAAAAGCTTCAGAAACTCAAGAAGAGATTGATGTTGAGCAAACTGGCTCGCAAATGACCAAGTCAGACGACCCTAAAAGCGAAGATGAGGATTTTCTTAATCTTGGTAATTATGTTAAAACTCGCCCTTTGCCCTCGGATTTAGCCAATCTAGCTTCTAGTAGGGATTATTCTCCTTCATCTGCTAATGAGAATATCGATATAATGATTGATTTGCCTGAAATACTACTAGATTCCCCTGATGCAAAGCAAGTTAATGATGAAATTACAGCCCTAGAAAATACGATGGTAGAGATTTTTGAACGCGAAATGGACGAATATGGTGAGTCGGAAGGATTTTACTATTACCAATACGTGGATTATTCAGCTTATGCTAGAAATGGTGTTCTCAGTATTTGTATTGAAGTAACTGACAATCTTTTCAGTGAAATTTGTGGCCATTATATCTATAATTTTAGTTTAGCTAATGGTGCACTGCTTAATGATCAAGAATTGATTGAACTTCTCACTGACCAGAAATTAAATATGGATTTACTCTGGGAAGAAAACATAGCCAGGGAAGCCAAAAAAATACATGACCAATTTGAACATGAAATGAAAAGCAACTATCTTGAAGAACAGTACTCAGAACCATTCTATGCTGGCATATCGGATCATTTTGTTGGCAGAACGTTATTAAATATCCGAACACAAAATTATGTTTCTCTTGATATAGCTGAGAAAAATCCACAAGCCAGCAAATTGTTCATTGATGAATCAGGTATCCTAAAAATGATTTATGGCCTTATGTCCGCTGCAGGATCCGGCTATAACTTAGTAGATGCTGACTTTTATCCAAATGCTTTTCCGAGTGAAAGAGAGCTCAATCCTATGTATTCCCTAATATGTAGAAATCTTGCTAAAAACCCATGGGAGAATGACTCAAAAGCCCTTATTGCTTATCTAGGTCCATGTAGTGATGAAGAATCTCTAGAAGAAGCATTAACTAAAATGACTGCTTTTGCACTTACTAACAATGCTTACCAAGACCCGGCTTTGCTTTTATCTCATCTGCAGTCAGAAGAAACAGACTGGCAAAAAATAGGAACTTTTTCTGAATTATATCTTGTTATACCTAAGTACAAAAATGACGTTCTTGAAATGCTTGATTTGGAATTAACTGATGCTGGCGAAGTAAGGGAAAAAGACCTGGTTTTAGGCGTCACTGATCAGCAAGTAGGAATGAACTTTAATCTTGTAGGTATTTCTTCAGAAACAATGCCGAGTGCAGGTTTTAAAATATCTAATACCTTAACAGAAGGGGACCTTTGGTATCCATCATTGAGTGGCATGGATGGCAGTCTAATTATTCCAGATGATATCGATGATTTTACCGCTGAACTCGACCAAATGACCGAAGTTTTTTCTGCTGATGAACTTTGGTTTGATGAAGAAATTTTCAATTATATTCAGTCATATTTTCTTAAAGGTTAATATTTTTTTAGACAATAGAATAATAATCAAATCATAGGCATATCCATTTTCTGTCAGGGATAGAAAATCATAAAAAATTAATATAGGAGATGGCAATGAAAAATATACAAAAAATCTTTTTAATTTTTCTATTCATTTTTAATTTGACTTTAGTTGCCTGTGGAGCATCAGACCAAAGTAAAGTTTTGATTGAAGATGCCGTTTATACTAATGGTGACTTGGATCCTGCTAACGAGGGAAAAGTAGTTATTGTGACGGGACAAATATCTTTTGAAAAAGTCATTTATGATGATTATTTGGGTGTAGAAATTAATGCCCCTGTAGCTATACGCTATGGTGACATGATGCATATAAGATACAAGGACTTGTTCGACAAATCTGATCCTGAATACAATTGGAAAACAGCTTGGGATGCAAGAAGTGATAGGTTGTTTGCTGATACGATCTTAGGAGATTTCACTGTATCAAATTCAATTTGGGATACTGTTCTTCTAGACGGAATTTATGGAGAATATGATGAAAGCAGACTAAATGAGGTGGGTTTAACTTATTTTAGAGATTCAAAAAGTTCAAAACAGCATTTCCTTCTAGATATTTCGCATCAGGGCATAGAAAAATTGTATGATGTAGATTTTAAAGATGGTGAATGTAAGTATTATTACTCTTGTTTTTATTTAAGCGAAGGTTCAGAAGTAACTATTATTGGTCGTCAAGTAGGCTCGACAATAGAAAGTATTGAAGAAATTAGCGATGATAATTTAGCTGTTTTTAAAGGCAAGCTAAGTCCAGCAGAAGTTCGAGCAGAATTTGGTCTTGAATAACTCTGCCTTATTGTGCTATGGAATCTTTGTATATTTGTTAATTTAGAAGAGATCCCACGGGCATGCGGACACAAACTTCAAATGGATGAAAAATACCTAATGTCTTTAAACTAATCACATGGAAGCGTCCCTTGGTTTCTTGTAAAAAATGGATGCCAGTTTAAACTTTGCACCAGATATCTCTTTATATTCACACAATTATTGATAAAATATAATGATGGAAAAAAGATATAACAAAAAAAGATTGTGGGCGCTTTTGTTAGTGGTTCTTGTTTTTGCTTTTTTTGTCATGACAATCTATCAAAACTTGGTGGTCAAAAACATTTACTATACTTTAGAATATGGGAATTTACCGAATGATTTTTCTAACTATAGAATAGCTCAAATATCTGATCTTCATAATGCTACATATGGGAAGAATAATGCACAACTAGTAGATAGTTTAAGAGAGAATCAACCTAACATTATTGTAATAACCGGCGATTTGATTGACTCAAACCATATAGACATAGAAGTAGCAATTGAATTTGTGAAACAAGTTAAAAAAATTGCCCCCTGTTATTTTGTTACTGGTAATCACGAAGCGTGGATTGGACAACAATAAAAAGATGGTTCTTAGTCGAGAAATTGGCAATAGTATTGTCCCTATAAGAATCAATAACCCACCTGAAATTGTATATATTGATTTAATTCAGAATGTAGATATGATTACAAATTATCTTTTTCTTATCAACAATAATCTTTGAACAAGTGTACTAAACATGTTACGCGGATGAATTGAATACTAGTATTTTTCAATTTAATAAAATGTTAAATTGTCTTGTTTGTTTAATATTAAACTGCTAATAATCTAAATGTAGCAAAGAATAAACTTTAGTGACTCAAAGTTACGCTGATGAGAACATAAAACACCGACAAAAATAAATTCCATCATTATAATTAATATTAAATTAATTAAAATAATTTTAGGAGGATTATTATATGTTGAAAGTTGGAGATACCATGGATAGTAAAATTAAAAAACTTTTAGATCTGAACTCTTTACCCGGAAAAATGATTTCGTTGTATCAACCTACGACAAGGGTAGGGGATCAAAAAGATTTATTAATTTATAAGAATTTACTTAAATCGGTTGAAGGATTATTGGTACTGACTCAGCAAGTAATGATGTAAAAACACTAGAAAGTCTCAATAATCTACAAAAAGATATTAATTTTTGGCAATACAGAACTGAAGGTCTTGCTTTGTTTGCAAAAGGGGATCAGCACCTCGTTTTTGATTTAAATCAGAATGTGAAAGAGAGTGTTACTATAAATGATTTACCATTCCTGTTGCCATTAATTGAAACAACACAAAAAGTAGAAAATCATTTCGTTTTAGATATTAGTAAAGATCGTTTTCAACTTTGGTTCTCTAACGGAGTTAAACTTTTTCCAATTGAAGAAGATGTTGCAAAATCATTTTCTGAATTATTTGATGATTTAGACAGCAACGCAGATGTAAATTTTGGCTCATATAGAGGCAAGGTACCGACTTATCATGGTCATAGAGCAAAACCAGAAGAAGATGAAAAAAATAAAGAAAAATACTTTCGTTACATGGATAATCAACTATCCACATACTTTAAAAATCATGACTTAAAAGTAATATTAGGTGGTACAACTGAGAATATTGCTGATTGGAAAAGTCGTGCTACATCACGTTACTATCTTGAACCAGATTTAGGAAAACCTGTTGGAGATTTTCGGATCAGGAACTCTTGAATTATACTAATAATTTGTTTGAGCAAAGGTTTGAACAAGTAGCTTCACAGAAACTAGAAAGCTTACAGGCAGCATTAGCAAATGAACGTGCTTCAACTAACTTAACTGAGATTCAGCGAAAGCTAAGTGAACACAATGTCGAAGATTTGATTGTCGGGTATTCATATTCTGATGTGCAAACAAATCAAGTTGATGAACTTGTACTTAATGCTTTAGAAGTAAGAGCAAATGTAATTGTTCTTCCACGTAAATTAGAAGAACAAAAACGTTTGATAGCAGCACGCTTCCGGTATTAAGAAAGATTTTAATTTTACACTGGTACTAGTTAATTGAGTAGCTAGTACCAGTTTTTTACAGAAATAAATGAAGAAAAAATTTAGAAGAGTTATCAAATTGTTCTGAGTTGAGGAATTTGTTGGTTCAGGAAAAAGATTTTATAATAATCAAGAACATTAAGGTTGGCAGATCAGAAATAAAGAAAAGGTGATCTAATGACTCGACATCAACAAATTAAAAAAATGGTAGAACAAGGGAGAGATGTTTTCTTTGCTAATAGCTTGAAAACAAAACAGCAACGACTTAATGCCTTAAATCGGCTTGAGCAAAGTTTGAGAAAACATGAAAACGCTTTGCTTGATGCGCTATACAAGGATCTAAATAAATCTCCTTACGAAGCCTTTATGACCGAAATAGGTCTTGCCTATGGTGAGATCAATTATGCTAAGAAACATTTAGGACGTTGGATGAAGCCAAAGCGTCTTGGGATTTCTCTTGCCCAGCTACCGGGTACAGTTAAATTATACCAGGACCCATATGGAGTTGTGCTCGTAATGTCACCTTGGAATTATCCGGTTCTACTAAATATTAATCCAGTTGTAAATGCACTTGTTGCTGGTAATACAGTGATCTTAAAGCCATCAGCATATAGTCCTCAGACAGCAGCTGTCATAGAGAAAATTATGATCGAAGCCTTCCCAGATAAGCTTGTGCAAGTCGTTCAAGGAGGTCGTGCTGAAAATCAGGCCTTGCTAGATATGAATTTTGACTATATCTTTTTTACTGGTAGCCCTAATGTGGGCAAGGTTGTCATGCAAAAAGCTGCCGTTAATTTAACACCAATAACACTTGAACTTGGAGGTAAGTCACCAACTATCGTTGATCCAACTGCCGATATTCAAAAAACAGCTAAGCGTATACTTTTTGGTAAATTACTCAATGCAGGTCAAACCTGTATTGCTCCCGATCACATTTTTGCCCACACGAGCATCAAAGAGGAACTAATTGATGAATTGATTCAGCAGAGTAAAAGAATTTTTGCTGATCCAAGCTACGTAGAACAAGCTTGGCCAAAAATTATTTCGGAAAAACATTTTAAGCGTGTGGCTTCTTTAATCGAACCTGATTATGTTGTTCATGGTGGCCAGGTGGATCCCAAAACACACAAGATTGACTTTACGATTCTTGATCAACCACCTGCTTCAAGCATGGTTATGCAAGAAGAGATCTTTGGTCCAATCTTACCAATCCTCGCATATGATAATTTAGACGTTCTAATTAAAGAGCAACAAATGAAACCAAAACCACTTGCCCTGTACCTTTTTACTAAAGACCAAGCAACTGAGAAAAAAATCATGCAGGAATTATCATTTGGTGGTGGTTGCGTGAATGATACAGTTCTTCATATCTCATCAACTAAATCGCCCTTTGGCGGGGTAGGTAATAGTGGCATGGGTCAATACCATGGGAAGTATGGCTTTGATACTTTTACTCATAAAAAAACTATTCTAAAAAAATGGTGGGCATTCGATGTTCCTGTACGTCATCATCCTTATAGAAAATTACGGGAAAAATTACCGGAGTTCCTATTACGATAATGAGAGACATTTGACAGTTAATTTGTAGTTCCTTTTTCGTCTAAAACAGACTCTTTAACAAATTTTTTTTGATTTTATTAAGCAAATTTTAGGTCAATAGAAAGTATTAAAATGAAAAAAATACATGCTAAATAAATCTTAATCTTCCTCTAGCAAGTTTTTCATATCCAAAAGAACTTGAATAAACTCATCAGGTTGATCTCCATGAATATCATGCATTGATTCAAAACCACTATAAAGTGTGGCATTTGGTATAAGTTCTGTTACCCTATCGGCATCTTTATCATCCATTGCAGCAAGCAAAATACCATTATCATCATAATAGCTACCTGTTTCTTTATCTGGAGCAACATGCATGACAAAAGCAGGACATTTAATTTGGGATAAAGTCGTTGCTTGGTCAAAATCTTCAAACCAAGAATAATTGTAAAAGGTTTCCCCAAATCTTAAATCATAATTAGATGTGCCGTCTTGTAAATTTGCTGTTAAGGCATAGATACTATTGATTCCTAGTTTGGGTGGATAGTACCAGATAATTGGGATTACTTCTCCGTGCTTATCCATATAATTTAATGCTGGTTTAACAACAATGTTGTTCCAATTATCGTTGCCATCAGCATTAAATAAGTTTTTCATATAATTATGTTGAAGACTGTAGCGAGTGTAATTGGTTTCATCTGTTTGATTGAGGAAATTGTGAATCACTTCAAAGTCTAGGCCAGCAAATGTCTCTGGAGCCCGCTCGGGTTCTGTACTAAAGAAAGGTCCATCTTCGAGTATAATCCCAGATACTAATTCAGATGATTCTGCCGCTAACAGGGCTGTCAACAATGCTCCTGAAGAATGACCTGAGACAATTACAGGCTCATTAATTTTATCTTCTATTAATAAAGCAAAATCTGTTACTAATCTCTTAGCCGTATAGAGAGCTGGATCTTTAGTGGATTTTCCATGACCGTAACAGTCAACAGCAAAGATATGAAAATGTTGACTTAGTTGAGGGTAAACTTTTGCATAAGTTTGCCAGTCAACTTGCTGACCGTGAATTAAGAATANAGGTGGACCATTATCAGGTCCTTCGGCATAGTTAAGAACGCTNCCATCAGNCAACGTATAAGAATGTTCAACAAAGCCCAGTTTAGCACCTTTATTTTCCATAAAATTAAAATTCAAATAATCATAATTTAAAGTGTAAATTGCCAAAATAGCAAGAGCAGATACAAGCAGTAATACAAAAATTCCAAGAGCAATAATTATATTTTTTCCTCGTTTTTTCTTTGTCATCTTCTACCTCTATTGAGTTAAATTCTAAGTGATTAATGTTAAATTGATAAAAAGGAATTGTAAAAACATTTGATTATCTCCCCCATTTAGAGGAGGTAGTCAGCTAAAATTTTTGACATTATTAATATAAGTCTCAAAACAAGAACTTGATAACAATAAGTCATGTTTATTACAGAAAATTTGTAGACGCTGGACAATTTAGTTTGGCGCGATGGTCTGTAATGCTTATACTCAACAAGAGAAAGGCACCTTTTTTACTATGTTAAGCAATAATCCTATTCTAATTCGATGTAAACAATGTGGAAGTCCAACTGAATTTGATGTAGTAACTCAAAATCATAATTGCCAATATTGTGGTGCTACTACAACAGATAAAGAAGGTTTGAAAGAACGTAATATATGGAAAAGAGAGCACCATATTAAAGTTTCATCTCAAGCTGAAATTGCGGGTGATGTGTTCTTTTCTTGCGGTGGTTGCGGTGCAGAAGTAATTGTACAAAGTGATAAGGTAATTGGAAAATGTGAATTTTGTGGTGGTAGTCTCGTTAGACGATCTTATGCTAAATCTGATAATCTGCCAGGAATTATTGTTCCATTTTTCATTACTTATGATGAAGCTCAAGTACAAGTTAAAAAATGGCTGGAGAAAAATAAAAGGCGGCCCGAAGCCAAAATCATTCAAGAAAACTTGGATCAACTACAAGGATATTATCTTCCTTTTCAACTTGTAAAGGGTAATGTTACTGCTTCTATTAACAGACCTAACACTTTTAGAACTTATTCAGCAGCTTCTTATCTTGATGCTATTGCCATCAACACATCATCTCAGTTGGATAATGAGCTATTAGATGCTGTAGAGCCTTTTGATTTTGCCGCTACTTTGCCTTTTGATTTTCATTATCTTCAAGATTTTAATGTAAAACTACAAGATCTAGGGCAATCATCATTACGTAGCCGTGTGTCGACTGAAGTGGCTAATGATTTTTCTGAAACTTTAAAAAAGAAATTTTCAACAGATGAGCTTAATGTACAGGTGAGACCGCAGAGCCTGCTTGTTATGTCAGCCGCATTACCTTTTTATATTTTCAAGTATCAAGGCGTGGAACTTGTCGTAAATGGACAAACAGGTAGAGTTGCGGTAAAAAAGACAAGAATTCGAAATACTTATAAACACATAATTGAACCTAGCATCATAATTCTAGCAGTTTTTTTGACTACCCTGGGTCTTCTACACTTTTTCAATGGTGGCGCGAATAATTTGACAGAAAATCTGCAACTGACAGCAGGCATTACCTTTGTTTTAGGATTGCCAACATTAATAGCATATACACAAAATAGAGGAGCAGGTATTGAGAATTCAATAATGGGTTCTAATCCTGTCGAGACTTATAGGGATTCGTCAGGTAATTTAATAGTAAAAGAAAACAACCAAGAAAAACCAAGACCAGAACCTGTTTTTCATATGGAATTAGTCAGTGGTCCCACACCCGTAACAATACAGTTCTATAACCGCAGGCGTATACTTGATTGGATTTTTCGTTTATTGTTTTTGAATTTTTCACCTATGTTTTTAGGCGTAATTATTTCTGGATTTAATTTCAGTCAAGTTAACTTGTTTAATATTTTTATTTGGCTTCCCCTTTCGATTCCTGTAACTTTCGTCATATTTATCCAGCAAGGCAGAGTTCTTATTTATGATCATCCAATACTTTATGACTATTACACAGGAAAAGAAATACCAAAGAGGGAATATACTTGGAAACGAGATTTTAGATTTTGGCATTTATTTACAGGTCTAGGAAAGAGTGGTCTTGTCATCGGATTGATTGTTTTTTTGCTTATACTTTATACGATGTCGACTCTACTTATTTCCGGAATCTTCTAAATTATTAGTTTGAGTTGATTTGAGATTAACTTTTGCATTGCATCTATCAGGCTAAAGTTTTTAACTCCAGACTCGTATCGTCTGGAGTTAAACATGACCTTTAAAAAATTGAGTGGATTTTTAATTTCTAGTTGTTTATATGATTAAAAACATACTACATTGCACCATTTGTAGCATTATATGAGTTTTTAAGCTGTAAAGCTCCAATAATATATAGAATCGGTAATGCTAAGCTAAGAATAATACTAATTATTTGCAATTCACTTCCTGCCATTATTGAGACAACATTGCCAACAACGGTTAAGGCTATAATAATACCACCCCAAATTACACAACTAGCTGCCTTTTCTGGTTTTTTCCCTGATGCACCAATTCCTTTAATACCAGCTATGAGCTGGATAATTGCAGCTACAAGTAGGGTACCTCCTGCTACATAAAACATACCAAGACCTTCTGTAGATTCAAATAATGCAGCTAATGCTGATATTCCCATAATAGCTATTATTGCTGAAATAATAGCCAAACCACCACCTATTATCATTAGAATAGATGTCACTTTCAAAAAACTCTTACCCTTCATCTGAATCTCCTTTCAAAAAATGCCTACATAATCTAAACAAATATTGTTTCCTCAAAAATTTTGAAAAAATTCTATCTGACATCTGCCTGTTAACAAACATCTTTTACTAATTCTGATAGTAAGGTATTAATGAGAAGAAAACATCCTCCAAATGGAGGATGTTTGGTATGTTAATATATTTTACAATAATTTCAGGAATGAATAGGTTAATCTAGAATCATCAATTGAAAAATTAATAGGGATTAGAATATTTAAACATTTCGTTTATTTATCTTCTGCTGGTTGTTTTAACCCTTCTAGAGAATGTTTGCAAACTAGATTTTTCGTACAATATGGATTGAGATCTGAGTTTTATTGCATTGTTTGCAAAATTAAAATGGTGAGGTGCGTTGTGAAAAAGAAGCTTTTACTAATGATAAGTTTTTTGATATTGTTGACCAGTTGTTCACCTATAGATGCAATATTGAAAAATAAAAAACTTGAGCCGGATCAAACTAGTGAACAAACAACTGAAGAAAATATAAGTGAAACAATTTCTGAGACTAGGCCAGAGGAGAAAGTAAAGAATGCCAAATCTACAGATAATGACGAAAATGAACTCGAGCAAATTGCTAAAGATAATGCAAAAGTGGAAAAAGCATTTAAAGAGTTTTTTCAAAATAAAAGAAGTGTTTATGTACTTAGACCAGATGGTGTTGAGGATCTTGAACTAGAATATTACTACATCTCAATAGGAGAATATTATTATGATGAATTAAAACGCAGTCTTACTGATTTTCAGATTATTTCTCCTCATGTCAAATATGCTCTAGCTGATTTAACAGGTGATGATATTAATGAGATAGCACTTCTATTTGATTGTAATAATCCTTTCCCTGTGAGTTGGACAGCTATTATAAAATATGATTTTGATGAAGATACATTATATCTAACTCATTCTTTTGAGGGAAGTGAGCGTAGCGTCTACGAATTATATACTTCTGGTTTGTTGAAAAACTATGGTCCAGTTGGTGCAGGTGGATATCTTTCTTCAATGAGTGAATTTGATAGTGACGGTTTTATTAATGAACTTTATTTTGAGATAACTTATTTTGGCAATTTTGCTGAAGCAATTTTTAATGATTTGGATGCACCCTACGATCAATTAAAAAATGGAATTGAAGATATTGCATTAGAAACCGAACTATACGTCACTAAACTTTCATTAGATGATGATATTTATATTTCGGTATCTGAATGGAGTAAGGATTCAAATATCAAAGCCAAAGAACAAGCTTTTATTAATGAGCTTGAAGACTTGGGAGCTATCCGTGTTTCGGTGGATGAATTGCAGGACTTAATGAGTATCCCATTAAATAAGCAGGTCGAAGTAGAATGGATAGAATGGGAAATCGTTCCTCCAAGAGTTGAGACAAATGAACCTGATCCTATTGTAGATGAACCCATAATTGATGAAGATTACTATGAAGAATATGATGAAGATTTTTATCCATCATCAGTTTTTATCGACACTGTTTCAACTGAATTTATAGCTGGAAGTAGTGATCTGCATCAATTGATCCTTGATGACTCAGAATATTCAGTCACTGCATTACTATCTACAGATGGAGGGTTACAACATTTTACTGTTTACTATCTGACATACGAAGGCTACGATGAATACGATGTTCCAGATTTTTCAGGTGAAGAAATTTATTATTTAGAGGAACTTCATCTTTACAAACCACTTGCTATTAGGATGACTGTTGATGGCACGCTACCTAGCGTGGGTATTGCATTTTTTAGTGGAGATTACTACTATGCTTATAGCATTGGCATGAGTGGTTTAGATGGTTCATTGTATTTGGAACCGATTAATCTCAATTGGGTATATTAAAAATTAAATATAATCACCTTTTAAAGCTTTGTTTATGGTTTGATTTTAACTTTATTTTTTTTAACTTGTTCTGTGCTACTCGAATAAACTTTACTATGTATGATATGTAAAATAAAGATCGTGTAACTTCTGCCACTACAACTATGGTTTTAAATTTCTAAAATAAAATTAATCTTAGCCACAAATAAAGTTAAGTGAGGTGATATCTATGGATCAAAAGAGAAAACCCCGTATCAAAGCTGGCCAAGTTGCTTCGGTTCTCATTTTTGGATTGGTTTTACTCTATATTATTTTAAGACTTACTGGAGTTATCATTTTTATAGAAACTTTAAGACTACCTGGTGAAGTTCGTGGATACATCGGTCGTAATTCAAAAATTCTCGAAAATGTTGATCAAATGGAAAAAATTTTTATTGAACTAGAAAATCGTCCTGAATTTAAGGGCAAAGAAATACAACTGGCAAGCCTAAGTATTGACAATCATTATGTAAATGTCACTGTACAAAATCCTAATAATCCTGCTTATTTTGACCGGTATCGATATGTTGGGAATAGTCTTTTTTATCCTCGGTGGCAAGAACTAGGCGCAGACAAATTTGGTAGTGGTATGAATGATTTATTTTCATTAGCTGAAATAGATGCAAATGGGCTCTATAAATTTAATGCCAATATTGAAAATTTTTTAGAAGAATATGATATCGAGCCGGAAGATGAGCGTATTTCAATTCGTTTTCAGCATACAGGTCCAAATAATGAGTACCTTTATCAAAGATCTCATATTAGCGGTGAGCGTGATGATTTTACTTTTGAAGCTGATCTAAGTGGAAATCTTTTTGAATATGAGGATAGACTGGGGGTTATTAATAGTCAACAGTCATATATCAATCACAGCCCTGAAGCTATAGCAGACTTGTTAGATCAGTTAAAAGAGGTAGAAGATCTTAAGGGGAAAGAAATTTTACTCTACACTTTTCGTGTCAATGGGAATCATGCATATGCTCAAGTGCAAAATCCACTAGTCTTGAGTGAGAGTATAAGTTTCCATTATTACCGAAATAATATGATCCATAATTCCTGGGAAAAGTCTGATACTTCAACAGTGAGTCTTGACAGTGATTTAGGGGGTAGAGACCTCATTAATATCAATGATATTGATGCTCAAGCATTTCACCAACATCTACTTGATATACAAAAATATATTTCAAATAACTCTCTCAGACATGAAATAGATGAACCAGAGTTTATACTTGACTCAGCAGCTTATATTAGTGTGGAAATTAGGTATATCCACAGCAAAGATAGCTTAATGATAGAGGGCGATACGGCTGGACTGCTGGAAGATTTTTCCACCGAAGCAAATTTAGACGGTAGTAATTTCCAAATTGTAAACTGATTAATACAAACAATCCTTTTATTTATCCCAGCTGAGCAGGTCTTGGATTAGTAGCAGTATAAATCTCAAAAGAATGAGTATATAATTGCAATTAACAATCACTGGATAATATTATTAAACTAAAGAAGAATTTAAGGGGAACATATGGTCTATGACTGCTTAATAGTAGAAGATGAAATTGAGCTTGCCCAAACAACCAAAGACTATTTAGAGCTTTTTGAAATAAAACGATTATTTGTAGTAGTAAAGAAGAATTTGAGGCTTTTTATAAAAAAGGGAAAGTGAAAATTCTTATCTTAGATATTAATCTTGGGGATGGATCAGGTTTTGAGATTTGTAGAAATATTAGAAGTACAAACGATGACATTCCAATAATTTTTCTATCTGCTAGAACAGATGATCAAGATCAGGTTCTAGCTTTAACTATTGGAGGAGACGATTATATCGTTAAACCATATTCATTGCCAGTTTTGACTACTAAGGTGAAAAAAATTCTAAAAAGACTTAAACGCAAGAAATTGACAACCCAAGTGAAACTATTTATCAAAATGATTCCTTCTGCTTAGATCCGGTTTTAGCAAGAGTTTATAAGGATGGAGCTGAGATTCCTCTCAAAGCTATGGAGTATAAACTTTTGGCATATCTAATCGAGAATCCAAATAAGATTCTTTCAAAGGATGAGATATTTGAAGCTGTGTGGGAAGATTCCTTTACCCAAGATGGTACCTTGAATGTCCATATTCATCATTTAAGAGAAAAGTTAGAAAACGATCCCAAAGACCCAGATTACATAAAAACTGTTTGGGGTAGAGGCTATATCTTTGATGACAAGACCAGATTAGCTACGGAGAACCAAGATGAAGGCAGGATCTAATATAAGGTTTGTTTTGGTAGTTCTTCTAGTAATAAGTCTTTCCTATTTTTTATTTGTTTCCAATGAACCCGAACCTCTAAATATGACAGGTGTTAATAGAATCATTAAAAAAGCTGAAAATGATGAGACTGACTTTGAAACAATAGATAAGACAGATATTAATTTTTCTTATGAGCTATTAATGAAATAAATATTAGGCTCGTAACAAACATCAGCTTATTTAATTCTAAACTGAATAGGGTGCTACTTCAGTTTAGAATTTTTTACATTTGTTATAGATTTTGATTCTATTTATAGCTAAGATATTAAAAAAGCTTTGCATATTTATTTGCTATTTTAAGGAGGTTTTCAAATGACACGACGTTTATATTTGCTACGACATGGTACTCCTGAGTTTCCAGAATGTGGTCCTTATGTTTATGGAAGAACAGATTACCCCTTGAGTGAGCTTGGTAAAGAAGATGCAGAAAATTTAGGTGAGTTTTTGCAAGCGGAGTTAAAGCGACCATTCACAGTTTATACTAGTCCATTAAAACGTGCCCGAGATACAGCCAATCCTTTGATTCGTCTAAGAGATGATGCTAATGAGCCTATAATTATTACTAATTTTGCTGAATTTGATATGGGGACATGGGATGGAAAAAGACTTGCAGATCTAGGATCTGCAGATTTAGAAAACCTCAAACTACTTTTTTCAGATCCAGAAAAATTTGTACCTGCTGGTGGTGAAACACTTCAAGAAGCTCAAGCACGTTTTGCAGATGCAATGTTTGATGTTTTAAGTAAGGATTCTAAAGATGTTGTTGTTTTTGCTCATGCTGCTGTTAATATACTTTTTTTATCCTATCTAGGTCATGCATCATTGGCAGAATTACAAAAGATAATTCAACCATATGGTTGTTATAACATTTTCAAAATAGAAGGTACTACGCTTGTGCCTGAGGTAATTGGTGGAATGCCGACCAAAGCACCATCTAAAGCACGCATTGAGCTTTTACGAGATAGTTATAAAATGTCTCAATTCGATCGAGAACATGCTGATGGAGTGGCAGAAATTGCAATGTCTCTTTATGATTTGCTCAAAACCACAGAAGAAATAAAGCTTGATCCTGATGTCTTATATGCCGCAGCTAAACTTCATGATCTAAGACGTGAAGCTCCCAAACATGCTTTGGCAGGCCAAAGAACTCTTGAATTTGAAGGATATCCAGAAGTTGCCAAAGTAATTGGTAATCATACAGACTTGCCAGCCAAACATCGTACTAAAATTACCGAATCATCATTAGTGTTTTTAGCAGATAAAGCGATTCTGGGTGATAAACCTGTTGGAATTGAAATGCGTTTTAGAGGTCTTACTGGAGCGGTAGATGATGACAAATATTATAAAAAGAGTAAAAAGCGTAGAGATGCTGCTTATGAAGTATTGGCAACTTTAAGTAAATATGTGGATAAAGAACATATCTTGCAAGTAATTGGTGGTGCTTAATTGGAGAAATATCCGCTTAAGCTTTGCGTTTTGGGAATAGATAAGCTTAAATATAAACTCCTATTGCAATATTGGCAGAATTATCTATGTTATGATGAAAATAGATCTTGTTGATCGTAATTTAATTGTTCAAATAATTCCAGATAATAGAAACAAAGGAGGGAGATCTTTTGTATTTAGGTATAGATGTTGGCGGAACTAACATAGATGGTGTTATTCTTGAGGCAGGTAAGCTCTTAAAAACCGAGAAGTTGCCAATAGGCAATGATTTGCTTGAAGCAATTAATACTTGCTTGGAAAATCTTTTGACTGACATTAAGCCAAATAAGATTACTCGTATAAATTTGTCAACGACTATTTCTACTAATGCTATTGTTGAAAAGCAGACACCACCAGTTGGTTTGATTCTTCAAACTGGTCCCGGAATCGCTCATGATTTTTCCGCAATCAGTGAACAAATAGAATATATCTCTGGTTATGTCGATCATAGAGGCAAGTTAATCATGGAGCTTAATCAAGATGAGGTTATTGCTAGTCTAAAAAGTTTAAAAACTAATAAATTTGAAAATCTAGCTGTTGTTACAAAATTCTCAACACGCAATTTGATGGCAGAAGAAAAAATCTATAATTTAGCAAAAGCTGATTTTTCTAATATAAGTTTAGGCCATGAAATATCTGGCAAGCTAAATTTTCCGCGTCGAGTAAATTCGGCAGTTCTAAATTCTGCAGTGATGCAAATATTTTCCGATTTTGCCAAGCAAATTGTTAAGGGGTTAGGTACTAAAAATATTGACGCACCGATTAATATTTTAAAAGCAGATGGAGGCACCATGACCTTGGAGCAAGGTGTAGATAAGCCAGTTGAGACTATTCTTTCTGGACCTGCCGCAAGCTTTATGGGCATTATGGCACTATTAGAAAATGAAGAGGATGCTATTCTGATGGATATTGGTGGGACAACAACCGATATCTTCTTTGTTGTAGATAAAAACCCACTCTTTGAACCTTTAGGAGCAGAAATTGATGGTCATAAAACCTTAGTGCGAGCTCTATATGTACATTCTGTAGGTCTGGGTGGTGACTCCGCTATAATATTAGAAAATGATCAACTGAAAATTGGACCAAGAAGGCTTGGTAAACCTATGGCTATGGGCGGTGATTACCCCACACCAACAGATGCAATGATCCATTTAGGAAAATTAGATGTAGGTAACAAAGAGCAGGCACAAGTTGCTATGAATCAGCTAGCTACAGAATTAAATTGTAGCAGTAAAGAGATAGCTGAACAGATCTTAGAAAATTTTGCTGATCGTCTTAAAGTAGAAGTTGATCAGAGTCTAGAAATCATTAACAACAAACCACTTTATACAGTTCGTGAAGTCTTGGAAGATAAAAAACTAGAACCTCAGGAAATTCGTCTGATCGGTGGACCAGCAGCAATATTGAGCAAATATGTTGAGCAAAGTTTTGAACTTAAAACAATTTATCCTCAAGATTTTAGTGTTGCCAATGCAATAGGAGCTGCACTTGCAATTCCTAGTTTTGAAACTAATTTAATAGCAGATACGGGACGAGATATTTTATCTGTGCCAGAACTATCAATTTATGAACAAATCTCTCGTCGTTACGATTTAACTGATGCCAAAAAATTAGTCATAGAGGAATTAGAAAAGTCGGGCTATGAAGCTGAAATTGTTGAAGAGGAAAGCTTTAATATGGTTGATGGTTTTAGAGAAAATCAGAATATTAGGATTAAGGCGCAAATCAAGCCTGGTCTAGAATATAGCTTAGTAAAGGAGCAGAGCTAATGAAAGCTAAAAATAAATTAGGTTTAGTCTTTTTTCCAGCTTTTGATTGGGCAATATCTAGAACCCATCCAGAACGTGAGGAAAGACTTCTATATACAATGGATCAACTTTTAGAAGAGGGTGTACGCGATATTGAAGGCATTGAATTTCATAATCCTGAAATTGCCAGCAACAAGGATATTGAACGGACACATTTTGTTGTTCCCACAGTTGATGATAGGTTGACTCAATCTCATAAAGTATCGATCGGTGGTACGATTAAGGCTTTTAATCTTGTGATGGAAAACAAGGTAGATAAAGCCTTTGCATTAGTAAGACCTCCGGGTCATCATGCCCATACAGTTGTCTACGGTGATAGAGGTTTTTGTATCGCTAATGTTGAAGCTGTGGCACTTGAACATATTAGGGCAAAGCATGGTAAGCTCAAAGTTGCCATCGTAGACACGGATTGTCATCATGGAGATGGAACCGAAGATATTTACTGGAATGATCCAGACACACTGGTCATCTCTTTTCATCAAGATGGTAGGACTCTTTATCCAGGAACAGGTGATGTTCATGAGTCGGGTGGACCAGCCGCTTTTGGCTATAATGTTAACATCCCGCTTCCACCTCAAACGGGTGAAGAAGGATTCCTTTATGTCTTAGATAATGTTGTTATGCCTATCTTGGACGAATATCAACCAGACTTAATTATAAATTCTGCCGGGCAAGACAATCATTATTCCGATCCAATCACAAATATGAATTTTACAGCCCAAGGTTATGCTGTTTTAAATGACAGACTAAATCCAGATATTGCTGTATTAGAAGGGGGCTATTCGATTGAAGGAGCACTACCTTATGTCAATCTAGGGATTATTTTAGCAATGGCAGGTTTGGATTATTCAAATGTGCATGAGCCAGATTATAATCCTGCAGCTCTCCGTCAGAGCCACAGAATTACAGACACTGTTAAAAGGACTTGTGACCAAGTAATCAACCGTTGGCAAAATAAAGAACAGCTAGCCCAAAAAGCAATAGGTGACAAAGAATTTGTTAAAGAAAATAAAAATGTCTATTACGATACAGATGGAATTCTTTCTGATCAACAAAAAAAGTTTAAGGTTTGTCCAGACTGTAATGGTTATTCGGTTATTTACTCAAGTAGTAGCCAAGGCCATAAAATTTGTGCAATCAATATTCCATTAGAAGCATGTTCAGAATGTGTTAATACAGCTTATGATCTTTATGAGAAGTCTAAAAAGGACAAAAATTACACTAATGTTTACTTACAAGATAGAGTCAAGGACGAGTATTTTAGCTAGAAAATATAAAGATTCAGACATCTGTAATATCTGTAATAGTGGTTAATCAACTTACCATAACACCTTAATTGTGGAAAGTATCAATGAATTTTATTTTAAAAGGAGGTTTCGAATGGGAAATTACTATGATGTTTACCAAAAAGATGTCTGGAGAAATTCAGATTATAATTTAATGGAAAAATTTTCATTAAAAGGAAAAAAAGGATTTGTGACAGGAGGGGGAGGAGGTATAGGTCGTAATACAGCTGCTGCTTGGGCAGAGGCAGGTGCGGATGTGGCAATCGTTGATCTACCAGGTACCGAAGCTCATTTAGAGACAGTAGCTAAAGAACTTTCTGATCGTTATAAGGTCAAGGTTGTACCTTTGTATTGCGATGTTTCGGATTCGAAACAAGTTGATCAGTTGCGTGATGATTTGATTAAGGAATTAGGTACAGTTGATATTGCTCATATCAATGCAGGTGTCTGTTTGGGTGGGGATGATGTAGATGTTCCATACGATGTTTGGCGCAAAACGATTGAGATCAATCTTGATGGTGCACATCTAACTGCCCAGCTAGCCCAAAAAATCATGCGTGAACATAATCATGGTGGCTCTATTATTTTTACTTCTTCTTTATCCGGCTATAATGCAAATAATTTTAGAGGATCACCTACTCCGGTTTGTGCGTATGGAACAACCAAAGCGGGTATTTCTCAATTAGCACGATATATGGCAGCAGGACTAGCGCCTTATAACATCAGGGTTAATAGTATATCCCCTGGTTATGTTTGGTCTGGTATTCATGAAGGTGTTATGGATAAAGAAGCTCATGATATACTACTTGAACCAGTACCTTTGAGAAGATTTGGTAGGACAGATGAATTACAAGGTGCCATTTTATTTTTATCTTCAGAAGCTTCGTCATATGTCACAGGTATTAATCTTCCTATAGACGGTGGTTATTCTATTTATTAAATCAGAAGGAATTTAATATAGTAGAGAATATTCTGCCAGAGTATTAACTGTATTGTTTAATGATATCCAGTTTTCTCTATAAAAATGGATATCATTATTTTATAAGATCATATTTATAAAAGTTTACTTAATTATTTTCTCATTATGAGTATCCACGAACTATTACAGTGTTTGAGACGATAGAAAATAACGATAATTCATTAATAGCAAAATTTATTGATATTTTTTTCTAAACTCACTGGGTGTCAAAGAAGTCATATTTTTAAACTGCTTATAAAAATACTGAATATTAGAAAAGCCACAAGCCGAGGCAATTTTTTCGTTGGTCGCGTCACAAAATAATAACATACGCTGAGCTTCGCCGATCCGAATATCCGATAGATAATTGGAGAAAGTGATACCAATTTCTTTTTTGAACTGCCTGGAAAGATGAGATGGACTAACATACATCTGGTCCGCTAAAGATTGCAGACTAATATCCTTTTGATAATTATTCTTAACGCAATTTAGAGTATCTTGAATTAATGGGCTGTATTTGGTTCTTTTCTCATCTAAAATAGAGTACTTTGTGACCAGATGAGCAATAGTATTAATCAAATTGGATTCAACTATCTTATACAAAATTTCATCCGTGTTTTCTTGAGACTTTCTTAGGTTATAAAGTAATCGAATGTTGCTGACAAGATAGTTATTGAGCAAAACATGGGATCCGACCGAAGCAATATTGAAACTATGAAAGATTTCATTGCAGTTTTCTGTAAAACCAATAGCAATACAGTATTGCTCTATAGGGTTTGTTTTCATGGAATATTCAGCATGTAAAATACCTGGTGGCTTAATAATGACCATACCTGGCTTAATTTCATATGACTCGTTATTACAAAATAGTTTTCCCTCGCCTGAAATCAATAAAGAAAGTTCAGTGAAATTTTTATGAGAATGAAGATGTACCGACCATGGCAAAGATTTACTTGATTTAATATATTTGATGGCATGGATGCTAAAAGTATTCATTATTCTCTCATGCTGAAGTTACGCCTAATATTTGTTGTTATATGTTTGAGGATGGTATCTAGAATCTTGCTGAATAAAGGTTTGAAGAAGCTTAAGAAGACATACCATACGTGCAAAATTATAAATAAAATATCCACAGAAAGCAGGATAAAATGTTTTCTGTGGATATTTTTTCCATCTTATACTTCTGATTAGTTGGTCAATTATCTTTTTCGAATAGTAAGCTTTATTTAAGCATAGCGACCCGCCAAATAACCCTCTCTAGTAACTGCACCTACTTCTCTGGCTTTAACAGCATCTCCTATCACCTCGACATCAAAACCAACTTCCTTTAACTCTTGAGATAAAGTATCATTAGCACGATAACCTGTAGCAATAATTATAGTATCCGCTTCAAGGTGGTGTTCTTTATCATTTTTATCAAAATAGTCTACGGTTTTACCTTTAACTCGTACAACTTTAGAATTAACACACATATCGACCTTGCGTTTTGCTAAGGAACTTTTTAATTCCCAATTAACAGACATATAAGCATCACTGACGATATCTGGCATCATTTCTAGTATCGGTACGTCTCTTAGTAATTGGCCTAAAAAGAGAGCAGTTTCCGCACCAACTTGTCCGCCACCAATAATCACACAGTGATGACCTGGTTTTACTTTACCATCAAGGATTTCTTCAGCAAAAAAAGCATGTTCATTTCCTTCTAAACCTTCAATATTGGGTACCCATGGTTTGGCACCAGTAGCTACAATAATTTTCTCAGGTTTTGTTTTCTGAATATATTCGAGATCTACCTTGGTATTATATTTAATTTTAACACCTAATTTTTCACATTGCGTCGTCTGCCATACGATAAAATCAGTAATTTCACCTTTGGCTGGAGGAACAGCTGCATAGTAAAAAGAACCACCAGCATGTTCCTTGGATTCGTAGACAGTAACTTTATGACCTGCCTTTGCTGCTGCAATAGCTGCAGATAAACCACCAGGACCTGCGCCTATGACAGCAACTTTTTTCTTTTCTTTCGCTTCGGAAATTGGACCTTCATATTCATTGCCCAACTCTGGGTTAAGTACGCAGGTAATAGGATTATCCGTAAACAAGACTCCAATACAACCGTCATTGCAACCTATACAGCGACGAATGTCTTCAAATTTTCCTTCCTTTGCTTTATTTGGCATTGCCGGATCAACCAGGGAAGCACGTCCCATAGCAATTAAATCTGCCTTATCCGATGCCAAGATAGAGTCGGCTAAGAAAGGATCATTAATTCTGGAAACTGTGATTATAGGAACGCTAACAACTTGTTTGACCTGTTCGGCCCAATCTGTAAACCATCCATGAGCATGGTGATTAGAAGCAACATTATAGTCTACCGAAGTATGATTACCAACAGAAATGTGGAACATATCGACGCCTGTTTTTTCCATCATGATAGCGATTGCCTTTGTATCTTCAATGTTCAAGCCACCTTCCACAAATTCATCGGCACTAAGTCGCATGTCAATGATAAAGTCCGATCCGCATTTTTCTCGGATATCTTCTACAATTTCACGAGCGAAACGGGTGCGGTTCCAGAAGTTTCCACCATATTGATCGAGGCGTTTGTTCATATTTGGTGATAAGAACTGACCGACTAGGTAGCCATGGGCAGCATGGATTTCCACTCAGTCAAAGCCACATTTCCTAGCACGCAGGGCTGCATCACCGTACCTTTGCACGAGTGCTTTCACTTCCTCTGTAGTAAATGGTTTAGGAATTTCATTGCCAAACGGACTCATTAGAGCACTTGTTGAACGAATATTGTAGCCATCAGGAATAGCCTCCGTAGTTGTTTGGCGACCACAATGGTAAATTTGAGCCAAAATAATTGCTCCATATTTATGAACTCGTTCAGGTAATTGAGTATGGCTTTTGATTTGATCATCATTCCAAAGACCTGCGGTGGCACTAAATCCCCTACCTTCAGGCGTCACATTATAATCTTCCGTAATGATTAATCCCCATAGGGCCAGTAGTTTTTACGGAAGTATGGATTTCTTTTTAAATGATGCGATTAGAAAGGCAACCTCCACTCCGATCTCTTTTTCCAATGGTTGGCGCTGGGGAGGTGCAATCCCTAAGGGTAAACTTACCCTGAGAGATTTGTATACAATTGTCCCTATGGATCCAGTCATCATGACAGCTAAATTAACAGGCAAGGAAATTATTGAATTATTAGAAGAAAATATTGAAAATACTTTTGCTTGTGATGCTTTTAATCAAAAGGGTGGCTACCTTAAAAGAAACTCTGGCCTTAAAATATATTTTAAAATTGAAAATCCTTATGGCCAGAGAATCCAGAAAATTTTTGTTGGCAATGATTTGTTAGATTCTGATAAAATATATGAAGTTGCCTACATTACTGTCCAAGCAGTTCCAAAAAATGTTGGCAGCGACCACAAGTCAACTGACATCAAGTCCATCGAAGCCATGATTCAACTTTTGAGGGAAGGGCCATACACTAGACAAGACATGGAGTCTTATATAGCGATTTAATTTATTGATAAAGAATAAGGTTCTATAGGGTTTTATATGAAAAAAATTAAGGAAGTTTTAGCTAAGATGTCTCCAAGCACCAAAGCAATCTTGTTATTGGTAGGAGTTGCCTTAGGAGTGCTTAGTTATATCTTGGCTAATAATTAAGAGAGAAATGCGGCTGCTAATTTGTCAATTTGACAGCTGAAGAACAAAAACTTGCATTAAACCAAAATTGATAGAAGATATTCCTCAAGTTGACAGATACATTTAATAGCTTTGCTAAATTAAATAATGGCAAACGAGGATTCTATCAATTGTGGTAAGTATTTATTTTCTTGCTTTACCTATCTATAATTTGCGGCTATGACGGCATTAATTAATTTAGGACCAGGGAAATCAGCTACTATGATTCCAGTACGGGTTATGCTGTTATCATTAATGTAATTAGCCGTTAGATTATTTGTACCATCGTAGTAGACAGCAACCTTATCTTTAGTGAAGGGTTTTCTAATAAAATAAGGATACTTTTGTTCTTCTGGGCTTAAATCAGCGTCTTCAATAACACCTGTCCAAAGTTGCTCGCCATTGGTATCTGGCAAGGTTTTTCCACTAGCAACTGTATAGGGCAAAACGCCACCTGTGGCACTTAAATGATTGAGGTATATTTCAGAACTAATAGAATTGTTACTCGTATCTAAATGTCCACGAACAAACTCCCATTTGTCAGCAATATTCCATACAGTTTTTAAGAAATAATGATCTTGAATATTTAAATCATTATAAAGTAGACCATAATTGATAGCAGGAATTTCTGAAAGAAGAACGACTTTTGATCTCATTTCACTTACAAGCGGATTAAAATTTACTTGATTACTATGGAAAAATATGTCTGAGTAGTTTTCGAAATACTTATTAAAAAGATGCAATAATTCTTCCGAGCTGGCAGGACCGTATTCATGTTTTATTCGCATCAAAATAAATTCAGACGGATTCTGAGACAAAAATTGCGTAACTGTTTCCAAAACATCTGTAAAGTTATATCCAAGATAAACGGGACCATGATTGATTTTGAAATGATCTTTTTGATAATTTAAGCGAATATCTAGATAGCGAATTCCAGCATTTAGTTGCTGATCTAAACTCAAGCATTGGGTTCTAGTGATATTGCCAAAAGTCAAGTTATCATTATATGCCATTGTGTCGTGGGTTCCCGGAACTGAAATCTGACTTAGATTTTTATCATCTGCAAGATTTGCCATCCAGGATGGATTATTTATAGAAATACTTTCTTCGTACCAATATGCGTAGTCATTTGTATTTGTAATCATTTCGTTTGCCTTAACATATGTGTTACTTACGCTTAAAATTATTACAAACATAAGCAGAATAGATATTGCTTTTGCAGTGTTTGTTTTTTTATGCATAACTTATTACTTCCTTATGTTTACTTCTTTTTAGAAATAGAAGCTTTGATTTGATTAAAACTATTTTTGATATAGGGAGCAGCCAAAATAAAAACAACCAAAGTCATCAATACACTACTAGTAGAGGCTCTGCCTAATTCAAAACTATCAATTCCAGTTTGATAAATATACATACTGATGGTTCTGGTTGAGTTGGCTGGGCCACCTCCTGTAAGAACATTTACCTTATCAAACAATCTAAAGCTATCAATTGTTCTAAGCAATGCTACGATCCCAATTGTATTTTTCAAATAAGGAAGTGTTACATAAAAAAAAGTTTGCCACTTGTTGGCACCATCTATTTTGCTTGCTTCCTCTAATTCACTAGGAAATTGGGTGAGAGCTGTGTATAGAAGTAAGAAAACAAAAGGGGCATATTGCCAGATATCAACAATTAATACCGAATAGAAAGCATAGTTTATATCTTGTAGCCAATTAATATTTGCTATACCAAAAGCGTTCAAAATTTGATTAATGATACCATTATTATTACTAAACATTGTCTGCCAAATTAAGGTCATTGATATTGGCGGACAAAGAGCAGGTAATAAGAGGATCACTCGAATTATCTTATTTATCAGAGTAGGTTTTTGATTATGCATAAAGACAGCCATAAATAAGCCAACTAACAATTGAGAAATTACGGCAAGTAGCGTAAATTTAATGGTCACCCCCATGCTACTCCAAAAGTTGCTGTCGGTAAGAGCCCATTGATAGTTCGCTCCTCCTATATACTCTGATGTTCCTTGCTTTAAATTAATTAGGTTCAAATCAGTCAAGCTTGTGAGAAACATTAAAATGATTGGCAGTAAAGAAATGCAAAGCAAAACTATTATTGCCGGGGAGATTATCGAATTGGTAAAGATTGACTGTTGAAAATTTTGTTTTTTTAGTTGATAATCTAAAGATTTTTTCCGATGAGTTTTCATTTTTAACCTCATGACAATAAAAAAGTGAAATCAAGAATATGCAGTAATGCAAGTTTCCCTGATCTCACTTTTCATCTAATAAAACTCCTTATCCACCTTGGATAATAGTATCTAAGGCTTCTGTTGCATCATCTAGGGCTTCTGAAGCTGTTTTTACGCCAGAAATAGCGGCTGATAATTCAGCACCTAATGCTTCTTCGCACGCACCCCAAAGAGCAGTACGGGGACGAGCTTTTGCATTTTCCATTGATTTTGCCAAAATAGGGAAATGAGGATTGGCTGCAACAACTTCTTCATTATTTAAAACAGAAGTACGAGTTGGTACACCACCGACTTTGGCACCCTCGATTTGACTTTCTGCACTTGTTAAAAATTCAACTAATTGTGTAGCCAGTTCAGGTTGATCTGTGTTTGCCATAACACCGATCATCCAATTACCAATCATACCTGCTGGATATTCTTCACCATCAGCAGTAAATTTTCCAGGGATTGTAGCATAAGCTGCACTAGCACCTTCACTAGTTACATACCATGAAGGCCAACCCAAACTTGCAGCTCCATTACCATCTGAAACAGCTGCTACCAAATCATTCTTTTCGTAGTTAGCACCATTTTCTAACAGTTCCATATATAATTCTAAAGCTTCAATGGCCTCCGGTGTATTTACACTAGCAGTCCAATCTTCATTAAATACTTCACCACCGTTTGCCCAGAATATAGGTAACCAGTCAGAAACAATCGGGTTACCCTGTTGACCTCTGATTACGTAACCAAATTTGCCATCAGCAGAAACTGTTTTAGCGTCTTCTAAAACTTCTGCCCATGAGCTTGGTGCATCGGCAACTAAATCAGTATTATAAAAATACATCATGACATTACCAGAATAAGGTAAAGCGTAAAGATCACCTTCTGCGTAAGGATCCTGTCCTAGTTTTACACCAGCTTCGATAAAGTCTGAATCTGCTTCTACCCCTTGCTCTGTCAAGTTTAGTAAGATGGAGGCTTCTGTAATTTCGGGCATCCAAGGATCATCTAACATGACAAGGTCAAAATCAGAAACTGATTTTGTGCTATCCAACATAATGTTTGTTTTTAAATCAGGATTTTCGTATCCCGATACTTCAATAACAACATTATGTTCATTTTCAAATTCTTCTTTAACCGCATTAATGGCATCTACGTGAGAACCACCTCTGGCAGCAATTTTTAAGGTGACTGTTTCAGCAACTTCTTCATCTGTGGATTCACTAGCAACCTCTTCGGATGTACCTTCTTCAACTAGATTCTCCGCTGCTTCCTGACTGGATTCAGATGCTTCCTGACTGGTCTCAGATTCAGAATCTCCGCCTGAATCACAAGCGATGGCACTGATTCCGATAATTCCAATCAGTCCTAGAGTTAATAATTTTTTCATAATATTTTTGAGTTTTAACATAGTTTTCTCCTGTTTCATTTTTTATTTTTAAGATTCATAATTATGTTGATTTAAGACTCTTTCTCTTATCACCTCTCTCATTTCTTGTTAATTTTATACTTATCAAAATCAGCCTTTAACGCCGCCTTTGGATAATTCGTTTTTTAAGAAAGCTTGAGCGAAAATAACAAAAATGACTACCGGAATTATTGAAATCAATCCACCAACTGCAATCTGACCCCATTGTGTTAGCTCTTGTTCTGTATTCATAATTGATAAAAGCAGTGGAACCGTAAATTTATTTGTATCTCTAATAAATATAACGGCGAAAAGATATTCGTTCCAAGAAGTCATAAAAGTTAATATAGCAACAGCAGAAATGGCTGGTAAGAGTCTGATTAAAACAACATGCCAAAATATCTGATATTCGTTTGCACCATCAATTCTAGCACTTTCCTCAATTTCTTCTGATAATCCATTTACAGAAGACATTAAATACCAGATAATCAGGGGTAGGCTCAAAAGGACGTGTGACAAAATAATAGGCCAGTAAGTATGTTCCCATTCTAAATAATTGAAGATAAAGTAGAGCGGAATAGAAAAAGTGATTGGCGGAATTACTCGAACTAAGAGAACCCAAAAAAGAGATATATTTCGAATCCTATATTTGAACCGGGTTCTTGCTAAACCATAGGCAGCGGGGATTCCAAGTAGAAGCGAAATAAATAAAGACACGACTGTTATTAAAAGTGAATTGGAAAGGGCCTGGGCAAAATTATTTTGCTCAAATAAAATCTTGAAATTTTCGAGGGTAAAACTTTGAGGAATTAAGCTCAGATTTGAAGCAAGCTCAGCACTATCTCTAAAAGCTAGACTGACCATCCAATAAATAGGGAAAATTGCACAGACGATCAAGACTAACATAATAATAAAATTCAGAACTTTTTTTAAGTGCTTCTTAATATCTGTAAACATAAGTGACTAATACCTCCATATTCAAGTCAAAAAGCAATCATTTTTTGACGAATAAATGCTCAAATTCATTAAAACATCAAATATTTATGCTTTCTTCTCTTGGTTTTAATCAATTGTGATTTCTTTTAACACATTCAAGTCTACCAACAAAAAAATGGAACTGTTTTAAGAGGATGTAAAAAAATAAATGAAATTTTACATAGAATATACAAATAGGATGAAAAGTGATTTTGTAGACAAATTAGGGTCTGAGGGTCTGATTAAAAGAATTTTTGCGAAAATTTTTTGATTTTTGATTTTGTCTATATTCGCATCAAGTAAACTGCAAAGCTGCTTGCCTGATTAATGATTTTAGACTATTCGCTTAAGTTACCTCTACACTCTTTTTCTAATTAATAGTAATAAATTTAACAAAGATTTAATGGTTGTGACTTTATCTGTTATTAACATGACCCGTGTATGATATCTCCTGTATTAATTTTTTTTCAAACAGAATATATAGTTGACTTGGGAATAATTGGCTTTAAATAAGTTCAATCGTTTTAACTAAGACAGTTACATTTTCTGCTATGGAAGCAATATGTCTAGTATAGTTACTGATTGTGTTGTTGGTGTCCTGTACTAGGTAAAAATCAGAGGTTATTATGGCAACAATTACATTGAAAAATATTGGTAAAATATATCCAGGTAGTGATAAAGCAGTTATCTCAAATCTAAATCTGGAAATAAAAGACAAAGAATTTGTTGTGCTGGTTGGTCCATCAGGTTGTGGTAAGTCAACAACATTGAGAATGATTGCTGGCTTAGAAGATATTACAATTGGTGAAATGTATATTGACGAGAAATTAGTTAATCATATTTTACCTAAAGATAGAGACATAGCTATGGTTTTTCAGAGCTACGCATTATATCCTCATATGACTGTTTATAAAAACATGGCTTTTGCTCTCAAACTGAAAAAAACTCCAAAAGAAGAAATTGACAAAAAAGTTAGATGGGCAGCGGATATTCTGGGATTAACCGAGTATCTGAACCGTAAGCCTAAGGCCCTATCTGGTGGTCAAAGACAAAGAGTAGCCTTGGGTAGAGCTATGGTTAGAAATCCGAAAGTTTTTTTGCTTGATGAACCTTTATCCAATTTGGATGCTAAGTTAAGAAATAAAATGCGAGTTGAAATAAGAAAACTTCATGAAAAATTAGCAACAACCTTTGTTTATGTAACACATGACCAAGTAGAAGCTATGACTATGGGTGACCGTATATGTGTGATGAATGAAGGTGAAATTATGCAATATGATACACCACAAAATCTTTACGATAAACCAGCTAATTTATTTGTTGCAGGTTTTATTGGTTCGCCACCTATGAACTTTATTCCAGCAAAAATAAGCAAATCAGACAATGATTTTTATCTTGAATATTTTGATAGAAAAGTAATAATACCTAAAAATAAGTACGCTGGAATCAACTTAAGTCAATACCTTAAGCGAGAATTAATTTTGGGCATCCGTCCAGAAGATTTAAAACTACATAATAATGACTTTGCAAGTTTAAGAGTACAGCTTGACTTGATTGAACTAATGGGATCAACTGTCCATTTGCAAGTGAATACACATGGAACAGACTTGATTGCAGTTCAAGAAACCAGAATTAATCTTAACCAAGAAAATGACTTAGAACTCTATTTTGACTTACAAAACATTCATCTATTTGATCTAGAAAGCCAAGAAGCCATTTTTAATTAATACTATTGAATCGAATTAATAGTATCCTTGTTAGCCCTATTGAAAAAGTAAAATCCTGTTTGTTGAATTAAATCCCTGAATTTTCCTAAATTCGGGGATTTTGTGTTAAACTAATTTTATTAATAGAGTGTAAATTAATAAAAAAACAAATTTTTAGATTTAATTTTTCATTGCACAGGGATGATGACATAGCTCTAGATGTGATATCTTTATAGATATTCCAAAGTATTAGTGGGGGTAATGTTTTATTTTAATTACTGATGTCAATACTTGGGATTCCTGGATCCGCTACAAGTTTCATCGGTTCAAAGCCCTGATTTAGTTGAAGTTTTCAGCCTAGGATGGTAACATTGAGGAGGGAAATAATAGAACAATATTATGTCAAAAAGACAATAATAATATTTTTTGTGAACATATATTTCTGATGTTGTAATTTTAAAATTTTATAAAAATAAGTTCAGACGATCTTAGCATGAAAAGGAGTGTAAGCAAGATGAAATTTTTTCAAGTAAGTCCAGAGATCCATGGTTTTAATACTTTCGACGAATTTCTGGAAGAGTTTGAAGTAAGTTCAAAGGATGTAATTTTAACTAATAGGGTTATTTTTGAACCTCTACAGGAGAAGAGCAAGATAGATTGTCCAGTTATTTATAGTGAGGATTATGGAACAAGTGAACCTACTGATGAAATGGTCCAAGCGATGATGGATAAGATAGATACTTATGATTATGATCGATTGATTGCTGTTGGTGGAGGAGCTGTTTTAGATACTGCTAAACTTTTAGTGCTAGAACGAACAGGTTCGATCGACTTCTTATATGAAAATCCTCAAGAAAATGTAAAAAAAGCTAAAACTTTAATTTGTGTGCCTACAACTGCTGGCACAGGTTCTGAAGTAACAAATGTCGCAGTAATGATAAGAACAAAAATGGATCTAAAGATGGGAATCCAAACACAAGATATGTTCTGCGATTATGCGGTTCTAATTCCTGAATTGCTAGATACAGTCGGTTATGAGCTGTTTACACATACAACAGTTGATGCTTTAATTCATTCTGTGGAAGCTTACATCAGCAAAAATGCAACCCCGTTTACAGATCTGCTCGCAGAACATGCAATTGAGCTGATTCTAGAAGGTTACATGGATATCAGAGATAATGGTAAAGATGTTAGATTTGAGCGCAATAATGAATATCTATTAGCTTCAACATATGCTGGTTTATCTTTTGGTACAGCAGGTTGTGGTACTGTGCATGCTTGCAGTTTTGCTTTTGGTGGAAAGTATGATGTTCCCCATGGTGAAGCTTGCTATCAATTCTTTATCGAAACTTTACGCTTCTTCCAACGTAATAATCCCGATGGTAATATTAGTAAATTAAATAATTATTTAAGCTCTATTTTTGATTGCGAAGATGGTTTAGGTGCTCTAGATGATCTATTAGATGCAGTAGCTCCGCTCGAAAAGATGTCAGCCTACGGCGCTGTTGAAGCAGACATTAAGCCATTTGCAAAAGCAACGTACGAAAATCAACAACGATTGTTGAAGAATAATGAATATCCAGTAGATGAAAAAGACCTAGAAGAAATTTTTAGATTAAGACTATAAAATTAGATCAAGGTTCCAAGATAGGAGAATGGGGAATAATTAGATGAAAACTAGAGAAGAATATATTAAGAGTCTAGAAGAATTAAATTTGGAAGTGTATATGTTTGGGAAAAGGGTGGAGGACGTTGTCAATGATCCTATAATACGCCCTTCTTTAAATTCAGTAGCAATGACTTATGAATTAGCTAATGATCCTGAGTACGAAGATTTAATGACCGCAACTTCTAATCTAACTGGCAAGAAAATTAATCGCTTTACACATATCCATCAAAGTACTGATGACTTGGTTAAAAAAATTAAAATGCAACGCCTACTAGGACAGAAAACAGCAAGCTGTTTCCAGCGTTGTGTCGGCTTAGATGCAGCCAATGCTATGTATAGTACCACTTATGATATTGATCAGGAAAAAGGAACTAACTATCATGAGCGTTTTGTTGAATATTGGAAATATGTTCAAACTGAGGACTTAGTTGTTGATGGTGCTATGACTGATCCAAAAGGCGACCGTAGTAAATCTCCTTCACAACAAGATGATCCTGATATGTATTTGCGGGTTGTAGAGCGTCGTGACGATGGTATTGTAGTGCGTGGAGCAAAAGCTCATCAAACGGGTATGGTGAATTCCCACGAAGTGATGGTTATGCCTACGATTACAATGCGTGAAGAAGACAAGGACTATGCTGTATGTTTTTCAGTTCCAACTGATACAGAAGGAATTTTCATGATATACGGACGTCAATCCTGTGACCTAAGAAAATTAGAAGATAATGCAGATATTGATCTGGGCAATAATACTTTTGGTGGTAGCGAAACATTGGTTATTTTTGATGATGTTTTTGTACCAACCGAAAGAATCTTCATGGATGGTGAAACTGAATTTACAAATGCTATCGTGGAACGATTTGCTGGCTATCACCGTCAAAGTTATGTATGTAAAGTAGGAGTAGGCGACGTCTTAATTGGTGCAGCTGGGCAAGCCGCCGATTATAATGGTGTTCCTGGAGCATCTCATATCAGAGATAAACTTACAGAAATGGTTCATTTGAATGAAACTATGTATTGCTGTGGTTTAGCCTGCTCACACGAAGGTCATCAAACAGATGCTGGCAACTACGAAATTGACATGCTTTTAGCTAATGTAAACAAGCAAAATGTTACACGTTTCCCGTATGAAATAGCAAGAATCGCTCAAGATATTGCGGGCGGACTCATGGTAACTTTACCATCCGAAGCAGATTTTAGAGATGAAAAGATTGGTCCATATGTTGACAAATATTTACGTGGTAGAAGTGATATTTCCACAGAAAATCGCATGCGGATTCTACGCTTAGTTGAAAACCTGACAATGGGTACAGCAGCGGTAGGCTACTTGACAGAATCAATGCACGGTGCTGGTTCTCCACAGGCTCAACGTATTATGATCCAACGTCAATCCAATATGGAACACAAGAAAGCTCTTGCTAGAGATATTGCAAATGTTGATGAATCTTTAGATGGAAAATAAAATATCAAATAATAGATTAAGTTTGAGACTTAAATACTGTGGAGGTTGTAATATTCACTTTGATCGCAAGACTTTGGTGGAAGCCATCAGAGAGCAATTTGGTTCAAAAATGGATATTGACTATGTTAGTTCAGGGGGAGAATTTGATTTAATTCTTGTCCTGAACGCCTGCCCAGTAGCTTGTGCTTCTATTGATCAATTAGAAGCAAAGCAGGATATTTATATTGTTAGAACGAAGAAAGACTGTGCTCCCGATGGACCTGTCATTTCTTGGATTCAGTCATTTTTGGATGCTTGACTGGTATGAATTATGTTGGAGGGATTGAGTGAAAAGAGGCACGAAAACTTATGATGAAAGACTTCTTTCAGCGGAAGAAGCTGTGAAAAAAATCAAAAGTGGTGATCGCGTAATGATAGCCCATGCATGTGGTGAGCCAACTGCTCTAGTAGATGCAATGGTTGCTAATCACAAAGCATATAAAGATGTTGAGATCACACATGAAGTAGTTATGGGAACGGCTGAGTATTGTAAAGAGGAAATGGAAGGACATTTCTATCACAATGCTTTATTTTTGGGTGCAAGTGTAAGAGAAGCAGTGAATAGTGGACGTGCGGGATACATGCCGGGTTATTTTCACACCATTCCTGATATGATTCGTAGCGGACACTTCGATATAGATGTTGCTTTGTTACATTGTAGTCCACCTGATAGCAATGGATATATGTCTTTTGGGGTTTCTGTTGACTATTCTTTGGCTTGTACTGAAGCAGCAAAGCTGGTTATTGTTCAGGTGAATAAACATATGCCAAGAACTTTAGGTAATAGTTTTATCCATTATACTGAAGCAGATATTATCGTTGAACATGATCAAAAGTTAATAGAGCTTTTACCAGGTGCAATCGGTGAAGTAGAGGATGCAATTGGTAAAAACTGTGCTTCTTTAATCGAGGATGGAGATTGCTTGCAGTTAGGAATAGGCAGTATTCCGGATGCAGTTTTATCTAATTTAGGCGATAAAAAAGATTTGGGCTTACACACAGAGATGTTTTCAGATGGTGCTCTTGAATTTATTGAAAAGGGTGTTATCAATTGTAGTAAGAAAAATTTTAACCCCAACAGAGCTGTTGCGACATTCCTTATGGGTTCACAAAAGCTCTACGATTTTGTCGATGACAATCCATTTGTCCATATGGCTCCAGTAGATTATGTTAATAATCCTTATATAGCAGGTAAAAATGATAATTTAGTCGCTATTAACTCAATTGTGGAAGTGGACTTAAAAGGACAGGTTGCCAGTGAATCTATCGGTTTAAGACAAATTAGTGGTGTTGGTGGGCAGGTTGACTTTTGCCGAGCTGCTCGTATCTCTCGAGGAGGCAAGGCAATTTTTGCTTTCCCTTCCATTACAAATAGAGGAGATAGTAAAATCGTACCATTCTTAAACGAGGGTGCAACCGTAACTACTAATATGTATGATGTAGAGTACTTTGTGACCGAAAATGGAGTTGCAAATTTACGTTACAAAAATTTAGAAGATAGAGCACGGGCATTAATCCATATTGCTCATCCTAGTGTACAAGAAGAACTAATATTAGAATATGAAAAGCGCTTCTTCAAAGATTATGTTGCTATGAGTACAGAAGAAGTAAGGAGATTAGGCTAGTCGAGAGAAAATTAGACTGCCCAAAAAATAGATACAAAGAGGGGTACTATGAATTTTGAGAATATTATCTTAAATATAGAAGATCATCTGGTAACTTTAACCATCAATAAACCAGAAACTTTGAACGCACTAGATACATCACTATATACACAAGTTGGTGAGGCTTGCGACTACATTTCAGAGCTCTTAGACAAAGGCCAAGATTTACGCTGTGTAATTTTGACCGGTGCAGGTGAAAAATCTTTTGTCGCTGGTGCAGACATTGGTGAAATGTCTGATCTCGATTTAAGATCAGCTAAAGCTTTTGCTAAAGTAAGTCATATAGCATTTAACAAATTGGCAGAACTGGCTATTCCAACGATAGCTGCTGTAAATGGTTATGCCTTAGGAGGCGGTTTTGAGTTAGCTTTAGCCTGTGATATACGCATTGCCTCAGAAAACGCACGTTTCTCTTTTCCAGAAACGGGATTAGGCATTACACCTGGTAGTGGTGGAACTCAAAGATTAGGACGCTTAGTCGGACCATCTGTTGCTAAGGAATTAATTTTTACCGGACGTAGTTTAAAAGCGGCTCAAGCAGCAGAATTAGGTATTGTTAATAAAGTTGTTGCACATGAAGATTTAGAAAAAGAGTCTAAAGAATTCAGCAAAGTCATTTGTAGTAAGGCTCCTTTTGCTATACGTGCCGCTAAAACAGCTATTGACAAGGGCTTACAGAGTGATATAGATACAGGTCTTAATCTTGAAATAGAAGTCTTTTCACAATGTTTCACAACAGAAGATCAAAAAACAGCAATGAAAGCGTTTTTAGATAAGAGCTCAGATTTTGAATTTATTAATAAGTAAAAAGGGAGATAAATATCATGGACTATAGTTTAACAAAAGAACAGGAAATGATTCGTAAAGTCATTCTACAGTTTGCAGAAGAAAAAGTTGAACCAATTGCTGCAGAGATAGATGAAACAGAAGAATTTCCAATGGAAAATGTCAAAGCCCTTGGCGATATGGGTGTTATGGGAATGATTTTTCCAAAAGAGTATGGTGGTTCTGGAACAGATTCTATCAGTTACATTATTGCAATTGAAGAATTGTCTAAGAAATGTGCTACAACAGGTTGTATTGTAGCTTCACATAATTCACTAGCCTGTGGACCCATTAATGATTTTGGTAGTAAAGAACAAAAAGAAAAATATCTGCCAGATTTAGTAACAGGTAAGAAAATTGGTGCATTTGCTCTAACTGAAGCGAATGCTGGTACTGATTCCGCAGCTCAAGAAACAACAGCAACTTTAATAGACGATGAATACTACTTATTAAATGGTAGTAAATTATTTATTACCAATGGTGGCGTTGCTGAAACATTTGTCGTTTTTGCTATGACTGATAAAAGTCAAAGAAACCGTGGGATCAGTGCTTTTATTCTTGAAAAAGGTATGGAAGGTTTCACACAAGGTAAACATGAAAATAAAATGGGTATCCGAGCCTCTTCGACCTGTGAACTTATTTTTGAAGATGTAAAAGTACCAAAAGAAAATCTCTTAGGTAGAGAAGGACAAGGTTTCAGAATTGCAATGTCCACACTCGACAGTGGTCGAATTGGTATTGCTGCGCAGGCTCTGGGTATTGCTCAAGGAGCTTTAGATGAAGCTATTGAGTATGCAAAAACACGTGTCCAATTTGGTAAACCAGTTTCTGCTAACCAAGGTTTACAATGGATGATTGCTGATATGCATGTACGTACTGAGGCTGCTCGTCAGTTAGTTTATAAAGCAGCTTATGCAAAGGATAATGCTAAACGTTTCAGCGAAGAAGCAGCAATGGCAAAATTATTTGCTTCTGAGACAGCGATGTATGTAACAACCAAAGCAGTACAAATTCATGGTGGATATGGTTATACTCGTGAGTACCCTGTAGAACGTATGATGCGCGATGCGAAGATTACTGAAATCTATGAAGGTACAAGTGAAGTTCAAAGAATGGTCATTAGTGGTGCAATCTTGCGTTAATGGCAGGAAAGGACGGAGATAGAATGAAAATTGTAGTAAGTATAAAACAAGTTCCAGATACGACAGAGGTTCGTATTGATCCAAAAACAAATACACTTATTAGGGATAATGTTCCCAGTATTATAAATCCAGATGATATGAATGCTATCGAAGCTGCACTTCAACTTAAGGATAAAAATCCTGGTTCAGAGGTAACACTGGTTTGTATGGGTCCAACCCAAGCAGATGTAGCTTTACGTGAAGGTTTGGCGATGGGCGCGGATCGTGCCATATTAATTACAGATCGTGCTTTTGGTGGTTCAGATACATGGGCAACCTCAAATGTTATCGCTACAGTAATTCAAGAATTAGATTATGATGTAGTATTTTGTGGTCGCCAAGCTATTGATGGTGATACGGCTCAAGTAGGACCTCAAATTGCAGAAAGATTAGATATTCCACAGGTGACTTATATCTCAAATATTGAACAAAAATCCGAAGATACTTTTGTTGTCCAAAGAAAGACAGAAGATGGTTATTTCGAAGTAGAAGTAAAAACCCCTTGTCTCTTCACCTGCATTAAGGAATTAAACACCCCGCGTTATCCACATATGAGAGGCATTATGGAAGCTTTTGAAGATGATGATAACGTTGAACGTTGGACTAATGACAAATTAAATATCCCGGCAGAGATGATTGGCTTAAGATCTTCCCCTACAAGAGTTAAACGGACCTTTGTTCCTGAACAAAAGAAGGCTGGTATTGTGATACCAGATGCAAATGAAGAAGAAGTTAAGAAAGTGTTTGAAGACTTAAAACTCAAACATTATATCTAAGTCAGGAAGAGGTTAAAAATGAATACTAAATTGTATATAAAAGATCTAGAAGAGATTAAATTAGACGACTATAAAAATGTCTGGGTCATTGCTGAACAACGTGATGGAGAAATTCTAACAAATGTTTATGAACTGCTCAATGAAGGACGTAAGCTTGCTGATGATCTAAAGGTTGAGCTAGTTGCATTATTAATTGGTAATAATATTAAAGATCAAGCTGAAGATTTGATTTTTCATGGTGCAGATAAGGTTATCTTATTAGATAATCCTGTGTTCGAAAATTACACAACGGACGCCTACACAGAAGCAACAAGTCAGATGATTGAAAAATACAAACCGGAAATTGTTCTAGTTGGTGCTACAACTATTGGACGAGACTTAGGGCCACGTGTTGCCGCGCGAGTCAATGCCGGTCTCACAGCTGACTGTACCAGTTTAGAAATTGATGATGAAACTAGAGAATTGAAACAAACTCGTCCTGCATTTGGTGGTAATTTGATGGCAACAATCATCACACCTAACCATCGTCCTCAGATGGCTACTGTACGCCCAGGAGTATTCTTGAAAGCTTTAGAAGACAAGAGCAAAAAAGGTGAAATCCTTGAAGAAAATGTAGAGATTTCAGAAGAAGATTTACGTACTAAGGTCATCAATGTTGTAAAAGAAACAAAACAAAAAGTAGATTTGCCTTCTGCACAAGTTATTGTAGCTGGTGGTCGTGGTTTGGGTAACAGTGATAACTTTAAGATTATCGAAGAATTAGCTGATGCTGCTGACGGTGTTGTTGGTGCATCACGTGCAGCGGTTGATGCTGGCTGGATTACTTCAGATCATCAAGTTGGTCAAACTGGAACAAGTGTACGTCCTGTTCTTTATATAGCTTGTGGAATATCTGGAGCTATTCAACATCTAGCAGGGATGCAAGAATCTGATTGTATTGTGGCAATTAATAAAAATGCAGATGCGCCTATTATGAAAGTTGCTGACTATGCAATCGTAGGAGATTTATTTCAAGTTGTTCCGATGTTAATTGAATTGTTTAATAATGAAAAAGCTAAAAAAGAATAATGATAATTCAATCTATTAGAGCAAAAGTATAATTATCGCATGACAATAGATTAGCAATTAAAAGGAGTTATCTCAGATAATCCCTAAACAGGAGAAAATGAGATAACTCTTTTATTTTTAATAAGAAAAGCATCAGGAAAAAAACAATTAAATTCCATATAAATTTATAACTATTTTTTGTAGTTTTTTATCTATCTGTATAGATGAGCCAATTGGATCTACTTTGTCATGCTATAATGTTAAGGATTAGTAAAATTTGGAAAAATCAAATACCAAATGAGAAAAGTATAATAAGAAGGATCGCCCCTGTATAGGAGAGATTTGTAGTGAAAACAAAGGAGAAATTATGGATAGTAAAATTAAAAAGCTTTTGGATTTGAACTCTTTACCAGGAAAAATGATTTCGTTATATCAACCTACAACAAGGATAGGGGATCAAAGGGATTTATTAATCTATAAGAATTTAGTTAAATCGGTTGAAGGATTACTTGATAATGATTCGGCAAACAACACTGAGAAAACAAGAGAAAGTCTAAAAAATTTACAAAGAGATAGCAATTTTTGGCAATATAGAACCGAAGGTCTTGCGATGTTTGTAAAAGGGGATCAGCGGCTAGTCTTTGATTTGAATCAAAGTGTAAAAGAAAGCGCTACTGTAAAGGATTTACCGTTTTTAGTGCCTTTAATTGAGGCCACACAAATAGCAGAAGATCATTTTGTTTTGGACATTAGCAAGGATCGTTTTCAACTTTGGTACTCTAATGGAGTTAGGTTGTTTCCGATTGAAGAAGATGTTGCCAAATCATTTTCTGAATTGTTTGATGATTTAGATAGCGATGCCGATGTAAATTATGGTTCATATAGAGG
>JGI24708J26588_10000301_pt1 | contig 39783 bp, 31 predicted proteins | sample BioPla1DNA2_FD_26588 | JGI IMG/M metagenome (IMG submission 26588) | reverse complement strand
CTTTTAAACAATGATATATTTAATGTAGCGGATGAGAAACCGAAGGTTATAATCATTATTATAACGCTCAATATTATCATGGTGGCGATTGTGAGTGCCGGTTTAATGATTTGTTTTCTGTTCAATTTATTCACTCCTAGATCGGGGGATAATAGACTGTGGCAGACTGTGTGAAAATTGTCACTCAGAGCGAAGCGAAGAGTCTTAAACATTCCAAAATACAGATCCTTCGCTACGTTCAGGATGACAAAAAGGCGGAGGACGTGCCTTTTTACACAGCTTGATGGCTCTGTTGGTCTCTTATTTATTAAAATATTAATCCTATCACCTGCATTTGTCAACCCGGTGCCGGCCCCACATAAATGCATTCCGTCTCAGTTTAGACAGGCCAAAGACAAAACCGAATAACATGATAGTAAATAGGGCAGTAAGGGTTAACATGATAAATGTATCGGAGGGCAGAAAAAAGACATTAAAAGTTTTGCAAATACATTGCTAACAATATATAATGTAAAGAGAATAAAAGAAAAACCTGTAAAATAAGTAGAAAATTGTTCTGCATATAAATAATTTCGATTAAAAGGGCGAAGGATGAATATATATCATGTTGGATAGGATAAAAAGAGCGATTGAAGAACATAATCTAATAGAAAAAGGGGATAAGGTTATTGTAGCAGTTTCAGGAGGACCGGATTCGGTATGTCTGTTACATGTTCTCTATCAGCTCAGGGAGGAATATGATTTAAAATTATACGGTGCCCATTTAAATCATAATTTTAGGGGTATAGAAGCGCAAATGGATGCCCGATATGTATCCGATCTTTGCGAAGAGCTAGATGTGTTATGTTTTATTAAAAGTATGGACGTACCCCAATATGCAAAAAGACATGGATTGTCTTCGGAGGAGGCCGGACGGATACTTCGCTATGATTTTTTTGAGGAGGTTGCACAAAGGGCTAATGCAACCAAAATTGCCGTGGCCCATAATAAAAATGATCAGGCGGAAACTGTGCTTATGAGGCTCTTGAGAGGGACAGGGCTGCAAGGTTTAACAGCAATACACATCAAACGGGGAAAAATTATCAGGCCTTTGCTTAATATAGATAGGGAAAGTATAGAAAAATATTGTAAAATATATGACTTATCACCGAGAATCGATAAATCCAATCTGGAATCTGTATATTACAGGAATAAGATAAGGTTAGAATTAATTCCATATTTAGAGGAAAACTATAATCCAAATATTATGGCAAATCTGGTAAGGACTGCAGAAATACTAAAAAAGGATTTTGATTTTATAGATGAGAAAGCAAGAGAGGTTTATGCGGATTTGGTGGACAATCAGGGTGAACAAGGATTAGAATTGCCTATAGCGGGTATACAGAAATTGCATAATGCGTTACAATCCAGAGTGATTCGGTTGGCAGCGGGACAACTGTTGGGAAGACAGGAAATCCTGGAATATAAGCATGTGCAGGATGTTTTGGAACTGATGCAAAAAGGTTTAACAGGGAAAAGGATAACCTTGCCTATGGGGCTGATTGCCAAAATAAATTATAAAAACATCTGTTTTGTTACGGGAGAACAAGAGGACAAGGTATTTCACTATGAATTACCGACAGAGGGGAGTCTCGATTTGAAAGAAATAGGCGGAACTTTTGAAACGAGAATTGTTGAACGTGAAGAAGTTAAAGAAATATCCAGGGATAAATATCGTAAATATTTTGATTATGATAAAATTGAGAATGAACTGAATGTCAGAAATCGTCGGGAAGGGGATCGTTTCTATCCACTGGGCTTAACCGGAAGTAAAAAATTGAAAGACTTCTTTATTGATTATAAGGTCGAACGTGATGAAAGAGATAGGATCCCTTTGATATGTGACGGTGATGAAATTATGTGGGTAGTGGGATTCAGAATCAGTGAGAAATATAAAGTAACCGATAAAACAAGCCGTATACTGGAGATAATATTTGATAAAAACCGGGAAGTATCATCCGACAATTATTTAGCACTGTCTTGACGGCCGGCGGTCTGAGGTCCGGGTTTTTTTAGTTGTTTTAAAACATATATTGTGGTAAAATCATAGGATGTAGTAATTTATGCATTGTAGATGGGAGGAGGATTCTGTTTGAGGAAATTTTTTCGAGGGGCAAGTTTTTATATTTTGATGTTCGTTATTTTATTGTTTATAATCCAACAGTTTGGAAATAAATCCCCGCAAACAGTAAATATTGAATTTTCTAGCTTATATCAGGAGCTATTACAAGAAAACGTGCACGAAATTCGTATGGTTGACCGCCTTATTGAGGGGGTTATGACCATGGACGGTGAAGAGGTTAATTTTAAGTCCTTTGTGCCGGAAATATTTAATGAAAAGGAATTTACCGAGGTTATAGATAGGCAGATGAAATCCGGGGTGCTAAAATACGAAGCAGCGCCACAGCCGGGTACACCCTGGTTTATAGAAATGTTGCCTTCTGTGCTTATGATATTAATATTTGTAGTATTTTGGTTTGTATTTATGCAACAGTCCCAGGGTGGAGGCAGTCGAGTAATGTCATTCGGGAAAAACCGGGCAAAGCTGTATAAGGATGACGAGAGAACCAAGATAACATTCCAGGATGTTGCAGGATTAGATGAGGAAAAGGAAGAACTGCAGGAAATTGTAGACTTTCTGAGAAGCCCGAAAAAATACATGGATCTTGGCGCCAGAATACCAAAAGGTGTCTTAATGGTAGGCCCCCCTGGAACAGGTAAGACATATTTAACAAAGGCTGTTGCAGGCGAAGCGGGAGTACCTTTTTTTAGTATAAGCGGTTCTGATTTTGTCGAAATGTTTGTAGGAGTCGGTGCATCGCGTGTGCGCGACCTTTTCGAACAGGCGAAAAAGAGTTCGCCCTGCATAATATTTATCGATGAAATAGATGCAGTCGGCAGGAGAAGAGGTGCGGGACTTGGTGGCGGGCATGATGAAAGGGAGCAGACATTAAACCAGTTATTAGTCGAGATGGATGGTTTTGGTGTAAATGAAGGTGTTATAATTGTAGCTGCAACTAACAGACCCGATATTCTGGACCCTGCATTATTGAGGCCCGGCAGATTTGACCGTCAGATAGTAGTGGGTGCGCCGGACATCAAAGGTAGGGAAGCCATATTAAAGGTACATTCCAAGGGTAAGCCTTTAGCAAGAGATGTGGATTTAAGGGTATTAGCAAGAAGAACTCCGGGATTTACTCCGGCCGATATAGAGAACCTGATGAATGAGGCCGCCCTTCTTACTGCAAGGAGGGGTGAAAAGGTCATAGAGATGGAAGTTGTGGAGGAAGCCATTACAAAGGTAATTGCGGGTATAGAAAAGAAAAGTCGTGTGATAAGTGACAAGGAGAGAAAATTGACAGCTTACCATGAAGCAGGCCATGCTGTAGTCGCAAGATTGCTTCCCGACTCTGATCCGGTGCACCAGGTATCTATTATTCCGAGAGGCAGAACCGGTGGATTTACCATGATTTTGCCCACGGAGGATAAATATTACGCAACCAAAACAGAAATGGAGAATATTATAGTGCATCTTTTAGGCGGACGGATTGCGGAAAAACTCGTGTTAAACGATATAAGCACGGGAGCACAAAATGATTTACAGAAGGTAACCTCGATTGCAAGGGCGATGGTTACCAAGTACGGTATGAGTGAAAAACTCGGTTCATTGAGTTTCAGTGATGAAGAAGAAGTATTTGTCGGAAGGGATTTCCACTCCACAAAAAATTATTCGGAATCTATAGCCGCGGAAATAGACAAAGAGATCAGGCGAATTGTTGATGAGGCACATGAAAGAACAGAGAGATTATTGACTGAAAATATGGATAAGCTCCATGCCGTGGCCCAGGCACTTTTGATAACTGAAACCTTAGATGCTGAACAGTTTGAAATGATTTTCAGCGGCAAAATAACAGTCGATGAAGAAGATACACCCGAGGATGTCAGGGAAAAGGTAAACAAAGTTAAGAAAAATGAAAAAAAACAGTCGGCTTCGGATATGGAAACCGGAAAAACTGAAGAGGATAATGATAATAAAGGCAACGGGGAGGTACAGAAAAAAACTGATGGAACAGAAAAGGATAGAGAGAAAAAATAAACAATATATAAGGGATGGAGTATTTTAAATAACTTTAGGGAAAATCCCTAAAGTTATTTCCATAATATAGCCCTTTAAGGAGTAATCAAACATTAGGGAAAACTTTTTTAAAAATTAGTTGCAACTATTAGAAAAAATCTATAAAATAGCATGTAATAATATAATGCAAATGTTTATTTTGTATATCTTGTTTTGAAAAATAGGGAAAAAAGAGATATGGATGGGGTTCTGTTGGGTTAATTGAAAGGGGAGATCAAATAAATTAGGAGGGATATAAATGGGCAGCAGTAAATTGGAAGAATTTCGAAGCCGCAGGGCTAAGATTGAAGAAGGAGGTGGTGGAAAAAGGATTGAGGAACAACATACAAAGGGCAAATTGACAGCCAGGGAGAGGATGAACCTGTTATTTGATAAGGGGAGCTTTGTGGAACTGGATGTTTTTGTTAAGGATAGATGCGTCAGGATTGGTATGGAAAAGGTGGATGCACCGGGTGAGGGTGTTATAACAGGATACGGTTTAGTGGATGGTAGGCCTGTATATGCATACTCCCAGGATTTTACCGTTATGGGCGGCTCGTTGGGGGAGGTACATGCACAAAAAATCCGTAAAGTACAGGATTTAGCCCTGGGGATGGGGGCCCCCATAGTTGCTATGAATGATTCCGGCGGGGCGAGGATCCAGGAGGGTGTGGATGCCTTGTCCGGATATGGACAGATATTTTATAGGAATACCCTAGCCTCTGGAGTGATACCGCAAATATCAGCAATTATGGGGCCTTGTGCAGGGGGTGCCGTATATTCCCCGGCATTAACAGATTTCGTGTTTATGGTAGATCAAACGAGCCAAATGTTTATTACAGGGCCGCAAATTACTAAGGTTGCGACAGGTGAGGAAGTGACCATGGAACAATTGGGCGGGGCTATGACCCACAATAAAACCAGCGGGGTTGCTCATTTTATTGCAGAAAATGATGAGGCATGTATTGAGCAAATCAAAAAGTTGCTTTCCTTTTTGCCGTCCAATAATTTGGAGACAGCCCCGGAGACTGATATAACAAATGATATTAACAAAATAGTTCCCGAATTGGATCAGATTGTGCCAGAAGATTCAGAAAAAAGGTACGATATGAAGGACCTGATCAGGATACTCGCCGACGATGGGGAATTTTTTGAGGTCCATAAGTATTATGCTCAAAATATTATTACAGGTTTTGTGCGTATCAGCGGACAGTCCATAGGTATTGTTGCAAATCAACCCGGAGTGTTGGCAGGTTGTTTAGATATTAACGCTTCCGACAAGGCGGCAAGATTTGTCAGAACATGCGATTGTTTTAATGTTCCGATAGTAACTATAGTGGATGTTCCAGGCTTTTTGCCGGGAATAGAACAGGAATATGGCGGGATTATTCGTCATGGCTCGAAGCTTCTCTATGCATATGCCGAGGCAACGGTATTGAAGGTTACTCTGATAGTTAGAAAAGCATATGGCGGTGCATATATAGCTATGTGCAGCAAGGATTTGGGCGCGGACATGGTACTCGCCTGGCCGACGGCGGAGATTGCCGTGATGGGACCTGAAAGCGCTGCCAATATAATATTCAAAAAGGAAATTGCTGAGTCTGAAGACCCGCAATCCGCAAGACTTGAAAAAATTGAACAATATAAAAATGAAATATCTACACCTTATTGGGCGGCGGAAAGGGGTTTTGTCGATGACATTATAGAACCCTCTACCACAAAATTCAGGGTGGTGGATGCCCTCAATATGCTGGCAAGCAAAAGAAAAACAAGGCCGGCCAGAAAACATGGCAATTTACCACTGTAAGGGCTCCGGGCTATACAGAATCTTAAAGGAGTCCGGCACTCGGGCACTCCGGCACTCTGATTTCCGACTTCTAAAAGTGAGGTGATAAAACAATGAATTTGTTGGAGAAAATGAAATTTTCTATCGATACTATGACCATGGGAGAAAAACTCTTAGCCGGTATTCAGGTGACTGTCCTGGGATTGATTATAGTATTTGCAGCATTGGCTATATTATATTTTGCTATCGTTGTTATGGAAGGACTAATGAATAAATCGCAAAAAGTCGCAGAAACGGTTGAACCGGGTTTATGTATAGATGAAACAGCGAACCCGGGCAATAAAGAATCCATGCAAACAGGTGGGGGAAACACCAATCCTAATATGGAACTTATAGCAGTTATTACAGCTGCCGTAGCTGCAAGTCTTAATGTTTCCGCACAAGATGTTGTTGTCAAAAATATCAGACGTGTACAAGATTCAACACCTATTTGGGCAAAAATGGGCAGAATAGAACAGATCAATAGCATGCTTTAATCAAAGGGATTCTGTCCGGGTTTTATAATTTTACTATTTAAGGAGGAATTACGCAGTGAGAAAATTTAACATAACTGTAAACGGTGTTTCTTATGAAGTAGAAGTGGAGGAGGTTGTGAGCGGTGCATCGCCAAATGCAATTTCGGCACCGGCGGCTAAACCGTCGGAACCTGCACCGGTGGCCGAGCCGGCCAAGGAGTCCGTACCTGCGGCCAAACCCGCTTCATCCACGGCAGTTCCGGAAGGCTCCACGGCTATAGAGGCACCGATGCCGGGGAATATTTGGAAGGTTGAGGTTAAAGAAGGCCAAGAGGTTAAAGCAGGGGATGTACTTTTAATTTTAGAGGCTATGAAAATGGAAAATGAAATTTTGGCTCCGGCTGACGGGGTTGTTGCATCTATTCATGTTGCCCAGGGTGCATCTGTAAATGGTGGAGATATTTTAGTGTCTCTTAAATAAGAAAAGCATTTAAAACAATCAAAAGGAGATGCAAAATGGTCGATATAATTGTAGATTTTTTAAGAAACATAGGTTTTGCAAGTTTAACAGTTGGCCAATTGCTCATGATAGGTATCTCATGTTTGCTATTATATCTGGCAATTAAAAAAGGATTCGAACCCTTGCTGTTGGTTCCTATAGCTTTTGGCATGTTATTGGCCAACCTGCCCCTTGCCGGGATTATGGACGCCGGAACAGCAGACTCTCCGGGAGGATTGTTACATTATATTTACGGTTCCGGAATAAAATTGGGGATTTTTCCGCCCCTGATCTTTTTGGGTGTCGGTGCAATGACGGATTTCGGTCCGTTAATTGCTAATCCGAAGAGTTTGTTTTTGGGGGCAGCAGCACAGTTGGGAATATTTATTACATTTATCGGATCGACATTGCTCGGGTTTACGGCTAAAGAGGCCGCATCTATCGGAATCATAGGCGGGGCGGACGGGCCAACGGCAATATTTTTAACTTCCAAATTGGCACCGGATTTGTTGGGGCCTATAGCAATTGCAGCCTATTCCTATATGGCACTCGTTCCGATCATTCAGCCCCCTATCATGAAGGTTCTTACGACTAAAAAGGAGCGAATGATTAAAATGGAGCAGTTGAGGGAAGTGTCCAAGGCCGAGAAGATTATCTTCCCGATAATGGTAACCATCGTGGTTGCCCTGTTGGTACCGAGTGCAGCAGCCTTGGTAGGTATGTTGATGTTAGGAAACCTTTTCAGGGAATGCGGCGTAACTGAGAGACTTTCCAAGACGGCTCAAAATGAGCTTATAAATATAGTTACCATATTATTAGGTTTAAGCGTTGGAGCAACAGCCAGCGCAGAACAGTTTTTAAGTTCGGGAACAATTAAAATAATTGTTCTCGGTGTAGTTGCTTTCGGCATAGGCACGGCCGGAGGGGTACTACTTGGAAAGCTGATGAATAAATTATCGGGTGGCAAGATCAACCCGCTTATAGGTTCTGCAGGGGTTTCTGCGGTGCCTATGGCGGCCAGGGTTTCCCAGGTTGTCGGGCAACAAGAAAATCCGGGAAACTTCTTGTTGATGCATGCAATGGGACCTAATGTAGCAGGAGTAATAGGTTCTGCCGTGGCGGCAGGTGTGTTGTTATCATTGTTTGGCTAAGATGAGGCCGGAAATGAAGGCGGACACAGGGGGACGGTTCTTTTGTGTCGTTGGTAAGACACGACATAAGAAGAGCCGTCCCTTGTGTCTGGGCAAACCGATATCCGGCTTCCAGATGGTGGGGGCGACCTTTGGTCGCCCGCGCAATTAGTAAGGAGCATGATAATGAGAAATAAAATACTGGAGGAATTATATAAAAACAGGGAGGATTACATATCAGGAGAAACATTAGCCGTAAATCTGGGAATATCCCGCACGGCAGTATGGAAACATATAAATATATTAAAGAAAGAAGGATATAGTATAAAAACAGCACCGGGAAAGGGGTATAGGCTTTCAGAAATGAAAGATAAACTTTTACCCGGGGAGATAGGAAGTTCTATTCATAATAATATTATAGGAAAGCGGATTATTTATTTTGACAGCATCGATTCTACCAATAACTATATCAAAAAAAAGGCCGGCCAATTGAAAAATGGAACTGTTGTTTTGGCTGAAGAACAGGTTTCAGGAAGAGGCAGGAGGGGTAAGGAATGGATTTCACCTAAGGGGACCGGCATCTGGATGAGTTTAATTTTAAAACCCGACATCCCCCCCAGGGAAGGTATAAAGATGACACAAATAGCAGCTGTAGCCGTATGTGGATCCATCAGAAAGCTAACGGGGCTGGATGCCCTAATTAAATGGCCTAACGATATTGTCATCAACGGTAAAAAGGTATGCGGTATTTTAACCGAGATGGCGGGGGAATTAAACGAAATCAATTATGTTGTTATAGGTATCGGCATAAATGCAAATATGGAGCATTTTCCGGAAGAAGTAGGCAAGAAAGCCACTTCATTGTTTATAGAAGGCGGTAAAAAGGTTGACCGTAAAGAACTTTTAGTCGATATATTAGAAAACTTTGAAATCATGTATAACAATTATACGTTACACTTGAATTTAAACGAAGTTTTACCCATGATTAAAGCATATTCCGCAGTGCTGGGAAAAAATATCAGAATTATTCAAGGTAAATCGGAAAAGATGGGAAGGGCTGTGGATATCAATGATGACGGATTGCTATTAGTGGAGAAGGAAGACGGCAATAGGGAGCTGATTTCGTCCGGTGAAGTATCCATCAGAGGAGAAAGAGGATATATATAATTATTGTAATATAGGCTATATCCTGTTAAAATATTAATAACGAGATAGCCGGCATCATATTTCGAGCTGGACTGTTTCAAAAGTTATTTTTAAAAAAATTGTCCGGCATCCCATGGGAGCTGGAACGGAGGGATGGAAATGATTCAAGACACAAAATTGTCAACAAAAAAAGTAGCGGTTGCAGGTATGTTGGGTGCATTCTCGGTGGTGTTGAGCATGACCCCGATAGGTTATATACCTATACCTTTTTTTGTTGGTGTTAACAATGCAACTACCATGCATATACCCGTTATTATCGGTGCTATTTTGGGGGGCCCGATAGTAGGAGTCTTAGTGGGTTTGATATTCGGTATCAGCAGTTTTTTAAGAGTGGGGACCTCATTTTTCGCAGATCCCCTGGTATCGGTATTACCGAGGGTTCTTATAGGTGTAACAAGCTACTACGCCTATAGGGCATTTAAACACCCGATAGCCGCAGCTGTTGTAGGAACATTAACTAACACTGTCGGGGTATTGTCTATGGCTTATTTGAGGGGATATTTGCCCTTTACGGCAGTTGTCGGTGTTGCTGCGACAAATGGAATTGCGGAAGTTGTAGTTTCTTCCATCATAGTTCTTATAGTAATGAAAGGGCTAAAAAATTACAAAATAGATTAGCCAAGAAGGTGAACAGATGATTTTGGTTCTCGATGTGGGAAATACCGATATCGTGTTGGGTGTTTACAGCGGTAAGGAATTGATAGATTTCTGGAGAATTTCAACAGACAAAAATAAAACATCCGATGAATACAGGATACTCATTTATCAATTTTTTCAGTATAATAATTTGAATGTCAGAGATATTGAAGATGTTGTTATAGCCTCTGTGGTGCCCAACATTATGTATTCTCTCGAAAAGGCTATAAAAGGATTGTTCAACATAATACCTTTGATAGTCGGGCCCGGCATTAAAACGGGCATAAATATAAAATATGACGATCCCGCAGAGGTTGGAGCAGATAGGATTGTCAATGCGATTGCTGCCTATGAAAAGTATGGCGGGCCATTAATAATAGTGGATTTTGGCACTGCGACAACGTTTTGTGTTGTATCGGAAAAGGGCGAATACCTGGGGGGTGCAATAGCACCCGGTATTAAAATCTCCAGTGACGTGCTATTTGAGAAGGCTGCAAAATTACCTAAAATAGAACTGGTTAAACCCAGGAAAGTCATAGGCAAAAACACCATAAACAGTATGCAGGCCGGCATAATATATGGCTATGCGGGTTTGGTAGAATATATAGTAAAAAAGATGAAGGCGGAAATCAAAGATAAGTCCACCAAGGTAATCGCTACCGGTGGGTTTGTAACCTTTGTGGTCAATGAAGCTGCATGTATAGACATAATAGATCGGTTTTTGTCCCTGGAGGGATTGAACATTATTTATGAACGCAATAAAGATGATCGAATAAGGTAGATAACATAAAAGGTGAAAATATGGAAATAGGTGATGTGATTTTAGAAAACTCCGTTTTTTTGGCTCCCATGGCTGGGGTAACAGACCTTCCTTTCAGACTTATATGTAAAGAAATGGGCTGTGGGATGGTATATACGGAGATGATAAGTTCCAGGGGACTATACTATGGGGATAAAAAAACCGAGAAATTATTAGAAATTCATCCGGATGAAAAACCTGTTGCGTTGCAGATATTCGGTTCGGACCCTGACGTTATGGCCAAAGCTGCTTACATGCTTAACTGCAGAGAAAATGCCATATTGGATATAAACATGGGTTGCCCCACCCCCAAGATAGTTAAAAACGGGGATGGCTGTGCTCTCATGCGGAATATTGATTTAGCCGGCAAAATTATCAGGGCGGTTGTCAGGGAATGTACAAAACCCGTTACAGTTAAAATACGCAAAGGCTGGGATGAAAACAGTATCAATGCGGTTGAACTTGCAAAGATTATAGAGCAAAACGGGGCAAAAGCAATAACCGTCCATGGCAGAACCGGGGACCAGTTTTATTCGGGCAAAGCTGATTGGGACATTGTAAAAAAGGTAAAAGAAGCTGTAACCATTCTCGTAATAGGCAATGGGGATATATTTACAGTGGAAGATGGAATAAGGTTGTCGGATGAAAGCAAATGTGATGCAATTATGATTGGCAGAGGAAGCCTGGGTAACCCCTGGCTGTTTAAAAGATTTGCACATTATATGAGAACAGGTAAGTTCCTTCCTGAACCTACCCCAAAAGAAAAGATAAATATGGCGTTAAGGCATTTGGATTTAGCAATCAATTATAAAGGGGAACATATCGGAATTATGGAGATGAGGAAACATATTGCGTGGTACCTGAAAGGATTGAAAAATTCAGCGAATCTTCGCAACCAAATTAATAAAATCAAATATAAAAATGACATGAAAAAGGTCCTGACAGAGTATTTAGACAGGGTAGACGGATAACAAAATAGGGGATGTACCGACGCATCTGTAAAATAGGGACGGCGGACCTAGGAGGTAATTAAAATGAAAAAAGTGGTCAGCGTAAGCATTGGCAGCTCCAAAAGAGACCATTATGTTGAAACTGAAATAATGGGTGAAAAATTTACTATTGAACGTATCGGTACAGACGGGAGCATAAAAAAGGCAATTGAGCTGATAGAAAAAATAGATGGCAAGGTCGATGCGATAGGAATGGGCGGCATCAGTTTGCACATATGGGCAGGAGATCGGCCATATACGATCAGAGCAGCGCTACCTATTAAAAATGCGGCCAAAGTCACACCGGTGGTTGACGGTTCAGGTTTAAAAAATACATTAGAGAGAAGGATTATTCACTATTTACATAATAATGACATAATTAACTTTACGGGAAAAAAGGTGTTGGTTACCAGCGGGATGGATCGTTTCGGCATGGCAGAAAGCTTGGAACGTTGCGGTGCTGATATACTACTGGGAGACTTAATGTTTGCCCTCGGCATAAAGATTCCTATACACTCATTAAAGGGCCTGCACAGGGTGGCAGCCGTGGCGGCACCGATTGTCTGCCAATTGCCGTTTCGCATATTATACCCTACAGGGAAGGAACAAAATGAAAATATTGATGATAAGTTTGCCAAATATTATGATAATGCAGAAGTTGTGGCAGGAGACTTTCATTATATCAAAAGGTTTATGCCGGCCGACATGAAGGGCAAAGCAATAATCACAAATACAGTTACGGAGGAGGACGTAAATCAACTGAAGGCCAGGGGCGTAGGTCTGTTTGTTACTACTACTCCGGAATTTGACGGCAGGTCCTTTGGCACTAACGTGATGGAAGGTGTAGTAATCTCCCTTCTTAAAGCAAACAAAAAAGAAGGGACATTAAATGAGTATGAGGAGATTTTAGACAGACTGGATCTTGAACCCAGAATAGAATATTTGAATAAAATTGGAAAAGCTACGTAATGCAAAAGCTCGGTTTTCACTTGACATTTAATAGTTACTATCTTATAATATGTAAAATATAATTATCTAAATAGAATAGACATCAGAGAACAGGGTATATACTGTGACTGATTATGGATATTGACCGATGATGACGCAGGATGATTTGGGATAAAATAACAAGGGTTTTAAAATGGGCCTTATAAGGGAGCCATTTTAAATAGAGCAAGGTGAGATGAAGAATCTTGCCTTTGTTTATGAAACATATGTCATGAACTAACATCATAACAATACTTTAAATGGGGAATTGGGTAACCCATATGGATTGAGGTTCTATTATTTGAAGACAAGGAGAGAGATTATAATGGTGGATAAGGAAGTTGTCTTGACGGTTCATGGGCTAAAAAAATTGGAAGATGAATTGGAAATGCTTAAAACCGTGAAAAGAAAAGAAATAGCTGAGAGGATAAAGCAATCCATTGCTTTTGGAGATATAAGTGAAAATTCGGAATATGACGAGGCTAAAAACGAGCAAGCCCAGGTAGAAGACAGAATAAACAAACTTGAGGCCATGCTTCGCAGGGCTATAATAATAGATGAGGATGATATTAATACAGATGTTGTCAGTATAGGAGCAACTGTACAGGTTAAGGATCTGGAATTTGACGAAATTGTTGAATATATGATAGTCGGTTCAGTTGAGGCGGATCCGTATGAACTTAAAATATCTAATGAGTCCCCTGTCGGCAAATCTTTGATAGGATCTAGGGTAGGGGAGATTGTAGAGATACAAATTCCGGATGGAGTTACTAAATATCAGATATTACAAATTACAAGATAGGTTGTGGGTAACTAATGACAAATGAAGAACAGGGCTTGAATGAATTGATCAAAATTCGTATAGACAAGTTAAAACATTTAAAAAGTATAGGAAAAGATCCCTTTCAAATAGAAAAGGTTTATGTTACCCATTATAGTAGGCAGATAAAGGATGAATTTGAACAGTTAGAAGGCAGTGGGGTAACAGTTGCAGGGCGTATAATGGCCAAGCGCGGCCATGGCAAGACGAGTTTTATCAACATTCAGGATAGCTGTGGCCAAATTCAGTCGTATGTGAGACAAGACCGAATAGGCAAAGAGGATTACGAACTATTTACTACCTATGATATAGGGGACATCCTGGAGGTAAGAGGAGAGGTTTTTAGGACGAAAAAAGGAGAAATTTCGGTAAGGGCGGATAAAATCCGCCTGCTTACAAAATCGATTCAAATTTTACCGGAAAAATGGCATGGGTTGAAGGATCATGATTTGAGATACAGACAGAGATACACGGATTTGATAGTCAACCCGGAGGTAAAAGAAACCTTTGTTGTCCGATCCAAGATAATCAAGGCCATAAGGGAATACTTGGATAATAAGGGGTATCTGGAAGTAGAAACCCCGATATTGGGTACTATAGCCGGGGGGGCTAACGCCAGACCTTTTGTTACACACCATAATACCTTGGATATTGATATGTACTTGCGGATTGCAAATGAGCTATTTTTAAAAAGGTTAATAATCGGGGGATTTGACAAGGTATATGAGATGGGTAGAATGTTCAGAAATGAAGGTATGTCTATCAAACACAACCCTGAATTTACAAGCATCGAGCTCTATAGGGCTTATGCGGATTATAATGATATGATGGAAATCACCGAAAATATAATAGCTTATGCTGCCGAGAAAGCTCTGGGTACTACTAAAATTAATTACCAGGGCCAAAACCTGGACCTAACTCCTCCATGGGACAGGATGACAATGATAGATGCATGTAAAAAATACGCAGATGTGGATTTTAATCATATCAAAACCGATGATGAAGCGATTGAAATAGGTAAGGATTTAGGAATCGAAATCAAACCCGAAATGAAAAGAGGCCATATCATCAGTGAAGTATTCGAGAAATATGTTGAAAAACATTTAGTCCAGCCTATTTTTATAACGCAGTATCCGGTGGAAGTATCACCTTTAGCAAAACGAAATCCGGACAATCCGGAACTAACAAATCGGTTTGAGGCCTTTATTAATACATGGGAGGTTGCAAATGCCTTTTCGGAGCTCAACGACCCCCTCGATCAGCGCAAGAGGTTTATGGAACAATTGGCACAACGTGAAGCCGGCGATGAGGAGGCACATATGCTGGATGAAGATTTTTTAAATGCTTTGGAAGTAGGATTACCGCCTACGGGCGGATTGGGGATAGGGGTAGACAGGGTAATAATGCTGTTGACAGATTCTCCGTCCATCCGTGATGTATTATTATTTCCTACAATGAAACCGATGAGTGAAGAAAATAGGGATTGAACACTAACATAAGCACCGGGAGAATCGTTCCCGGTGTTTTTTTAACAAATGCTTATAATCTGATCCGACACTTAGCTGTTTAACCGTTACTGTTCACACCCTGCTACCAAAATGCTTCCCTGCCAATAGCAGACTGTGCAAAATTTCAAGTAATTCCTATGTATACAGCAAATATACAACATAATAAAGACTATTGCATGAATTATAAGCTAATACGTTGTAAATGTGGTATGAATTGGGATAAATCTCGTAAAATTCGTACATTAATTGAAATTTTGCACATTTGGTTGGCTGCGCATGGGTTGGGGTGTGAACTGTAACGTTTAACCGCTATTCAATTATTCGCCTTAAATTTAAAATAGAATATAAAATAGAATAGTGGTATAATAATACAAATAGCTGTGAAAATACTGGGGGGGAAAGGTATGAGTTTGCAGCAATTATTCAAAAATGGGGAGTCCTTTGAAATGTTCGCCCCTGAAGGTCACGACGTAAATATGGAAAAATTGTTAGAAATATATGATGGAATTGAAATTGATGAAGAATTATTTAATGAAATTAAATCGATAGACGAGTCGATATACATATTAGCTTTTGCTGAATTATGGTGTTCCGATTGCATTATAAATTTACCCGCACTCAAAAAAATAAATGATATCAATCCCAATATCATGTTCAGAATTTTGCCCAAAGAGGATAATGAAAAGTATATGGGGAATTATAAAACAGACACTAAACTTAAAATTCCCACATTTATTATTCTAAACGACAAATTTGAGGAAATAGGAGCCTTTGTTGAAAATCCCAAAATACTCGATAGTATCATAAGCAAGGGCAACCAGGTTGAAGTAGTCGTAGCGAAACGTAAATACCAAAAAGGGGAATACGTCGACGAAACTATAAAGGAGATTGTCGATATTATAACAAAAAAATAGCCCAATCAAAGNGTTGGACGACAAAGGGTTTTGAGGGGGATATAAAAGGATTGTTTTGATGAAACGAAAAGAGATGGGAACAAGGAGAAGATTTTGATGGTTCAAGTTATAAAGCGGGACGGGAGAAAAGTGGATCTCGATTTAACTAAAATTGTAAACGCGATCAACAAAGCGATGGCGGAAACCAAGGGAGGTATAGATGAGGGGCTGAGTGCACGGATCGCGGAGGAAATCGGTGAGAAGATAAGAAACCAAACGGGGCCCATGCATGTGGAAGAGATACAGGATATTATAGAAATGAAACTGATGTCTTCGGATAGAAAGGACGTAGCTAAGCGTTATATTATCTACAGAAATGAAAGGGCCAAATTAAGAAGTATGCCTAAGAAAGGTGCCGGGACCCTATTGACAGACGAATTTGTCAGCAAGTATAAACATCAGTTATCTCCTTTAAATCAATTAGGTAATTTCGTATATTATCGTACATACTCCAGATGGTTACCTGATCAGAGAAGAAGGGAATATTGGTGGGAGACTGTCAGAAGGGCGGTTGAATATAATTGCAGTCTGGTACCCACAAGGAGAGAAGAAGCGGAAAAATTATTTGATAATATCTATAACCTCAGACAATTTTTGTCCGGCAGAACATTCTGGGTGGGGGGAACAGCTGTTACTGAAAATCATCCCATGGCTAATTATAACTGTTCTTTTTTGGTTATAGATAGTTTTGAAGCATTCAGGGAGCTTTTTTATTTACTGATGCTCGGTTCAGGAGTAGGTGTCAGGGTTTTGAAGAATGATATAAAAAACCTTCCAGAACTGAGGGTTGATTATGAAATCATACATAAAGATTATACACCCATGCCTCATGATGCAAGGGAAGACAACACCAGTTTTCATTTCACACATAATAATACTGTCAAAATTACCGTGGGGGACAGTAAGGAGGGCTGGGTACAATCTTTGGATTTTTTCTTTAAATTGTTGTATAGCAATGAGTACAGGAATATCAAGACAATTATTATAAATTATGATCATGTCAGGCCGAAGGGGGAAAGGTTAAAAACCTTTGGCGGGACAGCTAGTGGACATTCAAGTCTAAAGAATATGTTTTATAAAATAGACAGAATAATAAAAAACAGCAGAAAAATGAACGGTTTTAAAAAGACAAAACTGAGACCTATCCACTGTCTGGATATTGCCAATATTATCGGTGAAAACGTTGTAGTGGGTGGCGTCAGGCGCACGGCTGAAATGATTTTAATCGATCCTGACGATAGGGAAAGTATAGAAGCCAAATCCAATTTATATAATCAAATCGACGGACAATGGATAGTCGACCAAAATATTGTGCATAGGCAGATGAGCAACAATTCAATTTATTATACCGAAAAGCCGAGTCGCGAAAAGCTTCATTGGCAGATACAGCAGATGCGCTATTCGGGAGAGCCCGGGTGGGTTAACGCGGAGGCCGCATCAAAGAGAAGACCTAATATGCAGGGTGTAAATCCCTGCGGAGAGATATTGTTGGACTCAAGGGGACTGTGCAATTTAACCACAGTAAATGTGTTGGCATTTGTGGGTGAAGACAGGACATTAGACATGGACAGCCTTTTAGAAGCCCAAAGATTATCCGTTAGGGCCGGATATAGAATGACCTGTGTGGAACTTGAACTGCATAATTGGGATAAAATACAGCAGAGGGATAAGCTGGTGGGCTGTTCCTTGACCGGGTGGCAGGACATGGTCAATGCGACTAATATGTCCAGGGAGGAAGAAGCCGACATATTGGATATGTTGAGAAAGACAGCACGGGAAGAGGTGGACATATATGCTAAGGAAATCGGACAAAACATCCCTTTATTGGTGACTACCGTGAAACCGGAAGGCACATTGAGCCAGTTACCCACCGTGTCCAGTGGTGTCCATTATTCACATTCCCCCTATTATATAAGGAGAATAAGGATCAGTTCCAGTGATCCGCTGGTAAAGGTATGTGAAGATTTGGGATACCCGGTTTACCCGGAAATCGGCCAAGATTGGAAGACATGTGCTACAAAGGTGGTGGAATTTCCGATAAAAGCGCCGGCGGGGAAGACAAAATATGATGCCACCGCAATAGAACAGTTGGAGAATTATAAGCTATTTATGGACAACTATGTTGACCATAATTGTTCTATAACCGTGCATGTGAGAGAACATGAATGGACAATGGTCGAAGAATGGATATGGCAAAATTGGGACGATGTTGTTGCGGTTTCATTTTTGGCCTTGGAAGACAACTTTTATCAATTGTTGCCCTATGAGGCGATTGATGAGGAAGAATATAACAGAAGGAAGAAAGAGATGAAACCTTTTATTCCTTCATTGATTAGTAAATACGAGGAGCACGAGGTAAATCTAACTGCAGGCGGCGGCAACGGTTGTAATTGTGATAACGGCATTTGTCCTGTACGATAGAGAATATAAAATGCACCGGAGACAATCCCCGGTGCATTTAATTTATTTATCTTCTTCTTTTGCGGCTTCTATCACTTTTTCGCTTATCGATTGAGGTGCTTCCTCATATCTCGCAAATTCCATGGTGAAACTGCCCCTGGCTTGGGTCATTGATCTCAAGTCTGTAGCATATTTAAACATTTCAGATTGCGGGGCCTCCGCGACTACTAATTGCATTCCTTTGGGCTGTGGCTCCATACCCAAAATTCTGCCCCTGCGCTTGTTTAAATCACCCATCACATCACCCATATATTCCTCAGGCACCATAACATCAACCTTTACAATGGGTTCCAGTAATACCGGGTTGGCTGTTTCTATTCCTTTTTTAAATGCTATCGATGCTGCAATCTTAAAAGCCATCTCCGAGGAGTCAACCTCATGGTAAGAACCGTCATATAGCACAGCTTTAACATTAACAACGGGATATCCCGCAAGTACGCCTGATTCCAGACACTCTCTCAGACCTTTTTCCACTGCCGGTATATAGGACTTTGGAACCGATCCGCCGAAAATTTCTTCTTCAAATTCGAAGTCGGTAGCAGCGGGTTCAAAACGGATTTTGACATCACCGTACTGTCCATGTCCTCCCGACTGCTTTTTATGCCTTCCTTGAACATCGGATTTGCCTTTGATGGTTTCACGATAAGGCACCTTGGGATCCTTGAGCTCAACATCTACACCGAACTTGTTCTTCAGTTTACTTGTAATTATATTGATATGCAGTTCTCCCTGTCCGAAAATAAGGGTCTGTCTTACTTCCTGATTTCTCTCAAAATAGAAGGAGGGATCTTCCTCTGCCAGACGCTGAAGTCCGGAGCTGATTTTTTCTTCATCCCCCTTTGATTTAGGCTCGATACTCAAAGCAAGTTGAGGTTTTACAAAATCTATACCGCTGTATATAATGGGATCGTTTACACTGCATAGCGTATCTCCTGTACTGGTATACTGGAGCTTGGCAATAGATACAATATCCCCTGCAAATGCTTCTGCTATTTCAATTTGATTTTTTCCTCTCAGCACAAATAGGGAACCGACTTTTTCTCTTCTATCTTTATTTGTATTCAGTACCTCCATATCTAATGTGAGTTTACCGGATTTAATTTTCAAAAGGGATATTTTACCCACATAGGGGTCGACAATTGTTTTAAACACCTGTGCCGAGAAGGGTTCATCCGGTTCCGGGCTTCTTTCAATAATTTCATCCCTGTTTCTCGGGTTATAGCCCTCCCTTACCGGCATATCCGCCGGTGACGGTGAATAATGTACCAGCATATCCAACAGGGAGTGGGTACCTATATTTTTAGCAGAGGAACCACATAAAACAGGAACTATGTCTCCGCTTATAATGCCCTTTCTCAAGCCTTCCTGAATTTCTTGTTCTGTAAAGGCTTCGCCCTCGAAAAATTTTTCCAGCAGGGCCTCGTCGCTTTCAGCAACGGATTCCAGCAACATTTCACGAATCGGGTTTACCTGCTCCATTAAACTTTCCGGTATAGGTTTTTCTGTGTAACCTTTCCCGTCATATTCTTCGGCAACCATTTTTATAATATTTATATTACCTATGAAATCTTCGTCTTTACCAAGTGGGATTTGGAATGGGGTGACCTTATTGCCGAACTTTTCTTTCAAATCATTTAATACCTTATCGAAATCAATATTTTCACGGTCCATTTTGTTGACAAAAATAAATGCGGGTTTTTCGTTGTCTATAACAAAGTCCCATGATTTTTCTGTACCCACTTCTATGCTGTTTGAAGCATCTACCAAAATAACTGCCCCATCGGCAGCCTTTAAAGCGCTCTGCACCTCGCCTATAAAGTCGAAATATCCCGGTGTATCCAGAATATTAACTTTATGTTCTTGCCATTCTACGGGAATTGAAGATGTACCGATTGATATACCTCTTGCAGTTTCTTCTTTATCGAAATCCGAAACCGTATTTCCATCTTCGATTCTGCCCATTCTATTAACTAACCCGTTGGAAAATAGAATGGCCTCTGTCAATGTTGTTTTGCCGGAACCTCCATGGCCCAAAAAAGCAACATTTCTGATGTGTTTCGCTTCATATATTTTCATGCCTTTCCTCCTCGCTATTTATGCAATTAATTTTTGGATTATTAGTTGAAATATTCTATACAACCACTAGAAACCCTTTTTTATTTTTAGTATTTTTAATTACATTGGTTACAAGATATTTTATATGACATCAATTCATTCGTCAATTACTATATGTAATAATAAATTCGCTCGTTAATTATCTGAGCATAGCGATGAATTCATTTATAATATTGGAAATAAGGCAGTTTAATATACCTATTTTTATGTTACAATAGAAAGATAGAGAAAGTTGGGCAGGTGATTAAATGTCGAAAATCAAGAGCAAATTTGTTTGCCAAGAATGTGGATATGAAAGCATCAGGTGGCTGGGAAAATGTCCCGGATGCGACAGCTGGAACAGCATGGAAGAAGAACTGACAGGTGTCAAAGTGGAATTTAAAAGGTCACCCACAATAGTCAATCAATCCAAACCCCAACCCATTAAAAATGTCAAGTCCGGTGCCTATGAAAGATATGACACACAGATCGGCGAGTTGAATAGAGTATTAGGGGGAGGGCTTGTAAAAGGTTCCTTGATACTGGTGTCGGGAGAGCCTGGGATTGGAAAATCCACATTGATTTTACAGGTGGGCAGCGCTGTTGCGGATAAATATGGAAGAACCCTCTATGTGTCCGGCGAGGAATCTGAAGAACAGATAAAAATGAGGGGTGAAAGGTTAAACTCTCTTTCGGACAACCTATATATAGTATCGGAGACAAATGTCGATGTCATCGAAAAATATATAGAAGAATACGAACCTGTCTTTGTTATCATAGATTCCATACAGACCTTGTTTAAGGAAGACTTATCATCTGCGCCCGGCAGCGTTTCTCAGGTTAAGGAATGTTCCAATAACCTGATGAGAATCGGCAAGTCTAAAAACATTCCAATGTTTATAGTGGCCCATGTTACAAAGCAGGGGGAACTGGCGGGGCCTAGGGTCCTGGAGCATATGGTTGATACCGTATTGCATTTTGAAGGGGACAGGACCCAAGAATTCAGAATATTGAGGGCATTAAAAAACCGGTTTGGGACTACCAGTGAAATAGGTGTGTTTGAGATGAGGGAGGAAGGACTGATTGAAATCAGCAATCCTTCTGCCATATTTCTGGAATCACTGACCCCTGAAACGGAAGGGGCTATCGTAATCGCCACATTTGAGGGAACGAGACCGCTTTTGGTGGAGATACAGGCCTTGGTAACTCCGACAAATGCAGGCTTTCCAAGGCGTACTGCCATAGGAATCGATTTAAACAGGCTAAACCTTATTATTGCGGTTTTGGAGAAGAAAATAGGCCTTTCTTTGATGAACAAGGACATCTACGTCAATGTGGTAGGGGGATTAAAGCTGGAAGGGACATCTGCGGATCTGGGGGTTGCTATGGCTATTTATTCCAGTATACGAGGCATATCTATCCAATCGAAAGAGATGATTGCTATGGGGGAAATCAGCCTGACAGGAGAGTTAAGACCTGTCAACCATTTGGATAAAATGATGAAGGAAGCGGAAAAGATGGGGTTTACAAATTGTATTATACCTCGGAAAAACAAACCCGGCCCCGGGGGAAGCAGCATGGGGTGTAGGGGAGTAAATACCCTGAAAGAGGCCCTGGATTTATTAATTTTTTGATGAGATAGCACAAAATTTATTTTCTTCGATGAAGCGGCAAAGAATTTATTTCCGGTAAATTAGGGGGAAAGGGTGGCGGGGAATTCATTCCCCATAACTTCTGAGGTAATGTTGGAATTGATGTTAATAATATAAGATGAATTCCGGTTGTAATTAACAGGTTATAAAGGAGGCGAACTTTTGAAAGGATCACGAATCGAAGAAACCCAATTGTTTGAAGCCATCAGGACGATAGCCCCGGGCACGAGCCTGAGGGAGGGTTTAGAGAATGTATTAAAAGCAATGACAGGAGCACTTATAGTTATAGGTTATAGTGAAGCGATAAAAGATATGGTAGATGGCGGTTTTGCCATAAACGTTGATTTTTCTCCGGCCTACCTTTATGAGTTATGCAAAATGGATGGCGCTATTATTTTAAGCAGTGATTGCAAAAAGATCCTTTATGCTAATACCCACATAATGACAGATGCATCGATTCAATCGGCGGAAACCGGGACGCGCCACAGGACAGCCGAAAGGGTTGCAAAGTTAACCGGGCAGGCAGTCATTTCAATTTCGCAGAAACGCCATATTATAACTTTGTATAAGGGGCATAGTAAGTATATTGTTCAGGATACCAACAAGATTTTAACTAAGGCTAATCAAGCGATCCAAACCCTTGAGAAATATAAATCCGTATTAGATCAGGCTACAATAAACCTGAGTGCTCTGGAATTTGAGGATTTGGTTACCGTGTACGATGTAGCTACCGTAATACAGAGAACAGAGATGGTTATAAAAATAGTTCATGAAATAGAAAAATATATCTGTGAATTAGGCAGTGAAGGCAGATTGGTAAACATGCAGATGAAGGAGCTGGTAGCCAATGTCATCGAGGATGGCAAATATGTGATTATGGATTATAACGTAAACCCTGAAACCGGGGAAGATGAGATACAGGAAATGTTACGCGGATTATCTTCCGAGGAGCTGCTGGATTTATCCCTGATGTCGAGGATATTGGGATATGGTTCCAATATGAACGCGTTGGATGTTACAGTGTCTACAAGGGGATACAGGATACTAAATAAAATACCGCGACTCCCTTTTGCCGTAATAGAAAATTTGTTAAAAGAATTCTCCAGTTTTCAAAAAATACTTAAGGCTTCTACAGAACAATTAGACGATGTTGAAGGTATCGGTGAGGTCAGGGCCAGGGCAATCAAAGATGGATTGAGGAGACTGCAAGAACAGGTGCTTTTAGATAGACATATATGATTTGGAGGTTAGAGGTTAGAAGTTAGAGGTTGGAATGCCGGAAATTATAGATGGATAATTGCTGAACAGATGGCACAAAACATCAGAAAGTTCAAGTACGATGGCAAGCCGACATTAGGTTTCCGGTATAGGGATTGGAGTGTAGGAAATTATAAATAAGTGATTAAAAACGAAAAACGAACAGAAAATGCTCTGTAAAAATGTTTGACAATCAATAGCTGTTGTGATAAAATATTCATTTTAATTGACATATTCCTATATTTGGGGTATACTATATATTATAGTAATTCATCATTTTGGGGAGGAGCGAGTCATGTTTAATATAGGAGAAAAAATTGTCTATCCTATGCACGGTGCCGGTGTAATAGAATCCATCGAGGAAAGGGAAATACTAGGTGAAAAGAGAAAATACTATATAATGAAAATGCCTATTGGCAATATGCAGGTAATGATTCCCCTAGACCAGATGGAAGACATAGGGATTAGAAAAGTCATTGATTTTAAGGAAATTGAAAATGTGTTGGACGTATTAGCCTCGGAAACAACTAAGATGCACAAAAATTGGAATCGCAGATATAGAGCTAATATGGAACTGATTAAAACCGGGGATATTTATGAAATAGCGGAGGTGGTAAGAAACCTGACGCTGAGGGACAAGGAAAAGGGTCTGTCTACAGGCGAAAGAAAGATGTTGAGCAATGCAAGGCAAATTTTAATAAGCGAAATCGTGCTTGTGGCCGAAATATCCGAAGAAGAAGCAATAGACCTTATCGAGGAAGTTATTCTAAGACAGATTGGGCCAACTGTACCAGATGCAGTTTTATAAAATTGTATCTGGACATTTTTGTCTAATCTGATTGGAATAAAGAAACCCGGGAAGGGGTTTTAAAAATAAGAAATCTGGGCATAATGGATGGATAGGAGGTGGTTCAAAGTGATAAATAAAATTATTCGAGGAATTTTGACGGTTTTTGGTGCTGTATCGGGTGCCGCATTGTATATGTATGTTGTAAAGGAAATGGATATAATCAGTATTGCCGGTGATCCCAGAAACTATGTGATAGGAATTATAATATCATCGTTAACGAGCGGAGTCATGTTATTCATATTATCACCTTGGTTGATCAATCAAAGTAGGGAGGCTGTTAACAAGATAGAAAAAGAGCTCTCTAAGGTGCCTACTATAGACATTATTTTGGGGTCGGTAGGATTAATAATCGGACTCATAATTTCTTATTTAGTTACAAATTTAATTACCAACATTATGCCGTTTCAATTGCTTGGGTTCATTGTATCTGTTTTAATTTATATATTTATGAGTTATCTCGGAATTAAAGTTGCTACAAAGAAAACAGGTGAATTGTCCGGCACACAGGATATCTTCAAGAAAGGTATATTCAAAGAACGTGGTACTAAAAGAGATGGTCAGAGTTCTGCTAAAGTATTGGATACCAGTGTTATTATAGATGGGCGTATTGCCGACATTTGCAGAACAGGATTTGTGGAGGGGCCTTTAATAATCCCGGGTTTTGTACTGGAAGAGCTGAGGCATATAGCGGATTCTTCAGATGTATTGAAACGCAACCGTGGAAGAAGGGGTCTCGATATCCTAAATACGATTCAAAAAGAATTGGATATTGAAGTAAAGATATATGAAAAGGATTTTTCGGATATTGTGGAAGTGGATTCCAAGCTTTTAAAACTCGCCCAGGTATTAGACGGCAAGGTTGTGACCAATGATTATAATTTAAACAAGGTGGCGGAGTTTCAGGGTGTGCCGGTGCTTAACATCAACGAGTTGGCCAATGCTGTCAAGCCTGTGGTATTACCCGGGGAGGAAATGCTTGTACAGATAGTGAAGGATGGAAAGGAAACAGGCCAAGGATTAGCCTACCTGGACGACGGCACTATGATTGTTGTGGAAGGTGGAAAGAGGTACATAGGCCAAACCATAGATGTGTTAGTAACAAGCGTCCTGCAAACAGCCGCAGGCCGTATGATTTTTGCAAAGCCGAAAGCAATGGTAGACAGAACTGCATAATTAACAGAGGTTTATCCGGTATATTATAAATACCTAATAAGGATGCATGTAGTTGTAATTCCCCGGTATAATAAGTTAAATTAAAAGGTCTCCCTGCTAAATAGTAGGGAGGCCTTCTTATTTGTGTTGCGCGACTGCGGGAGGTGACATTTTTCTTTTACTATTGTATTATCTATTTAGGGAGAAGGTGAAATTTTGAAAAACATTGCTATTATTGTTGCAGCGGGCAAAGGGAAGCGTATGGGAAGGGGTTATAATAAACAATACATACTTTTAGCCGACAAGCCTATAGTTGCCCACACTATAGAGGTTTTTGAAAATATGGACCTGATAGACGAAATAATTTTAGTGGTGGGCAGAGGTGAGACAGACTTGGCTAAAAAGGATATCATATATAAATATAACCTTAAAAAGGTTGTTAAAATAGTAGAAGGCGGAACAGAGCGGCAGGACTCCGTTTATAACGGATTGAAAGCGATAGACGGGAATTGTAACATTGTACTAATACATGACGGTGCAAGGCCCTTTGTTACCGACAGCATCATAGAAAAAAGCATAAAGGCGGCAGGGGATATGGGTGCATGTGTCGTGGCCGTACGTGTAAAGGACACAATAAAAGTGGGTAACAAAAATATGGAAGTAGATTATACTCCGGATAGGGACATATTATGGGCGGTGCAGACACCGCAAACTTTTAGGTATAAACTGCTTTTGGAGGCTTATGAAAGGTTGCAGACTGACAACACAAAGGTTACCGATGATGCTATGCTTATTGAAAAATTGGGCCATACCGTAAGGATTGTAGAAGGAAGCTATGAAAATATAAAAATTACAACGCCGGAAGACCTTATATTGGGTGAAGGGATTTTAAAAAAAAGGGAGAATATCTAAAGATGAGAGTAGGAATAGGATATGATGTGCATAGTCTGGTAAAAGGCAGGAAGTTGATAATAGGCGGTGTGAATATTCCCTACAAAAAGGGATTATTGGGCCATTCAGATGGGGATGTTTTGTTGCACGCTATCAAGGATTCTATATTGGGTGCGGCAGCTTTAGGCGATATCGGCAAGCACTTTCCCGATACGGACGAAAGATACAGAGGCGCAGACAGCTTGGAGCTTTTACGTGAAGTCGGTATTTTAATAAATTCTAAGGGATATGTTATCAACAACCTGGATGCTATTATTGTTGCTCAGGAACCCAAAATGGCGCCATATATTGAAGAGATGAGAAATAATATTGCATCGGCCTTAAATACTGAGGTTGACAAAATAAATATCAAAGCTACAACCACAGAGGGGCTGGGTTTTATAGGTACAGGTGAAGGAATAGCTGCTAAATCAATAGTAAGTATAATTAGGGAACAGGGATAGGCTGTATATCTATCTATTCGAGGTCAGAAAAAGACGATCGAAGGTAGGGGCAGACGACCCTGTCTGCCCGCGGGTAGGCGAGGCCTACCTTTATGGCAATAACATAATTCAGGATACTTTCAGTCAAATAACGCTACATAAATCAATTAGGAAGGAGACATAAATATGTCAAAAAATGAAAAACAATTTGTTGAAGAAATCACACCGATGGAAGTGGATTTTGCACAGTGGTATACGGATGTTATAAAAAAGACCGATCTGGTAGATTACGCACCGATCAGGGGTTTCATGGTTATCAAACCCTATGGATATGCCATTTGGGAAAACATACAGGAATATATAGATAAGAGATTTAAGGACACGGGACATAAAAATTGTTATTTTCCACTACTGATACCGGAGAGCCTTTTGAAGAAGGAAGAAGAACATGTGGAAGGTTTTGCGCCTGAGGTGGCTTGGGTTACTCAGGGAGGAGACGAAGAACTGACGGAAAGACTCTGTATCAGACCGACATCGGAAACTATTATTTGTGAAATGTACTCAAGATGGTTAAAATCCTATAGAGATTTACCATTTTTATATAATCAATGGTGTAATGTTGTGCGCTGGGAAAAGAGCACGAGACCGTTTTTAAGGACCTCGGAGTTTTTATGGCAGGAAGGTCATACCTTGCATGAGACATATGAAGAGGCAGAGGAAGAAGCCTTGCAAATGTTGGATATTTATAAGGAGACTGCGGAAGAACTGCTCGCAATGCCCGTTATTGTAGGAAAGAAAAGCGAAAGGGAAAAGTTTGCCGGGGCCTATGTTACTTATACCATGGAGGCTCTGATGCATGACGGTAAGGCATTACAGGCCGGAACTTCCCACAATCTGGGGCAACATTTTACAAAAGCATTCGATATAACTTATTCGGATAGGGACGGGGAACTCAAACATCCTTATCATACATCTTGGGGCGTTTCTACAAGGTTGATCGGCGGAATTATAATGACCCATGGGGACAACCGAGGGTTGGTATTGCCTCCGGGAGTAGCCCCTGTTCAAGTGGTTATAGTACCGATAGCGTTTCATAAAGAGGGTGTATTGGATAAAGCACAGGAACTGTTTAACAGGCTCAAGGATAAATTCAGGGTTGAGTTGGATGATCGCGAAAACTATTCTCCCGGCTGGAAATTCAACGAATGGGAGATGAAAGGTGTTCCTATAAGAATAGAAATAGGTCCCAGGGATATAGAAAAAGGCCAGGCCATATTGTTCAGAAGGGATGAGTTGGAAAAAGAAGCTGTTTCCTTGGATAATTTAGAAGAAACCGTTGAAAAATTGTTACGGGATATAAATTATAATTTATTATATAAGGCCACGGTTATGAGGGACAAAAAGACCTATACAATAAAAACCTTTGATGAGCTGGAAGAGGTCATGGACATGCAACCCGGTTTTGTTAAAGCTATGTGGTGCGGAGAAACAGAATGTGAAGAGAACATTAAAGATAAAACCGGTGTCACCATAAGATGCATCCCATTTGAGCAAGAAAATTTAGGGGATAAATGCGCTTTTTGTGACAGGAAAGCCAAACATATGGTGTATTTGGCTAAGGCATATTAGTTATGGCTTAATCGGATTTGTGAAACGGTATAAAACATACATTATGTGGCAAAATAAAAAATAAAGCCAAATGAGGTGTGGAAATGATAAAAAGCAAATCAGTGAAACATATAATCATAATGCTAGTTTTTATTTCTATATTCAATATTTTTGCATATGCCGATAATACCATAGTTGTGACCTTGGCTAAGGACCTTAATGAGGCACAAAGAGAGCAGATTTTAAAGCTTTTCAATGTGTCCAAAGAAACGACACAGATAATAGAAGTAAACAATGAAGAAGAGAGGGCATTCTTGGAAGGCATAGCACCTGAAGAGCAGATAGGTAAAATCACAATATCATCCGCATATGTCGAGGTGCTGGAAAAAGGTTCGGGGATTGAAGTGGAAACCTATAATATATCCTGGGTAACTAAAGATATGTATCGAAATGCACTGGTTACGGCAGGTGTTAAGGACGCTAAAGTAATTGCGGCAGCACCGTTTGCAGTTTCGGGAACAGGCGCGCTTACAGGCATATTAAAGGCCTTTGAACAGGCCACGGGTAAGAAAATTAATACGGAACAGAAAAGGGTAGCAAATGAGGAAGTTATCAAAACAGGGGAACTCGGTGAAAAGATAGGAAAAGAAAGAGCAACCGAGTTGATAAAGGAAGTCAAGGAAAAGGTTATTGAAAAAGGGGCGAAAGGTTCAAAGGAAATAAAAAAGATAATAATAGATATAGCAGGACGTTTGGATATCAATCTAAGCGCGGAACAAATCGAGAGTATCTCCAAATTGATGGAGAAAATAAACAGGTTAAATCTGAATACGGAGGAAATAAAAAACCAGCTAAAGGGAATCGGTGAAAAAATAGATAAAACGTTAAAAGACAATGAACAGGTAAAATCCTTGTTACAGCGGATCATAGATGCGATAAAGAATTTTTTTAATTCCTTGTTTAACAGATTAAAATAATGACAGGCGGCCATAAGCCGCCTTTACAATCTTGCAACATAGCTGCTAGCATATGGGGGGGTTTTGCCCGCCTGATTTGTTGCTCAATTAAGATAAAGATTATTATATTAGTATAATTTTAACGGATATGATATTATAAGTATAAGGTAATCGGAAAAGCAGGGTGTGGTTGCTACCTCTTTACTTCGGATGAAGGGAGGTGGAGCGATGAGTACATACGAGGCAATATATTTAATAATTGCATTTGGTGTATTGCTAATATCGCTTATCTCCTATTTAGATAGGAATAACAGCCGGAAAAAATAATCACCCTGCAGTGCCATGCAGGGTGATTAAATGATTTAATCCTCATAGTGGCAACCGCACCTTTGCGGTACCGATTACCTTACTAATATTATACCATAATACATATCAAAGTAAACATATATGTGGTAATAAAATACACTTTTTTGTATCTAATCATAGAATAAGTTGTAATAATATAAAATCAACAGGGAAGGCTGGGGGTAAACTATGTTGGTAAGGGTGAGATTTGCACCAAGTCCTACAGGATTTGTGCACATAGGGGGTCTAAGGACGGCTTTATATAACTATCTGTTTGCTAGGAAAAACGATGGTAAATATATTTTAAGAATAGAAGATACGGACCGGGAACGCTATGTTGAAGGTGCTATAGAAGGTATGCTCAAATCAATGGCTTGGACCGGCATTGAGCATGATGAAGGTGTTGTTTTGGACGGGGAACGGCTAAGCCAAAAAGGAGACTTTGGACCTTATATACAATCACAACGTTTGGATATATATCAAAAGCATATTAAAACCCTGCTGGAAAGCGGGGACGCCTATTATTGTTTTTGTTCCAAGGAGAGGCTGGATAAAATAAGGGAGGAACAAAAGGCCGAGGGGCTCACCACAGGTTACGACGGCCACTGCAGGGACATTTCCAAGGAAGAAGTACAAAAAAGACTGGAAGCCGGGGAACAGTATGTTATTCGGTTGAAATTCCCCAAGGGCAAGGATATAAGATTTAATGATATAATCCGCGGCGAAGTTGTTATGAATACGGATGATCTGGATGATCAGGTACTGATCAAATCCGACGGCTTTCCGACTTATCATTTTGCCGTGGTGGTGGATGATCATCTGATGAAGATTACCCACATAATTCGCGGGGAGGAATGGCTTTCATCTACACCGAAACATGTTTATCTTTACAAGGCGTTTGGATGGGAAATACCCCAATATGTACATCTACCCAATATTTTAAATCGGGACCATAAAAAACTTAGCAAACGCCATGGAGATGTAGCGGTGGAGGATTTTTTAAACAAAGGTTATTTGCCGGAAGGTTTAGTAAACTATATTGCATTGGTGGGCTGGAGTCCTGAAGATAATCAAGAAATCTTTTCAATGGAAGAACTCGAAAAACAATTTTCGTTGGAGAGGGTATCCAAGAGTGGCGGGGTATTTGACGTTGACAAATTAAATTGGGTAAACGGACATTATATAAGAGAAAGTTCCGTAGAGAGGATTACGGATCTCGCCATTCCATACCTGGTAGAGGCAGGTTATATTACAGAAATCGATGCTAAAGAAAAATATGAATGGTTGAAAGACCTGGTAAGCGTACTTCAGGAAAGAATATCTTACATCGCGGAAATTAAGGATAAGGCAGCTATCTTCTTCAGAACGGAAATCGAATTAAAAGATGATGAGTCTAAAGAACTCATCAGAGCGGAACATTTGCCGCAATTACTGGATGTGTTCAAAGCCAAGATAGAAGAAACGGAAACTATAAATGAGGATTTTGGTAAAAGGGTGTTTAAAGAGATCCAAAAGGAAACAGGAATCAAAGGGCCAAATCTGTTTAAACCTATTCGTGTAGTTTTAACAGGAGAATCCCATGGCCCGGATTTGCCTTTAGTTATGAAAGTTTTGGGTAGACAAAAAATACTTAATCGTATAGAATATATTAAACGATTGCTGGATGATTAATAAATGGTAGTTAAATGCCAATTGAATAGTAGTTCGCAGTCGAACATTGCAAATTTCTTCACTCACTTTGTTCATGAAAATTTGATATTCGTTGCCTTTTTGCCCAACGAGTCTCGCGAGTTGTTGGCAAAACGGACAGCGTAACGAGCAGAGCGAGCGGAGAAATGAGCGAAGCGAATGTTGTGTTTGACCTACCATCAATTTGTTCATCCCCTTCGGTCATATAAATTGGGTTAGGTCATAAAGGCAAAGAACAGAAGAAGTAGGTCTATACTGTTTGCAAGAGATAAGCTGTCATCGGCTGAAAGCAGCTTTCAAAAAAGGTAGACCGAAATGCATCTGGGAGCTACAGCTTGAAATAATAGTAGGGCTGATCGGGTGGTTCCGTTAACGACCTGGAGTGGGATACTTTTGGAAATCCAATCAAAAATCACGGGGATTGCCTCTGTGGTTTTAGAACAGGATGTTATCAGGAATCCAACCAGAGTGGAACCGTGGAATAAAACCGCCTCTGAATTTTCAGGGCGGTTTTTTGTCGTATAGATGTGTCACAACATTGAAAATAAAATTATAGAAATGAGGAAAACAACAATGAAATTTTATAATACATTAACCGGGAAAAAGGAAGAATTCATACCGTTAGAACCCGGAAAGGTTAAAATGTACGCCTGCGGGCCTACAGTATATGATTATTTTCATATAGGCAATGCACGGACATTTATAATTTTTGATGCATTGAGAAGATATTTAAAATACAGAGGATATGATGTAACATTTGTACAAAATTTTACCGATGTGGATGATAAAATAATAAACAGAGCGAGGGAGGAAGGCGTCCCACCGGGAGAGATAAGCGAGAAATTTATACAGATCTATTTTGAAGACAGCGAAACCCTGGGTATCGAAAGGGCGGATATATATCCAAAGGTAACTGAAAATATAGATGAGATAATAGAGTTTATAGAAGAGTTAATAGATAAAGGATATGCTTATGAATCGGAGGGGGATGTCTATTTTGACGTATCAAAATTCGAGGATTATGGCAAACTTTCAAAACAGAATTTAGAAGAGTTACAACTCGGCGCAAGGGTAGAAATAAGCGAACAGAAAAGGAACCCACTGGATTTTGCACTTTGGAAAGCGGCCAAACCGAACGAACTGAATTGGGAAAGCCCCTGGGGGGCGGGCAGACCGGGATGGCACATAGAATGTTCGGCGATGGCCAATAGGTATCTGGGTGAAACCATAGATATACACGGGGGCGGGGGGGATTTGATATTCCCGCACCACGAAAATGAGATTGCACAAAGTGAGGCTCGTTCCGGCAAACCATTTGCAAATTATTGGCTACATGTAGGTTATCTTAATATAGACAATAAGAAAATGTCCAAGTCCCTGGGTAATTTTTTCACCCCAAGGGAGATTGCAAAAGAATTCGACTTGGAGAATTTCAGGTTTTTAATATTATCGGCTCATTACAGAAGTCCTATCAACTTTAGCAGAGAACTGCTGGAATCGGCTAAAAACGGATTAGACAGGCTATATACAGGCAAAAATAATTTAGAATATTTGATAGAAAATGCAGATGATAAGGATCCTACAGTAGATGAAGAAAAATGGCTTGAAAATTTAAAACTATACAAGGATCGTTTTAATGAAGCGGTAGATGATGACTTTAATACCGCTGACGGTATTGCTGTTATTTTTGATTTAGTAAGGGAGATAAATACAAATATGGATGAAAAAACTGTTAAGCAGACATTGCAAGAAGCTTATAATTTATTTATGGAATTAACGTCGGTATTAGGGCTGTTGAGTAAGAAAGAAGGGATTTTGGAAAAGGACATTGAAAAACTTATTGAAAAGAGGCAAAAAGCCAGAAAGGAAAAGAATTTTGAACTTTCTGATAAAATCAGGGATGACCTGAAGGAAAAAGGTATCATATTGGAGGATACGCCGCAGGGTGTTAAATGGAGAAGAATGTAGGAGAGATATATATTGGATGAATTTTTAAAAAATATGCAAAAATCAGATGAAGTAAAGACAAAAACAGAAGTAAAGATGATGCAACCGTTAGTGTTGGCATATGTTGGTGATGCCATATTTGAATTGTTTGTTCGAGACTATTTAGTAAACAAAAAGGCCGGGCATGTAAGTGAATATCACAAAGAATCGACCCATTATGTAAAAGCCGGTGCCCAGTCTGAAATAATACATGCTTTAGAATCTGACTTAACAGACGAAGAATGGACAATTGTCAAAAGGGGGAGAAATCAAAAACCTGCAACCGTGCCTAAAAATGCGGACCTGACAGATTACAGATATGCAACAGGTTTTGAGGCCCTGCTCGGATATCTGTTTTATACAGGGAATTATGAAAGACTGATAACAGTTATGGAAAAAGCCATAGAAATAATTGAAAATGAATCGGGGGAATAAATTATGGACAAGCGTTCTAAAATTATGCTCATAATTACAATCGTGCTGATTCTTATTCTTATAATTAAATCTAATTTGATCGACCCCGTACACGAGCTGGATGGAGACATAGAAAAATATAGATTATATTCCCTTCAGACTGCCCCTTTAGGTGGAGGGATTTTAAAAAACACCGGACTGTTGACATATAGGGTTGTTAAAGTTAAACAAGACAGCTCTGAAGATACTACAGCCATAATAATTAAAGATGAAAATAGTGGTAAGTGGGTGGACCATATCATAGAAGGCCAATATAGTGGAAAGGTAAGAGTATACCTGTTTAATTTTGTACCGATTAAGGATATTTATTTCAAGGGTGGTATCAAGCGTGACAATGAAATTTCCTGCTTATTGTTGACATAAAAACGCTCCCTTTTAGATCAAATCATATTTTGATTTTTGCTAAGGGGGAGCGGATGCGGATTTATCTATATCCTGTATTTTAAAGGGGAAAACCCTGTTTTCAAAAATAGGACTTAATTTATTTTATTACCCAAAGGGGCCTCATCATATCATTATCCTCGTGCTCTAGAACATGGCAATGCCATACATAATCGCCTATATGATCCTTAAAATGCATTGCAACGGTTGTTACTTCCCCGGGGGTTGCACTCACCGTATCTTTAAGACCACGTTCATAGTCCAGGGGCGGTGTTAAATTCCCGGGTATAAATATATAATTGCCGTCTTTATCGAAATCCGCATCTGTGAATGGCTTTCTGCCTATTATTTCAAAATGAACCAAATGTACATGCATTGAATGGGGGAAATTAAAATGGTTTACAAAATGCCATATTTCTATGGTATCCAGCTTTGCTATTTCGGTAACAGGCTCGTGCCACATTCTATTATTTAACAGATGGATAACCCTTCCAAAACGATCGGTAGATTCATCCAGTTGCATGGTTCGCTCTTTCGCAGCCAAAGATATATCCACAGGATGATAAGGTAACAGATCTTCGGGAACCGTGCTTGTATCGGGATATCGCAATGGGAGTATAACCCTGAATTTCATAATAAACGCGGTATCGTTACCGGGTGGAGGGCCTACCTGGCTGTTTGTCAGAATTATTTCCTTACCCCTATATTTTGAAAAGTCTATCACTAAATCTATTCTTTCGGCAGGTTCCAATGTGAAGGAACTGATTTCAACGGGGTTGTGCAATAATCCCAGTTCGGTGCCTATTTGAGTAAAAATACCGTTATTATCCAGTGATATACTGTATGCGCTTACATTTGATGCATTCAGTATCCTGAATCTATATTTTCGCGGTTCCACATTGAGGTAGGGCCAGAGTTTTCCGTTTACTGCTATGGTGTTCCCAAAAAAGAATGATGGGGTCGATGGAATGGGTTTTGATACGGGTGGTGTTGCATTGTCGGGATAAAATAAGGATCCATCCTTATTAAATGTTTTGTCCTGTATCATAATTGGTATTTCATACTCGCCTTTCGGTAAATTTAATCTTTTTTCTAATCTATCTCTAATAAGATAAAACCCCGCTAAACCGGAATATATATTTAACCTTGTGATTCCTACAGCATGGTCATGATACCATAGGGTTCCCCCGGGCTGATGATTGGTATATTCATATACCCTTCTTGTAAATTTTGGCCCAACGGGTGAATAATTCTTTGCAAACCAGGCTTCCGGATTGCCGTCACTCTCCGCGGCAACGTTTGCACCGTGCAGATGGACCACGGTTCTTACATCCGGTGTATCCATACATCCATGCAAAGTATGGTCCACCGGTAAAAGATGTTTATCCGGCAGGTTGTTTATCCATTTAATTCGTATAGTAGTATCTTTGTTGACTTCAATAGTTGGGCCGGGACAAGTCCCGTTATATCCCCATATCCTGGTTAACGGAAAATCCCTATGAAATCTATGGTTGTTTTCACACATTTCAATAGAATAGAAAGGCTTTGCAGGCCTTTTATCATGACAGTAATTATCCGGTTTTAAGGTTTCAGGTATTGGAAGAGGGTCAACAAATTTTTTAATAGTAGACGGATCCGAAGGATCAGTTTTCCTTGATTTACTTTTTTCGCAATCTAATAATCCCATGCTTACACATCCCTTCATACAGTTTTATATAATATAATACGTACCTTTATGTTTTTGTGTGAACATGTAAGCCTGCCGGACAAAAAAGAATTCAGGGGATTCAGTGATATGGGTGTTTCAGTTATTTCATTCACTATTTTATGTTCAAGTACGAAGCAGTAAATTTAAGAAAAATTTCATAATTGGTTAACGATGATTTAAATTTTATGGTGTATAATCATAAATGGGAGGGTTTTTTATGGTTGAACTAAAGAAATTATCAGGAGATTATAAACATTTTTTCTTTCTGTTGCTTTATGCGCTTTTATATATGTGGTTTTTTTATTTAGAGAAGACAATTGTTCCAAAACATTACATGTTTTCACCTTTTGATCTCAAAATTCCTTTTGTAAAAGAATTTGTGGTGCCATATTTGCTTTGGTATATATACATGGCCTCTGGGTTTATCTATCTGGGAATTGTATCAAAAAAGGATTATTATAGAATGTTTTGGTTTATTTTTATAGGTGTGTTCGTATGCTACAGTGTTTATGCCATATTTCCAAACGGACAAAATTTGCGTCCTACAATTACGGGGAGTGATGTTTTTTCAAGAATTGTAAGGGGTATTTATGCAATAGATACACCTACCAATGTGGCACCCAGTATGCATGTGTTAAATTCAATCGCAATACATATAGGCTTGACGGGGTACGAGCCTTTTAAAAAGAGGCCGGGTTTAAGATTAACCTCGTTTATTCTTATGGTTACAATTAGCGCATCTACGGTATTTATCAAACAACATTCTGTATTGGACGGATTATGGGCTATAGCACTGTCCATAGCACTTTATATAATAATCTATTTGGTGCCGGGCTTAATAGAAAAGGGGAGAAGGATGGAAAAAGGGAAAAAGAAAACTGTTATGTCTATGGAAAATGCAATTAAATAATGTGATATCAATACAACTCATATGCTACCAAGCCCAGGATTCTTTATAGAAGGATAGGTCCTAATATAAAATGGATGACTGCTGAATGTAAATCCGCCAGTATTAGGGGGCTAGTTTTTATGGAAGATGTTAATTTTCAGGAATTTAAAGTGGCTTTTTGTAGGGTCTAACGAAATATTTCGACATTGGCTGCCCTTTAAAATGTTGTTTTAAAAAAGATAAGGAATTGTCAGATGACTTATTTACCCGGAATTTGAAGGCCCAGGAAATATGTAAAATTAAATAATTACAAAAATGGCAGTCAAAATGGCTGCCATTTTTGTATATGTACTGTTATTAACTGTTGGGAATGTAAGTGTAATCTCTTTCCATTTATATCAATTTGTATCCCTATAAATCGGTTCATTATTGCCAATTTAGACAAATAATGCTAAAATGTAGATATCAACGGGGTAGACAGGCTGGCAGGTTTGTTCTGCCCCATTTGTATAGGGAATACTTGGCAAAGGTGACTGGAAAAGGCCATGCGAGGCTATTTTGTCATTATTAAACGTATATACATTAGTGATGCAAAATTAGAGGTATAGAAAATCATATTATATTTTATTTGTTTAGTTGGAGGGGCTTCATGATTAGTATAAATGGGGGATGGATTAATTGAACAATTTAAATTCCGAAGAGGTTATTAATAACAGCATGTCTGACGATTTTAAGAAATTCTGCAATAGTAAATATTACATTGGTTCCAAAAACAGACTTGAGGATTATTGCAAACAAATAGGGAACTGTGACAAAAAAAAATGCATAGAGAACAAAACCGATGAAAGCATGCAAAAATTCAAGGATAGAATAAGAATAGAATTAAAAAACTATCTGGAATTGAACAATATAAGTTTTTTGTTTGGCACAGGTTCTTCTATATTGTTGGGGGCTGTTTCCATTAGAGATATCCCTAATTCTATAGAATCAGGGGTTGAAACAAAGGGGGAAGTTCTATACAAATTATTTCTTTCTCTAGTAAAGGAATATCAAAAAAATGAAACTGAAAAAGACTGTGAAAATGGCTGGGGAATAAAAAGAGATAGAAATAGTATTCTGAGGTGGGTTGAGACCAAAAATGGGGGCGGATGTGAAGAATGGGGAGATATAGCCATCCCTTTAGAAGATTTTATTAACTATTTGTTGGGACTAGAATTTGTTGCTGGATATTCGAACCTATTTATAGACAAATGTAAAACAAATGAAAACGATAAGACCGAAACGGATGAAAATGATAAATATGAAATAGACAGAAATCTGTTGAAACAGTTAATTGATTGTATTAAATCTGAGCTTTTTAAACTATGCGATCTCGAAAATGATGGGCCCAAGTATCATGAGGGGCTTAGATATCATAAGAAATTTGTAAAATCGTTATTGGGAAGGCCGTTAAACTTAAGAAGGGCTAATATCTTTACCACCAATTATGACTTAGCTTTTGAGGATACATTTGAGGAATTAGGGGTGCACTATATAAATGGCTTTAGCGGTTTTAATAAAAGATATTTTAAACCGGAAGTATTTGATTTTGATATGTATTATCCAGGAAATCTAACGGAAGGAAAAGTCAGCAGGGTTGAAAAAGTAATAAAATATTTTAAGCTTCATGGTTCGTTAACTTGGGTTCATGAAGATATAAATGTGAATAATATTTACGGGTTGAGAGAACTCCCCATTGAGCAGGTCAGACAAAAATATGAAAATGGGGATCCACAAAGGTATGAAAACAAGGATTTAATTGAATCAGGTGTTGGCAATATGATTATTTATCCAACGTCATATAAAAAAGGGTATACACTTGATTTTCCGTATTCCGAATTGTTCAGGCAATTCGCATCTGCAATAACCCAACCACAATCCGTATTATTTTGTGTTGGGTATAGTTTTTTTGATGAGCATATAAATGATATTATATATCAGGCGTTGTCCATACCGAGTTTTACTCTTATTATAGTAGATTTGAAAGGCAACCAAAAAATAGATGGGTTAAGAGAACTTAATGACCCAAGAATAATAATCTTAGAAGGGGAATATTTAGGCGACTTCAAAGTATTTGCAGACGAAATAATGCCAAATTTTCATGAATTGAGCATAGAGGAAAAAGTTTCGAATACCCTCAGAAAAATTTATTCAGTCAAGGAAGGTGGTGATGGTGATGCCTAGCAGGGAAATAGGAAAAATTGTTAGTGTTGATAGTCTCAGGGTTGTTATAGAATTGAGCCCTGATTTGAAGGGAGTGTACAAAAGCGGATATTATGATTTATATCAGATAGCAAAAATCAATTCCTATGTAGTAATACCNGTTGCGGAGGATAAGGTAATTGCTATTATCACCAGNGTCAGAATAAACGACGAAACAGGATTGGAGGCCAATATGGGGGAGGTTTTGTTACCGAAACCCGGAAGATACATTGTTGCTACGATGGTAGGGACAATTACAGGCGAAAAACAGGAATATATTCAAGGTATATATAGTTATCCGATATTAAATAATCCAGTGTGGCATATTATGGATGATGATTTAAAAGTAATATTTGATTATAAAAATGATATAGATAATAACCCGGTAGATTTTAAGAATGATTACTATCTACCAATTGGGACTTCACCGGTATTTGGTGATTTTACGGTTAAGATAAATCCTGATAAATTGTTTTGCAAACATGCTGCTGTGCTTGGAAATACGGGATGTGGAAAATCTTGTACGGTTTCGACTATTCTGCAATCCTTACTCACAAATAAATACAAGGTATCAGAGGATAAGGAGGGATATATTAAAAATGCACACTTCATTGTTTTTGATACAAACGGTGAATATAAAAGGGCTTTTGATTTTTCTGATGGGGAGACTAATGAAAGAATAAATAC
>JGI24708J26588_10000300_pt1 | contig 39818 bp, 43 predicted proteins | sample BioPla1DNA2_FD_26588 | JGI IMG/M metagenome (IMG submission 26588) | reverse complement strand
TCACGATATTTTACTATATCGTTTTCAATTAGGTAATTAAGTAATCCTCTTCTTTGACCTACCATCATTAAAAGACCTCTACGAGAGTGGTGGTCTTTTTTGTGTGTACGAAGGTGCTCTGTTAACTGATTTATTCTTTCTGTTAAAAGAGCGATTTGAACCTCTGGTGATCCTGTATCGTTTTCGTTTCTACCAAATTGCTTAATTATTTCTTGCTTTCTTTCCTTTGTCATCTTAAAAATCCTCCTTATAATTATACAAACGCCGATTGCCAAGAATTGGTTGGAGTATCCAGTTTCCGAGCAAGGGCTATTAACAAAATTTATTATATCATATAGATTTTTTTTTGTAAATCAATATCTATAGTTCTTTAATATATTTTAGTGCTGTATGTTTATCTTCCTCAAGCTGGCTTGTTAATTCCTCCAAAGAATTGAATTTAACCTCAGGACGAATATAATTTAATAGCTCAACAGTTAAGCTTTCTCCATAAACTTCCCTTGAAAAATNAAACATACATGTTTCTACCATTCTCTTTTTGCCATTCACAGTGGGATTGTATCCTATATTGGTTAGGCCATAATATTCTTCATTCATAATATAGGCCTTACTTATATAAGCCCCGTTAGGTGGCAAAACCTTTGTATCAGATGGCATAATATTAGCCGTTGGAAATCCTAAAGTGCGTCCTAATTGGTTTCCTTTTATAATATTACCCTTTATCTTATATGGCTCCCCTATCAAGCTATTGGCTAAATCAATTTTACCGTTTAGGATTAACTTTCTAATTAGGCTACTTGATACAATTTCATTATTTATTTTAAGTTCATCAACTGCATATACATCATATCCGTATTTTTCCCCAAGCTTCCTAAGGTAGTCTACATTACCTTCTTTATTTTTGCCAAAAAAATAATTATTACCAACTGTAACTGCCTTACAATTAAGTTTATCAATAAGTACTTCCTCTATAAAGCTTTGTGCCTTCATTTGTCCAAACTCTTTGGTAAAAGGATATTCTATATATGTATCTATACCTAGCTTCTCTACCTTGTCTCTTTTTTCTTCCCTTGTCATTAATATGGGCTTAGGATTATTCCCTAAAACCCATGTTGGATGTGGATTAAAAGAAAATAATACTGTATTTAAGTTTTCTTCTTTAGCAACTTCCTTGGCAACCTTAATAAGCTTTTGATGGCCAATATGAATCCCATCAAAGTTTCCAAGTATTACTATACTCTCATTTGATAGTCTTATATTTTTTTTATCATGTATATGCTTCATTTTTTTGCTCCATGTATTTTATATGTTACGGGATAAAAACATTTTTTGTGGGATAAAATAAATATTAGAGCTCCTTTGCTTTATTGTATAAATCCCTACAAACACACCTTCATAGTCATAGATTCTAACTTTCTTATGTAGATTTGTATCCACGTCCCCTATAATTAAATCTTCACTTAATTGATTTCCATTATATAAATAATTATTGCCCTTAGTTTTTACATGTAATTTAGGTAAATCTAAAAACATCTTATCTATTTCTGTTAGAACAGACTCTACCCTACCCTGTTTCATTAGTTCTTCTAGCTGGGATAAGGTAATACTGTTTGATAGATTAAAGTTTGCCACCTCTGTTCTAAGTAAGGATTTCATATGGGCCCCCGTACCAAGTTTATTTCCTATATCTGAACATAGTGTACGAACATAAGTACCCTTGGAACATTTTACATCAAGAACAAATTCAGATGGTGAAATATATTCCACAACCTTACATTCATAAATTGTTACTTTCCTTGCTTTTCGCTTTACTTCTTTACCTTCCCTTGCTAGCTCATATAACTTTTTACCATTAACCTTAAGAGCTGAATACATCGGTGGNACCTGCTCATATTGTCCTATAAAAGACCCCACAACTTCTTCTATTTGCTCTTTTGTAAGATCTANAGGCTTTTCCTCGATTATTTCTCCTGTTGCATCCTCTGTTGTGGTTGTAACCCCTAGGCATACATTGGCTGTATATCTTTTATCTGCATTAAGTAAAATCTCTGAAACNTTNGTAGCCTTACCAATACATATAGGTAGTACCCCCCTTGCTTCTGGGTCTAGCGTACCTGTATGACCTATTTTTCTTATTCCCAGTATTCCACGAGCTTTAGCAACTACATCATGGGAGGTGTACCCACGTTCCTTATAAATATTAATAATACCATTCAATATTTTTGCTCCTTACTCAAATAATTCTAGTAGCCTAGGCATTATCTGTTCCTTGGCTTCTTCTATGGTCCCATTAATAGTAGCTCCAGCAGCTTTTGTATGGCCACCACCACCAAATTCCTGGGCTATCTTGCACACATCATATGGGTCCTCTGACCTTAAGCTTAGCTTAATCTCATCCTGGGATTTTTGGCATAGGAAAAGGGCTACCTTACTGCCTTTAGTATTTTTGAGGATATTTACAACTCCTCCTGTATCTTCCGTGCCTTCACCATATTTATTTGCCTCTTCTATAGATAGGGTGGACACTATAAGGGCATCATTGCAGTAACTTTCTATATTACCTAACACTACACCCTGTAACTGAAGGGTTATAAGCGGTCTTTCATCAAATAATTTTCTTATTATTTCTGAAAAATCAAAGGGCTCCTCTATTAGCTTGGATGCTATATCTAAGGTTTTTGGGCTAGTGTTACTATGCTTAAACCTTGCCGTATCATATACAATACCTGTATAAATAGATTTAGCAATGTTCTTATTCATAGAAATCCCTGTTTCTTCATAAAAGTCATACACTATTTCACTTGCTGATGATGCCTGTGAATCAACATAATTATACTTACTATAATTAGTATTACTAATATGATGGTCTATATTCCAGGTAATTAAAGCCTCCTTGTGGGCTTCCTTAAAATCTCCCAGCCTCTCCATATCAGCACAGTCTAGGGCTATAAATAAATCGCACGCCTCTTCTGGTATCTGGGATTCTAGATTAACCATATCTAATAAGTAATTATATTTAGGATTTGGATCTTCAAGTAAAATAGCATATTTTTTACCCATTTCCTTTAAAATTAATCCCATTGCACAGCAAGCCCCAATGGCATCCCCATCTGGGCTTATGTGCCCTGCTATTAGAATATTAGTAGCTTCTTTAATATGTTTTATTAAGTCTGTAAATGAATCCAATTTATTTCTCACTTTCATTCATAACTTCATCAATTTTTCTAAACATATCTACACCATATTCTATAGATTCATCTAATTTAAATATTAATTCTGGTGTATTTCTTAGATTAACTTTACGAGCAAGTTCTTTCCTTATATAGCCACCTGCTGCATTCAAACCTTCCATAACATCCTGCTTAACTTCATCATCTGCCAGTACACTAACATATACCTTGGCAGTTTTAAGATCGTTGGTTGCATCAACTTCAACAATTGAAATAAGAACATCCTGCACCCTAGGATCCTTTAAACCATTATTAATAGTTTCTGAAATTTCTCTTCTGATTTCTTCATTAGTACGAATCATTCTTTGACTTGCCATTTTTACACCTACCTATCTTGGAATTTCTTCCATTATGAATGCTTCAACAACGTCTCCTTCTTTTACATCATTGAATCTATCAAACATAAATCCACATTCATATCCTGAATTTACTTCTTTTGCATCGTCCTTAAAGCGTTTAAGTGACGTTAATTCCCCTTCGTATACAACTATACCATCACGTATAATCCTTACCTGTGAGTTTCTAGTTACCTTACCATCTGTTACATATGATCCTGCAACTGTACCCATGCTTGAGATCTTGAAGGTTTGACGAACTTCCGCATGGCCTATTACCTTTTCTTTAAATTCTGGGTCTAGCATACCTTTCATGGCTGCTTCAATATCCTCTATAGCATTATAAATAACTCTGTATAGACGAATATCAACTTCTTCACGGTCAGCAACTGATCTAGCTCCTGAATCTGGCCTTACATTAAATCCTATAATTATAGCATTGGATGCTGAAGCTAGTATAACGTCAGACTCAGTAACAGCACCTACACCACCGTGTATTACCCTAATACGAACCTCTTCATTGGATAGGCGTTCTAAACTTTGCCTTACTGCCTCTACTGAACCCTGTACATCTGCTTTAACTATAATATTTAAGTCCTTAACTGTACCATCTTGGATCTGGGTAAATAAATCATCAAGTGAAACTTTACTTGGTGTTTGAGCTATAAGCTGGGTTCTACCTTGTTCTCTTACCTTATCAGATACCTGTCTTGCATGTTTATTATTTGCTGCTACATAGAACATATCTCCTGCGATTGGTACCTCTGATAAGCCTAAAATTTCCACTGGTGTTGATGGGGTAGCTACCCTAACCTGGTTACCCTTATCATCTATCATTGCACGGATACGTCCATAAGCAAGGCCTGCCACTATAGGGTCTCCTACCTTTAAGGTACCTTCCTGAACTAAAACTGTAGCTACTGGACCTCTACCCTTATCAAGTTCTGATTCTATAATAGTTCCTCTAGCCCTCTTATTAGGATTAGCCTTATATTCATTCATTTCTGCAACCAAAAGTACCATTTCTAATAGGTTATCAAGTCCTTCTCTTTGAAGAGCAGAAACTGGAACACAGATTGTTTCCCCGCCCCATTCTTCTACAATAAGGCCATGGTCTGCAAGTTCTTGTTTTACCCTATCTGGATTAGCACTTGGCTTATCCATCTTATTAATTGCAACTATAATCTCTATACCAGCTGCCCTAGCATGGTTAATTGCTTCTATTGTTTGAGGCATAACACCGTCGTCTGCCGCAACTACTAATATCGCTATATCTGTAACCTGGGCGCCACGCATTCTCATTGCAGTAAATGCCTCGTGACCTGGTGTATCTAAGAAGGTAATTTGCTGGTCATCAACTGATATTGTAGATGCACCTATATGTTGTGTAATTCCACCAGCCTCTTGTTCTGTTACCTTACTAAAACGTAGGGCATCCAGTAGTGAAGTCTTACCATGGTCAACGTGCCCCATAACAACAACTACAGGTGGGCGTGATGTTAAGTCTCTTTCATCATCTGGTTCTTCAGTAAATATTTGCTCTAATATATCTATCTCTTCTTCAAGCTCTAGGATAGTATCATATTCCTCGGCTAACATTGATGCTGTATCAAAATCTATTTCTTGATTTATGGTAGCCATAATACCNCTTTGCATAAGAGAGGTNATNAGGTTAACTGCAGTAGTTTCTAGTTTATCCGCTAATAAGTTAACTGCTATTGTTGGAGGTATTTCTATTATACGTAATTCCTCCTCTTCTAATTCATCTTCTTCCTCTAATACTATAGGCTCCTCTTCTGCTTGCCTATCTACTTTACTATCTGTTTTCTTTGCCATATCTTTAGATTCTTCCTTATAATGCTTAATAATTGTGTCAGCCTGTTCTGTTGCCAATGTACTCATGTGACTATGTACATTGATACCATGTTCCTTAAGTTTTTCAATTATTTCCTTGCTACTTACTTCAAGTTGTTGTGCAATTTCATATACTCTAACTTTAGACATAAAGCCACCTCCGTTTACTTCTCATTTTGCTTGATCAAATCTGCAATACTTTTGGCTAATTTCTCATCTGTTATTGCTATAGATGCCCTTTTACCCTTACCTATTGCATTACCAAGTGACTCTTTAGTTCCATATTCTACAATTGGAATCTTCCTATATTTGCACTTGTCATTGAACTTCTTACTTGTGTTATCCGATGCATCTTCAGCTATAATAACTAAATGCACCTCTTTATTTTTTATTGCCTTTTCACAGGAAAATTCCCCCGATACAATTTTGGATGCTTTTTGGGATATACCAATAAGACCATATGTTTTCTTATCCATTTTTGCTTAACTCATTTCTTAGTGATTCATATATTTCTTTTGAAATATTACTTTTAAAAGAACGCTCAAGTCCCCTGGATTCCTCCGCCTTAGTTAGGCATTTAATATTAGGGCATACATATGCTCCCCTACCTGGCTTTTTGCCAGTAAAATCTAAGCTAAATTCTCCTGATGAATCCTTGACAACCCTAATCATTTCCCTCTTATCTATTAACTCCTGACAACCAGTACATTTACGAAGGGGTAATTTTCTTTTTTTAGGCATTAGATCACTCCTTATAGCTAGTCTTTACTCCTCCTGTGAGGCTTCCTCTAGGGTTTCTTGACTAGGTTCTTCAAGTTCCGCACTTGTTTCGCTTTTTATATCAATTCTCCAATTAGTTAATTTAGCTGCCAATCTTGCATTTTGCCCTTCTTTACCAATAGCTAGTGATAATTGGTAATCTGGTACAATTACAGTTGCACTATGCTCTTCTTCATCTAAAATAACATCTATAACCTTAGATGGACTAAGGGCAGCTGCAATAAACACTTTAGGATCTTCATCCCATTTGATAATGTCTATCTTCTCCCCACCTAGCTCATCTACAATTATATTAACCCTTTGCCCATTTTGTCCTACACAAGCCCCTACTGGGTCAACATCTTCTTCATTGGAATGAACTGCTATTTTGGTTCTAGATCCCGCTTCCCTTGCAATGCTTTTAATTTCTACTATTCCTTCTGAAACCTCAGTAACCTCGTGTTCAAAAAGCCTTTTTACAAGTTCTGGATGGTTTCTTGATAATATTACCTGGGCTCCTTTGTTACCCTTACTAGCAGATTTTACTTCTGATATATAGAAGGTCATTCTTTCACCATGCTTGTATTCTTCTCCCATGGTTTGGTCATTTTGCATTAGGGCTGCTTCAGTTTTCTCTAGTTCTACAATAACCATTCTTTTTTCGGTTCTAAGTATTAATCCACTTATTATATCCTGTTCCTTAGCTATATACTCATTGTAGACCATTTCTCTTTCTGCTTCCCTAATTCTTTGTGTTACGACTTGTTTAGCATTTTGAGCAGCAATTCTTCCAAAATTATCTGGGGTTACATCTACAACTGCCAGGTCACCTACCTCATACGAGGCATTTAATGAAAGCGCATCAGATAAGGAAATTTGTAATGTCTCATCTTCAACAACTTCATCTTCAACAACTTCTTTTTGGGCAAATATCTGTACCTTACCATTATCCCTATCTATTCTAGCCTGAACATTCTGTGATGGATTAAAATCCCTTCTACATGCTGTTACTAGTGATGATTCAATTGCTTCAAATAATATCTCTTTATCTATGCCTTTATCTAGTGAAATTTGTTCTAGTGCATTGATGAATTCATTATTCATCTTGATCCTCCCTGTTTACATATAACAATTATACTTGTTATTGCTATCTTGTTTTAAAATATAATTGCAGGTTTTGCGATTGCAATATCCTTAAGTTTAAATGATACTGCTTCGTCTTCCTCTGTAATTATAGTTACCATATTATCTTCAAACCTATCTAACTTACCTTGGTATTCCTTTTGATTATTATGAGGTGTATATAGTTTAATATCTATAATCTTACCTATATTTCTTTTGAAATCTGCAGCCTTTTTAAGGGGCCTATCTAATCCTGGTGAGCTAACTTCTAGTATATAGGCACCTTCAATGGGATCTTTCTCATCTAAAATTTCCTCAAGAGCCCGGCTTGTTTTCTCACAATCATCAATTGTTATTCCGCCTGGCTTATCAATATAAATACGTAGATACCAGTTAGGTCCCTCTTTAATATATTCAATATCAACTAATTCATAATTATACTCTGCTACAATAGGTTCTAAATACTTTGCTACAATAGATTCTATGTTTTTCCTACTCATATTTTCACCCTTTCTTTATATAGTGTTCCACTCTCATTATTGTGTATTCATTTTAGTTTCATATGATAGACAAATAGAAAGAGTGGGCAAGTACCCACTCTTCTCCCATCTCTATATTCTTATATAAATTATAATACTTTTTCTATAAAAATGCAAGTTAGAAGAAACTAAGTTGGTTTGTTTCTTGAATACCTTGTAACATATTGTTCTCTTTCATTAATTCTACAGTAGTTTTGCTTGCCTTGGTTTCTGCCCTAAATTGTTCTAGTGACAAAAATTCCATCTTGTCTCTTGCTATTACTATATTTTCTGCTACTGTATCTCCTAAGCCTTGAAGGGAATTAAATGGTGGCAAAATTCCATCTGGCTTTACTAGGAATGTTTTAGAATCCGATTCATCCAAATCCATTTCTAAAAACTTTATGCCCCTAGCATACATTTCCCTTACCACTTCAAGTACAGTTAGTGTGTCTTTTTCTGTGGCTGTTGGTTTGGGAATCTGTTCCAGGGCTTCTATTTCATATTGAACCTTCTCTGGCCCCTTACACATTAGTTCGTAATCAAATTTGCCCCTTGCCCTTATAGTAAAGTATGTGGCATAAAAAGATTCTGGGTAATGTACTTTAAAATATGCAATTCTAAATGCCATCATTACATAGGCTGCAGCATGGGCCTTAGGGAACATATACTTAATTGTCTTACATGATTCAATATACCAGACAGGAACATTACAATCTAGCATGATCTGTTCCTGCTCATCAGTAACCCCTCTCCCCTTACGTACTGCCTCCATAATTATGAAGGCTTCTTGTTTATCAACACCTTTTAATATTAGGTAGGTCATAATATCATCCCTTGTTGATATAACTTCTTTTAGGCTAGCTGTACCTGACCTTACTAAATTTTGGGCATTGTTTAGCCATACGTCTGTACCATGTGAAAGACCTGATATTCTAATTAGTTCTGAAAAGGTTGTAGGTTTAGTATCTACAAGCATTTGCCTAACAAATCTAGTGCCAAATTCAGGTACTGCCAAAGATCCTACCTTGCTATCAATATCTTCAGGACTAACCCCTAAAGCCTCGGTAGATGTAAAAAGAGACATAGTTTCCTTATCATCTAAGGGTATAGTTGTAGCATCTACCCCAGTTAAATCTTCTAACATACGAATTATGGTTGGGTCATCATGACCTAATATATCAAGCTTTAGAAGACATTCACTAATGGAGTGATAATCAAAGTGAGTTGTTACAGTTGTTGATTTCATATCATTAGCCGGCCTTTGTAGGGGGCAAAAATTATGAATGTCATTATCTGTTGGTACAACTATTAGCCCTCCTGGATGCTGGCCTGTTGTTCTTTTTATTCCTACGCAGCCCTGTACTAATCTATTAGTCTCTGCCTGTGATGCAATTATATCTTTTTCATCTAGGTACTTCTTTACAAATCCATAGGCTGTCCTATCTGCTAGTGTTCCAATAGTGCCCGCCTTAAATACATGGGAACTGCCAAATAGTTCTTCTGTATAGGCATGAGCCTTAGCCTGGTACTCACCTGAAAAGTTAAGATCTATATCTGGTTCCTTATCGCCGTCAAAACCTAAAAAAGTCTCAAAAGGAATATCATGTCCTTCCTTTAAAAGTAAACTACCACATTTAGGGCAGTCTTTATCTGGCATGTCGCATCCAGACATCCCTGCAAAGGATTTCACTGTGTCTGAGTCAAAGTCAGAAAACTTACATTTACTATTAGGGCATACATAGTGGGCTGGTAATGGGTTTACTTCTGTTATACCAGCCATAGTAGCTGCAAAAGAAGAACCTACCGACCCCCTTGACCCAACTAAGTAGCCATCTTCTATGGACTTCCATACAAGTTTTTGAGAAATAATATATAATACTGCAAAGCCGTTATCTAGTATAGAGTTAATCTCCCTATCAAGGCGCTCCTGCACCACCTCTGGTAGCTTATCCCCATATATATCCTTTGCCTTATCATATGTAATTTGTACTAGTTTTTCTTCTGACCCTTCAAGGTGGGGTGGGAATGTCTCACTAGGAATAGGCTTAATATCATCTATGGAATCTGCAATAATATTAGTATTAGTTACAACGACTTCGTAGGCCTTATCTTCACCTAAATATGAAAATTCCTCTAACATCTCCTCAGTTGTCCTAAAATAAAGGGGTGGCTGATTATCAGCATCATCAAAGCCTTGCCCTTTCATAATAATGCTCCTAAATATACTATCATCTGGATTTAGAAAATGGGTATCACATGTAGCTATAACCTTCTTTTTATACTTGGTCCCAAGTTCTACAATTCTTTTGTTAATATCTATTAAATTATCCCTAGAAGATACTATTCCCTTATCTAGCATGAACTGGTTGTTTTGCAAGGGCTGTATCTCTAGATAATCATAAAAATCAATAATTTGCCTTATATTATCTTCTGGATTATTTTGTAGTATGGCCTGGTATAATTCCCCCGCCTCACAAGCTGTTCCTAGGATTAAGCCCTCCCTATGCTTTAAGATTTCACTTTTGGGGATTCTAGGAGTCCTAAAAAAGTAATCAATATGTGATTTGCTGATTAGCCTATACAGATTTTTAAGGCCCTCTTGGGTCTGGGCAAGTATAATGCCATGGTAGGGCTTTAATCTCTTAGCTTCTATATTTTGACTTACAAACTCATTAATATCTTTTATGAAGTTTATATTTTTATCCTTAAGCATTGTAATAAAGATTTGAAAAATTTCTGCTGTAGCTCTTGCATCATCAACTGCCCTATGGTGGTTTTCCAGTATAACACCTAGGTCCTCTGCTATAATATTTAGCCTATGCCTGCGTAGATGGGGCAACAAACTTCGTGATAAGCCCAGGGTATCAATAACACTATTGCTTATGGTTATTCCTATCTTATCTGCAAAATAGCGTATAAAACCCATATCAAAACCTGAATTGTGGGCTACTAAACAAGAGTCTCCTATAAAATCTAAAAACTCTGGGAGCACTGTATCAATAGTCGGAGCTCCCCTTACCATGTCATCTGTAATACCTGTAAGTTTTGTTATCTTTGCGGGAATTGGAATTTCTGGATCCACTAAGGACTGAAATTCATCAACTATCTGGCCCTTATCAATTTTCACTGCCCCTATTTCTGTAATCCTATCCTGGCCCGGCCTAAGTCCAGTTGTTTCTATATCGAAAACTATAAAAGTATCTTTTAGGGTTTGGTCCTTAGGGCTTTGCACAACCGCTCCTAAGTCATCAACAATATATGCTTCTACCCCATAAATAACTTTTATCCCATGTTTCTTACCAGCAAATGCTGCATCAGGGAATGCTTGTACTACTCCATGGTCAGTAACTGCTACTGCAGTATGCCCCCACTTTGCAGCTTGTTCTATATAGTCTCCAACTGGGTGGGTAGCGTCCATGCTACTCATTTGTGTATGGAGATGTAACTCTACCCTTTTATTGCTAGCCTTATCCTGCCGCCTTGTAGCAAAGTCTCCTATCTCCACAATATCCCTAGCCATTATTATTCTTTCCCTCATATAAGTATCAAACTGGACCTTACCCTTTATCTTTAGGCAGCTTCCTTTTTTAATACGTCCCGCTACCTCTTCTTCATACTTATCCTTCTTAATAAAGAACTTAACTGTCATAGAGTTGGTAAAATCTGTAATATCAAAGGAAACTATATATCTATTATTCTTGATTTCCCTTGCTTCTATGGCCATTACCTGGCCCCTAATAATACCATCTATAACTTCATCATTAATAGAGTCTATAGGCATTATATCTTCCTTAATTGCTCTTCCTATTATTTGAGGACTTTGCTGCCTACCCTTATCATCCTTAATGGTTTCTTTCTTTGGCATATGGGCCATGGTATTTTGGATGGCTTTTTCTAATAATTTGTCTGACTGATTGTCTTTAAGCTTATCCAGCTCATACCAGCTTACATTAAGTTTAAGGTTTGTTATATCAAAGATTGTTCTTTCTATTAAGGACTTAAAATCTCTTTTTTTGATGTAAAATAAGTATGATTCCGTAATACTAATGGCTAGATTATTATCTTCTAATTCCCATTTACATTCGCCTAGGATACAAGATGCTAGGGGACTATTTTCTCCTGCTTGCTTTAATATTTTATTCCAGTTTTCTTTTAAGATATTGTTTATATCTGATTGATCTAAGGATCTAGTATTATCCTCTATAAACACTAGGCTTACTTTTGCCTTATTTATAGCAGGAAAAGAAGCCGTGATTTCCTTCTCTAAGTTTTTAATGTTTCTATTTGAAATTTTCTTGTTACTTCTTAATACAATTTCCATTAAATTGTTGTGCTTGAGGATTTTTATGTTTTCTACAATGGTTTCATCAAACATCTGCTTTAAATCATGGCTTATTTCTAAATTCTGAAAGGCAGATGCAAAAGATATACTTTTGTTTTGTGTAAGCATAAAATCCTCCAATCTATATTGTTTCTTCTATTAGTTTTATAAGTTCTTCTACTAAATCCTCTTCCTTAACCTTTTTAACTATTTGTCCTTTTTTAAATATTAATCCTTCACCCTTGCCACCTGCAACTCCGATATCTGCTCCTTTGGCCTCACCTGGTCCATTAACAGCACAACCCATTACAGCTATTGTAATATGATCTGTAATATGACTTGTTCGTTCTTCTACCTCCTGGGCTAGTTTAACTAAATCCATTCTGGTTCTTGCACATGTGGGACATGATATAATTTCTGCGCCGAAGCTCCTTGCACCTAATGACTGAAGCACTTGCCTTGCACATTTAATCTCCTCCACTGGATCGGTTGTAAGGGATACCCTTATAGTATCTCCTATACCTTTAGAAAGTATAGCACCTAGTCCAGCTGCCGATTTAATTGTTCCACTGTATATAGTGCCAGCCTCAGTAATTCCAACATGTAGAGGATAATCATACTTGTTTGCAAAAAGTTCATATGCCCTTGTGCAAAGTGGGACATTAGATGCCTTCATTGAAACTATAATATCTTCAAAGTTCTGCCTCTCTAATATCTCTACATGCCTTGATGCGCTTTCTACTAAGGCTTCTGGAGTAACCCCTCCATATTTGAGCAGGATATCCTTTTCTAAGGAACCACCGTTAACCCCTATCCTAATTGGAATTTGCTTTTCCTTGGCCGCTTCAACCACTTCTTTAATTCTTGCCTCATCACCAATATTACCCGGATTTATTCTTAGTTTATCAACCCCATTTTCAATTGATGCTAAAGCAAGTTTATAATCAAAATGTATATCTGCGACCAAAGGAATGTTTATTTGGTTTTTTATTTCTTTAATTGCGTTAGCCGATTCCATATCTGGGACAGATACCCTTACAATCTCACAGCCTGCCTTTGTCAGCTTATCTATTTGCTTAACTGTTGCTTCTACATCCCTAGTGTCTGTATTAGTCATGGACTGGATGCTTATTGGACTTTTAGAGCCAATCATTACATCTCCTACCATTACATCTCGAGTATTTCGTCTTTCAAATCTGTATCCCATACACAACTCCTATCCAATTCCTCTTGCTATGTCGTTGTACATTACAAATACCATTAGGCCCATAAGTAAGATAAATCCTACAAAATGAAAGGCTCCTTCCACCTTGGGATTTACCGGTTTTCCAGTTATTCCTTCTATTGCAGTAAATAGTATCCTTCCTCCATCAAGGGCCGGGAAGGGAAACAGGTTAAAAACACCTAGATTAATTGATATTAATGCCCCAAGAAAAAGCATTTGCTGGATTGCAAACCATATACTTTCCTTAACACTAGCATCCCATACTTGAACTCCTGCATTAATAACCCCTATTGGCCCAGCTAATTCATCTGCAGACACTTTACCTGTTATAAGCATACCAAAACCATCTACTGTCATTTTTAGTAGGTTTCCTGTTTCAATAAAACTGTTTTTTATACCGGCAAATACATTACCCTTCTTTAGTGTTGCTGTAAATCCTACTAAATATCTATCCTCTTCCTGGCTATATTCTCTTTCAATATTAAGTCTTATATCTTCACTACCTCTTTTAATTAAAAGTTCTACTTCCTTATCATCCGCAATACTTAAAGCCTTAGTTATATCATTCATATTTTTGGTTTTAATATTGTTGATCATAAGTATCTCATCACCAACTTCCATACCTGCCTCCTGGGCTGGGAAGCCTGGTGTTAAATCACCTACAATATTACTTGGTTGCCCTTGGCTCATTACTATAATAAACATTAGTAAAAGTGCAAGTAAAAAGTTCATTACAGGGCCTGCAAATAATATTGATAGTCTTTGCCAAACTGTTTTAGAACTTAGGGATCTTTCACTTTTAGAGTCCCCTACCTCTTCTTGCATCATACAGTAACCACCTATTGGTAGGACGCGTAAGGAATATGATGTTTCCCCCTTTTTCTTGCTTACTATCTTTGGTCCCATTCCTATAGCAAATTCCTGAACTAAAACGCCACTTCTTTTTGCCATTATAAAGTGACCAAATTCATGTGCTGTTACTATGACTGTAAATACTAGAAGTACAATAGCTATCCTAATTACCATTGATATTATTGCCATAAATCAACCTTCTTTCTGCTAAATTCTCTTGCCCACTTATCACACTCTAGTATTTGATTTAGTGTAGGCTTGTTTATACTTATGTGGGCTTCCATTGTATCATGAATTAATTTTGGAATATCCATAAAAGAAATTTTCCTATTTAAAAAAGCTTCAACCGCTATTTCATTAGCTGCATTTAAAACTGCCGGCATAGAACCACCTATTTCCATTGCTTCATATGCATACTTTAGGCAGGGAAATTTATTAAAATCAGGCTCTTCAAAGGTTAAAGAGTTATATTTTGTAAAGTCCACCCTTTCTATATTACTAGCTTTTCTATCTGGGTAATTTAGGGCATACTGTATTGGACCCCTCATATCTGCCACTCCAAGCTGGGCCATAATATTGGCATCTTTATACTCTACCATAGAATGAATAATACTTTGCGGATGAACCATAACATCTATTTGATTAAGTTCTAGATCAAATAACCACTTAGCTTCAATAACCTCTAGCCCCTTATTCATCATAGTAGCTGAATCTATACTTATTTTTTGTCCCATATCCCAGTTAGGATGTTTTAGTGCATCTTCTACTGTTACATTATACAAATCCTCCTTAGAGCTTAACCTAAAGGGACCACCAGAAGCAGTTAGGATAATTCTATCTATAGGTTGATCTTCATTGCCCCTTAAACACTGAAATATAGCTGAATGTTCACTATCAACTGGATATATTGAAACCCCATATTCCTTAGCCTTATCCATAACAATTTCCCCTGCTGTTACAAGGGTTTCCTTATTAGCTAATGCAATATCTTTACCTTTTTCTATTGCCTTTATAGTTGGAATAAGCCCAATCATACCAACTACCGAAGTAACTACTGTGTCAACTTCACTTAAACTTGCTATGGCAGTTAATCCGTCAAGACCTGATAGTACCTCTACCCTTATATCACTATCCTTTAAACGGCATCTTAACTCCTTAGCTTTTTTCTTGTCCATAACTGCAACCTTCTTAGGCTTAAAGGTAATAATTTGATCTTCTAATAAGTCAATATTAGTATTGGTAGTTAAACCATGAACTTTTATATTATCCATGTTTGAGATAACATCTAGTGTTTGTGTTCCAACTGAACCTGTAGAACCTAGAATTGAAATTATTTTTGACATACTATACCCCTTCATTAAATCAATAAATATAATATAAAATAAATAAATGGTGCTGTAAATAGCACACTATCAAAACGATCTATTATACCCCCATGCCCTGGCAGTATATATCCAAAGTCCTTAACTTTTAGAAACCTTTTAATTGCTGAAGCTGTTAAGTCACCAATCTGTGCAATTACTGATGCAAGCAAGGTTATAACAGGGATTACTAATATATAATCTAATACCTGCGCATTATAGTATGTTCCATATGCCCAGGTATATACAAAACTTAGTAATGCTGCACCTACTATACCGCCTATTGCCCCTTCTATGGTTTTATTTGGGCTTAATTTAGGGACTAGCTTGTTCTTTCCAATAAATGTTCCTGTAAAGTATGCAAATGTATCTGTCCCCCATGCACTAATAAATATAAGCCATACTAAAAAACCCCCCATAGACATATCCCTTATTAAATATATAAAAGGGAATAAGAAAGCTATATAAAAGGTGCCAAAAACTGTAACACTAACATCTATAATTGAATATTTAGGATATCTTAAAACCATAGTAATCAGTGTTCCTATTACAGTGAGACCTGTAATAGGTCCTAATAAATCAGGCCTATATATTATGGATATCAATATGGAAAGTACTGATATATATCCTGGAATCTTTAGTGGTTTATATTCCTTATCAAAAGCCCTATATATTTCCCTTGAACCTATCATGGCAATGAGAATTATTGAAAGCTCTAAAATAAGTCCCCCTTTAATAATAATATATAATAAAAACGGAATACATATAAGTGCTGTTATTATTCTTGTAAACAAAGACCTTCCTCCTTAAATTACTTATACCTGCCCAAAACGTCTATCCCTATTTTGATATACCTCTATTGCTTTATCGAACTCTGCTTTATCAAAGTCTGGCCATAAACAATCTGTAAAATAAAACTCACTATAGGCACTTTGCCATGTTAAAAAGTTGCTTAATCTTTCTTCTCCACTTGTCCTAATTATAAGATCTGGGTCCGGAATATTAGCTGTATCTAAATAATTTATGAAAAGATCTTCATTTATATCAGATGTGCTTATCTTTTTATTCTCAATGTCCTTAGCCATCTCTTTAATACTTCTTATTATTTCATCTCTACCGCCATAGTTAAGGGCGATATTAAGCTGCATACCGTCCTTTTCCTTAGTTGTATCTTCTAGCCTTATAATAAGTTCCTGGATATCTTGAGGAAGTCCCCTTCTATCCCCTATTACACATACTCTTATGTTATCTTTTTTTGCATCTTTTATGTTGCGTTTTAAATAGTTGCGCAATAAATTCATAAGGCCATCTACTTCTTTTTTAGGCCTATTCCAATTTTCCGTTGAAAAAGCATATACGCTCATATGTAAAATACCTATTTCATCTGCATATTTACTTATTTTCTCTAATGCCTTAGCACCTTGCTTGTGGCCAAAATCTCTAGGCATACTGCGTGATTTAGCCCATCTTCCATTACCGTCCATTATAATCCCAACATGGGCTGGTAAGTTTATATTTCTATCCATAGCTACCTCCAAACTAAATTTTTTAAGTAATTAAACCCCTCTATATTGAGGGGTTTGATTGCTTAAACATTATACTGATAAGATATCTTCGCTTTTTATCTCAACATTCTCGTCTACTTTTGCTACATATTTATCGGTAAGATCTTGTACATCTACCTCTAAATCTTTTAAGATATCCTCCGAAATCTCCTTGTTGGCTTCTGCTTTCTTGTAGAAATCTAAAGCTTCTCGTCTTATATTCCTAATAGTAATCTTTGCTTCTTCTCCCCTTTTCTTTACTTCTTTAGTAAGTTCCTTACGTCTTTCTTCAGTAAGTTCAGGGAAAATTAATCTTACAACTTTACCATCATTAGAAGGATTGATGCCTAAATCTGCCTCGTTAAGTGCCTTCTCTAAATCCTTAAGTACATTGGCATCCCATGGCTGGATTTGTAATATACGGGCTTCTGGAACAGTAATATTGCCTACCTGTGCAATAGGTGTAGGTACACCATAATATTCTACTGTTACATTTTTGATGATATTAGGGTTTGCACGGCCAGCCCTAATTGTACTAAATTCTTCTAGTAATGCATCAATTGATTTCTCCATTTTTTCTTCATACACATTTAACTGACTTTTCATATTACGTCCTCCTTAGACTATTATACCGTAATTAGGGTTCCAAAGTTTTCACCTGATGCTGCTCTTACTATACTCTTCTCTTCCGTTAAGGCGAAAATTTTAATTGGTATTCCTTCTCCTATACATAAGCTAGCAGCTGGTGCATCTATAACATTTAAATTATCATCTAAGACCTGCTTACATGATATGGTTTCATATCTTTTTGCATTAGGGTTTGTTTTAGGATCATCACTATATACAGCGTCTATGTTTTTTGCGAATAATAACATATCAACCCCTATTTCACAACCTCTAAGGGCAGCACCTGTATCTGTTGAAAAGAATGGATGTCCTGTTCCACCTGCAAAGAAAACTACTTTTCCATTTTCCATATGTAAAAGCGCCTTATCTTTTGAAAAAAGCTCTGTCATATTTCCTACATAAAATGGAGTTTGTATGATAGAATCTAGTCCTATACTGCGGCATACATCTGAAACATAAAGGGCATTCATTATTGTAGCTAACATACCAATTTGGTCTGCCTTGCTTCTATCCATATCTCCGGCCGATCTTCCTCTCCAGAAATTCCCACCACCTATAACTACTGATACTTGTATGTTCTGATCTACTAGTTCTTTTAATTGTTTACATACATTTAAAATAATCTCATGGTCAAAATTATCTCCTTTATTACCTGACAATGCCTCGCCACTTAGTTTAACCAAAACCCTATCTATCTTATGCATATTTTACCTCCACTTATAATACTGTACCATATTTTATAGTATTTTTCTATATTAATATATAAAAAAGGGAACACCAAGAGTGTTCCCCACAGAATCTTATTAGCCTTGCATTTGTTTTGCTACTTCATCTGCAAAGTCTTCTTCTCTTTTTTCTAAACCTTCACCTGTTTCAAAACGTGCCATGCTTTTGATTACATCTGCACTTCCAAGTTCATTTGTAAGGTATTGTTTAACAGTTAAATCTCCATCTTTAATATATTCTTGCTCTAATAGACAAATTTCTTTTAGCTGTTTATTTAAACGTCCATTAACTATTTGTTCTATAATATGCTCAGGTTTCTTAGAATCTTCATTAAGGGCTTGTGCCATTAAGATAGCTTTTTCGCTTTCTTTCTTTTCTTCTGAAACATCATCTCTAGAAATGAATTCTGGATTTACTGCAGCTATTTGCATTGCAATATCCTTACCAACTTGCTCTACCTTGTCGCCTTCGGCATCTACTTCAACTATTGCTACAATTTTACCTGCACCATGAGTATATGCTACGAAAGTACCTGTATCTGTTGTTAATCTTTCAAAGCGACGGATTGATAGGTTTTCACCTATTGTGGATATCATTTCGATTAAAACATCGTTTACAGTTTTTGAACTATCTTCAATCCATGGTAATTCTTTAAGCTCATCTACTGTATCTATTTCATTATCTAAAACAATCTTTGCAACATTTTCTGTGAAATTAATAAAAGTTTCATTCTTTGCAACAAAGTCTGTTTCTGAGTTAACTTCTACCATTGCAGCTACTTTGCCGTCTGGGCTTAGTACTTCTTTAACTAATCCTTCTGCAGCTATACGTCCTGCTTTTTTAGCTGCTGTAGCTAGTCCTTTTTCCCTAAGAACTTCTATAGCTTTTTCTATATCTCCATTTGTTTCTTTTAGTACATTCTTGCAGTCCATCATACCAGAGCCTGTTCTATCTCGAAGCTCTTTTACCATTTTAGCTGTAATTGCCATCCTTTACCTCCATTATTATTTCTTATTATCTATAAATTGTTATCTTAATTTATTAGTATTAATTATTCTTCAGTAGCTTCTACAGTTTCTGCTTCTTCAGTAACTTGTTCTTCTCTACCTTGATTAGCTTCAATAACTGCATCAGCCATCTTAGATGTAATTAGTTTAACTGCGCGAATTGCATCATCGTTACCTGGGATAACGTAATCAATTTCATCTGGATCACAGTTAGTATCTACAATTGCAACAATTGGTATTCCTAATTTTCTAGCTTCTTGGATAGCTATAGTTTCTTTTCTTGGGTCTACTATATATATTAAGTCTGGTAATCTTTTCATTTCTTTAATACCACCCAAGTTTCTTTGAAGTTTATCTCTTTCTTTGTTAAGCTCTAATACTTCTTTCTTTGGTAATAAATCAAAGATACCGTCTTCTTCCATTTTTTCTAATTCTTTTAATCTTGCAATACGGCTTTTAATTGTGTTAAAGTTTGTAAGCATACCACCTAACCATCTTTGGTTAACATAGTACATACCACAACGCTCTGCTTCTGACTGAACTGAGTCTTGTGCTTGCTTTTTAGTTCCTACAAATAAAACTTGTCCACCATCCGCAACTACATCACGAACTACTGAATATGCATCGTCAATTTTACGAGATGTTTTTTGTAGGTCAATAATATAAATTCCATTTCTTTCTGTAAAGATGTACTCTGCCATCTTAGGGTTCCATCTTCTTGTTTGGTGTCCAAAATGTACACCTGCTTCTAATAATTGTTTCATTGATACTACACTCATAATTTACCTCCTGGTTTTCATATCCTCCGTATACTTCATATTCTATAAGATACCCTTAGGCACCTTCTTATAAAATCTATATACGTGTGTTTTTATTTCCATTTTACATTATATCATATGTTTTTCAATTCTTCAATAATTTTATTTGTATTCCATTAATATCTTAAATACTGTTTCATTATCTGCATTAAGTGGGAATTCTTTTTTACCATGTATTAGTTTTCTTTCTGCATCCTTAGAAACTATGTATGCTATAAAATCATCGTAATTATCTATAACTTTATGCTCTAGCAAAATCCTTGTTATATCTTTTGCTGTTGCTTTTGAATCTATATCAATTACAACTGTCCCCTTATCCTCTTCTTTTTCTTCTTTCTTAACTGCCTGTTCTACCTTATTATTTGCTTTTTCTATCTTTTTTTCTATATTGCTATCATTTTTAAAGCTTATTTCTGTTGATTCATCTTCTATAGGGTCTATTTTATTATTAGCCGTATAAAATAAAAGGGTTAGGATTATACCACTTACAAATAATCCTGAACCTAGTCCTATAAACCAGCTTATTAAGATTGTCTTTTTATTTGTTTTCAATCCCTCACCTCATTCGATCAATACCAAGAATCAAATTAACTTCCCCTTTTCCCATATTTAATTCTTTAGCTATCTGATCTGGTGTTTTACCTTGCTTTTTAAGTTCTATTACTTCTTTATATTTCTTGTCTTGCTGGCTATCTACTTCCCTGATTTCATATGGTTGATCTTTAGATGACCTATCTATCTTATCTGTAAAATAGCTAAACATTTGATTCATTTCACCAATAATATCTTCTGTATTAGAAAAGGATGTATTAGTTTCTTCTTTACTGATATTGTGTGCCATCCAAACAAGGCCTACTAACATTATTAGGAAGCCAACAATTATAAGTGCCATACCAGCAAGTGGTATAATCTCCTCAATAGTCATAATGCACTCCTTTAAATTCTTATATCTATAGTGGTTGAAGGGTTCTTATCTTTTTTCTTGCTCTTGTTTTTTTGGGCTTTGTTTTTTCTTTTTGAGTGTTTTTTGTTGTGGTTGGGAGATTCTTTAGACCCTTCTTCATCTGTCTTAAGATTTTCAGACCTTTGTGGTGATATTACTGTTTCTTTTTTATGTTCTACTTCCTTTTTCATAATATCCCCAAATTGTGCTTGTTGTTCTATAGTAAGTTGATTATTTCTTTGTTGCTGCTCAGCAATTTTGGGAGTTTGTGGGTGTAATATTTGTGTATCAATTGGTTTTATCACTTTTACCACTCCTATATATCCATTTTTTCTTTTAACCTACTTATAGCCTTAGTATGTATCTGAGAAATTCTAGATTCTGATACACCCATAATTGCACTTATTTCTTTTAATGTTAATTCTTCATAGTAATATAGTGTAATGATTTTCCTTTCCCTATCAGTAAGTTGCCCTATTGCTGCTGCTAACATCCTTTCAGTTTCTAGTTCTTCCATATGGGCCTCTGGGGATCCTAGCTGGTTAGGGTTTGTATCAGATATTTCCGCATTTCTTCCTTGTTCCATATGATATTCTAGGGATGTTAGGCTTGCAATATTAGCATCTTTGCTAATTTTATGAAATTCTTCAGGACTTATTCCTAGATGATTAATCATTTCCTCATCTGTAGCAGGCCTACCCAGGGTATTTTCTAACTCTGTATAGGCTTCTCTTAAATCTTTTTCTTGCTTCCTTAGGGACCTTGGGACCCAATCCATCTTCCTAATGTGATCTATTATTGATCCTCTAATCCTTAAGGAAGCATATGTTTCAAATTTAACTTCCCTATCTGGATCAAACTTATCTATGGCATCAATGAGTCCAAAAACCCCATAACTAATCAAATCATCGTATTCTACATTTTCTCCAAGATACATATTTAATCTGCCAGCAATATATTTTACAAGTGGTGCATAATGGATGATTAATTTATCCTTAATTTCAGGTGACTTAGTAAGTGAATATTCTTTCCACATATTTTCTACTTCTTTACCCATAACTATCACCCACCTTTGCTTGTTATATTTCTTTTAAACCATGATTAATGGTTTTAACTGTTAAAATCCCTGTAGATGTATCTAATTCTATTGTCCTTCCATAGTTTGAACCTGTGTCATCTGCCACTATGGGTATTCCCAACTCTTTTAGAATTTCTCTAGCGGCCATTTCATTACGGTATCCTATTCTCATTTCATCGGATGTTTGTTTAAAGTCAAACATCTGGGCTCCACCTGCAAGTTTTGCAACTAACCGTGTCTGCCTAGCGCCTACTTCAACCATTTTTTTTATAAGTACATCTATAGCTGTATCCGCAAATTTAGCTAAGTTGGAATTATTTTTAATCTGGGTGCTGTCTGGCAACATAATATGTGCCAGGCCTCCAACTTTAACAGCAGAATCATATAATACAATTCCTATGCATGATCCAAGTCCCAATGTCATCAACTTATCAGGATTCTCTGCAACATTTAAATCTGCCATACCTACCTTGATTACTTTTCCATCTTTCATTCAGCTGCACCTAATGATGTCAATATTTTATTAAATGATGGCGGGTCGGGTAGCAATATATAGTTACCCATTACTGACTCTCCACCTTCCAAAAACTCATTTTTTATTAATAGCACCCTATCATCAACCTTACCAAGTTCTATAGCTGGAACACTTAGGATGGCACCTGCCATATCAATAGCTAAATGTGGAATGGAAGGTTCCATTGCAAGCCCTGTCATTGCTGATAATGAAGATAGGTAAGAACTTGCTAGTATATTTCCTATTTCACAAAGGGCAGATAAGTCCATTTGTGTATAACCATCTAATTCATTTAGTTCTTGTCCCATAAGCATGTTAACTAATTTATGTGCAGATGATTTTTCAATAGCTACTATCATCATGCCATTTATATCACCTTTAACATTAACTAATATTCCAACTATAAGATTTTCCGCCCCTCCTAATACGCCTGATACTTCATCAAAATCCGCAATTTTAACAGAGGGTACGTCCATATCTATTCTTTTATTTAACATTTGGCTTAGGGCTGTATTAGCATTGCCAGCACCTATATTCCCAACTTCTGAGAGTGCATCAAGATGTCCTTCATTTAAATTATTAAATTTTATATCGCCCACTTAAAACAACTCCTCTTTGTATTATCCCTTTTTTATAGAAGAGTATCTTCTATTAGCGTTTTTAGATCAAGTAAGGTAACAACTGATGTACCATCTTTTATTTTACCTACTCCTGCAATATATTCTAGGTCAACGTTATTATCTATTATTTGCACATTTTCTATTTCTTCGTCGTCTAATTCTATAACTTCATTTACCTCATCTACAATTAAACCAACTTGGGAATCCTCTATTCTTGTAATTATAATTCTTGTATCTTCATCGTGTTCTTTTTGTTTTAGGGAAAATCTTTTTCTTAGATTCATAACTGGAATTATTTCTCCCCTTAGGTTCATAACACCTTCAATACAAGCTGGCGCCTGGGGAACACGTGCAACTGTTACTATTTTTTCGATTCCTTGCACTGACTGTATATCGACCCCATAGGATTCCTCGCCTAGTTGTAGTATAACATATTGTTTTGTACTAACACTTGTCTCCACGATCATCCACTCCATTCAATATTATTATATAAGTGTATTAATATCTAAAATTAATGCAACTTCACCGTTTCCTAAAATTGTTGCACCAGCAATCATCTTAATTCCACTTAAATATTTCCCTAATGATTTAATTACTATTTCTTGTTGTCCTATTAAATCATCAATTACAAATCCAACCTGCTTATCACCTTTTTGAACAATAACTACCATAAGGGTTTCTTTATCTTCCTGTCTTTCAACTCCAAGAATTTCGTGTAATCTTATAATTGGAATTACTTCATTTCTTAATAAAATTACTTCTTGATTTTGTACATATTGAATGTCTGAAACCTTAATATCTTCTATATTTTGGATGTTGCTTAATGGTATTGCGTATGTTTCGTCACCCAATTGAACCATTAGAGCCTGAATAATAGCAAGTGTTAAAGGTAACCTTACAATAAAGTTGCTTCCCTTGCCTAGCTTAGTTTCTACCTCTATATGGCCACCTAAATTAGTTATTTTACTTTTAACAACGTCTAAGCCTACGCCCCTACCAGAAACGTTAGTTATTTCCTTTGTTGTAGTAAAGCTTGGCCTAAATAAAAGATCTAAGATTTCTTTTTCAGACATCTTGGATGCGATTTCCCTGCTAACCACATTCTTTTCTATTGCTGATTGTTTTATTTTCTCGATATCAATACCTTTACCATCATCTGTTACTTCTATTACAACATTATTACCATCTTGGTAGGCTTTTAATTCTATTGTTCCTTCTCTAGTTTTACCAATTGCCAGTCTTTCTTCCGTTGTTTCAAGTCCATGATCTGCTGCGTTCCTTAGTAGATGAATAAGTGGATCTCCTATCTCATCAATTACTGTCCTATCTAATTCTGTTTCTTCACCAGACATAATTAAATTAATTTCTTTTCCAAGATCACGGGAAACATCTCTTATCATTCTTGGAAAGCGGTTAAATACGATTTCTACAGGAACCATTCTTACTTTCATAACAGCATCATGTAGACTTGTTGTAACTCTTTCTAGATATTCTATGGACTCACCGTAGCTTATGTCCTCTGCTTCCGATGCTCCAATACCCTCTAGCTGTGTTTTAACTATAATAAGTTCACTTACTAGATTCATTAGGGCATCTAGTCTATCTATATCTACCCTTACTGTTTTGGATGCTACTGGCCTTATTTTACTTTGGGTTTTTGGCTTTTCATCTTGGTCTGGTTCTTGGTGTATTTCTTCTATAGCTGGTGCAGCTGCATCAACACTTTCTATTACCTTATCTTCTACTGATACCCTGGATATGTTAACTGTATCTACCTCTGCTACACCCATTAATATATCCTTGATCTCATCTTCCATATGGCTTGTTACAACTACAAGGTCAAAATCTAGATCAAATTTTTCATCTTCTATATCTTCTACTGGAGGAACTGCATGAATTATTTCGCCTATAGATTCTAGCTCCCTAAATATAATAAATGCCCTTGCTGATTTTAGAACGCAGTTAGGACTTAAACTTATATGTATCTGGTATACATTTAAGGCCTGGCGTTGTGCTTCCCGAACTACGTTTTTTTGTGCTTCAGGAAGTGTAATTTCTCCTGTACTTATAGGTTCCTTAGCTGCTGCCGCTTTATCCTGCGTTTCTGCTTCTTGGCCCTTACCTTCTAATATTTCGTTAAGGGATTCTATAAGGTGCGTATAATCTTCATGCCCTTCGGAACCTGTTCTTATTATTTCGTCTACATAATTTTCCAAAGCATCTAAACTATTAAACAGTATATCTATTAGCTCTGTTGAAACCTTTATTTCACCTGTCCTAAGTTCAGATAGAATATTCTCAGCATTATGGGTTAATTTTTGCATTTTAGTGAATCCCATTGTGCCTGCCATGCCTTTTAGGGTATGGGCTATCCTAAAAATTTCATTAAGGATATTTAAATCCCCTGGGCTATTTTCTAATTCTAATAGGTTTTCATTTAATCGTTGTAGGTTATCTTCTGATTCTTCGATGAACATTTGCATGTATTGACTTGTGTCCATATCCTTACCCCCTTACATATTTTATAATCTCATTTGCTATTTGGTTTAGTGGTGAAATTTTATTTGCTATTCCAGCTTCCACAACTGCCCTTGGCATTCCATATACAACACAGGTTTCTTCATTTTGTGCAATAATATTAATGGCACCCCTTGATTTTAGTGGTATTAGTCCTTCTAATCCATCAGACCCCATACCAGTCATGATTACGCCTAGCAGCTCTTTGTTTATATTGGTTTCATTTAATGAATCTAGCAGGGTATCCATAGATGGCCTATGTCCTTTAACTGGTGGCGATTTAGTAAGACCAATGGTTGGCTTGTTTTTGTTTTTTACAACCATATGGTATCCACCTGGCGCTATATATGCTGTGCCTTGCTCCAATATATCCCCTTCTTCTGCCTCTTTAACCTTAATTTCTGCAGCAGCATCAATACGCTTAGCTAGTGAGTTGGTAAACCCTGCCGGCATATGTTGTACTATTAAATATGTTGCAGGTAAATCCTTTGGGATTTGTATAAGTAGTTCGTGTAACGCCTTAGGTCCCCCCGTTGATGTACCTATAGCAACTATGGTCTTATAAGTATCCTTATTAAACATATTTTATAAAACTCCTATCATAATAATATCCTTCAAAATACTAATGCTTAGAAAACATTTTTAATACCTGCTTAAATAGGTTTCCTTTAGCTGGTGTATTTTCTTTGGGCTTTAAATCTGTAAGAGTATTTACAATCTTACGGTAATCATTACTAGCTTTGCTTTTGGGAAAAGATTTACATATTGGCTCTTGAATCTTAGCTGCCTTCATTACATTGTAATCAAATAAAACACAGCCTAAATATTCTATTTCCATATTTAAAAAGTGTTTACATACATTGGCTAATTTTCTATATACTTCTTCTGCTTCTTTACTTGATTCTGTCTTATTAACAATTATTTTTATTGATGGTAAATCTATATCGCTATCTGATTGAAAAGTTTTAATTAGTGCATAGGCATCTGTTATAGAAGTTGGCTCTGGCGTTGTAATAAATATAACCTCATGTGCCAATCTACAGAAGCTTAAAACTGCATCTGTTATGCCTGCACTTGTATCTATTAATATATAGTCTGCAATTCTTTCTAATTCTGCAACACTATTTGCAAATTTTGTTATTTGTTCCTTGTTAAGGAACATTAACTCATTAATTCCTGATCCACCTGAAATAAATTTTATCCCATCTTCATTTTCCTCTATTATTTCAGTAATAGTTTTGTTGCCAGTCAAAACATTAGATAGGTTATAGCGGGGAATTACCCCTAAAAGTACTTCTATATTTGCAAGTCCTAGGTCAGCATCTAGGATAACCACTTCTTTACCTTTTTCTTTTAAGGAAAGAGCCAGGTTAACCACTGTATTTGATTTTCCTACTCCACCTTTTCCACTTGTTACAGTTATAATTTTTGCCGATGGAGTATTATTATTTATATTAGGTTGTTTTTCTTTAACTATTTGTCTAAGTTGGGTTGCCTGATCATTCATCGCCTAAACTCCCTAGTAATATTTTAGCATACTTGGCACCCTCTACTACTTCTATATCATCAGGTACATTTTGTCCAAATGATACATAGGAAAGTGGTTTGTTTGTATAGTGCCTTAAGTTTATAATAGTTCCCGCTGATGCTGTTTCGTCTGTTTTTGTTACTATAATAGAATATTTGTCACATAGCTGGCTATATTTTTTAATTATACTTTTTAAATCTGAAAACTTGGTTGTTGCACTAACTACTAGGTATACCTCTTTATCTGGGAACATATCTAGCATATCCCTTAGCTCCCCTAAATGTTCATCATTTTTATGGGATCTACCTGCTGTGTCAACAAATATATATTCCTTATCATCAAACAATTCTAACCCTGCCCTTAGTTCTTCTGGGGTATATACTACCTCTAGGGGCACTGATAATATTTCACTATAGGTTCTAAGTTGGTCTATAGCTGCTATCCTATAAGTATCTGCTGTTATAAGTGCTATATCTTTTTCTTTTTTAAGGCTAAAGTCAGCTGTAAGCTTTGCAATACTGGTAGTCTTACCTACACCTGTTGGTCCTATAAAGAAAACAAGTTTAGGTCCTTCCTTGTTGACACAATCATCTATCACCTTAACATCCCCTATTGATTGGCAGATATTATTATATACAATCCTAATAATATCCTTAATATCTAGGTCATCCTCATCCAATAATTCTGTGCCCTTTAGTAGCTCCATTGCGGCTTCTTCCTCAACCTCTTGTTTTACTAAGTGGTTTAAAATAAGTTTTTGGAAGGTAGTTCTTTTACTTTCTGAATCCTTTTCCATGTTTGATGCGCTTATATAATTAACTGTTTGTGCCTCATTAGACTTTTCATATAGATTTTCCATTTTATCTGCTGTAGATGCTAATAACCTTTCCATATTCAGCATCTGCTCTTTAAGCTCATCTATTCCCTGGTCTGTCTCTTTTATATCTACACTATCTGTTGGTATTTCTTTGTCTGTAGCTACTGTTATTTCTACTTGGTCATTCTTAAACAGTCTTGTAAACCAGTTGCCTTTTATATTTTTTACATTAAGAACAACTGCATGGTCTCCAAGTTCTTCTTTTATCCTATTCATTACCTCTGTTTCAGTTTTACCATTAAATTTTTGTATTTTCACTAAATACTCACCATCCCTATAGATTGAATTTCTATACTAGGGTCTATTTCATTATACGAGAGTATGGTAAGGTTAGGCAAGTATTGTTCTGTTAAATGCCTAAAATATATCCTTACTATGGGTGATGTTAATATGATTGGTTGTAACCCTATTGATGTTAATTTATTTAATTCTACTTGTAAGCTATCTAATATATGCTGGGTAACCTGAGGGTCTAGGGCAACATATGAGCCTTGTTCTGTTTGTTGAACACTATCCATAATCTGCTGCTCTATTGCAGGGTCCAGTGTAATAACTTGGTTAGGAGATCCTATTAAGACACTTTGTGATATTGATCTTGCTAATGATTGTCTAGCATATTCTGTTAAAACATCAACATCTCTTATTGTTGTTGCATTGTCTGCTAATGACTCAAATATAGTAACAAGATCCCTAATTGAAACATTTTCTTTTAATAGGTTAGAAAGTACTTTTTGAATTTCCCCAACTGATAATAGTTTCGGTGTTAGCTCCTCAACTAAGACTGGATGGGTCTCCTTAACATTATCAATAAGTACTTGTACATCTTGCCTGCTAAGCAGTTCATGTAGATGTTGTTTGATTACTTCTGTTAAGTGGGTAGCTATTATTGAAGGTGTATCTACTACTGTATAGCCTTTAATCTCAGCAGTTTCCCTCTGTGATTCTGTAATCCATAGAGCCGGAAGCCCAAATGCTGGTTCCTGGGTTTCTATACCATCAATTTCATCTTCTACATAACCAGGATTCATTGCCATATAATGATCAAAGAGTATTTCACCCTTTGCTACCTCTACGCCTTTAATTTTAATTACATATTCATTAGGATTAAGCTGGATATTATCCCTAAGCCTTATAATTGGCACTACAGAACCTAACTCTAATGCTATTTGCCTACGTATCATTACAACCCTATCTAGAAGGTCACCACCTTGATTAACATCTGCAAGAGGTATTACACCATACCCAAACTCTAGTTCAATTGGATCCACATTTAAAAGATGTATAACATTCTCTGGCTTTCTAATTTCATCTGCCTCTACATCCTCTTCATCTATAGCTTCCTCTATATCCTCAAGCTGGATTTGTTTGTCTATAAGCCTTCCTATAAAAACTAGAAATATAGCTATTGGTACTGTTACAGATAGTCCTATGGGGGTTAAACCTAGAACAAGTAAAACCACTGCTGTTATGTACAAAATATATGGTGCACTTGCTAATTGTTCAAACATCATAGCACTTAGTTCTGTTTCGCTAGTAGTTTTTGTTACTAATATACCTGTAGCCGTTGATATTAAAAGGGCTGGAACCTGGCTAACTAAGCCATCGCCTATAGTAAGTAGGGTATATTTTTGGACTGCTTCCATTATCTCCATGCCACCCATTACTGTACCAATTATAATTCCCCCTATAATATTAATAAAAGTTATAAGTATTCCTGCAACAGCATCGTTCTTTACAAACTTTGAAGCACCATCCATGGCACCAAAAAAACTTGCTTCCCTTTGAATCTTTTCCCGTCTTTCCCTGGCTGTTAGTTCATCTATAAAGCCTGCATTTAAGTCCGCATCTATAGCCATTTGCTTACCTGGCATCGCATCTAATGTAAACCTTGCAGATACTTCTGATACTCTTTCTGAACCCTTAGTTATAACTAAAAAGTTAACAATAACAATTATAATAAATACTACCCCACCTATAACTATATTTCCACCTGCAACAAACTGTCCAAAAGCATCTACAACAGCTCCTGCATCACCATGCGTTAAAATTAATCTTGTTGAAGAAATATTAATTGCTAGTCTAAAAAGGGTAGTTAATAAGAGTATTGTGGGAAATAATGACATATCTAGGGGTTCTTTTGCAAAAAGTGCATTAAGGAGCAAAATAATAGCAACGGCAATATTAATTATAATAAATAAACTAAGTAAAAAATCACTTATTGGTATTATAATTAAGAATAAAATTGAAATAACAAATCCTGCTAATATTAGGTCCCCTGATTTTACATTCACAGTATCCCCCTCCCATCTTTATAAATTTTCTTTATGAATTCTTTAAATTATATATAAATGCTAGTATTTCTGCCACTGTCTGGTAAAGCTCTGGTGGTATCTCCTCACCTATGTCTACTGCAGCATATAATGTCCTGGCAAGTGGTTTGTTTTCTACTATCTCTACATTGTTTTCTACTGCTGCTTCCTTAATTTTCTGTGCTATATAGTCCGCCCCTTTTGCAGTAACAATAGGTGCTGTTCCCTTTTCCGGGTTGTACTTTATAGCTATGGCATAATGAGTTGGGTTTGTAATAATTACATCAGCCTCTGGAACTGATTGCATCATTCTCCTCATAGACATTTCTCTCATTTTTTGCCTTATTTGTGCTTTAACCTGAGGATCACCCTCAGATTGCTTATGTTCATCTTTAATTTCTTGTTTAGTCATTTTAATACTATCTTCAAATTTATATTTTTGATAGGCAAAATCTGCAATAGCCATAAATAAAAAGATTATAGCTATTCTAAATCCTATAGATAAAACTAGATTACCTACATAACCTAGTATTTGTGGTATTGACATATCTATTAGACTTAGAAAGGTAGGGATTTCCTTTTGTATCTGCGAGTATATAACAGACCCTAGTATCACTACCTTAAAAATTGCCTTTGTAAGTTCCATTAAGCTATTAGATGAAAACATTCTTTTAAATCCAGCTATGGGATTTAATTTGCTAAATTTAGGGGACATAGGCTCTAGGGACGGACTCCATCCCACCTGTATAAAGCTTGCTACTAACCCCGCAATCATAATACTTAAGATAACAGGTCCTGTTATCTTGATAATAGTAAAAAATATATTAGCTATATTATTACTTAAATGCCTAGGTTCAAAAAAAGTTTCTACTGATGAAATATTGTTAAAAGAATATGTAAAAAAGTTCTCAAATGACATTCTCATATAAGAGCCAAAAAACTTTAAGCTAGTAAAGGCTGCTAAAAAAAGAAAAGCTGTATTTATTTCTATACTTTTTGCTACCTGGCCTTTTTTTCTGGCATCTTCCCTTTTTTTAGGAGTTGCTGTTTCAGTTCTTCCCTCATCCTCTGCAGCAAAAAATTGCAAATCTAAAATAAGTTTATTATCTACATCCATATTCATGGTCTCAGTCCTTGTATTACTTGCCTTAAATTAATTTGTATCTGGTCAAATACATACTCATATGCAGTAGCCATTAATACTGTTGTAATTAACATCATTACTAAAGCTGCCATTATCTTTATTGGAAAACCTATAACAAACATATTCATCTGAGGGGCCGTCCTTGCCAGTATTCCTAAGGCAAAGTCAAGTATAAAAATTGTAACCATAACTGGTGCTGCAATTTTTACAGATATAATAAAATAATTGTTTAACATAGTTACCATCTGACCCACTATTGAAGAAGTAAGTTGCCCCTGCCCTATGGGAATTAAGGAATAACTATGTATTAGGCTTCTAAATATAATATGATGTCCATTAGTTACTAAAAACAAGGCAATTGCTACATAGTAATATAGATTGCCTACTATTGGAACTTGCTGTCCTATAGTTGGATCATACATATTACTCATAGATAAGCCTGATGAGCTACTAATAAGCTGGCCCACTAAAAGGAAAATTTGGAACATCATATAGACTATAAAACCAATAATTAGTCCCACCATAATTTCTTTAATTATTAGAAATCCATACCCTATCATATTGGCATTGTATTCTATTTCCATAAGTGGAGTTGAGTATATAACAATAATAGATATTACAAATGATAATCCAGCCTGAGCTATTGGTGGAACCTTCTTATCTGAAAACACGGGTACAACTACCAAAATAGCTATTACCCGAGTAAATACTAAGAGAAATATATCAATTTGTGTATAAAACTCAATTATTGCATCCATCTCTCATCCCCTATTATCTTAAAAACATATTAAAATTCCTGTATATTTCATTTATAAAAGCAATTAATGTATTCATCATCCATGGACCAAAAATAATTATTGATAAAAAAATAGCAACTATTTTAGGTGCAAAGGATAAGGTTTGCTCCTGGATTGAAGTTGTTGTTTGAAAGATACTAACAGTTAATCCTACTATTATAGCTACTAATAACATAGGAGTTGAAACCTTAATAATCATTAAAATTGCACTTCGCATAATATCGATTACTTGTTCTTCCATTGTTTACTCCTCACTATTTAAATGTCTGTGTTAATTGACCAATAACCAAATTCCATCCATCTACCATTATAAATAAAAGTATCTTAAAAGGTAAGGCAATCATAGCTGGTGGAAGCATCATCATTCCCATAGACATAAGTGTAGATGCTACAACCATATCAATTACTATAAAAGGTATAAATATTAAAAACCCAATCATAAATCCAGCCCTTATTTCATTTATTATAAATGCTGGAATCAATATACTACTTGGTATTTCCTTAACAAGATCTTCTTCATTTTCTATAGGTGGCATTTGTGCTATATCTGCAAATAATTTTAAATCAACATCCCTTGTTTGCTTAAGCATAAATTCCTTTATAGGGTACATCCCTTTCTCAATAGCTACTTCCTGGGATATTTCTGCAGCAGCATAGGGCTGTATTGCTTCCTCATTAACAGCCTTAAAGGTTGGCGCCATAATAAAAAATGTTAAAAATAATGCTAGCCCAATTAAAACTTGATTTGGTGGCATTTGCTGAGTGCCAAGTGCTGATCTAACAAAGTGAAGGGATATAATTATCCTTGTAAATGCTGTTAGCATAATTAATATAGATGGCGCAAGTGCAAGAATTGTAAGTATAAATAGCATCTGTAAACTACCTGTTACCTGGCTTGGGTCATTAGATTGACCTATATCAATATTAATATTAGGCAACATCATAGGCTCTGCATATACGTGCACTGAAAAAAACAGTATGCAAATGACACTAATAATTAATTTTCTTAAAAAAGGTTTGTATTTGTGCTTTTGCATTCTATTCTCCTTACATCTATATTTTATCTTTCTTTTTACCTATTATATTCTTTAAATGTTCTTCAAATGTTAATGTATCTTTAGTTTCTTTATATATGTCTAAATCAATAAGATCCTTATCTATTTCATCTAGGTAAGTAATCCTATCCTTAGTAACCCCAATCATTATTATTTTNTCACCTATTTTAACTAGGTGTACTAATTGGTTTACTCCAAGCTGCAAGGTTTCAATAATTTTCATATTTTTTCCCTGCATACGGAGGGTATTTAAAGCTGCAATTTTTTTGGTTATATAATAGGCTAAGCCTATTACAAACACAAATGTAAATAGTAATAGTATTGCTTGCAACATAATTTATAAACCCTCCTATTATACTAATATATTTATATTACTGAAGCACTTTTTGAATTGCTTCAATTACCCTTTCAGCTTGGAAAGGTTTTACTATAAAGTCTTTTGCCCCTGCTTGAATAGATTCTATAACCATTGCCTGTTGTCCCATTGCTGAGCACATTACAACTTTTGCATCTGGGTCAAATTCCTTTATTTGCTTTACAGCTTGAATACCATCTAGTTCTGGCATAGTTATATCCATTAAAACTAGGTCTGGTCCAAGTTCCTTATATTTTTCTACTGCCTTTACTCCGTTTTCTGCCTCTCCTACTACCTCATAATCATTTTTTGTTAAAATATCTTTAATCATCATTCGCATAAAAGCTGCATCATCTACTATTAAAATTTTATTAGCCAAAATAAGCACCCCTTTATTTACTAAATTCTAAGTTCAGGATTTACAATCTCTGTTATACGTATACCAAAATTTTCATCAATAACTACCACTTCACCCTCAGCAACATACTTACCATTTACTAAAATATCTATTGGTTCTCCTGCTAGGCGGTCAAGTTCTATAACTGTACCAGGATTAAATTCAAGTATTTCCTTAATTTTTTTACTGGTTCTACCGAGTTCTACTGTAACTTCCAGTGGTACATCCATCACAATATCCATGTTTTCCTTTTGCTGTGCAACATGACTGACATCGAAGCTTGGAAATTGTGGCATCTTAACATCTACATCTCTAACTATGTTTTGACTTTGTTCTCCTTGGGATAAAATTGCTTCAGAATCACTAACTGGAATAGATTCTGCTGGACTAGGAGCTACTACTGTTGGTGTAACGCTCTGTGCCGGTGCAACTTGCTGCGGAATCTCCGGGCCACTTGCCTTTTTACTTGGTGTATCTGGTGTAACTGGTTGTACTTGCTCTTCTACACTCTTAGTTTCAGGACTCATCAGTTGCTTAACCATTTCCTTTGCAAAATCTATAGGTAAGATTTGCATAATTTCACTATCTATAATAGTACCAACTTTCATACGAAAAGCAACCTGTACTATACCATCCTGGGCAAAGGATTTATCTGGTTCCTCATCTTCAGCGGCAAGTTTGCTCATAAAAGCCTGCGGCGGTGAAATATCTATTTTCATATCTAACATCTGTGACATTGATGTTGAAGCTGAACCAACCATTTGGTTCATAGCCTCTGCTATGGCACTAAGATGAAGATCTGTTAGCTCTTCGTCTTCAAACTCTCCTGCCCCATCCCCTCCCATCATAATATCTGTAATCTTCTTAACATCTTCTTGCTTTAATAATAGTAAATTAGTTCCTGTAACACCTTCTGTATAATTTACATTTATTATAACAATATCATCTGGATAGCTACTTAAAAAATCTTCCCACTCCCACACCTTAACCCTTGGAGTTGTAATTGATACTTTTTGATTTAAAAGTGTAAATAAAGTTGTTGCTGATGTACCCATACTAATATTACCAATTTCACCTATGGCATCTTTTTCTTCTTCACTTAGCATGTCAACAGCCGATGTTTTTTCTTCTTCATCTTCGGAAGTCACACCCAAAAGTGCATTTATTTCCTCCTGAGATAGCACACCATCGCTCATTATATATCATCCTCCCCCCTCACTACAGAGGTAATTTGAATTGCATTATTTTTTTTATGGACACCGGGCTTACCGTAAAACTTTAAGAAATTCCCCACATGTATTTCCATATCAGAGTCAACACATGAATCTAAGGTTATTATATCATTATTTTGTAACTCTATAAATTCCCTGACTGTTATTTGTGTTTTACCTAAAATTGCGCTAACGGGTATTTCAGAAACTTCTAATTTTTTTTCAATCTGCTCCCTATGCTGCTTGTTATCTTCCTTTTTTTCATGTGCGAACCAGTGCCTTGTATTTAATTTGTCCATAATTGGTTCTATAACTATATGTGGAATACAAACATTCATCATTGCCTCAACGTCCCCAATTTGAACATTGAATGTAATTAAAGCAATAATTTCATTGGGAGAAATTATTTGAGCAACTTGTGAGTTTGTTTCTATCTTATCTAACACAGGCTCTAATGATATTACATTTTCCCATGGTTCTACTAAAAGATTTACAAACTGATGGATAACCCTCTTAAGTAATATCTTTTCAATATCTGTATATTCCCTTATTTTAGTTAAGGATTTCCCTTGTCCACCTAATATACGGTCAATTATAACATAACCCATATTAGGAGAAAACTCTAATATAATTGAGCCATTTAAGGGTAAAAAGTCTATAATAGATAAAACTACTGGGTCAGTTAATGAATTAGTAAACTCAGAATATGTAACAGCTTCCGCATTAATTACTTCCACCTGTGTAAGTGTGCGTAAGTATCCTGATAAAAAGGTAGACACTGCCCTCCCATAATTATCAAATATAATTTCTAAGGTCCTAAGTTGTTCTTTTGAGAACTTAGACGGTCTTGCGAAATCATATTCCTTTATTTGTTTTTCTCTTGTACTGGAATCCATCTCTTCTACATCAACTTCACCTGAGCTGAGTGCGTTTAAGAGATCATCTATTTCATTTTGCGACAATATATCAGCCATAAACACCACATCCTTTTATCTCAGATTACTTTATTGTACGAAAAAATCTCCAAAATACATGTCTTCTATTGACTGGGTAAAAAGAAGTGTGGATAAACGAGATACTATAATTTCTGATAATGTTTCTTGTGCATCAGCCTTAGCCATACTTTCATAGGACTGATTCCTAAGAATTTCAATTACCTCATTCCGTATAAGGATTTCTTTTTCACTAAACTGTTTTGCAACTTCTTTAAAGTCCTTGCTTTTTTTATTAACTGCAAAACCTACTGTTATCTTTATTACATGCTTGCTATCCTTATCTTCTTCTGAAACGAGATTTGTTGTTATATCTCCCTCCAATTGAAAAATTTCCACATTTTTTGGGTTTATATTACCTTCCACCTGTTCTGAGCTTGGTGGCATATCTTTAGTCGAAAGACTTGTAACTATAAAAAACCCTCCTACTACCATTCCAGCAAATAATAAAACAAATGCTAAAATTACAAAAACCTTAAACTTTTTATCCATAGCTTACCCCTCTATCTTATCTACTAGGTATATTCATAATTTTTATTTCTACCCTTCTATTTGTAGCCCTTCCTTCAGCAGTATCATTTGGCTCTAAAGGTACATATTCTCCTAAACCTTCTGTTGATATTTGAGCTGGGTTAAAATGCATTTCTTCTATATAATATTTAGCAACTGCTATTGCTCTTGCTGCTGAAAGTTCCCAGTTACTTGGAAATTGTCTTGTGTTAATAGGAATATTATCCGTGTGCCCCTCAAATGCTAGGTTAAGCTCGGGCTGCTGTAAGTATTCTTCTAATAANATTCCTACTNTATCTAAGACTTGTGTAGCTTCTTCTTTTAAGTCAGCCTTTCCTGTATCAAATAATAATATATCATCAAANTTTAGTGTAATGTATTCTCCATTATTACTTGTTTCAACTTCTTGGTCTATACTATATTTACTTAAATGTTCTTTTATTTCTCTTTCCATTTCTTCTAGCTTTTTACGTTTATATTGCTCCTCTTGCCCATCTATAACAGAGTTTTCAATTCCTGGTAGTTGGGTCATTCCATCCCCCATCATAATTTCACTACCAGTATTTATATCACCATCTAGGACACCTGATCCTCCATCAAATGCACTTGCAAAAGCCTTATATTTTGCAATATCTACAGTTGACATTGAAAACAGCAATATAAAAAATGTAAGTAACAGTGTCATCATATCAGCAAATGTAGCCATCCATGCCGGTGAACCTGAGTCTTGTACTTCTTGTTTGTTCTTATCTCTCATTAATCTTCACCTTCCTGATCACTTATTTCTCCCGATAAACTTTCACGAAGAGAAGGTGATAAGAATGCTTTGAGTTTTTCTTCTATAATTCTTGGGTTTTCCCCTGCCTGAATAGATAACAATCCTTCAATGGTTACTTCCTTAAGAAGTACTTCATCACCACTTCGTGATTTTAACTTACTCGCTATAGGATCAGCAATAAAGTTTGCAAGCACAGATCCATATAACGTTGTAACTAGTGCAACTGACATACTAGGACCTAGGGTACTTGGATCACTTAGGTTGTCCAGCATGGTGATAAGCCCAATTAATGTTCCTATCATACCCCAAGCAGGCCCGAGTGCTCCAACTGTTGTCCAAAATGCCTGGTGGTCATTATGCCTTCCTTCTATAAATGCCAATTCTGTTTCTAATATATTACGGACTAGTTCCGGATCTGTTCCATCTACTATTAAAAGGATTCCTTTCTTTAGGAATTCATCATCCATATTATTAGCCATTTCCTCTAGTGCTAAAAGCCCTTCTTTTCTAGCTGTAAAAGCTAGATCAATAATGTTTTTTATAACCTCACCTGGGTCTAAATCCTGGGATTTAAAGGCTAGTTTAGCTGTTTTTAGGGAGCCCATAACTTTATCTAATGGAGTTGCAATTAATAATGATGCAAAAGCTCCGCCAAATGTAATCATAGCAGAAGGCAAGTCTAGAAACAATGTAACCCCTGCTATTCCTCCTCCAAGGAAAATAGATGTAAACATAAATACTATACCAGCTATTATTCCAATTATCGCAGCAATATCCACTTTTTCACCTCACTTAAGACTCTATTATATCTAATATTCTTTGTCTATATAAAATAACTTTATCCACTATTTCTTCTTTTGTTTCCTTAACTACAAACTTCTTGCCTGTTGTCATTGTAATTACTGTATCTGGTGTAGTTTCTATCATTTCTATTAGGTCTGCATTGATTATTATCGTCTCCTTATTAAACCTTGTAACTTCAACCATTTGTTTTCTCCTAATTATAATTTATGTAAGTTTTAAAAACATTAGTAAATTAATTTCTTTTTATAACCCAGGAGGTTAAATCCTCCTGGATTAATTAAGATTATATAACTTTATTAACGTTTTAGGTTAACTAGCTCATGAAGCATCTCATCAGATGTGCTAATAATCTTTGAATTAGCCTGGAAGCCTCTTTGGGTTGTAATCATTTCAGTAAATTCTTGTGATAAGTCTACATTAGACATTTCCAGAACTCCTGCCTGGAAAATCCCTGCCTCTCCTATACCATCAAAATCTCCTGAGTTAGCAGTATTTCTATATATATTATCTCCAACTTTTTCTAGCCCTGCCGGGTTATCAAAGTTAGCTAGTACTACTTGTCCTAGTAGCTTAAATTCACCATTATTATAATAGGCTGTAATAATTCCATCTGGCCCTATATCATAGCCCTGCATTTCACCTGGTGACCTACCATCTACAGTCTTAGGGTCAACATTAGTTTTAGCATTATACTGGGTTAGACCAGAATAATCTACTGTAATAGGCCCCAGTTTGGACTTCACTCCAGTTAATTCAATCTCATCACCAGTATCACCTTCAATAGTGAATTCAAATGTAGGAGGATTATCAGGATCTAAAATTTCTAAGTTTCCAGATTCATCAAACTCAAAATTACTTTTACCATCTAAGTTTAATTTCACCTCATATGACTTACCATTTTGATCTGTCAAAGTTGTTGTACCATCCGCATTTTCATCAGGCTTTAATGTCCACTCTTCATCATCTGATTTGTAACTTGCATTCATATTCATTGAATATAAGTTCCCCAGGCTATCATACATTTTTATTTGCACTGGTATTTCTTTCCCATCAACTGCATCTGCAATATTAAGATTTCCTACAAGCT
>JGI24708J26588_10000298_pt1 | contig 40014 bp, 34 predicted proteins | sample BioPla1DNA2_FD_26588 | JGI IMG/M metagenome (IMG submission 26588) | reverse complement strand
AAGACCCCGAAGCTTGTAAAGCTGTGCTTACCCTTGCAGGATGTTTGTAAAAAGAACCCTATGGGCTAATAAAAGCCTTGCAGGGTCCTTTCTCTATATTAAATTAAAATGCTTAAGTGCGTCTTTGATTGCCTCTGCTTTATAGTCAGGCACTGAGTAATAATAATGTTTCCGCTGTTCCACTGCATTTGGTGCTGGATAAGTAGGCAGGCCTAGGCTTCTTTTTACCTCTGCGATATAAGCAGTGTGGACTTTAAAGCCGTACTTTTCTTCGATGTATTCTTGGATTAGCTTGTAGGTAACACGGTCTGGCTGGATTTCTCTATTATCTACATACTCCATTTTAACACAAATATGGTCATCAGGTTTTTTGTGGGATAAAAGAACAACCGTCTCAACGTGCATCGTATGCGGAAACATATCCATACATTTTATCTTTTCAATTTTATATCTTTCTTTTTGAAAAATCTCAAGATCCCTAGCTAAAGATGTTGGCTTACAAGACACATATACAATCTCGGGAGCTCCAAAATCAATAATTTTATGAATAGCTTTTGGATGAATCCCATCTCTTGGAGGATCTAAGATAATTAAATCAGGTTTTTTTGTTAATTCTTCTACTTTTGTTAATACATCACCTGCAATAAAAGTACAGTTATCTAATCCATTAAGTTTCGCATTTGTTTTTGCTACTTCTACCGCTTCTTCTACAATTTCTATGCCGATTACTTCTTTGGCTACAGGTGCCATAATTTGAGCAATAGTACCTGTTCCACAGTATAAATCAAAAATCACCTTGCCNTTTGTATCTCCAGCAAATTCTCGAACAATGCTATATAATTTTTCGGCTCCTAACGTATTCGTTTGAAAAAATGAATAGGCTGAAATATGAAAAGTAAGATCAAAAAGTCGATCCGTAAAAGAATTTTCTCCATAAAGAATACGTGTTTCTTCACTTTGAACTACATCTGCCAATCCATCATTGATCGTATGAAGAAATCCTTTTAATTTTCCCAGTAAAGGAGCCTCTTGTATGTTTTTTACTAAATCATGTAAATCCAATTTCATTTGAGAACTAGTTACTAAATTAACTAAAATTTCTCCAGTTTTCATCCCTTTTCGAACTACTAAATGGCGTAAAACTCCTTTATGAGTTTTTTTATGGTAAAAAGGAATATTCCTTTTTTGAAAATAATCTAATGTAATGGCTAAAATTTGTCGAAAATCTTGATCTACAATTTTACAATGATTTGAAGTTACTACTTCATAAAAACTTTTTCTTTTTCGCATTCCTAATGCTAATGGTCCTTCTTTATATTCATCTCCAAATGAAAATTCCATTTTATTTCTATATTCCCATTCTATTGGGCTTGGTTCAATACCTAAAAATTGATCTTCTCTTACTAAAAAAGGTACTAAAAGTTTTTTCACTTGTTTTTCTTTTAATTTTAATTGTTCTTCATAAGGAAGGGTTTGATAATTACACCCTCCACAATCTCCAAAATGAGGACAAAGGGCTTCTTGTTCACAAGGAGCTTTTTCTAATACTTCTATTATTTCTCCTTGAAATACCTGATTTCTTTTTTTCTTGATACGAATTTTAACTTTTTGTCCTTCTATTCCACCTTTTACTACTACTTTTTCTCCATCCCTCATTAATATTGCTTTATTGGGAAATCGTACTTCTTGAATTTGTCCTTCTATTATGTCATGTTTTTTCATTATATCCTCCTGTAAAAAAGACATCCAACCGGATGTCTTCTGATTAAAATATATTATTTTTCGTCTTTTTCATCTTCTTCGTTATCATCTACAGAATCTTGTCCATCTTCTAATTCTGTTTGCATGGATTCTTCTAAATCTTTTTCTAATTGTGTTGAACTATACGCTTTTCCGTCGATAGCAATAATGTTTTCATCATCTTCAAAATCATCATCCCAGTCGTCATCCCAATCATCTTCGTCCCAATCATCGTCAAAATCGTCATCCCAGTCATCATCTTCTGGACGTAAGTAAAACCAAATAGCAACACCAATAGCAATAAGAGTAGTAACAATCCCCAATATAATCCAAGGCCAATAAGATTTTTTCTTTTTTTGATTCTTTATTTTTCTCATCATTTTAGAAAATTCTTTCATATCCATTAGATCTTCCCAACGTCTTTTAAGTTTTCTTATACCCACAAATATTCTCCTTTCTGTAGATGTACTAACAAAATACGTCATGGTATTAGTATAACACGAATAAGTTAAAAAGAACAGGAAAAATCAAGAATTATATTTACTTTTATTCCCAATTATGGAANACTTCTTGAACATCGTCATCTTCCTCAAGAAGTTCTAATAATTTTTCCATTTTTTTCACATCTTCGGGATCATTTAGAACAGTAGTTGTTTGAGGAATCATAGCTACTTCTGCTGATAGCATTGGAATATTTTGTTTTTCAAGTGTTTCACGAATATTTGAAAAATCTTCAGGATCTGTGATAATTTCATATCCTTCATCTTCTGCTATAAAGTCTTCTGCTCCCGCTTCTAACGCAACCATCATTAGATCATCTTCATTAATATCATCCGATCTTTCTATGATAATTTGTCCTTTTTTATCAAATAAAAAGGATACACAACCACTTGTGCCTAAATTTCCTCCTCCTTTAGTAAAAGCATGTCTTACATTCGCAGCAGTACGATTTTTATTGTCTGTTAAAACTTGTACAATAATCGCTACACCACTAGGTCCATATCCTTCATAAATAATTTCTTCATAATTAACAGAATTATTTTCTCCAGATGCTTTCTTTATCGATCGTTCAATGGTATCGTTAGGCATATTATTTGATTTTGCTTTAGCAATAACATCTTTTAATTTACTGTTATTTTCCGGATCTGGACCCCCTTCTTTGACAGCTACTGCAATTTCTCTTCCTAATTTTGTAAATATTTTTCCTTTTTGAGCATCAGCTTTTGCTTTTTTATGCTTGATATTAGCAAACTTAGAATGTCCAGCCATTTTATGTCCTCCTTATCTTCATATACATCAATATTTTACCATGGTTCTATTGTTTTTACAATCATTCATTCAGAAATAAAAAAGCAAAGGATACCCTTTGCTTTTTTATTTCTCATATTTTTATTCATCATATAATGATGTACTTAAATACCGTTCTCCATAGTCAGGGGAAATTGCTAATACCTTTTTCCCTTTACCTAGCTGTTTGGCTACTTTTAAAGCCGCTGCAATAGACGCCCCTGATGAAATTCCGACTAAAATTCCTTCTTTTTTTGCTACTTGTCGAGCTATTTCCATAGCTTCTTCATCTTCAATTGCTTCAATCCGATCATATACTTGAGTATTCAATACTTCGGGAATAAAACCTGCTCCAATTCCTTGAATTTTATGAGGCCCTTTTTTTCCTTTTGATAACATAGGAGAATTAGCCGGCTCTACTGCTACAATTTGAATATTGGGAATTTCTTTTTTTAGTACTTCTCCACATCCAGTAAGAGTACCCCCTGTACCAACAGCTGCGATAAAAGCATCTAAATCCGTTCCCATATCTGCTAAAATCTCCTTCGCAGTAGTTTGTCGGTGTGCTTGTGCATTTGCATCATTTTGAAATTGTTGTGGCATAAAATATCCATGTTTGTCTACTAATTCTTTTGCTTTATTAATTGATCCTGTCATTCCTTCTATGCCAGGCGTTAAAACTACTTCCGCCCCAAAAGCCTTAAGTAACTTTCTACGTTCTACACTCATTGTATCTGGCATTGTCAAAATAACACGATAACCCCTAGCAGCTCCTACCATAGCGAGTCCAATACCTGTATTTCCGCTAGTAGGTTCTATAATCGTATCTCCAGGTTGAATATGTCCTGCTTCTTCTGCTGTCTTTATCATAGAATAAGCAACACGATCTTTTATACTACTACCTGGATTGTACCACTCTAATTTAACATATACATCTGCACTATCTTTATCTACTACTTTATTAAGCTTAATAATGGGGGTATGCCCTATAAGTTCTTCGATGGATTGGTATACATTATTCATTTAAAACCCTCCTTATCCTAGTATTCCGATAGGTATTTATATCTTTATATTATTGTACGAAAAACACCTTTCTTTGTCAATCTCTTATTCTCTTTTTTTCAACACGAAGTGCAACCAAAACACATGCTTGATGAGCATTGATTTCTTGTTCTTTTGCATAAGCTAAAATTTCATCACTAACCGTTCCAGGTTGTAGCCAAATATCTTTAATNCCTAATTTTGCACACTGTNTTACAACTTGTATGCCAATCTTCGGATTGACTACAAAATTTACGACATCTGGTTTTTCTGGTAAATCTAAAAGACTTGCATAAGCAATATCTCCATCAATCTCTGCATATTTAGGACTAATAGGATAAACCGTATATCCTGCTTCTTTTAATTCTTTATAAATTTTATTTCCATATTTCTCTGGATCTATCGTAGCACCTACTACTGCCCACACTTTTTTTTCTAATAATTTTTTGGTATCTATTTGAAACGCCTCCTTTATCCATTTATAAAATATACACTCTTTATTATCTATTAAAAAAGTGAAGTTTCCCTTCGATTTGTGCACCGTAAACTTCTTTTTTTGCTATACATTTTACTTGGTTACCTGTAAGATTTATAATATTTTCTACAAAGCTATCTTTTTGGGGATATTCTACAAATACAATAAAAGTTACATCCTCTGTATAAAGAGTATCATAAATAACATGACCATTTTGTAAAATTTCATATTGTACCTTACCCATTAATGAGTAGTCAATAGAAACTTCAAAACTTTGATATAAAACTTTGGTAATCATTTGAGCTGCTTGAATTCCTTCTTTTGCACTACGTCCATACGCTCGTACTAGCCCCCCTGTTCCTAAGAGAGTTCCTCCAAAATATCTAGTTACTACTACAACTACATTTTTTAAGTCTTCTCCTCGAATCATATCTAAAACAGGTAATCCTGCCGTTCCACTTGGTTCCCCATCGTCACTACAACGTTGTATCTCATTGTTTTCTCCTATTTGATAGGCAAATACATTATGAGTAGCATTCCAATATTTTTTTCTTAATGTTTCGATAAATTGTTGTGCTTCTTCTTCTGTTTTAACAGGTGCTACAGTAGCAATAAATCGAGATTTTTTTTCAATCCATTCTGCTTCTGCTTGCTTTAATACCGTTTTATACTTTTCTAACATTGTATCCTCCCTGTTGTTATCGTATCTTTCTACATTTTTATAACTTTATTTTATCACATCTTTCCTTCTTTTTCTATTCTATAATCTTCATATAAAAAAACACCTACTCTCAAGAAGAGAGAGGAGGTGTCTTATAAAAACAATCCTCTATAATATATATCAGTGTAATCGGCGTTACCGTATGAGCAATTAATTGATTTAAAATTTCTTTTACTCTTTCTTTATTTTTAGAAATTCCTATAATACTATCGGATTCTATAGGAAATTCCGAACGGAACTGCGAATCTTTTTTTACTATTTCAATACCGTATAAACTTCCCATTATATTAGAGTTTTCTTGAGACTTTGTTTCTGTTAAATAATATTCCAAATGAATGGCATGTCCATCATCTACTATACAGTTGCGTGTTCCTTCCAAAAATTTAGTAATCATATATAAATAACCCCTCTCTATTTTGCTATACAAGGGTTATTATAAACAATTTTCACTCAAAAAACTAGGGTCGATTATCGCATAGTTCCAAAGAAAAAACTCTATTTTGACAAAACCTTAACTACTATGACAATTTTTTTGTCAAAAAATTAGGATTAATCTAATATTTTGCGAAATGTTTTTTATTCAAAAGTTTCATATTTTTGTAATTTATGAATAATATAGTTATCTGCGTACACTTTCATATACGTTCCTTCTGCTCGATGTTCTATCTTTATTACTTCACATTGACCATAAATTAATTGAACCCATTGGCTTTCTGCATATGGAATGAATACTTCAAAGAGCTTCTTATCTTCTTGTAATACCTCTTCTATTCCTTGTAAAAGTTCTGTCAATCCTGTTTTTTCTTCTGCAGAAATAGGATACGTTCTCTTTGCTCTAGGATCTGGTAATAAAGGTTGTTGGGTAGGAATATCAATTTTATTATATACAGTGATAATAGGACAAGTAATGTCTCCTATCTGCTTTAACGTATCATATACGATTTGCATTTGATGTTCTAGATTTAGACTTTGAGAATTGACTACATGCAAAAGAATATCTGCATAATGTACTTCTTCTAAAGTAGATCGAAAAGCTTGGATTAAATGGTGAGGTAATTTATGGATAAAACCGACTGTATCGGAAAATAATACTTCTGTACCACCTGGTAATTCTACTTTACGAGTAGTGGGATCTAAAGTAGCAAATAATTTATCTTCAGCCAATACCCCAGCTTCTGTTAAGGCATTAAGAAGGGTTGATTTCCCCGCATTTGTATATCCTATAATACCAATTAAAGGTGTNCCTGAATTTTGTCTTCGACTACGAATTAATTCTCTATGTTTTTCTAGATTTTGCAGTTCTTTTTTCAATTCTTGAATACGACTTCGAATATGGCGACGATCTGATTCTAATTTCGTTTCTCCAGGTCCTCTTGTCCCGATTCCTCCACCTAGTCTAGAAAGAGAAGTTCCAAGTCCTACTAATCGTGGTAATCGATATTGGAGCTGAGCCAATTCTACTTGTAAATTTCCTTCACGACTAACAGCTCTTTGTGCAAAGATATCCATGATAAGCATCGTACGATCCATAATCTTGGTATCTAAAAATGCCTCAAGATTTTTTAATTGTACTGGAGATAATTCATCATCACAAATAATCCCATNTGCTTGAGTTTCTTGAAGCAATTGTTTTACTTCTTGAATTTTACCTTTTCCAATATAATGCGATGGATGGATATGATCTAACGATTGAGATATTTTTGCTATCGGTTTGGCACCTGCGGTCTTAGCTAATTCTCCTAGTTCTTCTAAAGAATCTTCTATATTATATATACTTTGTTTACTATCTACACCAACAAGAACAACCCTTTCTTTACGTGGTCTTGTTTCAATCAATGATTGAGTTTTCTCCAATCTATAAAAACCTCCTTATTTCTTTTTACAATGTAATTTCTTCATTTTTTACTTTTTTCATATTTTTATCTATATCCGATTTTCTCATTGGCTGTTCAAATGATTGTTGCATAAAAGATAAACTCGTTGCTAAAGCTAATTTTGCAATTTTTTCTTGTTCGTATTTTCGTTCCATCCCTACTGCTAAAGCTCCTAAAAAAGCATGAGAAGCTAAGGCATTATACTCTATATTTAACTTTGGAATTCTTGTATAACAAATTTTATTTTTTGATACTATATAACTTCCTTGTTTTCCTAAATCAATAGCTATATAATGAATTCCTTTACCTATCCATTTTTGNAATCTGGGTAACCATTCNTCTAAAGGTTTTTCTGAATGAATATTCAGTTGTATTAGTTGTTTTTGATCTAATTTGATGGCATAAGGAAGCGCTTTTAGTCCATATAAAAATGAATCTCCTTCTGAAGCAAGAATTGTTTTTATATTTTTCTTTTTACCTTCCAAAATTAAATCGTGATAAAAAGTTTGTGAAATACCATTCGGTACCCCATTTCCTAAAATCATCACTCGTCCATATGGCATATCTTGATGAATTCGTTTCATTAAATAGACTTCATCTTTCGGTTGAATATCAATTCCTCGGTTTTCTAAATTTGTTGTTTGATTATTGGTTGGGTCTATAATAGTAGTATTGACTTGCGTATGAGATTCAATCCAAACAATATTCGATCTTATTTTATTTCGATCTAATTCATTTTTAATATAGCGTCCATTTAACTCTCCTAAAAATCCATGAATCAATGGTTCTCCTTGCAAAATTTTAATCGTTTTCGCTGCATGTACTCCTGCCGATTGAATTTCTATTTTTTGTTTTATAATCTTATTATTTTGCCCAGTTTGAAAATCTTCAACAATATATGATTCATGAATGATGGGATTTAATTCAACGGTTAGTATCAAAAACGTCACCTTTCTTTCTTGATTGTGTTAAAAANAATACAACAAACATACTTTATATTCCAAATAACAAATCACTATAAGTAGGAAAAGGCCATAAATCTTCTGCTACCACCATTTCAAGTTCGTCCCCTGTTTTTCTTAATATTTGCATTGCTGTAAAAACATGATCTCGATAGTAACAAGCTTGTTCATACCGATTATCTGATATTNCATNNGCTTGGTATAGTGTTTGTTCTAAAATATCTAATTCCTTATCAAATCTCTCTAACAACTTTGTTAATTGACTTAAAAGTTTCGTTTGAACGGCTGGAGAAATTCCTCCAATTTTAGTTACTTCTGTAATCGACCTAGCTAATTCTGTTGTATATCGAATAATAGCTGGAATCATTTGCTTTTTTGTCATATGAATCATCGTAACAGCTTCTATATGAACTTGTTTTACATAGTCTTCTAATAAAATTTCATANCGAGCAAATAATTCTGTTTTTGAAAATACACCATGTTTCGTAAATACTTGAATAGATTTGTCTGAAAGAAGATAAGGTATAGCTTCTACTGTATTTTTAATAAGAGGCAATCCTCGTTTTTTTGCTTCTTCTACCCATTCCTTGGAATATCCATTTCCGTTAAAAATAATTCGCTTATGATTTTTAATCGATTCTTGTAAAAAAGCTTGTACTTCTTTGTGTACATCTTTTGCTTTCTCCAAACGATCTGCAATACGACATAAAACATCAGCTACNACTGTATTTAATGCAATATTAGGCCCTGCAATCGAACAAGACGAGGGAACCATTCGAAATTCAAATCGATTTCCTGTAAAAGCAAACGGGGAGGTTCTATTTCGATCCGTAGCATCTTGTGGAAACCTTGGCAATGTAGATACGCCTATTTTTAAATCTCCATTTTGTTTACAAGCTCTCACTTTTCCATATTCCACATGCTCTAGTATTTCTGTTAGTTGTTCTCCTAAAAATATAGAGATAATGGCTGGTGGCGCCTCATTTGCTCCCAAACGATGATCATTTCCTGCATTTGCCGCAAAGAGTCGAAGCAACTCCGCATATTCATCCACTGCTTGTATAACTGCAACGAAAAATACTAAAAACTGTGCATTTTCATGAGGAGTTTTTCCTGGATCTAATAAGTTTTGACCATCATTCGTACACATAGACCAGTTNTTATGTTTACCTGAACCATTCATGCCTGCAAAAGGCTTTTCATGAAGAAGACAAGCTAAGCCATGACGATGAGCTACGCTTTTTAATGTTTCCATAACCAATTGGTTATGATCTGTTGCTACATTCCCTGTCGTAAAAATAGGTGCTATTTCATATTGTGCCGGTGCTACCTCATTGTGTTTGGTCTTAGCCGATACACCTAATTTCCATAGTTCATAATCTAACTCTGCCATAAAAGCGGATATACGATCAGGTATATTTCCAAAATAATGGTCTTCTAATTCTTGCCCTTTTGGTGGCATAGCTCCAAATAAACTACGTCCTGCAAAAATTAAATCTTTTCTTTGTTGATATAAGTTTTTATCTACTAAAAAGTATTCTTGCTCTGCCCCTACCGTCGTTAATACTTTTTTTGCTGTAGTATTTCCAAATAATCGAAGGATTCGAATTGCTTGCTTCGATAACGCTTCCATTGAACGAAGCAAAGGAGTTTTTGTATCCAATGCTTCTCCCGTATAAGAACAAAAAGCAGTCGGAATACACAATGTTTTATTTCCTGCTGTATCTTCTTTTAAAAAAGCAGGAGATGTACAATCCCAAGCAGTATAACCTCTGGCTTCAAACGTAGCACGAAGTCCTCCTGAAGGGAAAGAAGATGCGTCTGGCTCTCCTTTAATTAATTCTTTGCCTGAAAACTCCATAATAGCACGACCATCATCAGTTAAAGCAATAAAAGAGTCGTGTTTTCCTGCAGTCATACCTGTCATAGGTTGAAACCAATGGGTATAATGAGTAGCTCCTTTTTCAATTGCCCAATCTTTCATTGCATTAGCAACAACTTCCGCAATACCTAATGTTAATTCTTCGCCTTCTTCAATCGTTCGTTTTAACGCCTTATAGGTATCTTTNGGTAACCGTTGTTTCATAACACTGTCATTAAATACATTAATACCAAATACTTCTGTTATAGACTTTCCACAACAGTGGTTCATTTTATTGATACCTCCCTATTTTTAATAATAAAAAGGCGTCCCAAGCCCCCTTGAGAACGCCTTTATCTAGTCTCTTTGACCCGTTGGCTACTCCTAGCGTATGGTCTCTTTTATAAACTGCATATAATTATATCATACCTTCCTTAAAAGTCAATTTTTTTTAAAAAAGTTCTATACGGTTATATAATTACTCTAGAATTAATAACGAAAGTCAAAAGTATTAAAATCTAAATATTTATCATCAACTTCTGATCTTGATGGAATATTAATATAATGAGGTGGTACTGTTCCTCTCATCACTCGATCCACTAGTGTAAATTGTTGTGATACCATAATTTTATTTTCTTTTAAAGGACTAACAATTTGAAGTTCTGTATCAATCTCCAACCAAATTCGATGATTTACTTGATTAATACCTGTAGATATAAAGGAAGTACCATAATCTATATGTACGGTACCAATAGGAATCACTTCTATTTTTATAGAAGGGCCTACATTAGAAAAAATCTGACTTTTCATAACATTACCAATTGGAATAGACACCACTGTTTCCCCAATGGTATCCAATTCATGTGCCAATTCTTCAATAACCTCTGCACTTAATTCATAAATCTTTATTGTATTAATAGAATAAGATATAATTTCTTGGTTATCGTTATAATCATAAATCACTAAATCTTGAGAGTGTAGTCCTTGTTTTTGAATGCTTTTTTTTACTGCTTTCCCAATAGCATGACTAGCAATCGTTTTAGCACGAATTTCTGCCATAGCAAGAACCGTAGGCATCACATAACGTTCTAAACTCCTAATAATAGATACAAAAATAAAGATTAAAAAAAGGATCAAAAGTGCAAAATAAAGAAAAGGATACTTCTTACTTTTTGTCCGTCTTTTTATTTTTTTTCTCAATACTATCCTCCCTTTTGTATGGCCTTATCTTCATTATAAATATCCAAATTCAAACTTAAGCCTTTGTAAATACGTATATTATATTATTCCTTAAATATTAAAATTGCATAGAGTTATGGGTATAAACATTCTAATGTTAAATATCACGTATGATGCATAAGGCCCAATCTTTATTGAAACGGTTTATATATTTTATGTGGATATTTTGAAAACATGAAAAACAAGAAAACTTAAATTTCTCTTTCAACAAAAAATTTTATCTGCTATAATAGGTAAATAATAAGGAGGATTATTTATGAATTATTCAAAGGAAGCCAATATTAAAAAGAAAAAAACGTTTCAATCTAAAAATAAAAAAATAAAAAAGAGAACAGGTCTTATTGTTTTTCGTATATTTTTTATTGCTCTTTTAATTGCTGGCTTTGCCGGTATTGGATCTATTATGGGAATTGTCCTTGGTTTTGTCAGTACAGCTCCTGAAATTGATGAAATGTATGTAACTCCTGAAGGATATGCATCCATTGTATATGATTCACAAGGAAATGAATTAGCAACCTTATATGGTGATGAAGCAAATCGAATTTATGTAGAATTAGATAAGATACCCAAACACTTACAACAGGCCTTTATTGCTATTGAAGATGAGCGTTTTTATGAACATTTTGGTATTGATCTTAAAGGTGTTGCTAGAGCTATTGTAAAAAATATTAAAAATCATTCTTTAAGTGAAGGTGCTAGTACTATCACACAACAATTAATTAAAAACAATGTATTGTCTAAGGAAAAAAAATTCNAAAGAAAAATTCAAGAACAATATCTAGCANTTCAATTGGAAAAAAAGATGAACAATAAAGATAAAATACTAGAAATGTACCTAAATACCATCGCCCTTGGACACAATACATTAGGAGTTCAAGCTGCCTCTCATCGATATTTTTATAAAGATGTATCCGAACTATCCTTAGCTGAATCTGCAGTTATTGCCGCTATTACCCAAAATCCTAGTTACAATAGTCCTATTACTTTTCCTGATAATAATCGCAAGCGCCAAAAAAGAGTATTAGATAAAATGTTAGAACAAGGTTATATTACAGAAGCAGAACATCAAGCAGCTTTAAATGAAGATGTTTACTCAAAAATTCAAACAGTGAGTCAAAAATTACAGGCAGAATCTCATAATACTTATTTTGTAGATGAAGTCATCAATCAAGTGCTTAGTGATTTACAAATTCAAAAAGGACTGAATTCTACTCAAGCATACAATATGCTTTTTCGAGGGGGGCTTAGTATTTATACCACCCAAGATTCAAAAATACAANAAATTGTAGATCGTGCCTATACCAATGAAGATTTATTTCCACCCAAGACGATGGATTATGAACTTAAAGTAATGTACGAATTATCGGTTCAACATAAAGATAAAGAAAAAGGACTAAAACATTACTACAGAGAAAAATTATTACCCAACGAAGAGGAAATAAATGCTTTTGTTGCTTCTATAAAAGAAGAAATTGTACAACCAGGTGATAAAATTGTAGGAGAACGAATATTAAAAGCACCTCAACCTCAATCCGCTTTTGTTCTTATGGATTATGAAACAGGACAAATAAAAGCTTTGGCGGGCGGACGTGGTCCAAAGGAAGCTAGTCAAACTTTTAATCGTGCCACTCGAGCTTTAAGACAACCTGGATCAGCTTTTAAACCTTTGGCTGTTTATGCTCCTGCTATTGATGCTGCCGGATATTCTCCAGCTACTGTTGTTGATGATATTCCTTTTAGTGTAGACATTCCTGGTCAATCACCATACCAACCCAAAAACTGGTATGATCATCAACAATATAATTACTGGGGGCTTTCTTCTATCCGTCTTGCTATAGAACAATCTATGAATGTGGTAGCTGTAAAAACTTTAATGGATATTGGTATTAATACTGGTTTTGATTATTTAATGAATTTTGGTTTTACTACAATACATGACCATATTGAACGAAATGGAAAAAGTTTTACAGATAAAACTCCTTCTTTGGCTTTAGGAGGATTAACAGATGGAGTTACCGTACTAGAACTAACAGCTGCTTATGGAGCTATTGCTAATAAAGGAGTCTATACAGAGCCTATTTTATATACCAAAATCTTAGATCATGATAATAATATCCTTATTGAAAACACCCCCAAAACAAGAAGAGTATTAAAAGATACCACCGCATTTTTACTAACTGATATGATGAAAGGTGTTATCACTAAAGGTACAGGACGATTGGCTCAATTTAGAAACGTAAAAATGCCTATTGCTGGTAAAACAGGAACCACTAATAAAGATATCGACTTAACATTTGTTGGTTATACCCCTTACTATGTAGCTGGTATCTGGCTTGGACATGATACACCAAAAAGTTTACGCTACGATAAAAGCTATCATAATATTTTATGGCGAACAATTATGGAAGAGGTCCATCAAGACTTACCGATTAAAGAATTTGAAATACCTAATAATATTGTAAAAGTTCAAATTTGTGCTGATTCTGGTAAATTACCAGTAAGTGGTTTATGTGATGCTGATCCTCGTGGTTCTCGAATTCGAACTGAATATTTTGTAAAAGGAACAGAACCTACAGAAACTTGTGATGTTCATGAACATCATACTATATGTACCGCTTCTGAACATCTTGCTACTGAATATTGCCCGGAAGATACGAAAGAGGAAAAGGTCTTTATTCGTAGGCCAAAACCTATATCCCCTGAAATTTTAAATGGTTCAAACCCTCCTCGTATCCGAGATGCCCAATATGAAGTACCTTCTGAAGATAAAGAAAATTTCTGTGATGTTCATGGTTCTCAGATTTTTGATCCTGTACAAGATCCCGAAAATCCAATTTTCCCCTGGGACTTTGATCATCCATGGAATTCTAATGAACAAGAAGATAGTAACGACAAACCTGAAAAAGACAATCAAAAAGACAATACTAAAAAAGATACCAATAAAGATGATAAAGCAAACAAAGATAATGGCAATAAAAATCAAGATACGAATGTAGAAAATAAAGAAGATAATCATATGCCATTTGATCCTTTTGCTCCTCCACAATCTAGTACAAGTACGCAGGTTGATCAGTTAGATGCTATACATTAAAAAATTTAATATACAAGTTCATAAATTTAAACTTAAAGAGATCCATTAGAATAAAAAAGTTTCTTCTTAAAAAGAAGAAACTTTTTTATTCTTTAGCTTTCGGACTAAATAATAAAGCACTTAAAAATCCAAAAAGAATGGCCGCTGTTACTCCTCCTGCAGTTGCCTTTAATCCACCCGTAAAAATTCCAACAAACCCCTCTTTCGTTACTTCTTTCATTACTCCCTTTCCTAGAGCATATCCAAATCCTGAAATAGGAACTGTTGCTCCTGCACCTCCAAAATTAACAATAGGTTGATATAAACCAAACCCTGTAAGCAATGTTCCTATCACTACAAAAAGAACCGTAATCCTTCCCGGCATAAGTTTTGTACGATCCATGAGTATCTGTCCAAAAACACATATAATACCACCTACTATAAAAGCTTTTAGGTATTCCATTCCTTCACCTCCTACTCTAAATTTGTCTCAATAGCTACCGCATGAGCAACACCTGGAACACTTTCTCCTTGTTGTGTACTAAGTGGACTTAATAATGCTCCTGTTGGAATAAATAATACTTTTTCAAAAGTCCCTTTCTCCATTTCTTTTAATATATATCCCGTAAGGGTAACAGCTGCACAAGCACATCCACTACCACCCGCATGAGTATCTTGAGTTGTCGGGTCAAATATTTCTACTCCACAATCCGTATAGTTTTTACTTAAATCATAATGATATTCTTGTGCCATTTCTAGAACCAATTGTTTTCCTATAACACCCAAATCACCTGTAATAATTAAATCATAATAATCTGGTTCTCGATTGGTATCAAGTAAATGATTAATAATAGTATCTGCAGCAGCAGGTGCCATCGTGGCTCCTAGATTCATAGAATCTTTAACTCCTAGATCAATTACCTTTCCTGGCGTAATATGAGTAACATAAGGTCCTAATCCTTCTTTACTAAGTACAACCGCGCCACTTCCTGTTACTGTCCAAGTTGCTGTTAAAGATCGTTGAACTCCCAATTGTAAAGGAGAACGGAATTGTTTTTCAGCACTACAAAAATGACTTGAAGTTGCTGCTACTACATAATCAGCATAACCACCATCTATCATAATCGAAGCTAGAGCCATGGATTCTCCCATTGTAGAACAAGCACCGTATAAGCCAAAAAAAGGTACTTTAAACTCTCTCATAGCAAAACTGGTTGCAACAATTTGATTTAATAAATCTCCTGCAAAAATATATTGAATCTGATCTGTTGTTAAATCAGCTTTTGTAATCACTCTTTGTATCGTTTCCTTTAATATCTTTGTTTCTGCCTTTTCCCAAGTATCTTCACCCCATAGTACATCTTCTAAAATAACATCAAAATAAGATGCTAATGGTCCTTGTCCTTCTTTGGGTCCTACAGTAGAAGAGGCAGCTAAAATAGTTGGGGGTGATTCCAAACGTATCGTTTGTTCTCCAAGATGTTTCCACAAATTAATACACCTCCTAATAAATTAAATAATGATATAAACCTACAACCATAGAAGCCAATAAACCATAAACTAAAACAGGCCCTGCTATTGTAAATATTTTAGCTCCTAATCCAAAAATATATCCTTCTTTTTTAAATTCCATAGCAGATGAAACAATAGAATTAGCAAATCCAGTAATAGGAATCAGTGAACCAGCTCCAGCATATTTACCGATATTATCATAAATATCCACTCCTGTTAAAAGAGCTCCTATAAAAACCAATGTAATACTTGTAATCATGGCAGCTTCATCACTGCTATATCCCATATTTTTAATTACATTGGTAATAATTTGTCCAAAAGTACAAATTAATCCACCTACAAAAAAAGCTTTTGCTGAACTAGCAAGTAAATTTACCTTAGGAGAAATTTCTTCTACTCTTTGTTGATATTGTTGCTTTTTATCTTGGATTTTTTCCATTTAAATACCTCCTATATTACTAACTATGATATGATGATAGGAACAAGCCATTGTGCTAAGGAACCCAATGTTTTTCCAATAGCTACAGCCAAAAGTAAAAAGGCAATACCCTGCTGAATATTCGCACGATCAGACATAATTGGTATCACATCCGTAATTTCTGCTAAACAAACAGCTGTAACTCCAATAAAAATTCCTGCTAATAAGCCAATAATTCCTGTAATAAAAGCACCCACGGGAATAGAAAAAGGAAAAACCATATACAGCGTTCCAAAAGCTCCGCCAATCGTAATACAATCTTCATACAATGAAATGTATTGTCTTGTTTTACTTTTATTCGCCATCCTTGGAATCATTCCAAGAGCAGAAATAAATGCAAAAACTCCACCGGCAATAATGTTTCCTGCTCCAAATCCGATAACAACGAGAATTAATTTTCTCCACCACATTATTTTGTACCTTCCTTTTCATTATTTAACATCTCCACCATACTATTTTCTACGTCTTTCGCATATAGAGACATTTCTACTTCAATAGGTGTAGGTTCCTGTGAAAATCGAATAAAGGGTAAATGGTTGAAAAATAGAACGATGCCTAAAATTAAACCTATCGAATACGGTATTTGAATAATATAGGGATGATCTACTTTTTTTCCCATAAAAATTTTATAAATATCCTGAAATACTTTTGCCATATTTACGTCTTCATGAAAAGATATAATAGCTACTGTCGATCCTGTTAATACAATAAAAGCTATAAAAGCTACTTTAACATACAACCATATTTTTGATTCTTTAATTTTTTGAGGATGATATTCTATTAAAATATCTTCAGAGCCTATATTTGTAATTTCTACATCAGGAAAATCATTTTTAATTTTTTTTATAATATCCATAATAGAGATTACATACGTTTTTTGCTTACTTACTGGAACTTCCAAAAGTTTTAGTTGTTGAATTTTATTGACTAATTGAGGTGGGGCAATAACCTCTGCTATATCTTGTACACGAATTTGTCGTTTTTCTTCAATAATATATTTTGTATTACATTTAATATATATATCCATTAAATTCACCTACATAAGCAGTTGGTAACGATTCTACTTCATGCATAACAAAAATTCCTCTGGTAGGAGTGGAAGGTGCTTTATTTTGATACATATAATAAATTAAAAAACCTCCTAAACTGATAACACAAATACTAATAATCAAAAAAATCCATTTTTTTAATAATTGAAATTCCATAACTCCTCGTCCTCCTTTATCTAAAATTATCTTTATTGTTATATTTATATAATTCTTCCTATCTATATTTTTAGATAAAATAACTTCTTTATGCTAACAACAAATTCCATCTAAAACAAAAAAAGAAATGTTTGTTTTATCCAAACATTTCTCTCATCTGTATTAAAATTTTTTTTTCAATTCTTGAAACTTGTACTTGAGATATTCCTATTTTTTTGGCAATTTCTGTTTGTGTCTTATCTTTAAAATATCTCATCATAATAATTTGTTTTTCCTTTGGTTCTAATCGATCAATCATTTGTCGTAGCGCAATATGATCAATCATATTATTTTCTACATCTTTTTTCTGTTCTAACTTATCGATTAAGAAAATAGGACTTCCATCACCTTGATAAATTGTACTATATAATGATCCTACTTCTGCTCCTGCTTCCATTGCCATTACTAATTCTTCTGCTGGTATCTCTAAAGCATCTGCTACTTCTTGAATTGTTGGTTCTCGTCCCATATTTTTAGTCATTCTTTCTTTTTGAATACGTGCTTTTTGTGCTATTTCTTTTAAAGATCGACTAACCTTAATCATTCCATCATCACGTAAAAAACGTTTAATTTCCCCCATAATCATAGGAACTGCATACGTTGAAAAACGAACTTTAAAACTTAAATCAAATTTATCAATCGCTTTTATTAAACCAATACTTCCTATTTGAAAAAGATCTTCTGATTCATAACCCCGATTTTTAAAACGTTTTACAATGCTCCACACCAGTCCTATATTGTCTTCTACTAATTGATCTCGAGCCTCTTTATTTCCTGACTGAGCTTGTTTAATCAGTTCCATGGTTTTATCCATTTTTTCACACCTTCTTTTTGCTTTTACAATAGGGCAGATCAAACACTGTGTAATCGTTTCATCATATAAACAGTAGTTCCATCCCCTGGTATTGAACATACTTTTACTTCATCCATAAAAGTTTCCATTACTGTAAAACCCATACCAGAACGTTCTAATTCTGGTTTTGATGTATACAGTGGCTCCATAGCTTGTTTAATATTTTCAATTCCTTTTCCTTGATCATGAACTTCAATATGAGCTTCTTTTCCTTGCAAACGACATGTAACAAATATTGTTCCTGCCCCATTTTCATATCCATGAATCACAGCATTCGTAACTGCTTCTGATACTGCCGTCTTAATATCAGAAAGTTCTTCTAAAGTTGGATCTAATTGAGAAACAAAAGCCGCTACAGCTACTCTTGCAAAAGCTTCATTTTGGGATTTACTCATAAATTCTAATTTCATTTCATTCTCATATTGCATTTTTATTTCCCCCTATTGCAGCATTTTTATCGCTTCATCAATACTATCAAATTGATGAATAATTTTATGTAATCCTGATAATTGAAAGACTCGTTCAATTTGAGGTTGTAAATGAACAACAGCAACATGTCCTCCTTTTTGACTGCTATTACGATATCTTCCCATAATCACTCCAATGCCTGAACTATCCATAAATAAAATATCTGAAAAATCAAAGATCATATTTTTAGCATTATATCGCTCGTATGCTTTATCTATTTTTTCTCGAATCATTTCTGAAGTATGATGATCAATTTCTCCTTGAATTTTAATAATCATACTTCGATTGTTCATGCTACATTCCACATTCAACATAATTCCTCCTTCTTTCTTCTCATTTTTACATATAAATATGCATATATTTATATATTCTCCATTAATTGTAAAAACCCTTTTATTTTTAAAAAAAATACCAAATTATTTTGGTATTTAAGAAGATTGTAGCCGACTCAATCTTTTCTGTGCATTATATTTTTGATTGGAAGAAGGATATTCTTCTAATAATGTTTCATATATACTTATGGCTTTTTGAACATTCTCTGTATTTTCATAAATAACTGCAATAAAATAAAGAGCATCATCTGAAAAATACTGATCCTTAGCATATAGCAACGATTGATTCAATAAATTTAATGCTTTCTCATATTGTGTACTCCCTTGATTATACGCTTGAAGTCCTTGATTGTAAAAAATCCTTGCTGCTTTTGGATAAATATCTTGTATCCATTGTTGACGTAATTGTTCTTGCTCTGATTCTAACCAAGAAGGATCAATGGAATATATAATAGGGGCAGCTTCNTCTATTTTATTTTTTTGTAACAACAACGTAATTTGTTGTATTTTTTGTCTTTCCTCTAATCTTTTTTGTTCTTGTTCTAAAGTTTCATTGGTTTGTTGTAATTCATTATTTTCTTTTGTTAATTGATCTATTTGCTGCTGATATTTTTGAATTTGTTGACTAGTTACTTGTTGTTCTTGTTGAATTTCCTCTTCCAATTGATAAATATTTTTCTGTAAANCTTTCACTTTACTAGGCATAATAAAAATATATACTAAAGCTAACATACAAATAGCTCCTGTAATAAAAAGCCCGATAGAATTAAACGTTCCCCAAGAATTTCTTTCTTGTTTCTTTGATTGTTGATATATTGTTCTAGAATACTGAGATCTAGGAGCTTGTGTTTTTAAATTCTCCTGTTTCATTCCAACAGGTCTTATTTTATCCGCTTGCAAATATTGATAATATCGAAGAGCTATAGGATGGCTAATATCCATCGATAAGATTTTTTCAATCGACTCTAATGCTCTTTTTGGTTCATTATTCATCATCGAAGCCAGTGCTAATAATGCATGTGCTTCCAAAAATTGAGGATGTTGGACTACAATAGATTTTAATTGAATAAAAGCAATATCTTCACTTTTTTGTTGAAAAGCTTGAAGAGCTTGATTATATTTTTTTATTGCGTCACTCTGTTTTTCTAATGTTCTTTTATCTCTTTGCAACATTTTTATGTAATAAAAAGCCAAATTTTCTTCTTTTTTAAAATTAGAACTAAGTATCCAATGTTTTAAAGCAAATCCTACTTGTCCTATTTCATAATAAATCAATCCCAATAAATTGCGTGCCTGAATATTTTTTTTATCAAATCGAAGACTTTTTTCTAATGACTCAATAGCTCCACTTAAATCTCGAGAATGAGCTTGTTCTAATCCTTTGTTATATAATTTTTTTGATGCTTGCTTTATTTTTTTATATAAGTCAATATCTATATGACAAAAAGGGCATACGTGTTGTCTTTTGACTTCTTCATTACAATTTGGACATTTCACCACCATCTACTCCTTATTATTGTTTTGATTTTGCTTTTTAAGCATCCATTGTAGAATATCAAAAAGATCTTGTGTGTCATCGGAACGAATGTCAAATTCAATATCATCTACTTCTAAACATGGCTTATATTTTTTTAATTCTTCTTTAAAATCAATCATAAATGATAACTTTCCTCCTTCCTTTATTTATTCCCTACTTCTTCTATCTCTATAAAAAATCTATCTCTATACTTACTTTACTATAAATTTTCTAGTTCAATCCATTACATCATTCAAAAATAATTCTCTACATTTTTTCATTCAAATAGTTAATTTTTCTAAATTTAACTGTTTAAATAAAAATTTAAACATACTTAATGATCTGTACTATTTATATTATACACTTATTTTGTGATTGAAAACAAGATAATAAGGGAATTTTATTCTTTTAACTCAATGATAACCTAAACAGGATAATAATAGAGGTCCTTGATACAAATAATCGGAATGAATAAGGCTTACTACTTATAATAAAAGATGTGAATATATTCACATCTTTTATTATTTTAAAACCTTAATTGTAAAATATTATTTTATTATTTTTTTAATCCCTGTAAGCGTTCTTCTACTTGCTTCATCATATTTTCATATTTTTCTTGTTTTTTTCGTTCTCCTTCCACAACTGCTTCTGGAGCCTTATTAACAAATCCTTGATTATTTAATTTTTTAACCACTCGATCAATTTCTTTTGTTAATCTTTCTCTTTCTTTTTCTAATCGTTCAATTTCTTTTTCAATATCTACTAATTCAGCAAAAGGAATAAAAATACTCGCTCCTGGAATCACAGTAGAAACAGCATCTTCCCCTATTCCTAGTTTATCTTTTTGAATTTTTACTTCCGTAGCATAAGCTAAAGTGGCAAAGAATACTTTTCCTTTTTCAAAGATATTTCGAATTTCCTTATCTTCTGATATCACAAATACCGTTGCTTTTTTAGAAGGGGGCACATTCATTTCAGCACGAAGATTTCGGATATTTCTAATTCCTTGTTTCATTAATTCAATTTCTTTTTCTTCTTGCCTAAAATCCCATTCTTTACGATATTCAGGCCAAGAGGAAAACATAATGGTTTTCTCTTGATCTTGTATATACATAAAAATTTCTTCTGTAATAAATGGCATATAAGGATGAAGCAATTTTAAAGCATTAATAAGTACTGTTTGAAGAGTCCATAAAGCAGCTTTATTTGTTTTATCTTCTGCATTATATAAACGAGGTTTAACCATCTCAATATACCAATCGCAAAATTCTTCCCAAAAGAAATCATGAAGTTTTTGAACCGCAATACCTAATTCATATTTATTCATATTATCGGTTACTTCTTGAGCAAGCGTATTTACTTTAGATAAAATCCAACGATCCGCTGGAGTGAGTTCTGAAAGATCAACGGGTTTGATCTCTTTTCCTTCTATATTCATTAAAATAAATCGCGATGCATTCCATATTTTATTAGCAAAATTTCGACTGGCTTCTACTCGTTCCCAATAAAAACGCATATCATTTCCAGGTGCATTCCCTGTTACTAAAGTAAGCCGAAGAGCATCGGCACCATATTCATTAATAACTTCTAAAGGATCCACACCATTTCCTAGACTTTTACTCATTTTTCGCCCTTGTGAATCTCGTACTAATCCATGAATTAATACATCCTTAAAAGGTACTTCTCCCATATGTTCTATTCCTGAAAATACCATACGAACAACCCAAAAGAAAATAATATCATAACCAGTTACCAAAACATTCGTAGGATAAAAATATTTTAGCTCTTCTGTTTCTTCTGGCCATCCTAACGTAGAAAAAGGCCATAAAGCAGAACTAAACCAAGTATCTAAGGTATCTTCGTCTTGTTTTAATCGACTACTACCACAGACTGGACAAGTATCTGGTTTTTCTTTATCTACAATAATTTCATTACAATCTTGGCAATAGTATGCTGGGATACGATGTCCCCACCATAATTGTCTAGAAATACACCAATCACGAATATTTTCTAACCAGTGTAAATAAATTTTTCCAAAACGTTCTGGTACAAAACGTAATTGTCCTTCTTTTAATGCATCTATAGCTGGTTTTGCTAATTCTTCCATCTTCACAAACCATTGCATTTTAATCATAGGTTCAATGACACAATGACAACGATCGTGGAAACCTACATTATGCACATGATCTTCAATTTTTACTAAGAATCCTTGTTGTTCTAAATCTTTCACAATCGCTTTTCTTGCTTCNTAACGATCTAATCCAGAATAAAGACCTGCTTCTTCATTCATTGTACCATCATCATTCATTACAGAAATTTGTGGCAAATTATGTCTAAGCCCAACTTCAAAATCATTAGGATCATGAGCAGGAGTAATTTTTACAACCCCTGTCCCAAATTCTTGATCTACATATTCATCTGCGATAATAGGTATTTCACGATTTACTAAAGGTAAAATGACTGTTTTACCAATATATTTTTGATAGCGTTCGTCATCTGGATGAACGGCTACGGCGCTGTCCCCTAACATCGTTTCCGGACGAGTGGTAGCAATTTGAATATACTCATTGGTATCTTTAATACGATAACGTATATGCCAGAAATTACCTTTTGTTTCTTCATGNTCTACTTCTGCATCCGATATAGTAGTTTGACATTGAGGACACCAATTAATAATTTTAGCTCCACGATAAATATATCCTTCTTTGTATAAGCGTAGAAATACTTCTAATACAGCCTTTGATAATCCCTCATCCATGGTGAAACGTTCTCTTTCCCAATCACAAGAACTACCTAACTTTTGAAGCTGTAATAAAATTTTACCACCATATTTTTCTTTCCAATCCCAAGCACGATCTAAAAAAGCTTCTCGACCTATTTCTTCTTTTGTTAGTCCCTCTTTTGCCATTTGTTCAACAATTTTTACTTCTGTTGCAATACTCGCATGATCTGTACCTGGTTGCCATAATACATTATAGCCTTGCATTCTTTTCCAACGGATAAGAATATCTTGTAATGTATTATCCAANGCATGTCCCATATGAAGATGACCGGTAATATTGGGAGGTGGTATTACAATTGTAAAAGGTTCCTTCTTATGATCTACTTCTGCATGGAAATACCCTTGATCTAACCATTTTTTATATAGTCTTTCTTCCACCTGAGATGGATCATAAGTCTTATCTAAATTTTGTGCCATCTATATTTCCTCCTATCTTTATTATAAAAAAACAAATACAAATCCTGTTGCTACAAACATTAATCCAATAACTTTGATTAATAGAACTGTTTTTTCTAATAACATTTCTACATCTTGTAAATCCTGTTTTTCTTGTTCTTGATCATCGAAAGATATGCTTTGTTCGTTTTGAAAATATTTGTATTGATACTGTGTAATTTTTTTTGCACCAAATCCAATACTTGCACCAATCATTAGCAATATAATTCCTATTATTTGCATATTCTTTCACCCTTTATTGTAATAAAAAAGCTTCTTTCATCCTTATCCATAAGGACGAAAAGAAGCTGATTTCCGCGGTACCACCTTTTTTCCTAGCATTTCCTTATACTAGGCTCTTGTTCACGGATAACGGACGTGTACCGTTTATACTTACTATCCTTTCGGTATAAAAACTCCAGAGCTACTTTCTGTCTCTTTTACCCTAGAAAATCTTCCAGCCAAGGATTTTCCTCTCTGTAGAAAAAGATAACATACTCCTCTCCTTCATCGTCTATGCTTATATTTTACTCCTTTATAGTACAAAAATAATACTTATTTGTCAAGACACAAGTTCAGATTCTTCTATCTCTTCTAAACACTTATCTAGTACCTTTTGAGGTAATTCTGCTAATAAGACTTTATATTGTTTCAACTTTCTTAATTCTTGTTGAATTTCTTCTAATTGATCTTTCGTTTCTTCCCATTGCATTTCTTGTTTTTTATATTGTAAATTTAATTCATGTACTCGCTCTATGCGTTGATTCGGATCGAATAAAAACTCTATTTCTTGATCTAATGGTTCTTCATACTCTTCAAATGCTTCTTCAATAAATTCCCATAATTCTAACTCTAATTGACTTTTTTGGGAAGCGATTCGTTGATATTGCCTTCGTTGCTTCTGACCTTCACAATATTGACTCCATTGATATTCTAACATATGTAAATTATGAACACCCAATTTATCATATTCATAATCTAAAAACCGAGTATAATGTACATATCTTAATTTTGTTTTGTTTAATAACTCGACTGCTCGATTTTGTAACCGACTATTTTTTTGTAATTCATAATGAATTCTACGTTGTAAAATATATAACCACGTTCCTACAAATAACGATATTAAGGCCAAAACGCTGCCAAAAGCAACAACAGATACATCATATAAAGAATAACATAATACTAATAACAAAGATATAAATGTTAACCCTATAACAAAGCCTATACTAATTTTACGACTCACTACCAAAGTATGTTCCATTTTTTCTTTTGAAAATTGTAAATCGGCCCTTTCCCCTTCTAAATAATCAAGATCCATCTTAGCCTTTCTTTGTTTTTCTTCCATTTCTTCTATTTCTTTTAATAAAGATGGTATTTGTTTTTCGTATTGTTTTAATTTAGAATTTTTAACAGACGAATTTTGAAAATGACTTTTTAAATTTTCTCTTTCCTCTTCTGTTTCTTGTAATATACTCCATATCTTTTCTACCTTTTCTTTCTTTTCCTTTGAAAGTTGTTCATATATTACATAAATATTTTGTACGTTTTTTATTTCTTCTAGCTCTTGTTTTAATTCTTTTTTCTGCTGTTGCAATGATATAACATTTTCACATAAATGAGTTACATATGTCACATGATCATATATTTCCTCTACTTCTGTCTTTCGCTCACTAAAAATATTGAATGCATCTTTTGCTTTATTCGAAAAAATATGAAAGTCTTCTTTCATTCGTGCAAGACGTTGTTTAAAAGTTTTCTTCGTATACTTTTGTTTTTTCATCTTACTCCCTCTTTTATTTATAATAAATACAAAATATATGTCTTATTATATCAAATAAAGGAGGGGAAAACTACCAAGTATAAACAATTTAAAAATAGTACCTGAAAATACAATGCCACGATATATTTATAATTTTTCTAGAGGATTACGATATTTCTGAATCCATCCAAATAATATATCTTTTAATATTTCTTGATAATTTTTTATTTTTCCTTCTTTTTTCTGTACCCTCGCCCATTCTAATTTTACTGCATCATTATTTGGATATAATTGTAATGCTTGTTGAATTATTTTACTAGCTTGATCCTTTTGATTGGTTGTACGATATAATTTTGATAACATAATAAAACCTTGGGGATGAGGAGTAAACGTATGAAACGCTTCTTGAAGTAATTGAATCCCATCTTCACTTTTCTTTTGTTGTTCCAATATTTTCGCTTTTTCAATATAGTAACCCCAATTATGTTTAGAAGGTAGTTGCTCTATGACTTGCAAGGCTTGATCCACTTGATTTCGTTGTCGATACCAACGAGCTAAAGCTAAAAATCCTTCTATACTATCTGAAAAAGTAATGGAACGTTGATAGGCTAAGTACGCTTCCTCTTCGTTCTCTAACTTCTCTTGTAACTGTCCATAATAATACCAACCTTCTCCACACTCTTTAATAGAAAGTGCTTCTTTTAAAAATTCCTCGGCTTTTTTATATTCCTTTTGCTGTTGAGCTACAAAAGATAAATTAAACAATATCTTTATATTTTGAGGAGTTTTTGTATAAGCTGCAAATAAATATTGATAGGCCTTTTCGTATTGCTTTCTTTCCATATACGCAATACCTATATTATTTAATACTCTACTATCCTCTGTATATTGTAATGCCTTTTCGTAATACTCAATTGCTTTTTCATACTCTCCTCTTCGAATATAAAGATCTCCTTTATCTTTCGCTTTTTCCCATTCATGTTTATGTTCCCAACGGAAAATTTCTTTGCCCAGTAGATATAATTCTTTATCGCTAAAATAATCTATAATCCCTAAAAAATCAATATATTGTTTTGTAATACACTTGCTGTTTTTTTCTTTTGTGCTTGCTATCTGGTTAGCAATACTGGGAAGATCTAACTCTTCTCGAATCCAATCTTCTAATTTCCCCATGATAAAATCATCTATCGATTCTTTCCAATAATAATAACAATGATAATATAATTCTTCTAAAGAATAAATATTCTTTTGTGTGATCTCAAAATGATAAGGATATTTTATTTTATTAGGCGATATACTAGGCAATACTTTGGTATACATAACCTTAGTTCCTTTCTTTTATAAACGTACCAATTCAACAATACTATATGCTATATTATCAAGAATATCGGTAAATTTCTCTTGTAAATCATAATATTTTCCATCTGGTTTTGTTAGAGGATCGTAGGCTTCAATACTTTCTCGTTCTTTTCTAGCTACTACATAAGTAGTAATATGATTGTCTTCTAACATTTGACAGAGTTCACTCACATATTTACCACTATGAGTGGGTATATGCGGAGGAGCATCTGTAATTAGAATAAATATATTGTTCCCATTTTTTTCAACATAAGATGTTTGTAATAATTGAATACCTGTTTCAAGCGCATCTAATGAAGATTCAGGAATATCTCCTCCATAAGTTCTAGGAATGTTTTTCACTTGTCTTTGGAATTTTTCAGCATCATTTGTAAAATTATAAACACTTGGTTTTTCTCCTTCTCCTAAATCACCAAAACCAATGAGACCTAATTGAAATTCTACTCCTTTACTTCGTAAAATATTAGAAAACTCAATGGCGCGATCTTTTACTCCATGAATATACGCATCCATACTTCCTGTTGTATCAATCAAAAATACAATATTCATATTTTGTGGAGTTTTCATCACTTCTTCTTTTCTAGGTGGTGGTAATACCTTCGTTCGATCAAATTCTGCTCGTTCCTCTTTTCCTGTAGATAAGTCTTTTACATACACTTCAAAGAGGTTATTTTCATCAATCGCATACGTAATTTCTAATTGAGTAGTACCTTTTAATCCCTCTAACATAACACTTCCAATATACTTTTTATCTTCTTCGTTGTTTTGTTCCCATTGATAAACATCTACTTGTACTGAAGAAGCTCCAGACATACTAGCAAAATTACGATCTGAAACTTTAGCAGGAATCGGACTTCCCATAGGAATAATCGGAATCAATTTACGTTCCATCGTATGAATATTTACAATCGCCTCGGTACCAAAAATTTGACGACTAATTTGTCCAACTTTTACATTACTATTAGGCAGGTGAATAAGATAATTATAAATAGCTGCTCCCATTGCTACACTTTTTGCTGGATCTGTTGCACGATACGGCTCTTTGATATAACCAGCTACCATTCTTTTTACCATAGGTATTAAAGTAGATCCTCCTACTAAAATCACCTTAGAAATCTCATCGGGTTCCTTAGAAGCTCTATGTAACGCTTCTTTAATAATCTCACGGCTTCGATCTACATATTTTCGAATAAATCCTTCAAACTGTTCTCGCGTGATTTCCATGATTAAATTTTTAGGTACTCCTTCATGAATCAATAATGGATGAATACGTATCATTGCTTTATGAGTACCTGATAACTTTTTCTTTACTTGTTCCGCTTCTTGTTTTAATTTTTGTAATACTCGTTTTTTCTCTATAACTTCTAAATCATTAATATTAATATTGGTATCTTCATAAAATTTTTCTTTCATCCATTGAATCAATTCGCTATCAAAATCATCTCCGCCGAGGTTCATATCCCCTACATCGGATAATTCTTGAAAAATCTCTTCTCCATTTTCATCTTGAGACACTTTTAAAACACAGGCATCAAAGGTTCCTCCGCCTAAATCATATACTAATAAAGTTTGTGCATATCCTTGACGATAACCATATTCAATAGCTGCTGCTAAAGGTTCTGATAAAAGATAAACATTTTTAAAACCAGCTAATTCTCCTGCCCGTTTTGTTGCATAAATTTGACGATCGTTAAAATAAGCAGGATGAGTAATGACTACCTCTTCAAACGTTTCTCCCGATTGTTCTTCTGCTGCTTTTTTAAGTTTTTTAAGAATTTCCGAACTAATTTCTTCCGGTGTTTTTTGAATATCACCTACAGAAATTGGGTCATTATTACCCATATAACGTTTTATGGAGATCATTGTTTGTTCTGGATAAATAATAGCTCCTGCTTTCGCTTCACTTCCTACAATAATCCCTTCTTCTCCATAACATACTACAGAAGGAAGTACTTCTTCCATTCCATCTATCTTAACTACTTCTACTTCATCATTTTTATCATTATAAATGACTGCAATGGAATTGGTAGTTCCTAAATCAATTCCTAAATAAGCCATATTATTCGCCCTCCAATACTGTTGTTGTAAAACGACTAGGATCAAAAGTTTCTTTAAAACCACTAGGTGGATACAAATCACTAAATCCTAAATCTTCCACGCTTCCTTTTACAAGTCCACCTTCTTCTTCTACCAATAAAGTTACTTGTAATTTCGTTTTGCCTGAAGGCCTCTCTGGTAATCCTTTGATATGAACTTCTCCTATGAGCTTACAATGTTCGATCGTATCTTCTTTATCTATTCGTTCTAATATTTTTAATTCTAATGTAGTCATATCTTGAGGATCTGTTCCTGCTAGTGTAAATATATGACTTTTTTTTGCAAGCGTATAGGGAGTTCCGCGACGAATCATGGTAAAAAAAGATTTTCTATGTCCATGATCTACTTCTAAACCGATATCATGAGGAACTGTTACTTCAAATTCTACATCTACTTTTTCTGTATCCATATCTGGATGAGTTAAAAGTCCCATTTTCATCGCTGCATAATACGTAGCACCTAAGGAAATATCTAATGCGGGTCGTTCGGATGTATAAATCTTATTTTCTTCATTAAAAATACCAATGAGCATATCTTTGACCCAAGGCATTTGTGAAGATCCTCCCTCAAGTAACACTCGATCAATATCCGTTGCTACTAGAGCTCCTGTATAAGCTTCACGAAGAGCTTTTAAAACAAGTTTTCTGGTTGTTTCAATAAAATCATGGATCCAATCTTCCATTTGTTCTCTTGTAACTTGTTCAACAAAAGGTGGTATACAAAAGGTAAATGGAATTCGAAAAGCTTTTACACCAGATAAACGTTCTTTCGTTTCTTTTGCCCTCATAATCAGCTCTGCTTGATTTTCTTTTGTAATTTCTTCTTTTACTTGTCCTGTCTTATTTTGAATATAGTTGTAGCATTGATCAATAATAGTTTCATCAATATTATCTCCGCCATGATAAGCTTCTCCACCTTCACTAATTACTTGGAGTTTTATTTTTTTGTCATTTTTTTCTACCACGTGAAAAATAGTAATATCTAACGTTCCCCCACCAAAATCAAAAACCATAATTTTTTCATCTTGATTTAATTGATGTCGAAAATTATAAGCTAAAGCAGCTGCTTTTGGTTCTTCAATTAAACAAATTAATTTTTCTTTTAGTCCTGCTAACTCACAAGCTCGAACTGTTGCTTTTTTAGCACTATCATCAAAATCATAGGGTACCGAAACTACGCAACCAATAATTTCTGCTTTTGGATTTATATTTTGACAATGGGATATTAATTCTTGTAAAATTTTTGCTGAAATTTCTTCTGGCAAATATTCTTTTCCTCCAAGATTTATGGTTTCATTCGTTCCCATTTTTCGTTTAATTGAACGAATCGTTGTTTCTGGATAAATCTTCATAGAACGATATGCTTCTTCTCCAATGACCCATTCTCCTTTTTCTCCTTCTGCTCCGGATCGATATTGTACTACGGAAGGTAAAGGAACTTTACCAAAACCATTACTAATATCGATGGCTTCTGGTCTTTTATTACGATTGTCCCAATAACTAATAACAGAATTGGTAGTTCCTAAATCAATACCTAAAATATACCATTCTTCTGGTAAATCCCCTTGATCTTCGATCTGCTTTTTATATTCTTCCCAAGTCATTGGCTCACCTTTCCTTTCATAATTGAATTTCAAATTCCTTGACATAATCGGTAGCTGGAAAGAAATCTCCAAACCCACAATCTTTTATTATTCCCTGTATTTGAAAAGGATTTTTCATCTGACAACAAACTTCTAATTTTGTAGCTCCTTTGGGGCGAACTGGCAATCCTTTCAAGGAAACTTCACCAAGCTCTGATTCTTCTCCTTTTTCATTTCTTTTTAATATAAATAATTTTAATTCTTCTGTTTTAGAATGTTGAGTGATTAAAGAACAAACTGGTTGTTTCTGCCACCAAAAAGATTTCTTTTCAATAAAGGATATAAATTGATCTCCTCGTTTTGTCTTCACTTTAAGACCTATATCAAAAGGTACACGATGTACATCTTCCAGTTGAATTTGTAATGGATCTATTAAACCTAAATAAGATGCAGCAGCCCAACAAGCTCCTGCAGAAATTTGTCCTTCCGAAAAAGGAGAATGAATGATAGAAATATAAGGAAATTTTTCTTTTATCCTATGACATACCCAATCCATCTCAAAACCTCCACCAGATAAAACAATTTTGGTAATATCTTTTTCTGTAAGTGTTTTATCAATGGTTTTTGATAACGTATCTTCGATGAATTGTTCTAATTTTTCTTTCATCGGAGCAATAATAAATTCTAATTCTTGGCTTTGTATATTTTTTTGGAAAGCGGGATGTACAAAATTAAAATAAATTTTCATCGATTTTCCTTGATAATAGTGTTGTAGTAACATTGCCTTATTTTGATATAATAAATTATCAATTTGATGTAATACCTCTGATTGTAACTGATCAGATAACTCACCTGTATGTTCACAATATATTTGAATAAATAATTGTCTTAGTTTTTGATCAAATTTTTGTAAACCTAGAGACAAATCAAATAATGAAGAATATACTTCTCCCTGTATTTTTNCTTTCTCTGTTTGAATTTGGAAAATTCCACTTCGTATCGCCTCATTACCATAATCTAGATAAAGAATAGTTTCTTGTTTTTCTAATTGTCTTTGATGATACAAGGAGTGTAAAATACATTCTCGGTCAGGTAGCATAGTAATAAGTTTTTGATCTAATCCAGCTAAAGAAAAAGCACGATAAAATTCTTCCATTGCTAACTCTGAAAAATATGTAGGAGTAGCTACTACCATTCCTATGATTTCTGCATTGGGATTAATGTTTTTACATATGTCCACCAGTTCTTGAAGATAACGACTCAGTAAAACAGGAAAATTCATTGGCTTTCCAGCAATATCAATCCATTCTCCATATCCTAATCGTTTTATAGGATCATGAATAGTAATATCTTCAAAAAAACCTTTGTTAAGCAAAGCATATTCCCCATATACCCATTCTTTATTTTCCGGAATATATTGTAAGACAGTAGGAATCGAAGGTTTGCCATATCCACCGCTAACATCAATCCATTCTGGCTGATGACGATTTACATTCCAATATGAAATAACAGAAGTTTGATTTCCTATATCTATTCCTAAAATAAACTTACTTTCATCCTCTAATGGTTTATCCAGAGAAGTAAACATTTTTCTATACCGTTTCCAACTCATATTTGTACCCTCTTTATCGTGCAGCAATCACATTGGCTCTTAATAGTACTTGCCCTTGATATCGATAACCCGTATTGATACATTTTATAATCTCACCCTTTTGAAAGTTTTCATTCTTCTCTGCTAATAACACCTCTTGCTCTCTGCCATTAAATTTTTCATGAGGTTTAGGACTAATAAAATTAATCCCATATTCCTCTAAAGCCTCATATAATTGCTTTGTTAAATCATCTATTTGTATTACATATTGTTGAATAATTTCTTCTGTTTCTTCACGTATACGAGAGATAGAATAGTGTAATACTTCCTCAAAAGTACTGATTTCAAACAATAACTGATCTTTAAGATGATTGCTTATAATCTTATCCCATTGTTGTTTTGATTGTTCTTTCCATCGGGTCATTTTTTCTTGTATAAGCTTAGCATAACCTTCTTCTTGATCTTTTTTTAATATACTTTCTAAGGATGTATCCAGATCAATAGGATCTATAGAATAACTTTTATCTTCTTCCACCCATTTTTTATATAAAAAAATGGGGATCTCTTTATCTTCTTTGTCTTTTTTTAAAAAAGGATACACTAGGTCTCCTAAAAATTCTTTTATTTGTATTTTCCATTCTTCTTGTTCTTCTTCTATACTTTGTATTTTAATAGCTAATGTTTCATTAATTCCAGCAAAAATATCTTTTTGCTTTGTTGCCAATAAAAACTCCTCTTGTTCTTGATAATAGGTTTGAAATTGATGAAAAGATGTAAGTATCTTTTCCATCATGATTTGATACTGTTCTTTTTCTTGTTTCATACTATCTTTCCAACAATTATATTCCTTTTGCTCCCATTGCATTAAAAATTCTATATATAATTTTATCATACCATGCCAAGAATCCTGAAGTTGCTTGATCACTTCATGATATTCACTAAANCGTTCTTCCACTCTTTCTTGNGGTATGGTCTTCATGTCCTCTACATACTTTTGTATACCTTCTTGTTGGATATACTGCTCAAAGCAAGTAAAATTGAGAAGTTTTTCCTTTGGCTCTTCCGTATTTTTTAAACCTTGTTCCCAAAAATAAACTTTTTTCTCTAACTGATCCCCTAACATCTCCATTTTTTGAAGCAATGGTATTTCCTGTTCTATCTTTTTCTTTAATACATTAATCTGAGTATTACAAATAGATTCTAATGTATTTTTTTGATTTTGAACGAATTCATAATATAGATGAAGAGTAGGTCTTTGATCAAAATCGTCCATTTGATTCATTCCATTGACTGTTACCTTTTGATAAAGAGTATATAAGATAGAACCAGTCTCCTGCCAAACCTGTTGATACAAATGTTGAATTTGTTCTAGATATATTTCTTTTGTATTTTGTCCATCATATTGAATCCATTGTTTTTGTAATTTTGTTCTCTCTTGTGATTGTAACCAATATTGAATAAAATCTTGTTCAATTTGTTGTAATTGAACAATAAAACTTTGTTTGGTTAAAGAGATATACTTTTCTTTTTCTAGTTGTATAGGATTGATCCCTGGTTTTCCATGTTCATAAAACTGCTGGTATTCAGAAAGCAAAATACTCATAATACCATTTAAAACATCTATGGTTTCTTGTTCTTCTACTCTTTCTAATCCTGTTTTTTGTTTCCTATATTCATCATTGATTTTTTTATATTCATAAAACAACTGTTCTAAAAATATAAAAATCTCTGCATCATAAAGAGCCAATCGATGATCTTTATGCAAATGATGAAGAATCTTAATCATTATTTTTACTCGAATGCTAAAAAAACATTCCTTTATTTCCTGTATCATTATTTGATCAAAAGCCTGTATCGTCTTTTCCCAAGCTTTTATCGTTTCTTCCTTTTGTTTTGAATCAGCAAGCCAGAACATACAACTCCTCCCATTCTGCCTTATTCGTATAACTCATCCACTGAAAGTTCTGTTTCTACTCCATCTGTACTCATACTTTTAGCCATTACTTTCAACATATTATCTTGTCCTACATGAAAAATAACTTTTACTTTTTCTTCTCCCTTAGAAGCTGCGGGTATTCCTCGTAAGCTCGTTCCCGCTAAACGTTTCATTCCTTCTTGATATACAAAATCTTTTTCTTTCTCTGTACCACTAGGTTTTGTATTTTCATACACAACAATAGCCATACTCGTTACATGATCAAAATTAGTAGTGAGTAATTCATCTGCTTCAATCGTTAAACCTTCTTTAGGTATGTCTAAGCCTTCTTCTACAATTTCCATAAAACGTCGACCTGCAATTTCTAGTCCTAAAGGATGAATTGTTTTTTCATGAACGATAGGTCCTCGTACTGTTGGCATCATAATCATATTACAATAGTATGCTGCTCCTCGTGAAATACTTAAAGCAGGACTCATTTTAGATTTAAAAGGATCTTTATTAAATTTTTCTTTGATTTTTTCATGAATTCGTGGCATAGCAGAACTTCCGCCTACCAAAAAGATTTCATCAATATCACTTTCTTGTAAAGCTGCAGCTTTTAAACATTCATCAACCGTTTCCAATGTTTTATCAATTAAATCTTCTACGCTTTTACCTTCCATTTTTTCAACTATTTCTGGTTTATCCCCTAATGAATTCACTCGCTTATGATGTAAAAAAGCCTCTTTAGAAATTTCCATATTGATATTGATCATCTTCGGTTCTTGAAGAAAAGGTGCTAAGACTACTTTGGTAGATTTCGCAGTAGATAAACGTTCTTTTGCTTGAGTTGCTACCTGTTGTAGACGAACTAATGCTGTTTTCTTTTGTCGTTTTGATACTCCATCATCTACCTCTAGATCAAAAAGATCTATTTCTCCATTTGTCATATTTTTAAACTCTTCATAAATTAAATCCATCATCATTTTATCGATATCATTACCACCTAAATGATTATCACCATAAGTACTTAAAATACTAATATTGGGTTCATTTTCTTCATCCATCTCGATATTTAAAATACAAGCATCAAAAGTTCCTCCACCAAAATCATAGACTAAAACTTTTTTATTTTTTCGTTCATTTACAGCATACGAAATGGCTGCTGCAGCTGGTTCCAATCGAAGATATATATTTTCTTCATCAAATCCTGCTAATTTAGCTGCTTCTTTTGTCATCTTTTTTTGCTTGTCCGTAGAGTTAGCTGGAACTGTAATAACACAACCCGAAAACTCTCCTGCAATTCCTAATTCTTCCTGTACATATTCATCTGCTTTTTGTTTTAAGTATCCTAAAATTTCCCCTGCAATTTGTTCTGGTTCAAATTCATATTCTTTATCTTCTACTTGTATTTTTATTTTTTGACCGGACCCAAGAAGTCGTTTTATAGATAATACCGTACTTTCCGGATAAATAATCGCTGCTTCTTTTGCTTGAATTCCAAAAATACGGGATAATTTATTTGGATCTTCTAAATCAATTTCAAATTGAATAGCCGTTGGAAACACATTGCTTCCGTCAATAGGAATGGTATGCACATCCCCTTCTTTAAAATCATAAACACTAATCACAGAATTAGTAGTTCCAAAATCAATTCCTAAAAACATTCCTCTTTCCACATCTAAACCTAATGTAGCCATATTTTATCCTCCTTTTGTATACTTGTATTTACAATAGTATACCTTTTTTCTCTTGTTGATAAAAAGAAAACCCTAATTCAATATATTTTTCTACTTCTTCAAACTGAAACAACGAATGATAGATNAANCCNTGATTAATAACATCATATGAGGTCTTTTTCCCTTGGACCTTCGTTAATTGCTTCGAATGATAAGTGCCTTCCTTAAGAATGATAGATGGTGTTTTAGAAGCAGCTATATAATAATGAAGTATTTCTCCATAAAACACTGGTAACATAACCGTATATATCCCCATACCAACATATTTCATAGGAACCTTCTGATTGTTCTTTGTTTTTTGATTTTTATAATAAAACCATAATTCTTCATTTTTAAAAGAATTACATAAAAAAGAAATGTTCTTTTCTATATACGAAAGATATTGCGTTTTGTCTTGTATCTTTTGTATCCAAGGAAAATGAATATTATTTTTAATTAATATAGGAAAAACTCTATCCAATACTTGTGATCGTTTAGGGGAATATACTTTTTCTTCTCCATATAAGTAAAGTAACGCATATCCTAATAAAGTTTGATTCGAATCATTTAAATATAACTCTTCTAATATATGAATTGTTCCCAATATAGGTAGTTTTTCTTCATGTAAAATTTGATAGGTACAATAGGTTGCAAATGCAAAATCTAAAACTGTAGGAGAATCCTTGTTATACATTCTGATAAAAATTTCTTCTACTGTAGAACTCCATTGTCTCGTCCAAATACTTTGTTGAACAATTTTTCTTTCCAATTGATCTATATGAATATCTTGTATATCGAAAGTCAATAATTTTTCTCGTAGTACTAATAGTTGATCGATGGTTCCATCAAAATAATTCTGTAAATCATCCATCCAAATTTCTTCCATAATACCTTTGTTCATACTCCATAAATAAAGAAACAGTACATAAGATGAACAGATTTTTTGCTGCATGCAATTTTGAATCAAGTGCATCATCTCTTGAGTAGATACCCACTCTATTCCCATAGTAGATAACCAAAAAAGTGCTTTTTCAACTTCACCCGTATAAATCAAAGTTCTAATTCCTTCTTGACGCATTTTTATTGGTAATTGTTCAAATGGTAATTTACTATAAAATTGATTTGCCTTTTCATATCTTTTTTCTTTTGCATAATATATTGCTAACCATTGATTCATTTCATAACAAAAATCTTTTGATATTTCATTCATTTCTACTGTTTCTTCTAAAAAAGAAATTTCTTGAGCGGAAAGGTTAGATTTTTTCATATATGCTTTCGCTAATAGAATACGAAAAGCTAAAGAATCATATCCTTGTTCCATATAGAACTGTAAAATAGTATCCGGAATAGGAGAAATAATTTTGGTAATAATAATCTCTGGTGGACATACTTCTCCATTTTTTCCTATACATAATACCGTGGAAGGTAAGTCAGAAAGCGAAATAAAAGCTTTTTGATTATATACTGGAATGTGATTTATAGTTGCTTCTTCAGAACTTTGAATAAATATAGTGTCTATATCGGAAGAAAGAACCTTTATTTCGTATAAACAAATAAAATCCCATAAAAAATGTAAATCTTCTTTTGAAAATTTTTGATCTTCCATTAACTTTTGATATAAGGTACCATAGTATACGCCAGTTCTTCCTTGAGAAAGACATTTTTTTGTAAAATCAATAATGTCCTCTTGTTCTTCTTTTGATAACCAGTCATATTGTGCCTTATTTTGAATTAAAATATGATATAAAAAAGCTTTATATTCCATGGGAAGAATCGAATTCATACACTGACTTTGAATAAGAGACATCGGTAATGATTCTTCTCCTGCCCAATAAGCTGCTTTTATATATAGCTGATCTATTTTATCAATATAGATTTGTTCTTCCCATGCTTTTTGATAAATCTCTAACGCTTGCTGATCTATTTTTTCATGATTAATATATAGCTTACATAATCCATGAAGAATGGGTTGTGAATGAGTTTCTTTATACCAATGATATAATTTATTTTCCCAATTACCCATCCATTCATATTGTTCTTGGGGTTGTTGTAAAAACCAAAAACAAAATTTTTCAACCACTTCTTTAGTAGTAAAACCATACCTCATTCCCCAGTGAATGGCTTGTAATAAAATAGGATTCATATCATTTAATAACGAAGGCTTGCTCATGAATAGCATATTTAACTCTAAATATAATAAAGGACTTCTACAATGATGTTCATAGGCTTTATATAAAATATCTAAACTCTTTTCTTCCTCTTCTTGTATCATACGAAGCAATCGAGCATATAAACATAATAAAAAAGGTTCTTCTGAAAATTGTGGAAAAGCTTTATCTANTTTTTTCCAACTTCTCCTAACTTGAAAGGATTTTCCGATGTAAAAGGATAATAAGCACTGCAAGTATAAAACAATGATATACGTTTCTGGTTTTTCAATAAAAAGAGATTTTTTATATTTTTGAATGGATTCCAATTGTGTTTCTGCTTGTTCAAATTCATTTCCATCAATGAATAGTTGAATCAATAATAACCTCAAATATATATTGGCTGGGTCCCATTGTATTAATTGTTTAGCTTCTTCTATTGCCTGCAATATATAATATGGATAATGAAGAACTTGCATATTAGCTGCTATCCAATACCTTCCGATGCGACAATATCGTCGTTTCCAATTTATTTGATCAAATGGACCTTGCTTTTCACATTGTTCCATCATATATTCTATTTGTTGCTTCATTCCATTTCTACTCCCTTATCCTTCTTAAAATTTCTTCTTTTCCTACTCCAATTATATTTCAGGTCCTACCATAATGGTAAACTCTTTTTTTATTCCTTTTTTATTGACTACTGTTTGAACTATAATTTGTGTCTTATGAAAAATACCTTGAGAAAAAAAAGCTTTATAAAGAAATTGATTCCACTTAGTAAAATGAATAGTAAATGGAATACTAGCTTTTTGAGAAATTAAATATTTTTTAGCTTCAAATTGAACCCAAGAAGCATTAGGTCGAATATGAATGACTAAATCTTCTCCAGTATTATTAATAATCAAAATTTCTCCTTTATCTTCGTTATAAAAACTCTTTTGAGAAATTTGAATATCTAATGTTGGATTTTTGATGCCTGTTACTTCATATTTTAACCGTTGATAAGGAGTGTCTACAAAAATATAACCACACTGATACCTTTTTTTAAAAGCATTAGGAATAATACGATAAGGAATATATCCTCTACCTTGTTGGTCCAATTCCTCACTATTAATCTGATCTTTCCAAAGTTGAATCCAATCTACATTCGTTGTTATAATACCTTCTGTATAACCCCAATGTTCTTGTTGGATTTCTACTACATATTCCAAATCTCTCTTTTGCCCTTCTGTAATACGAATATATGTATCTGTATTAATAAGACTCCATTGTACTGGCTTTTTCCATCCACCACCTACTAGAAATGATTCTAAGGCTCGGTCAGCGGATTGATTCTTCACATATTGATATAAAGAAATCCAGGAAGAAAAATCTTGTTGAAGCCAGTGACTAAATTCTTTTGAATGAAAGTAATCCATCGCTTCTGACCAGTGATTTTTTGCATAATTAGCAAATGTTTCTAAATCATGCCACTCTCTTTTTTCTATATTAAAACCTTCACTCTCTTCTATTATAATCCAAATAGGAATTACTTTTTCCCCACCATTAGATAAAATGGTAAAGGAACATTCATACATTTGTGATACATTCATCCCTTTTGTATCAATACGATACATACATACCTGCTTATTACCTTCCCACTGATCTAGATCACAGGTAAGATAGGGATGAGAAGATAAAATGAAACCTTGTAACTGACCTCCACCTTGATTGTCAATAGTAAAAGCTCCTGTATATATAGTCGAAGGAGAAAGAGATAGATATAATTCTTCCGTAGATACTTGAAGAATAGGTAATTTTTCTTCATAATTAATATCTTGTATTTTATTAGTAAAATCCATTCTTATCTCCTTTCTATTTCTTTTTTTAGCAAATATTTTGAAATTCTTTACTATTATTTATTGTACTCTAGAATTTTTTTTACTGCAACTAAGATTCTCTAAAGAATAT
>JGI24708J26588_10000294_pt1 | contig 40203 bp, 42 predicted proteins | sample BioPla1DNA2_FD_26588 | JGI IMG/M metagenome (IMG submission 26588) | reverse complement strand
AGTATTGATCCGAGTGGTTGAATCCTGTGACACCACCACCTTATTATACATAATAAGGTGAAAAACTTGGATATATAATTGTCTAGGTTTTAGAAACCAGGGATAATCTTGGCGGATGCAAACTTTGAAGAAATAAAAGACAGATTTATCAAAGCCGATTTAGACGAAAAAATCGAAATATATACAACAACTGCCGGTTTAACGGTTGAACAGTTTAAAGAATTGTTGAGACATTTTCCATTACAGCATTTAGATAAGTTGGAAAGGGCTATGGCATAATTGGAAGGTATACATAGAGCCACGGGGAATCATTTTCCGTGGTTATATTTTTTTGTATGTTATTTTCGGATTCCCATGCTTTATAGTATAAACTAGCTATTATTGGAAAAAATAAAATATAAAGGGTTAGTTAAAGGACGATAGGGGTGCAGATTATGGAAAGAATAAATTCGGTATACAGATTCATGATTGAACAAGTGAGAGGATTAAAAAGGGGTAGGGGCGACAGTCCTCGTTTTAGAAATTATTATTTGAAAATAGAAAACGATAGCAAAAGTATTCTCGCAAAGACATTTGATTATTTGACATGGGGAATAATTATGTCTTGCATATTATTTTTATTTTCATATCTAAAAACAGGCAGGTTATATTTATCTATTATTATCACACTGGTCACCGCCATCGTGTTCCATCTTATATTCATGAGGAACAGGAGCATCAGGTTCCAACAGATGAAGAAGCAAAAAAGGCTGCATATTGCAAGGCGAAAGGTATATAACGAAATTATGAACAAAACAGCAGGTGAAATGGCGGACTACATTAAAGAAATATTTATATCCATGGGTTTCAATCAATTCGAATTTATAGAAAACACCCAAAGGCGTGTGTTACTGAAGTCTTTGTACAGGGATAATAAAATTATGGTATTATTTAATATATATAGAAATGATTTTGATGTAGAGCTTAGGGAAGTAAAAGAATTTATCTATACCATGGCAAATAACGGGGTGAAAAAAGGCATTTTAATCACTACATCGGATTTTACAAAGGATAGCCGTGACTTTATAAATAAATTGAGTAAAAATTATGCTTTATTGCTTGTTAACAAAAAACAGTTATTGAATATAATCGAAAAGAACGGATTCTTTCCTGATGAAAAAGAAATAGACGAAATAATTGAAAACGAGATATGTAGGGAAAGCAACAGGTTACATAGGTACAGAGATGCGGCTTTGTCCAAAAATAAAATAAAGGGATACATAATTTTGAGTCTATATTTGATACTGACAGCTTGGTATACACCTTATACAGTTTATTATATGATTGTAGCCGGCCTTATTTTGGCGTTGGCATTTGTTACATTTGTATTTAACATCGGATATAATCCTGAAACGGAAAAGGACGAACATGCAGATTTTAAGGAGTTGTTGAATAATATGTGATGGCACATTTGAAATGTGTATTTTACTGTATTTTGTGTTAAAATAATAAAAGATGTTTTATATAAGTTGTAATAGTGTATAATACAATATAATATACGGAAAATTATTGAAGGGGGAATTATTATGGGGAAAATGATGCTGCCGGCCGCATTGTCAAATAGACATATTCATCTAACCGAAGAGGATATAGAGATACTGTTCGGTAAAGGTTATGATTTGATTAAACTCAGGGATCTGTCGCAACCGGGACAGTATGCATGCGAAGAAAAAGTGGACTTGGTGGGGCCTAAGGGTGCCATTAAAGGGGTCAGGGTGCTGGGTCCTCCAAGAATAAAGACACAGGTAGAAATTTCTTTAGCAGATGGCTTTATTTTGGGCATTGTTCCCCCTGTAAGGGATTCGGGGGATGTTACGGGAAGCCCGGGGATCAAGATAATAGGGCCAAAGGGAGAATTGGAAATTCAGGAAGGGTTAATTGCCGCCGCAAGGCATATACACATCAATCCTAACGATGCGGAAACATTCGGTGTGGTAGATAAGCAAAGAGTAAAGGTCAGAACCTTTGGATTCAGGGCACTTATATTCGAAAATGTTTTAATAAGGGTCGGAGATACCTCTGTTCTTGAAATGCATGTTGATATGGATGAAGGTAATGCTGCCGGGCTCAAAAATGGTGATCTGGTGGAAATGATTGTGGATTAGTTCGGAAGGATAAAAATTGAGGGCAGACAAATTTTTTGTTTGTCCTCAACCTATTATGCATCAATTTGGGGGAAGTAAAAGTGGATATAGCAAAATATATAGATCATGCCGTGCTGAAACCTGAAACAACTGAAACAGAGGTTAAAAAGGCATGTGAAGAAGCGAAAAAATACGGTTTTTATTCCGTATGCGTGAATGGAGCAAACGTTGCATTTGCGTATGAACAGTTAAAAGAAACCGACGTAAAAGTGGCCGCTGTTATAGGGTTTCCTTTGGGGGCTATGACTTCGGAAGTTAAAGCCTTTGAAGCCAAAAATGTTATAGACAACGGCGCCGGGGAGATAGATATGGTGATTAACATCGGGGCGCTTAAAGAGGGGAATACGGAAAAAGTTTTAGATGACATAAAAGCCGTAGTTGATATTGCAAAGGGCCGTGCCATAGTCAAGGTAATAATTGAGACCTGTTTACTGACTGACAAAGAAAAAATACAGGCTTGCAAGTTAGCCAAAAAAGCAGGGGCCCATTTTGTCAAAACCTCCACCGGTTTTAACACAGGCGGCGCGACTGTAGAAGATGTAAAACTTATGAAGGAGGCCGTAGGCCCGGAAATGGGTGTAAAGGCCTCCGGAGGGATAAGGGATTTTAAAACTGCCTTGGCCATGATAGAAGCGGGAGCTACCAGAATCGGTGCCGGTGCATCGGTAGATATAGTTAAACTAAGGTAACGACAAATGTATAACATATTATTTATAAGAGGAGGTGTTTGATATAAAAAAATCATTTATGGTTATAAGTTTTATAATCATTATTTTGGTAACAGTCACGGGTTCTGTTGTGACGTCAAGCGGGGAGCAATCTCTAAATATTACAAATTGGATAGTAGAATCCAATATTTTAGAAAATGGAGATCTTGAAATAACAGAAGATATAACATTTAATTTTAAAGGGAAATATAATGGCGTATTCAGAGAAGTAATTTTGGAAAACACCTCGGGCATTACCGGAATAAAGATAGCAGAGGTTGATGGGGACAAGGTCATAGAGTATGAAAAAGTAGAAAATGCTAAAAAGGGAGACAGCAATGTTTTTTTGATTGACAGAAAAGATAATGATGTAACATTTCAGGTTTTTTCTCCGTCCAGGGATGAAAAAAAGACCTTTAGGATGATATACACCATAAAGAATGTTGCCAAAAGGTATAATGATACAGGTGAACTTTTTTATAAATTTTTAGGAGAGCAAAATGATACCCCGATAGATCTTTTTTTTGCAAATATAACATTGCCACAGGAGGATACGGATAATAGGGTGAGAATGTTTGCTCATGGGCCCCTAAACGGGGAAATACACAAAACAACAGACAATACCATTAACCTGAGGGTAGGAGATGTACCAAAAAATACTTTTATAGAAGCCAGAATACTCTTTCCTGAACAATTCATACCTGCTTCACAAAATATCATAAACAGGGATGCGTTTTCGGATATTATGAATGAGGAAGCTCAATTGCAGGAGGGGACACAACAGGGCATAATCAAAAAAGAAGCAAGGGGGGCCCTGTTTGGAAATATTGCGGTTATATTGTCAGCTGTTGAGGTTCTCATATTTATTTTCTTTCTTACTAAATATCGCAGATTGAAAGATATACATGAAGAATCAAAATATTCAGAAATACCTGATGATAACACCCCGGCTGTAATAAGCTATGTTACCGGTACCACTATGGGCGGTAACACAATAATTGCTACATTGCTGGATCTTTACAGAAAGGGATATATAAAAATCAGTGGCGGAGAAGAATTTAAAAAGAGAAGAAAGGTATTGAGGGACTTCACCATAACCAAAACAAAAGAGGAGGATAACAATCTTTTGAGTCACGAAAAGCATTTCATCGGTTGGTTGATAGATATTATGGGTGACGGAAAGACTGTAACGACTGAAGATATAAAGAATTACAGCAAAAATAAAAGGTCTATGTTTATGAAGTATCATAACAATTGGATGCAATTAATAAGGGAGGATGCCGACAATAAGGGCTACTTTGATAAAAGCACCAAAAAATACGGTTTATTACTGATCATACTTTTTCCCTTAGGTTTAATGTTGTCCATAGTGTCCCTGATAAACGATAATCTTTTAGGATTACCATTGATATTTACGTCGGTTTTAATGTTATTTCAAGGGATCATGTTATTGTCCAGAAAATCCGATTATGGCCATGAACAACATAAAAAATGGATGGAATTTAAAAAACATATGAAAAGGATTAAAAAAGATGATTCAAGATATGACCTGGACAGATATCCGAAAGGTATTTCCTTGATATACGGATTAGTGTTTGGTATAGATAATGATGTATTAAACGAACTCAATGTTGAAACCCTTCATAGGGAAGATGCTTTTTCTTATAGCCACGGATGGTTGTATTGGTATTTTATTTTCAACAGTAGCGGAAGTAACGCATTCAGTAATAGTATAAACAATTCATTTGGCAGTACTGTCTCATCGACAGGAATGGGTGGAGGTTTCACCGGCGGCGGCGGAGGTGGTGCAGGCGGCGGCGGGGCAGGCGGATTTTAATTTAAAATAATTGGGTGTTTGTTAATGATCATGGTGGTGTTATATAACGAAAAAACAATGGGGGGTTGTATAATGAAGGCTTTGGTTATCTTAGGCAGTCCGAGAGTTAATATGAACACCGATACTTTGCTAAATAAGGTAATTAAGGGGTTGCAATCACAAAATGTAGAAGTAGAAAAAATAATATTGAGCCGGTTAAAATTTGAACCTTGTATTGCATGTGATGTCTGTGCGGAAACCGGACATTGTTACAAACAGGATGACCTGACGAGTATTTATGATAAATTCAATAATTCCGACATCATAGTTGTCGGTTCGCCGATGTATTTTAATTCGGTGACGGCCATAACAAAAGCCATGGTTGACAGATGTCAATCTTTTTGGTCAAGCAAATATAAATTAAATCAATCCTCTATAGATAGAAATAGAAAAAGAAAAGGTATGTTTGTGGGTGTAGGCGGAGCGAAATATACCAATTTAGAAAAGGGTTTTATTGGGGCTACAGTGGTAATGGAATTATTTTTTAGGGCGACTAATACCGAATATATGTATAACATGCTTGTGGATAACACAGATGAAATATTTGTGGGTGATCGCGAGGAAATACTCAAAGAAGCATATGAAATGGGTGTTAAACTCGCAAAAAATTAAGGAGTGCAGTGGGGACGGTTCTCGGTGCATTTTGAACCGTCCCCGATACATTCGTTACACATTAAACCTGAACAGTATAACGTCCCCATCCTGTACTATATATTCTTTACCTTCCAGTCTTACAAGACCTTTTTCCCTAGCCGCGGTGTTGCTGCCATGCTTCACTAAATCTTCAAAGGCAATAACTTCGGCACGTATAAATCCTTTTTCAAAGTCTGTATGAATCTTGCCTGCAGCTTCCGGTGCCTTGGTTCCTTTTTTGATTGTCCAGGCCCTTATTTCCCTGGATTCCGTAGTCAAAAAACTTATCAGTCCCAAAAGGGAATAGCAGGCCTGGATTAAACGTTCAAGACCTGATTGTCTTAATCCTAATTCTTCTAAGAAAAATTGTTTTTCATCTTCGTCTAATTCGGTTATTTCAGCTTCGATTTCGGCGCAGATAACGACCGTCTCGGCATTTTCATTCTTTGCAAATTCCTTCAGGGCCTGTACATGTGGGTTGTTTGCACCATCATTCGCAACATCATTCTCAAAGACATTTGCCACATAAATTACGGGTTTCAGGGACAGCAAATTAAAGGTTTCCAGCATTTTGCTTTCATCTTCGGTGCAATTCAAAATCCTGGCAGATGTTCCTTCTTCTAAAGAGGATCTGACTTTTTTTAAAAGTTCAAGTTCTTTTGCTAAATTTTTATTTCCTTTAAACAGTTTCTCGGTCTTTTCAATTCTTTTTTCAACCATTTCCAAGTCCGAAAAAATCAGTTCGAGATCGACTGTTTCGATATCTCTCAGGGGATTTATATCTTCATAGACATGGGCAATATTTGGATCCTCAAAACATCTGACAACGTGGACGATAGAAGTTGCTTCACGGATATGGGCCAGAAATTTATTTCCCAATCCTTCTCCTTTGTATGCTCCCTTTACCAGACCTGCAATATCATAGAACTTGACTGTGGCCGGTGTCACTTTTTCGAACCCGTATATATCTTTTAAAACATTTAATCTGTAATCCGGCACAGGCACTATTCCGATATTTGGCTCTATAGTACAAAAAGGATAGTTGGCTGATTCTACTCTCGCTTTTGTAATTGCATTAAACAATGTACTTTTTCCTACATTGGGCAAACCGACAATACCTAGTTTCATTAAAATTCTCCTTTCTATGTTAAATATACACTTTGGTCGATATCAAAGATAATTATATTAAAAATTATACAATAACCTCTATTTACTGGCAACAAGCAAAGGTTCCCGTCTATATAATCCGGGCAAATATATTTATAAATATGTTTGCAGTTTTTATGGCTCAAATTATGTTAATCAATAGAAAATAGTGAAAAATATAGCTTAATAAAAAGAAATATAAGAGGGACAATATATGCAGGAGGTGATATTTTGAAAAGTAAAAACATAATGTTAGTGGTTTGTGTATTGTTGCTTGTGTCTTTGGCAATAATAGGGTGCAGACCGGCTCAAAGACCGGAACCTCGTACAACTCCAACCCCAAATCAACAAAATATGAACAGGGATGGGGTTTTGGATAGAAATAATAACGCTCCGGGAACAGGCTTGGGTGAACCAAGGGACAACAGAATGTTTACGGATAATGATAGGCCTTTTGCAAACGATGGAACTATGGACAATAGGACTACTACAGACAACAGGACTACTACAGGCGACATGAGTGATAGAGTTGACAGAATTATAAGAGAGGTAGAAAATGTAAGGGATGTCAGAAGAGCTGCAGTAGTTATTACAGGAAATACTGCATTAGTAGGTATAGACATGACCTCCGGAACCAAGGGCGAATTGAACAGACAAATTAAACAACAGGTGGAGGACGCAGTCAGAAATGCAGATAGGGATATAACCAGGGTCAGTGTATCAGCGGATCCGGATATATTTACAAGAATAGACAATATCGCCAGGGATATAGGCAGAGGCCGTCCATTGAGTGGGTTTGGCGACGAAATAGAAGAAATCATAAGAAGAATAACACCGGGTGCATAAATGGGGTTTGTGGATCCTAAATTTTAGTTATATAAGCAGCAGCGTTGGAATTGTAAATTGCGGAACAAGCCAGATGAATAGAGACGGGAAAATCTCCGTCTTTATTTGTTTTTACAAAAGTCTAAATCACAAAAAATTTAAATGACGAAAAATTTAAATGACTCTTTTCAATACCGTCCCGGTGTAATATAATGATATGGTACGCTATTTTGAAATGAAGGATTATCCTAAGGGGAGTGATCTGATGGACCCGGTAGCTTTTAGAATTTTTGGGGTGGAAGTTGCTTGGTACGGTATCCTAATTTCGCTCGGTATATTGTTTGGAATTGTGGTAGCAACATATAGGGCTAAGAAAGAGGGGCTATATAGCGAGGTTATAACAGACCTGGCACTTATAACCGTACCCGCCGCAATTATTGGAGCCAGGGCATATTATGTTATATTCAGTTGGGATTTTTATAAACAAAACCCCGGGGAAATTTTTAATATAAGACACGGCGGACTTGCTATACATGGTGCTATCATTGCAGGGGTGTTGGCGGGATATCTGTTCTGTCGTTACAAAAAAATCGGGTTTTGGACCCTTGCGGATATATGCGCCCCCAGTATCATATTGGGACAAGCAATCGGGAGATGGGGTAATTTTGTTAATCAGGAGGCCCATGGCGGGCCCACAAATTTGCCTTGGGGTATTGAAATTGACGGTGTAAAGGTACATCCTGCGTTTTTATATGAATCGCTATGGAATTTTGGGGTATTTGTTTTTTTATTATATTATTCCGGCAAGAAGAAATACGAAGGCCAAATATTTATCCTTTACTTAATTCTATATTCTGTCGCCAGATATTTTATAGAGGGCTTAAGAACCGACAGTCTGATGCTGGGGCCTTTCAGGGTTGCACAGTTAATAAGTATAATAAGCATTATAGGTGCAATCATCGCGGGCCTGATCATAAAAAAACGAAATAATCAAATATAGAGCCGGATATTATAAACTGGCATATGTATGATGGGCATTATGTATTAGGCGGATACACGTACAAAACCCGATTTATGTCGTTAAAAGGAGCAATTTAAAGAAAAAAACAGCAGATCTCGGATAATATCACAATATTCAATTTAATTTCATTTGACAAATTTCGCCTATTTAAATAGAATACATCTATGTCAATTAATGTAGGTATAGACAAACCTAGGACAAGAAAATTGGGGTGAGAAGATGCTAAAGGATAAAATTGAGAGACTTCAGAGCATGCTAAATGATGCAATCGAGGGCGATCAGGATGATGAATCAATTTATGATCTGAGCACTCAACTAGATGAATTAATAGTGAGTTATTACAAGGAAACAAAACTGAAGGTTAGCTAGAATATCATAGCAACCAATTTCAGAAATTATAATATATAGAAAATTTAACTTAGACATATGTCAAGGATTTAAAATTAAAGGTATTAATAATGAATTAACTATACTTAAAACTAAGATAGTTAATTACAAAATCTAAATAAAGGTTATACTAATATACATTAGATAGCCCACCGCAACTGCCGTAACAACGGCAGTTTTTTTTTATGACCTAACCCAATCACCATTTTTATTTTTTTAAAATTTAATTTTAAATAAGAAGGATTTTGTGAAAAGTAATAGAATTAGTATGTAAAAGTGGTACAAAGTGGCACGTAGTGGGTTAAAAGTCCACAAGGGTGGGATAAAAATGTTTATTGGACAATACTGTCATTCGGTTGATGTTAAGGGAAGGGTAAGCATCCCGGCAAAATTCAGAGAGGAATTAGGGGAGAGTTTTATCCTTACAAAGGGATTGGACAATTGTCTGTTTATATATTCCATGGATGAATGGGGCATATTGGAGAACAAGTTAAAACAATTACCGCTGGCCAATAGGGATGCAAGAGCCTTTGTGAGATTCTTTTTTTCCGGGGCAACTGAATGTGAACTGGACAGCCAGGGAAGAATAAGGATTACAAATAACCTGAGAGAACATGCTAATTTACAAAAAGATGCCGTAATCATAGGGGTAGGCACAAGAATAGAAATCTGGAGCAGTAATGAATGGCAAGAATATACCGATGATGACAATTTGAGTTATGATGAAATAGCAAGCAAAATGGAAGAATTAGGCATCTAATAAAATGAAGGTGGTAAAATGGAATTCGGACACGTGCCTGTGTTGTTGGAAGAATGTATTGAAAATTTAAACATAAAAAAGGATGGCATTTATATAGACGGAACGCTGGGAGGTGCAGGTCACTCCGGCGAAATTATAAAACATCTGAATGAAAACGGATTGTTAATCGGAATTGATCGGGATGAAAATGCAATCAAGGAGGCTACAAAAGTATTAGCCGACGTAAACGGCAAGGTGAAATTAATTAAGGATAATTTCAGCAACTTGAAAAACATACTGGAAGACCTTGAAATAGAAAAATTTGATGGGCTTTTGTTGGATCTGGGGGTATCCTCGTATCAATTGGACGAAGCCGGGCGGGGTTTTTCCTATATGCATGATGCTCCCTTGGATATGAGAATGGACTGCAGCGACAGTTTAACGGCCAAGGATATAGTTAACAATTACTCAGCCAGAGATCTCGAAGGGATTATCAAAGACTATGGCGAAGAGAGGTGGGCAAAACGTATAGCCCAATTTATTGTAAAATTCAGGGAGGGTGGGGAAATTGTCACCACCCATCAATTAGTTGATATCATTAAAAAAGCGATTCCAAAAGGGGCGCGTTTGGACGGGCCGCATCCGGCGAAGCGAACCTTTCAAGCCATACGAATTGAAGTTAACAATGAATTAGATGTTATTGAGGGAACTATAGAAGCGGCCGTTGAAAAATTAAATACCGGCGGGAGGATCTGTATAATTACTTTTCATTCCTTGGAGGATAGAATCGTAAAAAACACTTTCAGAACTTTGGCAAATCCTTGCGTTTGTCCAAAGGAATTCCCGATTTGTCAATGTAATAAAAAACCGACAATTAAAATAATTACACGCAAACCGATAGCGCCTACGGAAAAAGAGCTTGAAATAAATCCGAGGTCAAGAAGCGCTAAACTACGTGTGGCGGAAAAAATATAGAAAAGTTCTAAAGAGGGGGAAGGGTGAATAAAATTGGTATTAGCTCGGAGGGAATCTACCTATATAAACGAACGGAAAAAAGGGGAAAAGCGATCCAAAACACATAGAAAAAAGCAAAAAAGTTATAGATTCGAAAAGATTGCCATATTGGCTGTTGTCAGTATTGTATTTGCATGCAGTATATTGATTTTGACAAGATTTATGGCCATTACCGAAGCCAGATACGATATTACCGGTTTAGAAAAACAATTCGAAAGGTTGGAAGTTGAAAAAACGAGGTTGAGGATAGAGCTGGAAAAGGTTTCAAAATCAGGTTGGATAGAGAGTGAAGCGGAAACCAGATTACAGATGAACTATCCAACTGCCGAACAGACAATATGTATAAACGTTGACCCGGCAAAAGTTGCAATGTTAACCAGTAAAATAAATAATTCAAATTATAATGATTCCGTCAAATTGAAGGGGGACAAAAACTTGCACGGGTTTTTAAAAAAATTGATCAGTTATACAAGGATTTAAAGGGGGAAGTCTGAGTGTCACAGCCCAGTATTTCTAGTAAAAAGAGACTTATAGCTATGTTTCTGCTTGTATCCATAACTTTGTTTGCACTTATAGTGCGGATAGGCTGGATACAAATAGTGAGGGGAGAAAAGTATAAGGAGCTGGCCATCAGATACCAAACAAGGGATATTCCTATACCTGCAAAGCGCGGAATAATTTATGACAGGAATGGAAAAGAATTAGCTGTGAGTGCAAGCACAAATACTGTATGGGTACATCCCGTCGAGGTAAAGGAACCTGAGAAAACAGCTTCAATTTTGGCAGGTATTTTGGGACTTGAAGAGGAAGCGGTACTAAAAAAGGTAAAATCCAAACAGTCCATAGCGGCTGTCGCGCTCTATGTTGATGATGAGCTTGCGAAGGCAATCAGAACCGAAAACTTGAAGGGGATATCTATATCCGAAGGCAATGAAAGGTTTTATCCCTATGGTAATTTTGCCGCATATGTTCTCGGTCACACAAATGTTGATAACCAGGGGATTGCCGGCATAGAGTTAGAATATGATAAGTATTTGAGTGGAATACCGGGCCGTTGGATTAAAAATACCGATGGAGGGGGAAGACAGTTACCTTTCAGTGTCGAAAAATTTCATCAAGCAGAGGACGGACTTAATGTTGTGCTTACGATAGACGAAGTTATACAGCACTTTGCTGAAAAAGCTGTTCAAAATGCGTTGGAAATCCACAAAGCAAAGCGGGTATATGCAATTGTGATGGATGTTAAAACTGCAGAAGTATTGGCCATGGCCGTTAAGCCTGATTATGATCCTAATTATCCGCGGATACCCCTGGATGAGGAATTAAAAAAAGAAATGGAAACCATGGATAACAAAAAACAACTTGAAACGTTATTTGCGATGTGGAGAAATCCCGTAATTAATGATACATATGAACCCGGTTCCACTTTTAAACTTATCACTACAACCTCTGCCATAGAAGAAGGGGTAGCCACGCCCGAAAGTACTTTTGTGGGCAGGGGATTTATAATGGTGGGTGGGAGGAGGATCCGATGCTGGAGATCCTATAACCCCCATGGAACCCAAACACTGGTAGAGGCAGTACAGAATTCATGCAACCCGGTGTTTGTAGAGTTGGGTCAAAGGATGGGTGCACAGACATTTTATAAATATTTAGATGGATTTGGAATATCCGGTCTTACGGGGATAGACCTTCCGGGTGAAAGAAAGCCAATCATGTATAGTATTGATAACGTCGGGCCGGTGGAACTGGCCACAATCTCTTTCGGACAAAGTATTTCTATAACGCCTATTCAACTCATCAATGCGGTGGCTGCCATTGCAAATGACGGAAAATTAATGAGACCGCATATGGTAAAGGAGTTGACCGATGCAGATGGCAATGTGGTTCATCGTTTCGAGCCAACAATGGTCAGGCAGGTTGTTTCAGAAAAAACTTCAAAGACAATGAGGGAGATAATGGCGGCCACTGTTGACGACGGATCCGGAAGCTTTGCTTATATTCCGGGATATAGGGTAGGGGGAAAAACCGGAACTGCCCAGAAAGTTGTCGGTGGGGGTTATGCACAAGGTTTATATGTATCCTCATTTATCGGTATAGCGCCGGCAGATGATCCCAAGTTGGCTGTTTTGACAATTGTCGATGAACCAATGGGTTTTAGTACTTATGGAAGTTTGACCGCGGCACCTATAGCTAAGGAAATATTAGAGGATTCGTTAAGGTATCTGGACGTCAGGCCTAAATATACAGATAAAGAGGAAGAGGAATATGTCAGGAAAGAAGTAACATTGCCTGAAGTTAGAAACATTACTGTTAAAGAAGCTTCCAAAATATTGGTTGACAATAACTTGCAGTTTAATACGGAACCGGAATATTACGCAGATGAAAATGCCAAAGTTGTAGATATGTTTCCAAAACCGGGAGCCAAGATTCCTGAAAGATCCATCGTACTTCTATATACAAAACTGAATGAAAATATCCCTTCCCCTGTGGAAGTTCCGGATTTAAAGGGTAAAACCATCAGGGAAGCAAATATTATTTTAAATAATCTGGGTTTAAGGCTGAAAATTAGCGGCAGCGGTTTAGCATCCGGCCAACATCCCGAGGCGGGAACAATGGTAGAATTAGGTACAATAGTGAGTGTGGAATTTAAGCCCGAACAGACACAGTAAACACACAACATATTGTAGTATAGAAATGGGCAGCTAAAATTAAAGAAGAAACTTTAATTTTGGTTGCCTTTTAAAAATTTGTATAAAAGCCGACGGTAGTAGGGGGAAAAATATGCTTCTAAAAGATATTCTAAGCAAAATTCAAATTGAAAAAGTTACGGGGAATACAGATATAGAAATTAAGGATGTTCAGCACTATTCACCATTTGTGACTGAAGGCAGTCTATTTATATGTATAGAAGGATTTAAAACAGACGGGCAATTATATATAGAGGATGCAATCAATAGGGGTGCTGTGGCAATTGTCTCGGAAAAGGAAACGAAGGTGGATGAAATAACTGTGGTTCAGGTTAAAAACGCCAGAAGAGCAATGTCCTCAATTGCAAATCATTTCTACAATGAACCTACGAAAAATTTGCGGCTGATAGGTATTACAGGAACAAATGGGAAAACCACTGTTACATATATGGTTAAGAATATTTTCGAATTTTGTGGTAAAAGGATCGGGCTTATCGGTACTATTTCAAATTGGATTGGAAATATAAAAATCGAGGCCATACGAACCACACCGGAATCGCTAGACCTGCAAAGGATATTTTCACAAATGTTACGGTATTCTGTAGATACTTGTGTTATGGAAGTTTCATCACATGCCCTGGAATTGGGAAGGGTAGATGATTGTATATATAGCATTGGGTTGTTTACCAATTTAAGCCCGGAACATTTAGACTTTCATATTGATATGGAAAGCTACAGAAATGCAAAGAAAAAGTTATTTTATAAAACAACCTTGTATAATATTATCAATATTGATGATTTTCACGGAAGGATTATAATGGAACAAATTAAAGATTTAAAAACTCCTTTGCTAACATTCGGTATTGAGGGAAAAGCCGACATATATGCTACCAATATAGACATGGATGTCAAAGGAGTGCGGTTTGACATTAATATGCCAAAGGGCACAATACATGCCGATGTCAAGATCCCCGGAATGTTTACTGTTTATAATGCGATGGCAGCGGCAGCAATTTGTTATTGTCTTGATATTCCCATGGACAAAATAGGTGAAGCGTTAGATAATATGAAAGGTATACCGGGACGGTTTGAGGTCGTTAAAGAAATAAAGGATTTTGTAATAATAATCGATTACGCCCACACACCGGACGCACTTGAAAACGTGCTTAGGTCGGCTAGGATGTTCGCAAAAAAACGGATAATAACCGTTTTTGGATGCGGTGGGGACAGAGATAAAACCAAAAGGGCTATAATGGGGGAGATATCCGGCAAGCTCAGTGATTATACCATCATAACTTCTGATAATCCAAGAACGGAGGAACCTTTAGATATAATGAAAATGATAGAAAAAGGTGCAATTAAAGTAACTGATAAATATAGTATGATTGAAGATAGAAAAGCCGCTATACAATATGCTGTTAAAATGGCTGTCAGTGGTGATATAATCATTATTGCAGGCAAGGGTCACGAAGCGACACAAACTATAGGTAACAAGATATTACCTTTTGATGATTACAGGATAGCATTACAGGTAGCCGGGGAGGAAAAACTGATATGATCAAACAAAAGATAACCGCCATTGCAAAAGCATGTGATGGCGTTATAATCAATAGAGGCGATATAGAAATAATTAATGAGATATCTACCGATACCCGCACTATCAAGGAGGGTAATCTCTTTATTCCTCTAGCGGGTGAAAATTTCGACGGTCATATGTTTATTGGAGATGCCGTAAAAAAAGGTGTTGCTGCTGTTTTAGTACAAGAAGATAAAATGGAAAGTATAACCGGGGTAGGCGGCATAAATATCATACGGGTAAAAGACACCTTGGAAGCACTGGCCTGTATAGCCTATTATTATAAAAATCTGTTTGACATCCCATTTATAGGGGTTACGGGGAGCGTAGGAAAAACAACTACTAAGGATCTGATAGCCGGGGTTCTGTCCGGAAAATATAACGTACATAAAAATATCGGTAATTTCAATAATGAGGTTGGGTTACCTATTACCTTGTTTAACTTAGAACCATATCATGATATTTCCGTGTTGGAGATGGGCATGTCCTCCTATGGGGAAATATTAAATTTGGTAAACATCGTGCATCCCGACATTGCTATAATAACAAATATAGGGGTCTCACATATAAAATATTTTGGTAGCAAAGAGAATATTATGAAAGCAAAGATGGAAATTACGGCCAATCTGAAAGAAAAAGACTACTTATTAGTTAATGGGGACGATGAATATTTAAAAAATATAAATAGAAAAGACAAAGATTACAACATTGTTTTTTACGGTTTATCATCGCATAATGATTTTTATCCCACGGATATTAGGGACCTGGGAGAGAAGGGAAGCACTTTTGTAGTAAATATGGAAGGCAAGCCCGTACAATTTAAAATTGGACGGCCGGGTTTGCATAATATATATAACGTGTTGGCAGCAATATGGATCGGTATCAAATATGGGATGGCTCCCGATGAAATACAAAAGGGGTTAGATAATTTCGAGTTGTCTGAAATGAGACTGGAAATAATAAACAAAAATAATATAAAAATTATCGATGATACATATAACGCAAGTCCGGATTCTATGAGAGCGGCCATAGATGTTTTAAAAAGTATGAAGGCGGACAGAAAAATTGCGGTATTGGGCAATATGTTTGAAATGGGTGATTTTGCCGAGGAAGGCCATAGAGATGTAGGAAAGTATCTGGCTGATAGAGGAATTGATCTATTGATTGCTGTTGGGGAAATGGCGGATTGGATAGCTCTAGAGGCCAAAAAAAGCGGGCTAAAAGAAGAAAATGTATTTACGGTCCCCACCAATAAAGATGCCATTGATATTTTAAAGCAAAATATACGGGATAATGATGCTGTCTTGGTGAAGGGTTCCAGGGGAATGACTATGGAAGAAATCGTAAGGTCCTTACAAGGGGGGAGCTAGTTAAATGACATTGGAAAGTAGACAGATTATATATACAATTATTATAGGTTTTTTTATTACATTGATCTTGGGGCCACTGACAATTCCTTTTTTAAAAAGGCTCAAAATAGGTCAAACTATAAGGGAGGACGGACCTAGGAGTCACTTACAGAAAACCGGCACACCTACCATAGGTGGCGTTATATTAATTATATCGATATTTATTACATCTCTCACATCCGGATTAATCAATAAAGATTTGATAGTTGCGTTAGGAGCGACCCTGGCCTTTGGGTTGATTGGATTTATTGATGATTTTATAAAGGTTGTATCAAAAAGGTCATTAGGATTGAGAGCATATCAAAAATTGAGTTTACAAACTATTATAGCGATTTTTTTGGCAACATATCAGTCCAATGTTTCCATTATGGGGACCAAAGTAATAATACCTTTTGTCCGAGGCAGTTTTTCTATCGGATCTGTTGTCATACCCCAATACCTTGATTTGGGGGTTTTGTATATACCCTTTGTAGCATTTGTTGTGGTGGCCACTGTAAATAGTGTAAACCTGACCGATGGTTTGGACGGATTGGCTTCAGGGGTTACCCTTATTATTGCCGCATTTTTTGCATTGATGGCCATGAATTGGGGATATACCAGTTTGGCCATTTTTTCGGCTGCAGTGACAGGAGCATGCCTGGGATTTTTGCGATACAACTCCCATCCGGCCCAGGTGTTTATGGGTGATACCGGTTCCTTATCATTAGGCGGCGCAATTTCGGCAGTCGCCGTGCTCATGAATATCTCTTTGATCATACCGATAGTCGGTGGAATATATTTTATGGAATCCGTGTCGGTTATTTTACAGGTGATTTCATATAAATTGACACGAAAGCGTATATTTAAAATGAGTCCCCTTCACCATCATTATGAGTTAAGCGGATGGGCAGAAACCAAGATAGTAATTGTGTTTTGGATAATAACTGTTATTTTATGTTTGGTGGGGGTATTGGCTTTAAACTGAGAAAGTTGGTGTAACGATGAATCTGGAGAATAAAAGGGTGTTGGTCGTTGGGTTAGCTGTTACCGGCGTACCTTTAGTGAAAGTTCTATGTAACCTGGGGGCGGATGTAATTGTAAATGATTTAAAGGGGGAAGACGAACTGAAAGACAGTATTGATGAGTTGTCGGGCCTAAATGTGGACTATATATTGGGAAAACATCCGCAGACTATAGATTCATTGGGGCATATCGACTTGACGGTTGTCTCACCCGGGGTGCCTTTGGAAATACCGTTTATACGGGAAATAAAAAACAGAGGGATAGAAATTATTGGAGAAATTGAATTGGCATATAGATTGTCAAAGGGGCATATTATAGCCATTACAGGGACTAATGGCAAAACAACTACAACTGCTTTGGTGGGGGAGATTTTCAGGAATTCAGGCAAAACGACCCATGTATTGGGTAACATCGGTGTGGCCTTTATAAGTAAGGCCCTGGAAACAAAAGAAGACGATATAATTGTGATAGAAGTCAGTAGTTTTCAATTGGAGAGCATAATTGATTTTCACCCGCAAGTCGGGGTATTTCTCAATCTGACAGAGGATCATTTAAATAGGCATAAAACAATGGCCGATTATGAAGTGGCAAAACTCAATCTATTCAAAAATCAAACTGAAAAGGACTTTGCGATACTGAATTATGACGATCTGAGGGTGCGAGAGGCAACAAAAAATTTGGATGCAACCAAGATTTATTTTAGCAGAAAGGAAAGCCTCGAACGGGGGATTTTTGTTGATGGTGAAAAAATAGTATCTATAGACAATGGAAATAGGAAAGAAATTATACCTATAGACGAAATATATATTCCGGGCAAACATAATTTGGAGAATGCTCTGGCGGCTGTTGCTATTTCCATCGCAATGAACATCGACATAGAGCCTATCGTGTATACTTTAAAAACATTCAAGGGAGTGGCACACCGGGTTGAGGCCGTTGATATTATCAACGGGGTGAAATTCGTCAACGATTCCAAGGCCACTAATGTTGATGCTGCTATCAAAGCAATAGAGGCAATAGATGCACCTATTTTATTATTAGCTGGAGGGTTGGATAAGGAAACAGAATTTGACGATTTTATAAATGCTTTTAACGAAAAGGTAAAGCATATGTTTGTATACGGGGAGACAGCACGGAAGCTACTGGAAACAGCCAATAGATTAAATTTCAACGACGTAACAAGGGTTAATGATTTGGAAGAAGCCGTCAACAACGCTTATAAGATGTCTTCTGAAGGAGATACCATACTGCTCTCCCCGGCATGTGCCAGTTGGGATATGTATAAAAACTTTGAACTAAGAGGCGAGCATTTTAAAAATATTGTTTCAAAATTAAGGAGGTAAATCTATGGCGAGAAAGCAGCCCCAAGACTACATATTGCTCCTTTCGGTGGTGGTGTTGGTTATTATCGGGATTATAATGGTTTTTAGTTCAAGTTATTCTTATACACTGGTAAAGATGGAGGATGGTTATTATTATCTTAAACGGGTATTGATATGGGCGGGTGTAGGAACCTTTGCTATGGTGTTTTTTTCAAAAATAGACTATTGGCGCTGGTCTAAATATGCCAATTTCATTTTTATATTGAGTATAATATTATTAATTTTAGTATTAACACCTTTAGGCATTGTAAGAAACGATGCGAGACGGTGGCTAGGTGCGGGTAAAACGCTTACCTTTATGCCTTCGGACGTTGCAAAATTGGCTAGTATAATATTTATATCTACCAGTATCAGCCGGAAAAAGGAAAAGATGCAAAATTTTATTCAGGGTTTTTTGCCCTATTTGTTAATAATGGCTTTATATTTCGGTTTAATCTTTGAGCAACCGGATTTTAGCACTGCCTTTGTATTAGTTGTCATGATTTTTATAATGGTGTTTGTAGGTGGTATGAAATTTTCACATTTTGTGGGTTTGGCTACAACCGGATTGCTCGGGCTGGCAGGAATGCTTACCTATATTTTTTTCACAGGGAAAGATTATAAGGCCAAAAGGATTACGTCCTTTCTGGATCCTTGGCAGGATTCATCGGATACCGGTTATCAGGTTATACAGTCTTTATTGGCGTTGGGTTCAGGAGGTATATTCGGGAGAGGGCTTGGGAGGAGTGTTCAAAAACATTTCTATTTGCCGGAACCGCAAAATGATTTTATATTTGCTATCATCGGCGAAGAGTTGGGTTTTGTCGGAGGTGCGATCGTTATTATTTTATACGCCATATTGATATGGCGGGGAATAAGGATTGCCATCAATGCTCCGGACGTACAAGGATGCGTTATGGCTACCGGTGTCATTGGTATGATAGCTGTGCAAGTTATTATAAATATTGCAGTTGCAACATCCTCTATACCTGTTACGGGTATGGGGCTTCCCTTCATAAGCTATGGCGGGAGTTCTTTGGTTGTTTTTATGGCTTCCATAGGAATATTGCTGAATATATCCAAACATATAAGTTTGGACAGGAGTTGAAAACATGAGGATTATCTTGAGTGGCGGGGGCACAGGCGGGCATATCTATCCCGCAATATCCATTGCCAACAAAATTAAGGAAGAGCATCGTGATGCAAAAATTTTATTTATAGGCACCAAAAAAGGTATGGAGAGCAATATAATACCCAAAGAGGGGTATCCGATAAAATTTATTACAGTGAGCTATTTAAGAAGAAGGTTTTCCTTACATAATATAAAAAGTATGGCAGCGCTGCTTAAAGGTATATTGGAAGCAAGAAAAATAATAAGGGACTTTAAGCCGGATGTGGTTATAGGCACCGGCGGATTTGTGTGCGGACCTGTTGTTTATGTTGCATCCAAACTCAAAATTAAAACAATTATACATGAACAAAACGTATTTCCCGGGCTCACCAATCGCATTTTGGGTAGATATGTAGACAAGGTTGCCCTCAGCTTTGAAGAGGCGGAAAAACATTTTAAGAATAAGGATAAATTAGTAGTGACAGGAAATCCCATAAGATCGGATTTTTTTAACGTTACGGAGGAGGAGGCCAAGGCAAAATACAATACCGATCCTCATATACCCCTGGTGCTTGTTGTAGGCGGTAGCGGCGGGGCCTTTAAAATAAACAATGCGGTGACATATATATTAAATGAATATAAACCCCTGAAATTTAAGCTGATACTGGTAACGGGCAAAAGATTGTATGAACAAACTATAGAAGAGATAAGGGAACAAAATTTAACAGGAAATCATAAAATAGTACCCTATATTGATGATATGCCCTATGCCTTAAAAGCTTCCGATTTAATCGTATGCAGTGCCGGAGCTATTACCATTGCGGAGATTACCTCTGTCGGTAAGCCTGCCATACTCATTCCTAAGGCCTATACGGCGGAAGATCATCAGCAACACAATGCAAATGCCATGAAAGATAAAGGGGCGGCATTTGTTATCAATGAAAATGAACTGAATGGGGAAATATTGTATAAAAAAATTGAAGAGATACTAAATAATGAAAAAATCTTGAAATCCATGGAGGCTGCCAGTGCGAAAGGAGCGATTATCGACGCGGCGGATCGTATATACAATGAAGTAAGAAAATTATTGAATCTTTAGATAAATGCTAGTATTAATACTGGCACACCTTCAGGCCTTTTGCATATTATGTTTATATATTTGTTTTTGGTACATATTACGCAAATTGAATAGGTATTTGTCGGCTCTGGAGGTGGGGTAATAGTGAGTAGACTCATTATTAATGGCGGAAACAGGATCTGTGGGGAGGTAAGAATAGGTGGAGCAAAAAATTCTGTACTGCCGATTCTGGCTGCCACCGTGTTAAATGGCGGTATTAATATAATACATGATATACCGAAATTATTGGATGTATATATCATGGAAAGGATATTAACATCACTGGGCTGTTCGGTAAAGAGGGAAAATAGGACAATTGTTGTAGATTCCGGGCAATTGGTAAATTATGTGATACCGGAAGAACTGGTCAGAGAAATGAGATCATCGGTTATTTTTTTGGGTGCTATGCTATCGCGATGTGGTAAAGTTAAGGCCAGTTACCCGGGCGGTTGTGAAATTGGATCAAGACCCATAGATTTGCATCTGAAATCCTTGAGGGAGATGGGGGCGGAAATTGAGGAAAAGCACGGTTTTTTATACTGTGAGGCTAAAAAATTAAGAGGTTGTGACATTCAACTAGACTTTCCCAGTGTCGGTGCCACGGAAAATATTATGTTAGCGGCGGTGTTCGCCGAAGGTGTAACTACTATAAGAAATGCCGCAAAGGAACCGGAAATTATAGACTTGGAAAAATTCTTAAATGCCGCGGGGGCTAAAATTCTGGGTGCCGGGACAGCTACTGTCCGTATCGAAGGCGTGGAAAGACTATATAATGTGGAGCATGATATAATACCCGACAGGATTGTTGCAGGTACATATTTGGCGGCAGCGGTTATAACCAAGGGAGAAATAATACTGAAAAATGTTATACATGAATATTTGCAGCCAATATTATATAAGTTCAGAGAAAGTGGATGTACGATAGAGTACTTCAATCATAGCCTGAGGCTCATAGCGCCTGAGGAAATCAAGGCTGTAGAGTCTGTCAAAACCCTGCCCCATCCCGGCTATCCTACGGATATGCAGGCACAGATGATGGCAGTAATGTCATTGAGTGACGGCACAACAATATTTACGGAAAATATATTTGAAAATCGTTACAAACATGCAAATGAACTGATGAGAATGGGGGCAAACATAAAGATTGACGGAAGGATAGCAGTTGTCAGGGGAGTTGAAAGATTGAGCGGCGCTACGGTGATTGCGCAAGATTTGAGGGGAGGGGCAGCCTTAGTACTAGCCGGATTAGCTGCCGAAGGTACGACCGTTGTTGAAAATGTACGGCATATAGATCGGGGGTATGAAAATATCCACGATGTTCTGAATGGGTTGGGTGCAGATATAATCAGACAATAGATATAAATATACGCTGAGAACAGCCATGGGCTGTTTTTAGTAAAACATTAATGGACAAGTCATAAAAGTGGGGGAAAACAGTGAGCACGAAAGAAAAGGGTTATTTTAAAAGTCGGAAACGGATACGCAAAATAAAAATGAGGATTTCAAGCTTACTATTTGCATTGATGTTTATATTTTGGGGAATGTATTATTTGCTGCAATCAGATCTGATGAATCTAAAAAACATAGAATTGGAAGGTAATTCATATGTAAATAAAAGTGAAATTGTCAATATCTCCAATTTAGTTATCAATAGAAACATATTTAAATACAATCTGAAAGAAATAAAACAGAACATAATTTCCCATCCCTATGTCAAAGAGGTGAGCATACACAGAAAACTGCCCAATACCATAGTAATACAAATAAAGGAACGAGAAGAATACGCCATAATATTGTATATGGGTTCTTATATATATGTAGATGAAGAGAATATGGTCCTAAGAGTATCCGATGGCTATATGGCCGACGATAAAATACTGATTACGGGAATAGATTTTAAAAGTTTTAAGGTGGGTGAAAAGGTTGAGGCCATCAACAATGATAATTTAAATCTTGTTATGGACCTGCTCAAGGTAGCAAATATGACCACAATATATGGTATGATTTCTGAAATCAATATCAGCGAAAAAAACAATATACGTATAATAACTTTTGACGGTTCAGAGGTGCTGTTAGGGGAAGCAAAAAATCCTACCTATCTTATGGTGGCCTTGGACGAAATACTTATTAATCTTTACACTAAAAACATCAAAAATGTTATAATTGATATGAGGTATGAAGGTCATATATCTGTAAAGGGTAAAGATACACGGGAGGACTAGTTTATGAAGGATTTAAAGGGCAAGGTCGCTTTTGGTATTCTTTGTGCCATTTTAGGTTTTATTATATCATTACAATTTAAAACCGTCAAAGGGAGCACCGGCGGGCTTCTATCTACACAAAAAGCACAGCAGTTAGCGTTAGAATTAAAGGAACTGAGGACTGAAAAAGCGGTTCTGATGGAAGAGTTGACTGAGTGGGAAGTAAGGTTAAAGGAATATGAAATATCCGAAGCCGATGAAAGTTTTATTATCAAAAATCTGAACAAAGATTTAGAAAAATACCAGATAATATCCGGCTACAAAACTGTTGAAGGGCCGGGGATTACAATTACGATAGATGACCCGATACAGGAATATCCCGGGCATAGCGACGAGAGTTTTATCATGTATAATTATGATTTGCTTTTAGGCATTATCAATAAATTAAATGGGGCAGGCGCGGAGGCAATTTCAATCAATGACCAAAGATACACCTGTGCAACCGGAATTTACTATACTTCAAATTCTGTATTGATTAATTCCGTACCGGCGATTCCGCCTTTTATCATAAAAGCGGTTGGCAATTCGGATTCACTCGAGGCAGCTCTGAATATACGATTCGGTATCGTTCAGGAAATGCGTGAAATGTACAACCTTCGGGTAACCATAAAAAAGGAAAATAATATAGTGATACCGCGATACAATAGAACGATAAATTTTAAATATGCAAAACCTTCGGATGTCGTTTCCTAGAGAAATGGGGCAGGGGTGCAATTATGAAAATACGACTGAATAAAATAATTCTCCTTTTTCTATGTGTTGTTCTGGGTTTTTTTATAGCTACCCAAACAAAAATTGTGCAAGGGGATTATAGTTTTGTAAGTCTGAGGACTATAATAGACCTACAAAATTTAATAAAAAAGGAGGAGGAGGAATTATCCAATATTTCTGAACTCATAATGTCCAGTAAAAATAGGCTTTTAGAATATGAAACAGCCATAAGCGAAGGTGGAAGTATCAAGGATGTTTTAGCAAAAGAACACGAACAGTTTAAAATGACAAGCGGTTTTGTGGACTTGGAAGGGCCGGGGGTTATTATTTGGCTCAGTGATAGTAACAGGGAACTGTACGAGTGGGAGGACCCGAACAATGTTATTGTACACGATTTAGATGTTCTTATCCTCGTGAATGATTTGAAAACTGCCGGTGCCGAGGCTATATCTATTAACGGACAGAGAATAATGGGTACGTCGGAGATTCAATGCGCCGGGGCCACTATTACAATAAATAACCATACCTATGGACAACCCTATATAATAAGGGCCATCGGCGATCCCGATACCTTGGGTGCAGCGGTTAAATCCCCGGAATCATACGCTTCTCTTTTAAAGGACGTGTATGGTCTGGGGCTGGATGTAGAAATATATGAAAACGTGAAAGTTCCAAAGTTTGGAAGCGATATCAACTGGAAGTATTTAACGCCAAAGGAGGGTGAATAATGATTTTTGCTATACTAGGTTTATTGGCAGGGATTTTTCTGGGGTTAAAACTGAACATAACCTATCCCGCCAAATATGCTCTTTATATATCTGTTGCTATATTGGCATCTTTAGATTCCGTCTTCGGAGCGGCGCGCTCTATTCTTGAGGACAAATTTAATACCGAAATATTTGTATCCGGTTTCTTTACTAATGCTATTTTAGCCGGATTTCTGGCATATATAGGAGATCGCCTGGGGGTGCCGTTATATTATGCAGCTATATTCGCCTTTGGTGGTAGGCTCTTTCAAAACTTTGCCAGTATACGCAGGCATTTATTGGAAAGGTTTCGTTCACGAATGGCAACTAAACAAGATGGGTAGAAGGTTATGTGTAATAGGGGATATAACAATGCCTTGGCCCATATTCATGCCTACCGACCACCGGCAATAAACTTTTTTTGATTATTGCGTATAAAAAAAAGGAAATCTGTTATTTTTGTTGAATTAATCTTATAGTTTATAAAATAATTTAGATATTGCCTGGGACGGTAGCATTGTTGTATAATAAAACAATGTTGGGACGGATTTTATATTTGTAAGAAATAGCTATGAGTTATACTAGGACCTAAAAATTAACAAAGGTTTTTACATAACAATGGAAAGGGGTAGTATTGTGTTGGAATTTGATGTGAATATGGAGACATTTGCTAATATTAAAGTGGTTGGCATTGGCGGCGGGGGTAATAATGCAGTAAATCGTATGATAGATGCGGGTTTAAAAGGCGTTGAATTTATTTCCATAAACACAGATAAACAAGCTTTGTTTACTTCTAAAGCTGAGCATAAATTACAGGTTGGCGAAAAGCTTACGAAGGGGTTAGGTGCCGGTGCAAATCCCGAAATAGGGAAAAAGGCTGCCGAGGAGAGCAGGGAGGATATAGGCCAATTGCTTCAAGGGGCGGATATGGTGTTTATAACTGCCGGTATGGGTGGGGGAACCGGTACGGGTGCCGCACCTATTATTGCTGAAATTGCTAAAGACTTAGGAATTCTTACCGTTGGGGTAGTGACAAAACCCTTTACATTTGAAGGCAAGCGAAGGATGATCTATGCGGAGCAGGGGATAGAAGAGTTAAAAAGTCGCGTGGATACCCTGGTTACTATTCCTAACGACAGATTGCTTCAAGTGATTGAAAAGAAAACGACTATATTGGAAGCTTTTAGAATAGCAGATGATGTGCTGAAGCAAGGGGTTCAGGGTATTTCCGATTTGATCGCAGTACCGGGATTGGTTAATTTAGATTTCGCGGATGTAAAAACAATCATGTTGGAACAGGGCTTAGCCCATATGGGAATAGGCAGGGCCAGTGGAGAGAATCGTGCAGCCGAGGCCGCAAAGCAGGCAATCCAGAGCCCATTGTTAGAGACGTCCATTTTAGGTGCCAAGGGTGTATTATTAAATATTACAGGTGGAACTAATCTGGGTTTATTTGAAGTCAATGAGGCCGCTGAATTGGTAGTAGAGGCGGCAGATCAGGATGCTAATATTATTTTCGGTTCGGTAATTAATGAAGAACTAAAAGATGAAATCAGAATTACCGTAATAGCTACCGGTTTTGAAAGAGATACGGCACAAATGGTGAGTGCGGGCGGAAATATATTCAGAAAATCGGATGTAGGAGAGGTAGCTGTTACAGCAGAATCAGGTGGGGAAATTGTCGGAAGCGGAGAACTGGATATACCCATTTTTCTGAGAAGAAAAAAAAGCTAACAAAATTTTTATTAATTATACATAACTATGTCATTTTGAGCGTTTGCGATTTTGGGGCACGAAAAGGTGTCCGTTGGCGCTTGGGATGGCATTTGTTTTTTTGTGGATAATATCAACATTTTTCATTTCAATTTATAATAAAAAGCATAGTTTCGACTACAGGTAATGACAAAAAAATATTGTTCAATCTTATATAATATACATAAATTCAGAAAAGAATGAATAATTGTATAGTAACAATACTATGTCCCTGTGAGGGTGAAAGTTATGATCATATATGCAGAATATGTATTCCTGGAAAATTTTATTATGAATTATTTTATATTGTCCCTGACGGGCAAATTTGCCAAATTTAAATCCAAGCGTATAAAATTTATTATGGCATCTTCCTTGGGGGCCTTATATGCATTTGTTATCTTTTTTCCGTCATTACATTTTTTGTTTTCCGTTCTGATGAAGATTGCCTGTTCCATGCTGATTATTATTGTCTGTTTTACACCTTACCATTTTAAGGATTTTTTCAGGCTTATGGGTATATTTTATCTAGTAACATTGGTGTTTGGCGGAGCGGGTTTTGCACTGTTTTATTTCAACAACTTCAATGGAATTATAAGCAATGGGATTTTCTATATAGCCAACATTTCAATTAAAAATATATTTATTTCCTGCGGCGTAGCATATATTTTGATTCAATTCAGTTGGGGTTATATCCAGGACCAATTGTCAAGGGAACAAATACTCATGGATGTAAGTATAGAGATCAATACCAAAAAAGCGGATTTAAGGGGCATAGTGGATACGGGAAATTCCTTAATAGACCCCATCAGCAAGTATCCCGTAATGATTGTAGAATATAATGCGATAAAAGATATTTTGCCGACTGAAATAAAGGATATTTTGTTGGACAACAAAATATTCAATCTTGAACAAATAATTACACAATTAAATGGCAGTAGTTGGGTGACCAGATTCAGAATAATACCTTACCGGGCTCTGGGCACGGAAAACGGAATGCTGATCGGTTTTAAACCGGATAATGTGCTGATTTACAACGATAAATATTATAGGGATATCAAGGATATAATTGTTGCTATTTATAACAGAAACCTTTCTAAAACAGGTGATTACAGAGCGTTACTGCATCCGGATATTGTATAAAAAACACAGGTTTATAACATTTTGTATTAAATGCTATAAATTATTGTATATAAAATTGTATATGAATAAAATTGGAAGGGAGGTAAGATTGTGCACAAAATCAAGCTGATGTATCGGTATTATCTGATTAAAATTTTAAAAAAAATAGGATTTTACAGCAAAGAAGGCCTATACTATATAAGAGGTAGCGAAGCTTTACCTCCGCCGCTGACCAATGACGAGGAAATCTATTTAATAGCTAAACTCAAAGACGATGAAAGCACAGTAAGAACCATTCTGATAGAGAGAAATTTGAGATTGGTTGTTTATATAGCAAGAAAATTTGAGAACACGGGAATAGGCATAGAGGATTTGATTTCCATAGGAACAATCGGACTCATAAAGGCAGTAAATACCTTTAATCCCGAGAAAAAAATAAAACTTGCCACCTACGCATCCCGGTGCATTGAAAACGAAATCCTGATGTATTTAAGAAGAAACAATAAAGTAAGAATGGAAGTGTCTTTTGACGAACCTTTGAACATCGATTGGGATGGGAATGAGTTGTTGCTTTCGGATATACTGGGAACGGAAAACGACATCATATATAAGTTTTTGGAGGAGGAAGTTGACCGGGAGTTGCTGAAGATAGGGTTAAACAAATTAACAAAAAGGGAAAAAAGGATAATGGAATTGAGATTCGGGCTAAATACGGGGCAGGAAAAAACCCAAAAAGAAGTTGCGGATATTTTGGGAATTTCCCAATCATATATTTCCAGGTTAGAAAAGAGGATAATAGTGAGACTACAGAAGGAGATAAGCAGGCTGGTATAAAAAAGCAGGTTACCTGCTTTTTTTGTATATTCGATTACTCGGTATAAATTTAGTCAAAGGGTCAATAATCTAAAGTAATAAAGGGGTAATTCATAGCGAAGGGACTGAAAGAGCAATGCATATTAACAAGGTTGAAATTTGCGGCGTAAACACATCAGAATTACCGGTATTAAAAAATAGTGAAATGAGGGTATTGTTCGACCGTATTCACAAAGGTGACGACAGTGCCAGGGAAGAATTTATTCAAGGCAATTTAAGACTGGTATTAAGCGTAATTCAAAGGTTTAACAACAGGGGTGAACATGTGGACGATCTATTTCAGGTTGGCTGTATAGGCCTCATAAAGGCCATCGACAATTTTGATCTGAGCCATAATGTTCGTTTTTCTACTTATGCCGTTCCCATGATTATCGGTGAAATACGCAGATATTTAAGGGACAATAATTCAATCAGAGTAAGCAGATCCCTGAGGGATATAGCATATAAAGCCCTACAGGTGAGGGATCAGCTCACAAACAAATATTCCAAAGAACCGACTATAGCACAGATTGCCGAAGAATTGAAAATACCGAGGGAAGAAGTTGTATTTGCATTAGATGCTATACAAGATCCGGTTTCGCTATTTGAACCGATTTATAATGATAGTGGTGATGCCATTTATGTTATGGATCAAGTAGGCGACGAAAAAAACGAGGATGAATGCTGGATTGATGGAATTGCACTCAGGGAAGCTATGACAAAACTCAACAACAGAGAAAGACATATCTTATCATTAAGATTTTTTTTGGGCAGAACACAAATGGAAGTTGCCAAGGAGATAGGCATATCCCAGGCACAGGTGTCCAGGTTGGAAAAGACGGCCCTAAAACATATGAGAAAATACATTTAATCGCCCCCGGATCAGAGGTGACAGGTAGGAAATAGGAGGTGAAAAGCAGGAGATTTTTGTAATAATTTAACTGATATATATATAAGTATAGATATACGGAGATATTAAAGGGGGACTTTTAGATGATAAAAGCATCCGATTTAACCGAAAAGGAAGTAGTGTGTGTAACCGATGGCAGAAAAATAGGAATGATTACTGATTTTGAAGTTGACTTGGAAAGAGGTAAAATTAATGCTATTATAATCCCCGAGGGCAGACGGATAATGGGGTTATTTAGCAAAGAATTGGAATATGAAATCAGTTGGAGCCAAATAAAAATGATAGGCGAGGATGTAATATTGATTGAGATGAGAGACAGAATAGAACCTATGAAGCCTCTATATTCCGATGACGAGGTATAATTCCCCTCAACCACATAAAGTTAATGTTTCCGGTGTTGGATTCACAGAATTTATTTTAATTCAATTCAACGCTTGTTGGACACATTTAAATATATTATACTATAGGTAGTATGGGTGGGGAGGAGGAACCGCAGTGAGGTGTCCCTTTTGTTCGCATCATGAATCAAAGGTAGTAGACTCAAGGCCGACAGATGAAGGACAAGCAGTCAGAAGACGTAGGGAATGTATGGCATGTGCTAAGAGATTTACTACGTACGAAAAGATAGACGAGATCCCATTGATAGTAGTCAAAAAGAACGGCAATCGTGAACCCTATGATAAAAATAAAATATTAAACGGGGTAATTAAATCCTGCGAAAAACGGCCTGTGTCTTTGCAGGACATTGAAAAGCTGGTAGACGGGATAGAAAAACAATTATACAACACGATGGAACGGGAAATCACAACGGAATTTATAGGCAACCTGGTAATTGATAAGATTAAGGAGCTTGATGAAGTTGCTTATGTAAGGTTTGCATCCGTATACAGGGAGTTCAAGGATATAAATACCTTTATGGATGAAGTGAAGAAAATTTTAAATGAGAAATCAGGGTAATCGGGGGCAAAGATGGTATATGATGTTATAACCGAAAATGAGGTCAAATATATAACATTTAAAAGATTGGCAGACATACCTTTCATAAAACATGGATTCAGTACCAGATTCGGCGGTGTCAGTGAGGGTGTATACAGCAGTTTAAATCTGGGTCTTAAGACCGGTGATGAACCGGACAATGTGAAGGAGAATATCAAAAAATTTGCATCGGCGGTGGGTGTAAACCATGAGAATCTGGTTATATCGGATCAGGTGCATGGTGATGCAATTAAGATCGTCAGCAATGAGGACAGCGGAAAGGGTTATCCAAAACAAAAAGACTATAGTGGAATAGACGGACTGATTACCAACATTCCCTGTATACCTCTAATGGCTACATTTGCGGATTGTGTGCCTATATTTTTTGCAGATGTCACAAAAAGGGTAGTCGGTATAGGCCATGCCGGATGGAAAGGAACCAAACTAAAAATAGGGAAAAAAATAGTGCAAACCATGGCAGATGCTTTTGGCTCGAGGGCAGATGAAATAATAGCTGCTATCGGACCATCCATAGGCAAATGTTGTTATGAAGTGGACAACGTTGTTGCAGGGCAGTTCGATAAGGATTTTAAAAACACATCGACCTTTATATTCCCTAAGGGAAAAAGCAAGTACAAGTTGGATTTATGGGAAGCAAATCGTATTGTATTAAATGAAGCAGGCGTGTTAAACAAAAATATTATAATATCGAATTTGTGTACCGGTTGTAACTTGGATTTGTTTTACTCACACAGGAGGGAAAACGGTAACACAGGCAGAATGGGCGCTATAATACAATTAATATAACATTGGATATGTACAGTGGGACGTCAATAGAATATGTATAGTGAGATGTCAATAATTTTGGCATCTTTTTTGTTTTGTACAAAAATAATTACAATAAAACCCAATACAGCTCTTTTAGTATAGTTTAATTATCACCAGGGAAACCTAAAACCAGCAAAACAGTTTAATCCATTAAAACAAATATGCAAATTCAAGACCGTCGGGATGAACAAATCGTCAGCCTGTGTAAAAAAGCACTTTTCCCGCTTGTTTGTCATTCTGAGACATGCAGAATGATAATTTTCACACAGTCTGTTATCCCATGGTCTATAAAGGAGGAATTAAAATGTCCGGGGGAATGATTTTACTGATAGTTGTGGCATTGCTTATTTTAGCGGGTCTGGGACACAGGGTACTCGACAGATTGAGGCTCAGTGACAGTGCGGCCCTTGCTATACTTGTTGCAATAGCTCTATCAACAGTTTTTATTCCTAATATAAAATTAACCGACAGTATATCGTTTAATGTCGGGGGGTTTGCTATACCCATGGCCTTGGCTATTTACTTGTTTATTAAGGCCGAAACAAGAAAGGAAAAGATGAGATCCATTATCGGCGCTTTGGGGACAGGCGTTGCAATTTATTTGATGCAAAGGTTTATACTTCCTGCAGATCCGAAAAGTCTCCCTATTGATCCCAATAAGGTCTACCCTATTGTGGGCGCTATAATAGCCTATGCATTGGGGCGTTCCAGGAGAGGGGCATTTATTGCAGGGGTAGTCGGAGTTGTAATCAGTGATTTGATTCAACTTATTTTAAACAGTATCAACAATATACCCTCACCTACACATTTTGGCGGGGCCGGCGGGGTGGATACCACGATTATTACGGGCATTTTTGCGGTGCTTATAGCTGAGATAGTCGGAGAGGCTAGAGAAAAAGCACAAGGGGGAACAGAAAAGAAAGATATGAAATTCGATAAAGGCCATTTTGTCAGTACATTGGGTGAAAATCGAGAGGAAGAGGAGGACCAAACAGGCGGGGAGCTTAATATCGAAAACGAGGACAAATCAGATGAAACCGGGGGTGATATAGATGAAAAAGAGTAGACTGGTCTGCATGTTGTTATTATTAATTACACTTACGACGCAATTTGTAATTGCTGATGATTGGTATGGTGAAAAAGGAGGCTATTATAAGGTATATGATATGGATAGCAACGAAATACTGTTTCAAACCGCCAGGGAGGTTGTAAAGGATGATCAGTATCTAAGTGGCGACAACAAAATGTACAGGATAGTCAAAGCAAATAAAAGGGATCAGATTGCTTATGCACAGTTTGTTGAGGATGTGCTATTGCCTGAAATCGATGAAGAAATATTTTCTAAAATCGGGTTGATGTTGCAGAATGGAGCAAGCATAGATTCGATATTGGCACAGACAGGGCAAAATGATAAAAGCAAGAGAAAAGTGGGAATATATTCGACCCATAGTTCAGAATCCTATATACCGTCTGATGGAGCAGAGGCCTCAGAAAGCAAAGGCGGGATACTCAAAGTAGCGGAAAAGTTAAAACAAGGGTTTGAAAAAAATGGTGTGGACGCGACATTTGACAGCACACTTCATAATCCTCATGATGCGGGGGCCTACAAGAGATCACGCAGAACTGCTTTGCAATTGATAAGAAAACAACACCCCACCGCTTTGATTGATGTACATAGGGATGCTGTACCTGCGGAAGAATATTTGACGGAGGTTGAAGGGAAACCGGCAGCAAAGGTAAGGCTGGTTATCGGAAGAAGGAACCAAAATTTTAAAGCTAATGAGGATATGGCGAAAAAGGTGAAATCGGTAGCGGATAAAATGTATCCGAATTTTGTTAAAGATATCTTTTTCGGACAGGGCGACTATAACCAGGACCTTATGCCCAGGGCCATGCTCACAGAACTGGGAACCTATAAACATACAAGGGAAAGATCGGAAAAATCCGCGGGTTTCTTATCCAAGGTGATTACGGTAGCACTTTTTGGCGATGTTTTTAAGGATAGTAAGGGAACGGCAACAGCGGGCGGAGGTACCACGAAGGGAACAAAACCCGGCAAACCTGTCAGCAAAAGCGGTAAGGGAGCAGGTGCGGGTATACTGGGGATTTTAGCCTTGGCTGTTATTGGCGGAGTGGGTTTTCTATTTTTGAGCAGCGGCAGTACAGAGTGGAAATCTAAGATGTCCAACTTTAGACAGGAATTTGCGAATTTCTTGGGGAGAAATAAAAACAGGAAATAGACAGGTGGTTAATTAAGAGGAACATAAATTAGAAAACAGACAGGTGGTTAGGTATTGGATAAATACTTTATTCTAATAATACCGGGTTTGATAATGGGTACGTTTGCCAGGGTACATATGATGAAATCCGATTATAGACAGTACCCGACCTATCCGAGGGGATATCTGTCCCATTTTACCCTCGGGTTTATTGCTGCAGGTCTGGGTGCTGTGGCTGTACCCGCTTTGATTGAAAAAGAATTTTCAGCCATAACATTCCTGGCATTAGCCGCCCAACAATTCAGGGAAGTGCGAAGCATGGAAAGGGAGAGCCTGGATAATATAGAAATAACAGAGATGGTGCCAAGGGGCACTGCCTATATTGAGGACATCGCAAAGACATTTGAAGCGAGAAACTACATGGCAATAATCGTTTCCTTGGTAACAGCGACTGTAATATATATTTGTATAATTTTAAAGATTAACCGATATATGTCTATCTTTTTGGGTATGGCCCTGGGATTGATCACCCACATATTTATAAAAAGGATGATCCATGGACAAGAAGTTGGTGACATAGCAGATGTAAAAGAAGCTAAAATTACATTTGACGGACCGATTTTAAAAATTAACGGGGTTGTAATCATGAACGTTGGGCTACAAAATAAAAGAGATATATACTTGAGCAACGGATTAGCCGTGGAAATCATACCTAAAGATGAAAATGCAATAGTATATTTATCCAATATAGGACAGCGCCAGGCTATACAGCATAATGCGGCCAACCAACTGGGTATACGAAAGGATGTAGATGAACCGGAACTTACGCCGATAGCAAAAAGGAATTCGGAAAACGGAAACATAGTTATGGCAATAACCATTATGAAACCCAATATAGACGCTTTGATCGAGGTAGTTAAGGGAACCCCGCTGTTGGAAACTTCAAAAAGGAAACCCTTGGACTCAGTTGTCGGTCTGAGGTTAATGAGGAGTAGAAAAAGGGTGTAACATATGCAAATCGGATTAAAAGATTTTATAGTTGCGGTTGTAACAACAAATCGGGATATGGTCGGCCCGGGAGCAATGGCCCCGGTTTTTTATGCCGTGGACGATGAACATTTAGAAAGGTTGTCGGAAGGGATCGCTAAAATTCTTAACAGCGTTGTCCATGATGTAGGGATGGGAACATACATTATTGTAAAACACTAGTGCGCTAGGATGAATTGTATCTATGAAAATTATATATGTATCCAACAAAAGTTTCTATGCAGCTGTTGAGGCTGCATATCTACATTTAAAATCAGATATTCCCGAGAATATTACGAATGTTTATAACGAAGAGGGAAATTTTTATTATTTAGGTGTTGATAGGGAATTAAATGAGATATATCTACTTTATAGCAGCAAATACAATTATATTTTAAAAAACCTTCTAGAAGGTTTTTCTGATTTATATGATGAAAAGATTCTAACAATATATTTGGCATAATCTTTAACCCATGCGCGACCGACTGAGTGTGCAAAATTTCAATTAATGTATGAATTTTATAAGATTTACTCTGATTTTTGCCACACTTACAGTGGACTAGCTGGAAGTTTGTGTAAAAACCTGCTATTATTTTATGTTTTTATCGTATTTGCAGGAATTACTTGAAATTTTGCACAAATAATATTTATTAGAATAAAGTATGAACAGTAGCGCTTTATTTGTTTTTCTCATGGGAAAATTAACACTATTCAAATTGATAAGAAAGATGATGGAACAGTGAAAATAATATACAGTTGTTATGGCGGGGCCCATTCTTCGATTATAGCATCGGCTATACATATGGGATATCTTCCGACGGATCGTATCCCGTCCGTAGAAGAAATATTGAGCACCCCCTATTACGACCAATCTCCAAGTGAGTCTAGGGGTAAACCTATTTATATGGGCACAGATGAAAAATCGAGAAAAATATATGCACTTGGAATGGGGCCTTACCGTACTGAATATACAAAAATAGCCTATAATTTTGCATTTCAATTAGCCGGCAAAAATAAGGGGGACATACAGATAATAAATGTGGTTCCCTTGTTGGGTTGCCTCACAAAAATAGGGGGTTTTATGTCAAGAAGAGCCGGGTTAATCAAATTGGGCAGGCCGCTGACGGTATCGGGGATTCAAAGAAGATATAATCTTTTTGTAAAACTGGTTGAAGATGTCAAGAAAAGATGTTAAGTTACAGTTCACACCCTACCGCCAAAACGCCCTCCTGCCAATAGTCAACTGTGCAAAATTTCAAGTAATTCCTATGTATACGGCAAATATACAACATAATGAATACTATTGCGTGAACTATAAGCTAATATGTTGTAGGTATGGCATGAATTGGGACAAATCCCGTAAAATTTGTACATTAATTGAAATTTTGCACATTTGGTTGGCTGCACATGGGTTGAGGTGTGGTTAGTAACGTCGCCCTGCAGGTACCTTATTTATAATTTCTGATACTCTGGCTTCCGGCCTTTGGTAATGGTATAATATTAATGCTTAGTATCAAAATTAGACAAAAGTGGGTGCAGTATTGAAAAAGACAGACGTTGGGAATATTATTAAAAGGGTTTATAAAGGAAGCATGGCAGAAGAAGCGGGGATAGAAAAAGGGGATAGGCTAGTTAAAATAAACGGTAATGAAATTGAGGATATCATTGATTATAGGTATCATCTGACGGATGAGTATTTGGAAATAGAATTATTAAGGGCTGATGGGGAGCATTGGATTATAGAGATAGAAAAAGAATATGACGATGATTTGGGCATCGAATTTGAAAATCCCATCATGGATGAGGTTAAAAGTTGCAGAAACAAATGTGTATTCTGTTTTGTGGACCAATTGCCGCCTGATATGCGGCCAAGCCTTTACTTTAAGGATGATGATTTCAGGCTTTCATTTTTGCAGGGGAATTATATTACCCTGACGAATATGAGTGAAAGGGACATAGACAAAATTATAAAATATCGCATCAGCCCCATCAATATATCCGTGCATACCACTAACAGTGAACTCAGAAAAAAGATGCTCAACAATCGATCTGCCGGTAACATCTTGGACATACTGACAAAACTGGCGAAAAACAATATCGAAATGAATTGTCAAATTGTGCTTTGCCCCGGTTTAAATGACAAAGAGGAACTGGACAATACTATCAGGGACCTGGGAAAATTATCTGATAGTATAAACAGTGTTGCAATTGTGCCTGTGGGCTTGACAGCTTATAGACAAGGGTTGCAAAAAATAGACCCGTTTAATGAAGAAAGCGCATCATATGTTATAGATCAGGTTCAGGCATGGCAAAAAAGATTCAGAGGTTCCATCAACCGTGATTTCGTATATGTTTCCGATGAATTTTATATACTGGCAAACAGGGATTTTCCAACCTACGAAAGCTATGGGGACTTTCCCCAGTTGGAAAACGGCGTAGGATTGGTGGTTAAACTCAGGCACGAGTTCTATCGATATTTAGAGGTATTGCCGAATATACCTGAAATTCACAGACATATCACGGTGGTCACCGGCACAGCTGCATGTGGGCTGATTAAAAAAATGTGCGATGATTTGGCTGAAAAGGTTGAACATTTAAAAATAGAGGTGGTCTGCGTAGAAAACGAATTTTTTGGTGGACACATTTCTGTAAGCGGATTGGTTACGGGACGGGATATATATAACACCCTGGAAAATAGATACTTGGGTGATAAGGTTGTTATCCCGCAATCCATGATGAAATCGGATGAAAAGATATTTTTAGATGATTATACCGTTGCCGCACTAGAAACAAAACTTGGAGTACCTATTCAAATAAGCGAAGTAGAAGGCAAGAAGTTTATACAGGCAATTTTGAATTTGGGAGACAGGGTAAAAGAAGGTGAGAATTAATGTTTAAACCGATTGTAGCAATAGTGGGACGGCCGAATGTGGGCAAATCCACTTTGTTTAATAAAATTCTGGGGAGCAGGGTTTCTATAGTTGACAATAAGCCGGGAGTGACAAGGGATAGAATTTATGCAGACGCAGACTGGTTAAAATATGATTTTACTTTGATAGATACCGGTGGGCTGGATTTAGAATCAAAAGAAGTGATACCGGCGCAAATGAGAAGACAGGCAGAATTAGCCATAGAGGTTGCGGATGTAATAATATTCTTGACTGATGGCAGGGAAGGTCTAACATCTGTGGATCGCGATATCGCGGAGGTGCTCAGGAAGGCTAAAAAACCTGTGATAGTTACACTAAACAAGGTAGATACGAGGCACCAATCGGAGCATTTTTATGAATATTATGAATTAGGAATGGGAGAGCCGGTTGAAATATCCGCTTCACTGGGGCTAGGCATAGGGGATCTTCTGGACGAGGTTGTGCGGCATTTTAAAGTTGAAGATGAGGGTGACTATGAAGATGATGTCGTCAAAGTAGCTATAATCGGAAAACCGAATGTGGGCAAATCCCTACTTGTCAACCGTATATTGGGGGAAGACAGGGTGATTGTCAGCGATATTGCGGGAACTACAAGGGATGCTATAGATACACCGTTTATTGACGGGGACGATAAATATGTTCTCATAGACACTGCGGGGATGAGGAAAAAAAGCCGTGTTAAGGAAAACATAGAAAGGTATAGTATTATACGTGCCATTGCGGCCATAAAAAGGGCCGATGTATGCCTGTTGGTTATAGATGCTACCGAAGGGGTAACGGAACAGGACAAAAAAATTGCGGGACATAGTCACGAAAACGGCAAGGGCATGATCATTCTTATCAATAAATGGGACTTGGTCAAAAAGGATAACAGGACAATGAACGAATTTATAAAAGAAACTCGCAGTGAGCTCAGCTATATTGCATATGCCCCGATTTTGTTTATCTCTGCACTGACAGGTCAAAGGGTGAATAAAATATTAGAGATAGTAAAGCATGTTGCAAACCAGAATTCTATGAGAATTCCGACAGGATCTTTAAACGAAGTAATTGGAGAAGCCATGCTGTTAAATCAACCTCCGTCCGATAAGGGAAGGAGATTGAAAATATTTTACGCTACTCAAACTTCTATAAGGCCGCCTACATTTATTTTGTTTATAAATGACAAGAATTTGATGCATTTCTCATATTTAAGGTATCTTGAAAATAAAATCAGGGAAGGTTTTGGGTTTGAAGGGACCCCTATTCATTTTATTTTGCGTCAGAAAACAGGGAGGGATTGATTTACATGTTTAAAAATCTCTTGCTTATTTTAATTGCATACCTTATCGGAAGCTTTTCAACATCATATTTGATAGCAAGATTGTCCGCCAAAATAGATATAAGGGAACACGGAAGTGGAAACCCGGGCTCTGCAAATATATTAAGGACATTAGGTAAAAAGGCGGCAGCCCTTACATTTTTGGGCGATTTATTCAAAGGAGCAATAGCCGTATATTTGGGAAATACGTTTGGCGGAACCACTATGGCATTATTATGCGGGATAGCTGTGGTTGTCGGCCATAATTGGCCTATATTTTTAGAATTTAAAGGGGGCAAAGGAATTGCAACGACTATAGGGGTTATTATATCGGTTAAACCCTTGATAGCGCTTATCTGTGTATCTATAGGCGTAGCTATATTATTCAAATTCAGATATGTATCCTTAGCTTCTATTATCGGAATTACCTTGTTGCCATTTGTTATAATAATATATGGGTTTGAATATTTTTTATTTGGACTTATTTTAGCTTTGTTGGCTATATATAGACATCGTGAGAATATTAAGAGACTTCTGGCAGGCAACGAAAGAAAAATTGGAGAAAAATCAAGTGTAAACTAGAGGAGAGTTTTGGATGAGTAATTTTAACATTGCTGTCTTAGGTGCCGGCAGTTGGGGGACAGCATTGAGTATGGTGCTCTGTAGTAAAGGGCATAAAGTAAATCTATGGATGAGAAGTAAAAAACAATATACAGATATGATGCGCACTTATAAAAACGATAAATACTTACCTGATATCAAATTACCTGCAAATTTAAATTTGCATGTCGATTTACAAAAAACAGTTTCAGGTGCGGGTGCTATACTGATATCCGTATCATCCCAGTCTGTCAGAGAAGTTTTGCAGAAAATCGGTCCTTATTTAACAGGCAACGAAATAATTATAAATTCTTCCAAAGGACTGGAAAGGGATACATATTTGACAATGTCTCAGGTTGTCAACGACGAACTGCCTGACAACAAGTTTGCTGTGTTGTCGGGTCCTTCACATGCAGAGGAAGTTTGTAGAAACATGCCTACAACTATTGTTGCTGCTTCAAAAAATAAAATTACGGCAGAGTTAGTACAGGACTTATTTATTACCCCGAGATTTAGGGTATATACCAATCCCGATGTAATCGGGGTAGAACTCGGCGGGGCGTTAAAAAACGTAATCGCTTTTGGAGCGGGGATAGCGGACGGATTGGGATTTGGGGATAACGCAAAGGCCGCCCTGATTACCAGAGGCATCAGTGAAATTGCACGGCTGGGTAAAGTTATGGGTGCAAATAAATCAACTTTTGCAGGGCTTTCAGGTATCGGTGACCTTATTGTCACATGCACAAGTATGCACAGCAGAAACAGAAGGGCGGGCATTTTAATCGGTAGGGGTAAGGGGTTAGACGAAACCCTCAAGGAGATAGGTATGGTCGTGGAGGGGGTAATGACCACAAAAGCAGCCTATAAACTGGCGAAGAAGTATAACGTCGAAATGCCGATCACGGAGGAAATATATAATGTTATTTATAATGGCGGCAATGCCAAAGAAGCAGTGACAAATTTGATGACACGAAGTCGTAAGCATGAAATTGAAGAAGTGGTAGGCGACATGAATCTGAGCTGGTAGTAGGGAGTATGAAAAATCAATTATAATGAACATTAGTCTAAAAGTGCGTCGCTAATATAAGCCCGGTTATCTAATAAAATTTAATATAACAATACACGTTCATTTAGTTTCGAATATGAATAATTCCTACAGCTCTTCAGACGAAAAATA